>Ga0247823_10000773_pt1 | contig 26954 bp, 22 predicted proteins | sample 13C_PalmiticAcid_2_FD_192426 | JGI IMG/M metagenome (GOLD analysis project Ga0247823, IMG submission 192426) | Soil microbial communities from agricultural site in Penn Yan, New York, United States - 13C_PalmiticAcid_Day30 | ecosystem: Environmental > Terrestrial > Soil > Agricultural land... | reverse complement strand
GTGTTGCCCACCCTGTTCCGGCCCCGCCGCCTGCGGGTGATCCGATCCCCGCCCCCGAGAGGCAGCCCCGGATCTTTTGCCCTCGGCCGGTCACAGCACACATCTGCCGCTATGCCCAAGAAGGTCTGCATCGTCGGTGAGTGCATGTTGCTTTCTTCCACCTTCCCCGCATATTCCTACCCCTAATCTTATCAGCTTGCTGACGGGGCACCAGGCGCCGGGCCGTCCGGACTCGTGGCTGCCAAGTCACTGCTCCACGATGCACCTCGGGGTGCCTTTGACGTGACCTTGTTCGACTCCCAGACCCGGATCGGGGGTCTTTGGCCTTCACACAGCCGTGACGGCGCCGGCCTTGTCCACCCGCGCATGGTAGCAAACCAGAGCAAACACACTGTCCAGTTCAGCGACCTTGCCTGGTCGGAAGACGCGCCGCACTTCCCACGGGCATGGAAGGTTGGCCAGTATCTTGCTCGCTACCACCAAAGGTACTGCTCTGGCGCAACCCTCTGTCTTGGGACTCGGGTTGAAAAGGTCGAGCCCCTGCAAGGTACCACCGACGATGGCCTACAGCCTCGCTGGCGGGTGCAGACCCGTTCTCTCCAGGAGGAGGTCAAGGAGGAGACATTTGACTACCTATTGATAGCGTCTGGCTTTTTTGGCAAGCCGTCCTTCCCTGCTGTGGGCTTAGGAGAGGAGTGCGCGGCCCCCGTCCTTCATAGCAGTCAGTATCGCGAGTTGCCAAGTCTCCTCGGGAAAACAGGCAGCTCAGGGGGTAAGATAGTTGTGGTTGGCGGCCAGATGTCGGGTGTCGAGATTGCGGGCACCATCGCTTCGCACCTCTCATCTGCAGTGCACTCGCCAGAGCCAGGCCCAGTGTCGAATCCGGACAAGTACACCATCCAGCACATCATCCCGCAGCCCGTGTGGGTGTTCCCGTTGCACACTTCCCCAAAGGTAAGTACCGAGCGGCACTTCGAGACCACGCCACACTAACGGCGTCCCAGCCTACAGCACCCGCTCCGCCATTTGTCCCATTCGATCTCGGGTCTTACAACCTTTCCAACAGGGTCCATCCCCTGGCCAACTCCCAGGGGCACATCTCATCGGAAGCAGCCAAGACCACACATTCTGTCTTCCAGAGGGTTCTGGGGACTGACCAGTCGATTTTCTCGCCAACGGTTGCAGTGACGACCGCAGACCAAAACAGCCCGCCGTACATCTCTGTCAGTGATAACTACATGGAGTTTGTCCGCTCCGGTCTCATCCATGTGTCCCACGGCAAGCTTACCGGCCTTTCTGGCCATGTCGCGACTGTGTCGCCGTCAAACGAGGAGATTGAGGATGTTGCTGCCGTGGTGTTGGCGACTGGCTTCGAGGCATCTTCCTCTCTCTCGTTTCTTCCGACGTCCCTGAAAGAGACCCTGTGTCTGAGCCCGTCCGACTTGAACAACACGGTCGCGCTGGCATTTCACGGCACCCACCACCCCGAGATCCCAAACCTGGGCTTTGTTGGATTTTACCGCGCACCGTACTGGGGCGTAATGGAGATGCAGGCTCGCTTTCTCACAGCTCTCTGGGTCGCCGGTGGCCCGTCTTCGCCTTCTCTCCCTTCACCACTGAAGGATGCTCTGAGCAAGGATACCTCTATTGAGCGGACTATAGCGCTTCGCACCGACCCACAGGCGTCACAATTCCCGATGGGTGACTACGCCTGGCTGATGCAACAGTTTGCAGAAGCGCTTGGGCTGGAGCGCTCTCCTCACCTGGGCCAGCTGCCCAGGCTGCCGCCGGCAGACAAGGAGATGGACATCCTGACACCGGCGCGGTATCCAGGCAAATCGCTAACCGATCTCCAACAAGCCGAAGTCGTCAAATCTCTAAAGCAGACCGAATCGGCCGCCTGGGCCGGCTTGAGCTCAACCAAATTCGTGGCAAGGGCTGTCTTCCGCTCGCTTTTGGGCGAGTGGAAGCTGGAGCGAGACCTGGCCAGCAAGCTCCCCAGCCATCCGAGCGGGCACTTCAGCGGGACAGCCAAATTCTTGCTCAGAGAGGGGACAAGAGATGGGCGCGAGTCGGAATTCGACGCCCTCGGCGAGGATGGCGATCCAGGGCTCGAATATCTCTACGTCGAGGAGGGAGACTTCAGAGCGTCCAACGGCTTCACCTTCCGCGCCACGCGGCGGTACGTGTGGCGCTACAACGAGAAGAAGGACAAGTTGAGCGTGTGGTTTGTGAAGACGGACGATCAGAAGCGGGCGGACTACCTGTTCCATGAGGTCGAGTTCAAGGTCCCCGAGGACAACGGACAGGGTGGGAAAAGTGCCAAGGGCTGGGAGGCGACAGCTGGTCATCTGTGCATCGACGACTTCTACGACGTGCTGTATCAGTTCCACTTCCAGGCTGTTAACCTGAGGGACTGGCGGTTGGCGTACACGGTCAAGGGCCCGAAGAAGGACTACACGATTGATGGGGTGTACAGTCGATGAACGTTAGGTCTGTCAAACGAGGTGGCTCGTGAGGAACACGTTTTGGAGTTGTATCCCGTCCCCGAGCCCGAGGGTGCGTCGCTCCCAAATCCAGGTACACGAGTGCGACCTACTCCTCTGCTGGCCTGGCAACGGGTTTTGGTTTACTTGCAGTCATTTCCAATTGCACGCATTGCTATCTCTTGATCGCACTCGTCCCTACGGTAGGTACTTTCTCGAGGATTCCGTCATCAGGGTCTACTGCGCAGCTCCCACATTCCGCTGGCTGTCTCCAATGTCTCGACTGCACAGAGCCAATATCACAAGGAAAGCAAAGCTGTTCGTTCTTATTCATGTTCCACCTTGTACATGTGATCTCATGCTTTGTCATTTGGTGGCACAATGTCTCTTGATGGTCTTAGATGCCGAAGACTCTGGGTTGCATGGGCAGTCTTTGATTTCGGAGGCTGTTTCCACAAGGCTTGACCACGGCCAAAGGAGCGGAGACGTCACCGAACAAGCTTCGTTATTGCAACTCACTGAACCAAAGAGCGCCCAACCCTTGGCTGGGGACTCGGAAGCGTGGAGTTGCTGAACCTTGATTCCTAGGACTGCAGAGAGCGTGCTGTTGATCCAAGAAAGACACGAAAGCTTGGCATGTTTAGGAACTTGCCGCCGTAGCCGGTGTTTGTTACATTGTGACTTGGAGCTGGCGGGAGATCATGTGTTTGGATGCGTACATGTACGTGATCCAGATTAGGAGCCTGATAGGCGCAAGATCCGTTCAGCAGCGGCAGCCAGGGGCGTAAGTTGAACGACGGCGGGGCTAATGCAGGGTACGAGCTTGATGAGTTGACGGGTTGGGTTTGTCAAACACGAAGCGCATTTTACCTGCTCTACCACAATCAGAGCGCGGGCGGTCTCCGGGACCTCGAAGGACGATCAGGGGTGCTCCTCTGGGTCATCAGAACCACGACAGACACGGACCGCCAGCAATGAGCACTGAGCAGCAAGAGCGGACACAACGTCACACCGCTTCGCCTACCTGCATTGACGGAGCGCAATAGCGCCTGTACTGGGCCGGGTCAGTGAGCCAAACATCTGACTCGGATGCCTCGCATCGCCCAGTCGCCGAAGGCCTGCCTACCTTACTGTGTAAGCTGCTTTCCGTATCCAGCACGAGCTGGAGGGAGATCGCTTCCAATAGACGGCAAAAGGGGCGCTGAGCGGCAGCCAGGTATGCAGGTCATGAGTGCGCTGGACTAGTGTGTGTGCGCGCCATGCCACAGATTGGCAATATGGTCCAACAGCAGGGCCCAATGGCCGAGTCCACCGATCGCCACATCTGCAGACGCAAACGCAGGGAGCCGGGCGAGGGGGGGCAGTCAACCGGAAATCGGGTCCATCGGACGCAAACTCAAAGAACTTGCAGCCATTGTTTGGGCTGTGGAGGATGAGGTGTCGAGCAGTGGCGCACCTGGAAACTGTTTGCTCCCGTCAAGCTCCGGCAGACTTGGTGGATGTGCCCTTGAAGTGGTTGCTCAGGACTTCAAAAGTTTTGAAGGTGATGCGAGCGAGCGTGTCCCGGGCTGGAGATAGCTTCCCGGACGACCACTCCCAGCAGCAGGCAGTGGCACTGGAAGTTTCCGAGTTGTTGGAGGGACGGGATCTGGTGGATCGACAAAGAACATTGACGGGAGATAAACCGATCGCTTCCCGTTTTCGGGCAAATCTTGCCAGCCCTCTCGGGCCGCTCCTCTCTGCCATGGCCACTCAGGGGTGGGCTCACGGCCGAGACGCTCCCGCATCCACGTGTTGGCCTATCATGTCTTGTTTATTCCGGGCGTTGAGGGCTGAAGGGCATGGGCTGCGTGCACGTTTGCTCCCAGCCAGTCTCGTCGCGCCCAGCCGTTTCCTCGTCGCGGGGGCCATGCGGCCAAGAAGGCCGAAAGCAAACGCTGCTTCGATGCGTGTTCCAGTCATCGATCTTAGATGTCCACACCCATGCTCCAATGTGCCGATTCCGTGCCTGAAGCCGTGCCCTCTGCATCCTTGACGTCCTCAAGGTCTGGCCAACGCCACGGTCGACTGCTTGCCCCAGAGATCTGGCAGACATGCCCCAGTTTCTGGTTAGAACAGCCCGAGATCACGCTGCAGCGGCGGGGAGAGACGATTCTGCTGTGGTGCTGCAAGGACCCAATCAAGAAGTTCGACCGGTCGTCTCGAGTCGCACGGGTCCTACGGCCTGTGTTCCTCTCTCTGGCAGCACCAGAGCAGAAAGGAGAAAGCATGGGGCCAGCAGTCCACCTCGGGCATCACAAACCGACCTCGGACGGAAGGGAGAGACAAGCGATGGAGCTGGCCTAGCTGGCGACTGGGACAACCGCGGCTTCTTCTGCGCACCTCTGCGCATCGCAACGCACCGCAACGCACCGCTGAGGTGGCTCAACCGAGACGACGCTCTCTGACGACTGTGCGAGCTGCCCGGCAACCGACGCACATGCTCGGGCCCAGAGATCTGTGGGGATGCGGGTTGGCGAGAGCCGTTTCATCGCACCGACGTTTGACGGGGGCCGCTTGCTGAAGGCGGCCTGGTTTGAACTTTGGCCTGGTTTGCTCCAGCAGGTGGCGTGCAGCTGCTACGCTTCCATCCATGCCCATGCGGCTACCAGAGGGAATCCCCGCCAACTTCTCTCCGTGCTTGAGCATCATTCGTGGCGAGTCACAGTTTCTTCAGGTTATTTTCTTCCAAGCCCTTTACGGGCCCATCTGCACCCCCAGTGCGCGTTGCTGCCGCACTAGACCGACCAACCTCAAACCTTCCCCCAGACAAACCAAACAACCAGTTCCATAGCTCACTCCGCCAGCCACGCCACGCCACATCACCCACCTCTCACCCATCTTGCCCAACCTGCCTTGGACAAACTCTGGCGCCGTGGACAAGAAGACAAACATCGATGAGGCGCGATTCCAGAGTGGTACCTCCACCGGACAAAACCGACCTCACCATTCGTGCTTGGCCTCTGGGCAAAGGCATACTCTCGCAGCAAAAGTGAGCCACGCTGCAAGCTGCAACAGCCACAAGAATCAGCCGTCGAGAGCCAAACAGCCAACAGCCGGCCGGCGCCCCAGTGCGGCCCCCAGTGGAGATTCAACTGGCAACCGACAACCCCATGCTGTTGCAGCCCCCGCGGGGAGCCACGTTGACCAAGGTTGCCAATCCTGACGTGCCTCTGGGCACCAAGGCATCTCCCCGTTGCTATAACTCACCTCACGGCCGAAGGCCGTCTCTCCTTTCCCCCTCTCTCCGTCATGGAAGGACTGAGAGTCGTCCCAGGCGAAAGCGGCTACATGAATCTCACAGCAGAGGAACGCGACACCATCCAGCACATCGAGAGGCTGGGTGCCTCCCTCAGTCTGGTTGGAGTTTGCTACATCTTCATTGCCTATGGCCTCTTTAAGCGAGTCCGGACCGTCCCGAACACCTTCATCTTCTTCGCCTCGGTTGCCAATGTCGGAGCCAGCGTCGCATGCCTCATCGGGTATGCCGGTATCCTGGCAGGAGATCCCTCGGCCCTGTGCCAGACCCAGGCATTTCTCCTCGAGATGTGAGTTGCCTGGTACTCTTTAACCTCATCGCAATCTAACAGATACCTCAGGTTCATGCAGTCTGATCCCTGGTGGTCGTTCGCAATGGCCATCAACGTCTACATGGTCTTCTTCATGAGCTACCCTCTCCACGACTTCCACCGGCACCTCTGGCTGTACTGCCTCATCTGCTTTGGCATCCCTGCAATCCCCGCATTCATCTGCCTCTTCTATGCGCCAAACGGGCAACGCATTTATGGCAACGCAACGGTACGCTGACCCTGAGTATCTGACCACAGCAGTTCTATCGGTGTTGCCCTGGTTCTGACGTTCTCGTCTAGTTGTGGTGCTGGATCGACGATTCGTACAATCAGCTGCGCATCTTTACCTACTACTTGCCCATTTGGACATGCATTGTGCTGTCTGTCGTCATCTACGTGGCCGTCGGCTACCACGTGTTCCACCAGCGCAACCAGTTGCGCAATCTCACCCTCAGCAACCAAGCGCGGGACACCTCCGGCGCCACAGAAAAGGTTTGTACTGGCCCCGTCCTCCCCTTCTGTCCTCACTCAACCCCGAGTGATCTTATCTGGTGGCCATATCTACCTGTTTTTCTCTGCTCATCCCATGCTGACACTGGTTGCTTGGTTGCTTTCATGACATCAGGCACAGCAAAGCTATGGCACCGTGACCACCGAGGTCCAAGTTGAAGTTTCAGCCGAGTCCTCTGGCAGCCAGACGCCGCCTTCAACGCCGGCAGGGTCCATCGCGCCGGTCCTGCACAAGCCCTCGCCGGGTGCAGCAGCGCACAATCCCTGGGGGTCACCCGACGATGACGTGGAGCCCGTATCCCCTACCACTGCCGGACACCACAACAACAACAAACCGTTCACCACAACGTCAACCATCTCCTCGGGGCGGCCTCGCGAGACGAAGAAGCCGGGCCTGCTGAACAAGACGGCCCAGACGTGGCGCAAGTTCAGGGGCAAGCTGGCCAACCTCGACCCCATCAAGCTCGCCTACCTGCGCACCTCGTTCGTCTTCGCCATTTCCATCCTCGTCACCTGGACGCCGAGCAGCATCAACCGCGTCTACTCGCTCATCTACCCGGTCCGGACAAGCTACGCCCTCAACCTCGCGGGCGCCATCGTGCTGCCCCTGCAGGGCCTGTGGAACGCCATCATCTTCGCGGCCACGAGCTGGAGCACGCTCAAGGACGAGTTCCGCGAGCTGAGACGGGGCGGGTGCCTGGGCTTTGGGTCCCGCCGGCTGAGCGACGACCGTAGGAATCACGCTGGGGCCGGGTTTTGCCCGCGGCACGGCGGTGCTCCTGAAAGCCGCGAGCTTCCTACGATTCCGAGGATGGCCAATGTGCGGGTCATCCGAGGCGGTTCTTTGTGAAGGGACCTTGAGAAGAAGGAGGCATGACTTGAGCTTTTCCTCTTTTTTCTTTCCGTCCGTTTAGCATCTCGCGTCCGTTGAGCTTTTGGTCCTGTCCTGAGTTCATCTGGGGAGAAGGAAAAGGTTGATTCTGCCACAAGAAGGCGCATATACCCGAGCAGCACCCGCTGTTGTTCTCCTTTGATCAAACTTTCTTCGTTTTTCGGTTTTATTTTTTCCATCCATCCAAGTGCGCAAGCTGGACTGTAATATCCCGTGACTTTTGTTGTGGCTTTGAGATCGGGATGGGTTTCCTTGTTGCCGCGCAGCCTGCGAGAGTCTCGGTTGCATGGGTCCAGAGTTTTGGGGTCTGAGGTACAGACAACATGGCTTGCGTTTAAGCCGACACTGCTTTAGGGCTCTTTGTTATATAGAGGCGTAAATACGATGGCAACCAACTTATGCGTGGCCTTTGCCGTGCGTGCCTTGATCCGTCGTGCGTTCTCTGGCAGCCTTAACTTGAATTTGTAGGAGACCCCAGGATTGGGTGTCTGGATAGGCAGTAGCCCTCAATACCTAAGCGTGGATGTTTGTATCCTGTCTATACCTTATCGATCAAACCCTTTCAGCAGACGGCAGTGGAAGCCAAAGTGGAAGCCAAAATGGTAGGCGATTGATCATCTAGACGGCCACACATACTGGGGAGGTAAGTTTCCAAAGCTGCTCTGGCAATGTGCGACTCGTTTACAAGACACTTACAACACACCAACCAAATAATTACCGCGTAATTATCAAGGCCTCGGAACAGTCCGTTGTGCCCTCTAATCCGGCAGTCCTCTGGGATTGAAACATCAGCGGACGCCAACGCAAGGAACTTTGAGTCTCTTTGCACCAACGTGTAGAACCGCCGAATACGGAGTACAGCATGTTTGTAATCCAACCTCCACGGCATGACTGGTCTCCAATGGCAGCACAGTGCAGCGCTGCAGCCCGTCACTCGGTGAGTCCGTGGACTGCGAGTTCAATCAGGATAACGCCGGAAGCGAGCTTGGGTTGGTGGGGCCCGCAGCAGTCCACTTTTGTTGGAGAAGAATGTCACACCCCTAGCACAATGGTTGCAGCCCAGGGAGCATCAGCACTCAAGCAAGGGCTTGAAGGACGTTGTGTTTTCGATCCGTCGGGCCCGAGGAATTGTTGCTTTGCTCTTAGGGGCTCACTTGGATCCCGAAATGCATCAATCAATTCGCCCGCATGGCTCAGTGGTAGAGCGTGTCACTAGTAATGACAAGGTCGTCAGTTCGATTCTGGCTGTGGGCAGGCGAATCACGGATTCAAAATCCGTCCTTTCTCTTTTTCTCCAATTTTTCTTCGTTTTGATTTGGGAAGCAGAACTACTTTGCTTTGAGATCTTTTCAATCCCAACTGCTTTCTGACTTTGAACTTTGGCTCGCTTGGGCCCTAATGGGCAGACTCGAGGTCGAGCCAACGATTCCAGTTGTTCCCCCACAGACATCAAGATGTTTTGTCTTCGCTTAGGCGAACTCCATCACTTGTTGGCTCCGTTTGACTGACGAAACTTTTCTTGAGAGACACAGGCCAGACGAAAATGGCAATGATCAGAGATCCGAAGGCGGCGATGCTAGGAGACGGGTGCTGCGCATGCTTACCCACCCCTTAGTCAAAGTGCAGGATGCGGTAGGCAATCCTGCAGTGCAGCGGTGGAAGGATTTTGAGGCACACAGATACAGAGACACACATGTAGCATAGGTAGTCGCCATGCCCTTTTCTACTCTTGACGAGACTTGTTTACCAGCAACACATGGTTGATAGCGCTCTCTCCAAACAGGATTATGACCTCAGAGCTAGGAAGAAAGGAATTCTAGAACTCCTTGGACTCTGTCACAATAGCCGGTCGAGTTGAGAGCTATCTATTTTACAACGCTTTTGGCAGTGGTTCTGTTCAAAAACCCCCCAGCTCACACAGCGCGTTCCATTATCCCGGTTCTCGGTGATCATGGGTCCTGGTCCTCACACAGACAGGCGTCTGCCGGATCTCGATCAACACAGACACGAGGCATGGGACCCTTTGACCCGCGGGTGCGGGAAGGAATGGCCTGCAGCTTCTGGCTTCCTTCTATTCGATACAGAGGGCGAGGCTGCAAATGAATGTGAGCCAAAGCTGTAGTGTCACGGTCGCCCGACGTGACTGGGAGGCTGAGTCGCCTTTGGTGCACACGGGTCCAGGGATCGTTTGCTAACATGCCACAGGTCGGCTGCTAACCCCCATGGCTCAGAAACACATGACACTGCGCAGGCTTAGAGGTGCGATGGAGCTCCAGGTGCATGTTCAACTCTTTGCATTCCGGCATGGCTGGCCAGGGAGACAGGGAGCCTTGCCCCTAAGCCATCGGCAGTAGCTGCAAGTCTCTATAAACGATTCAAGCAAGACGTTGTAGAGTTTGGTCGGCATGGTCCTGGCAACTTGTTGCAGCAATGTTAATCTAAGCCACCCGGTGTACGTAAAGAGCATGAACACAATGCGTGATACAACCCAAATGCTCAACTGCGGGCGGTTCGAAAGTGAGGCGAGCGGAGCAGAATTCTGCCCGACGACGAGAGCACAATTCCCATTCAGACGGGGCCGAAATCGACACCGAGCCAGTCTGGGAAACAATAGGCGAATGGATATGCTATCAAGACGGAGAACACAAAGAGTCTCGCCCTTGAACAGACCAGACATCAACCGCCACGACAGGAAAAAACACCCGACTGGCTGGTCTCACAGTGCACGCCCTCCAACCAATCCTGGCTCAGGCCTCGCTGTCCGAATGATATGCGCTCTCGACGAAGACGATGTAAACCGATGAAGGGGCTCGATCCGTGGCCGGCGAGGGCTCTCTGGCAGGTTGTCCGTTTGTTGGCACGACTAAGAGCAACATGACACAAAAGCCTGCAGCTTTCCGTCCGCGGACCACGTCAACGAAGGCTAAGGGAGGGTGCCACGGGCAAACACGGACCGGCGTGCTAAGGCGGAGAGCAGTGACCGATCCTGGGAGAATGATACCTGAAGAAGCTCATATATGGGGCAACCCAGCAGTAGTGGGCTGTCTCAAAACTGCCCCGGGAAGTCGGAAGAGAAAGGCAAAAACAAGGTTTTAACCAACTCAGCATCGAACCAAGTGTCCCACATCGAATAGCACCAGTCCTCCAAGGATGGCACCAACCTCAAACAACACGTCGACCATCCAGCCCAACGGCAACTTCTGCTTTCCCTCCAGCCCCTCCTCACCAACCCCCGAGCTCACCTACGCCATCAGTGATGTAGCCGCCAACCACCACCACCACTCCCCCGTCTCGCACAGAAGACACCACGAACGAACCCCGGTCACCGTAAACAGCCCGACCCAAGCCGGATCTTCCCGCGGGATGCGCAGCAGCGCCACCACCACCACCACCCCCAGCAGCTCGCGCGCGCGATACATCAGAGCGGGACCGTACCCGCACACCCTCACCAGCTCTAGCCCTGCCTCTGTGCCGGGCCCTCACACACCCCCGCACCACATGCCAAGCAGGGGCGCGCGAGCCAGCAACGGGCACCAAGAGATTTCCGGCAGCGCCTCGCGCCACAACGCACCCTCTTCCGCCCCGGACGAAACCTGGGGTAGTCGCGCCGAGTTGTCGGCCGGACGCAGGCGGCTCAGGGGCGTCTCGACGGGACAGAACGTGCCGGGGTCGAGTGTGGCGCCGACCGTCGGGTCGGAACGGTCTGCTAGGAAGGAGGAAGGGGTTGAATCAACGGCGGCTGGTGTTGCGGGTTCTGGCTCGAGCCTAACCTCCTCGGAGGCTGTCACGGCTGCGGAGGGTTCAAACTTGACGGAGCGGAACGTGAGAAGAACATCGGATTTCTATGAGTATGTGAGGAGGGAGAGGGACAAGGAGGGGGAACCGGAGGGTGAGTCATCGCGTGAGGGTGCGCTGCGCGCAACCTTGGACGAGGTCAACGAGAAGATGAGAGAACGGAAGTAAACTTGTGGATATAGCAGGTGGGAAAATTCAGCGTTGTGTTTCTAATTCCTGGGTATCATGCCCCTGTACAATAGCGTGTATTTCGCCTGTAGGTCCCTGTCAGTTTCTTGTCTTGCCTTCGAACTTGGAAGCTAGATGAGAGGATAAAGAGGGAATGGTCTCGGAACTTACTTGATGCTTGATCCAGCCAAGCCAACGAAGAACATTTCCACGCCCCGACGCTTCAAGGTGCAATAGTCATAAGGACAAAAAGAAAATGGAGTCTGCCGCTCAGAGCCGATCTTCGGGCTTCTTCCACCCAAACAAGGCACTCCCTTCCCCGATTGCCCCACGAATGTTGTCAACCAGCGCCTTAGCCAAGCCCTGGCCCCGTCTTGTCGCCGCCCCCGTGTCAACCATCCCTCCAACTCCAGCAGACGACGATGATGCCTCGCTGCCCATGGTGGGCAGAATGTTGTCGCTCGCTGAGAGACTAACGAAGAGCGAGAACGGAACGAGCCAGACACAAAGGCCGAAGTAGGAGGCAATCTCGGTGAAGGAGGGGACATTATCGGGGGTGTCATAGTACGACGCCATGTTCTGATAGGCGCGCTCTTGGTGGTGGGAGAAGTGCTTGAACCAGACGTAGTGGTTGACAAGAACCAGAACTGTGAACCCCGCGGTCAGCGACAGCCCCAAACGACAGCGCGATGCCACCTACCACAAGAGGCTAGGAATAAAGGATCGGTGAGTTTGACGAAAGGAAACCGTCGCATGTTCCCCAGGTATATGAAGTGGGAGAAGATGCCCAGCGCCGTTGGGAGGAACGGGAAGCGGTCGACGATGCAGAGGAACAGCTGGAGCACCATGATGGAGTAGATCAGTTTCGTCAGGAAGCGCTTCGCAATCACGGTGTGTTCTTCGACGAGTTCCGAGAGGTAGTATAGCCCGGACGCTGTGGTAGTTGAGGAAGCACTGGTTAGAACTGCCATCGCACTCTGCAGGGGGTCGACGCAGGAATAAACTGCAGGAGTCTGCCTACCTATGGCCAGCGTCATAAAGCAGAAGCCCACGACGGAGCCGAGATAACCAACGAGCGGTAGAATCCACATCTTGATCCCAGTATTATTTCGAGCTTGCGAGGGACATGCCAAAGTCGTGCGCGAGCAAGGAGGGAGTCGAGGTCCTTGGTCTTGGGAAGCTGTGTGCGTGGCCAATTGATGCCGCGTTCAGGAGACAGGAGACACGAGGCGCGTCTTGGCGAGCAGACTGCAAGCAGGAGCTCAGAGCTCCGGAGGCATGACGTCTGTGGGAATCGTGTCCACTGCGGGAGCTAGCGACGGATTCGGCTGATTGTTGATCCCAGCAAGGGGGATGCCAAGGAAGGGAGTGGGGCACTTACAACGTATCGATAAGATAAATGCAGATCGGATAACGCAGCTTATCGCCCACAATCTGGAATTCTGAGCGCGGAAGAATGATCAAGGCCAACACAAGACACGCTTTCTAAGTGCACCATTGAGCATCAGCGGCCGACTTGTCAGTTTTCGATTTTCCCACTGTGATTCTGAGAAGGGCCAAGCCTTGCGTGCTCTCCAGAAGCGTCCTCCAATACAGCGCCGCCCTGACGACAACCAGCAGCCGGAAACCGCTGCCCCACCTCGCTCCAAATTTCCTCGACGACGGCCCCTGGCAAACCTGCGCTTGCAAAACACCAAGCGCTCTCGATTCCGGTTACGAACGACTAGTCATATCTTCTCTCGTGATCTTTAAAGCTCCGTCAACATGTCTCGCCCCGAGGACACCCTGTGAGCCCTGCTCCCCCACTCCTGTTCCTCACCGCAACTAACAGCCGATAGCGCGGCGGATATCCACTACGACGATGTCGAGGCACGCAAGTACACGACCAGCTCTCGTATCCAAAACATCCAGGCTTCGATGACGAGGCGGGCACTCGAACTCCTCGACCTGAAATCACCAAGCTTGATTCTCGACATCGGCTGCGGCAGTGGCCTTTCCGGCGAGATGCTCTCCGCGGTCCCGGAGGAAGAAGGCGGGCCGCATGTGTGGGTGGGGATGGATGTCAGCGCGTCCATGCTTGACGTAGCGCTGCAACGGGATGTGGAGGGCGACCTACTACTCGCAGACATTGGGCAAGGAGTGCCATTCCGAGCCGGCACCTTTGACGCCGCCATCAGCATCAGCGCCATCCAATGGCTCTGCAACGCCGAGAACAGCGAAACGTCTCCCGCCGGCCGTCTGTCGCGCTTCTTCAACGGGCTGTATGCGTCGCTTAAACGAGGTGGCATGGCCGTGTGCCAGTTCTACCCCAAGAACGACGTACAAAAGCAGATGATCACGTCGGCAGCCGTCAAGGCTGGTTTCGGCGCGGGTCTCCTCGAAGACGATCCGGACACGAAGAACGTCAAGGTCTACCTGGTGCTGACGGTGGGCACCAGCGCTGTTGCCAACAAGGGTGGCGACATCACCGGCGTCGTGGAGGGCATGGACAACGTCGACGTGCTCGACCACCGGAGGAAGGGGAAAGGCGGCAGGGGCGAGATCAAGAAGGGGAGCAAGATCTGGATCATCAAGAAAAAGGAACAGATGGAGCGGAAGGGCAAGATCGTCAAGGCCACGTCCAAGTACACAGGGCGGAAACGGCGGATCCAGTTCTAAGTTTCTGCTCTTTCGACATCTCTTTTCTGCTTTTTCTTCGGCTGCATCTGGGAGGGCGTTCACGGTCTGGCGACAAAAGCACATATATTGCTTGTTACATTCTTCTTGGCAAATCTCGATACCCATTTCTCTCCACCTCTTGCTGTCAGATCGGCTACCTGCCTGTTGTGCCCTTGTTCAGCCGATCAGACATGCTCACCGGCCCTCAGCCCAGCCGGCTTCCCATCCGTGATCTCGGGCCACACGGTGTACTCCCCGCTATAATCCGGCAGCCCATCCTCGCCAATCGTCACCTTGGTCGACGCAACGCTGACCTTCAATCCGGGCACGTCGGTGGCGTCCCTCTCTTCGCCGTCAAACAGCGCCACCTTCCACTTCAGCTGCTTCTTCAGGTGCGGCACCACGTGCTCCGCCTCGAGATCCGCCACCTCGCCCTCCATGATATCCTGCAGCAGCGCCGACGTGAGCGGGACCGTACCCGAGACCATCAGCTCGCCGGCCGCGTCGACGCGGCACTTGCTGCACTGCGTCTCGGCCGGGTCGCGGCCGAGGACGGACACGCGGCCCACGCAGTTGAACTCGGTGTCCCAGCTGTCGGGGTCGGCTTCGTTGAAGGGGCCGAGGAAGACGACGACGCGGAAGGAGGAGCCCAGGCCGTGCTTCTGCGCGCGCACGTTGACCACCCACTCGGTGTAGGTGTTGTTGGGGGCGAGGTGCTTGAGGGAGGACGGGATTGGGCCTGGTGGAGAGGCAAAAGCAGTTAGTGGCAACGAATGGGAAGGGGAAACGGTATGGGGGTTGAGGTTGAGGGGAATACTTGCCTTCCTCCTTGGCTGGTTCGGGCTTTGCAGCCGGTGCCGCCTTTGCAGCAAAGACAGTCTGCGGCACCGCAAACGCGGGTTTCTCCGCCGCCGCCGGTGCTGCTGCTTTCTCAGCTGTAGCACCATCGGTCTTCGCATGTGCGGCCAAGGCAGACACGGCGACGTCATGCTCTTGCTTCCGCTGTGCGACGTTGGCCACGAAGTTGGCAAAAACGTTGGTGCCGTACAGCGCCGTCACCGCCCGCCGGATATCGGCTTGGTACGCCTGCTGCTGGTTCGGGAAGCGCCACTTCTGCGTCTCGGGGTACGCGTACCCGAACGTCGCCGTGTCCTTGATCTGCGCAGACGTCCAGAACTTGGTGCCGGACTTGTCCCAGAAGGGCGCCAGTGGCGTGTCCTTGGTCTGGGACTCGCCGCCCGTGGCGCTGAACGTCGAGTATGGCGCCGGACGGGGAGACATGTTGGCATTGGGGTTGAGATCCTGCCATATGGCCCACAGCCGGTCCACGTTGCTAGCAAGGGGGAAGACATAAGCACCTCTTCAGCCAGACACACTTCCATTGCAAGAGACTCACAAGTGATGGAAGAAGAAGAGCGGATCATACGACGACACATCCAGCGACGACATGTGTCCGCCGCCGCCGGTGCGGTCGTGGATCTCGTTGTGCACGTCTTCGATGCTTCCGAAGTCGCCCGGGCTGGTGTTGGTATCCCATCTGTTGTAGCTGAAGGCGTCGAAATTAGTGTACGACAGCAGCAGCAGGCCGACGTTGCTGCGCAGCGACGCCAGTTCGTTCGCCAGGATGGGCGCGATGCGCGAGTCCTGCGACTGGCCTGTCACGCGGTTCGGGTACCTGACCGTCGTCTGGTAGCGGCTCCACTGGATGCGAAGTCAACACCCGGAAGGAGCTGGACATGGTGTTGAGATGGCTTACCTGTGCTGAGAAGTCCCCGGCCGCCGGGTTCACGGGGCGGAAGGCGAACCGAAAGAGCGGGTTGGTGACGGACTTGGTTCTGCCGTCGACGTCGACAACCTGAACGTTCGGTGAGGTGAAAGCGCTCGGGAAAGCAGCGGTTCCCTGGGGCGGCTGGCTTGCCCAGTCGAAGTACGGGGCTCGGAAGGTCTTGGCTGCCTGGACATACTTGTCACGGAGAGCTCCCTGGGGAAACTGCTTCGCAACCGCCTGGACTGCGTTGTACAGGGATAGCTGGTGCCATAGTCAGCCGCAGGGGTGTCTCATGGTCAACAACTCAAGGAGCACCCACTTCGTAAAGGGCAAGGTACGGCCGATGCCAGGTCAGGAACAGGATGGAGGAGTGCGTGCAGTAGCCTCCGAAGCCGCTGGTGCTCTGCCAGTTCGTGGTGCTACCAACACCGTTCCAGGGCTTGTATGGCATGCCATGGATACCGGCGATCTGATAGTACGACGTCGAGTTACTCGCATCCTGGCCCTCCAGGTTCTTCAGGCCCAAGATCAGCAGGTTGTACTGGTCGGGGAAATTACGCTGGAGGTCACGCAGCTCCCGGCGGAGGGGAACAGCTCCTATTGAGGGGCCGTTGTTAGCAGGATGGCTTTGCAGCAGAGGCACAGATGTGAGCAAGTAGGCTCTGTGGATCAACTCACCGTCCGGACCAGGGGTAGTGGGGATCCCGGTGATGGCAATGTTCCCGCTCATGATTCCGTTTCACTTTTTGAGATGGCTACTAGGTGTGTTGTGTGCTTGTTGTGGGCCTGAGGACTGGTAGTCTTTCTGTTGGGCCCGGACCAGTTCAAGCTTATATGTCAAGGGACACATAGAATCTACAAAGTACATCTCTTTTCCCCCATTCCTCAACTTCTCCCACCCTCTACTTTCCGTCTCTTGTGGAGGCGCAGTCCGGTGAAGGACATCTCACAACGTGGTCAGTTGCTGCTCCGAGACCCCGGACGGGCCGGCTGGCCACTCGGACTGGCCCCTTTTCGAGGATTGTCTGTCGTCAGCGCCAGATGGCTGAGCCGAGGCGACTGGGCATCATGTCGGAACCCCTCTCCTGTCTCACCCCGCCACTCTCAGTTCCGATAGCCTCTGCGGGGTACGCTTCTGCGCGTCGCACTTTCGGTCAGTGGCTTTTCTCCTCCAGTGACTGTCGAGGTGGGCGTGAGCCAGACTGTTCTGCAGGGACCAGCTCGTGAGGGGCACACAACCACTTACTCTCAGCCCTATGCAGGTTGGACCAACCACAAGGGCCCTGGACGCAGCTGACTGCAGCATTTTTGCGGTTTGGTTTAGGCTCTGGGCATGGCCCAGGCCTCGCCAAACTTAATCGTCACATCGTTGAACTCGGATCCCCTTGTTGCATGGAGACGACTGCGCGGGCACCCCGTTTCCCCTCCTCTGACCATTTCTCCCTCTCCCGCTGTAACCGACAAGGACCTGATCGAAAGGCACGTTTTCCCCGACGCAACCGCAAAAAGTATGGATGTGGCTCCTGTCAGACAGATGGATTGGGGCCACCAACCGGACGTTTGGATCTGCCCCGTGCATGCAGCAACCACATCCTGTTGGGTCTACAGATTACCTGCCCGGCGTTGTCCCTTCAAGGGGCTGCCTCACTTTTCTGCCCTGCCCAATAATGGCCGAATGTTCTTATTCCGTATGCTCTGTGCGGCAGACTCAAGAGCCGAATGGGCTAGATGGGTATGGACAGCGCACAGTCCATTGCAAGCATGCAAGAGAGATGCTGGACCCTCCAAATAAAAGCACTCTTGTTCCAGTCATTACTTCAACTGCTCGTCCTGTAGTATTTAGGGCCAAAGTGAATCCCTAACATTCTAGGGCCGAGATTTGGAAGAGATCTGGAACCCCTGATCAAACCGTTTGTTGCTCTCGAGTGAGGGACTGGTTGAACAAGGAGCGAACATGGCAAACTCAGAGACCCGCTTCAGGATTCAAGAAGTCTCGACGCACTCGTCGAAGTTTATGCTTTCTTCTTGCAACCAATCGAGGGCTGAGTTGTTTGTTGATGAAGCATCCTTGAATCCCAGGCAGAGAATCCCACTTAACAGATCCAAAGATTGTCCTTCGAACTCTGGTGCTCCGGCGGTTTTCCGCTTCCCGCTCGGAGCCAAAGCCGAAACGCGATAGCGGTCCTGAGGCAGGCAGCGCAGGCTCCATCTTGGACCGCAAACTCGTCGGGAAGGCCCGAAACCAGTGGGGAAGTGTGGAAACAGTGCAGTGATGGCAGCGAAAAAAACTCGAGATCGGTTCATGCTCAAACTCAGAGATAACATTCACCCTTCATTACCATGGCAAAGACATAGAAAACATAAGTGCGTGCCCCACGGCCGCCGGCTCGTATACACGTACAGTACATGTTCCTCCGCATGCTTCCACTCCACCCCTCTTCTTGTCCAGTCTATAGTGCTAGTTGCCCCATCTACCGTCCTGCCCTGCGCCGGTCGTCCGAGAAAGCCGCCTGCCGGATCCTCTATTTCGGGTGGTGATGGGATCGGTGTTGATAGGGCATAGTGCAATTGGGTATATACACTCGCCGCTGTATGAATCACGTTGGTCTAGCGATGTGGGTGTGTTTAAAGGGCCTTCTCCATCGAGTTGAGGATGGCGCGGGTGAACTCCTGGTTCGTGGCGTTGCCACCCATGTCGGGGGTGCGGACCTTGCTGTGAGACGGGTTAGCATGCGCAACACTGCATCCTCAAATACCGCTGCGGCTTACCCTTGAGCAATCACGTCGTAGACGGCGTTGGAGATGCGGTTAGCATGGTCATCAAGGCCGAGGTGACGCAGAAGCATGGCGCCGCTGAGGAGGAGGGCGGTAGGGTTGGCCTGATCCTTGCCCTTGATGTCGAGACCGACGTGGCGGCAGCCGGGCTCGAAGACGGCAACGTCACGGCCCATGTTGCAACCAGGGACGACACCGGGACCGCCAACCAGGGCGGCGGCAATGTTGGAAAGGATGCCACCGTACAGGTTGGGCATGACCATGACGTCGAACTGCTGGGGCCGGCCGACGCACTGCATCGAGGCGTTGTCGACGATCATGTCGTTGCACTCGAGCTGGGGGAAGTCCTTGGCGAGGCGCTGGAAGGTGCCGCGGAAGAGACCGTCGGCCAGCTTCATGATGTTGGCCTTGTGGATGCAGGTAACCTTCTTGCGGTTGTTGGCAAGGGCGAAGCTGAAGGCGAACTTGGCGATGCGCTCCGACTTGGCGCGGGTGATGATCTTGAGCGACTCGACGACGCCGGGCACGCTCTGGTGCTCGAGGCCGCTGTACTCGCCCTCGGTGTTCTCACGGATGATGCACATGTCGATGTTGTCGTGGCGCGTCTTGAGGCCGGGGATGTTCTTGACGAGCGAGATGGAGGCGTAGATGTCGAGCTCCTGGCGCATGGCCACGTTGAAGCTCTGGTGGCCGGACCGGCTGATCGGGGTGTGCAGGATGCCCTTCAGGCCAAGCTTATTCCGCCTGAGAGAGGCAACGGCCTCCTGGAACTTCTCCTCTGTGCGGCCCGTGGGCGTGGCGTCGTCGAGACCCGACACCTCGATCTGCTCCCATGTGATGGGCACATTGTCGGCCTTGAAGACCTCCTTCACGTTCTCGGCAACCTCGGCGCCAATGCCGTCTCCGGGGATCAGGGTGACGGTGTACTTGCCACCGTACTTGGTGGGCTTGAAGATGTCGGACTGGACGGTCTGGGCGGGGTCGCTGACGCTGGCGAAACCGCGGGCGACGTTGAGGCGCTGCTGGGGCTGGGCAGCGGCCCTGAGCAGGCGCTGGTGGGAGGGCAAGTTAGCAGGGCGCTCCTCGGGGCTCTTGTTCCAGCCAGCGACGGTGGTGGGTGCGGATGGGTTTCTGGACGATTGGGCGGCGGGTAACAGGGCAGGCAGGGAGAAGGTGTGCAGATAGCGCAAACCGAACGTACCTGAGCGGCGCGCGTGGAGTTCCGGGACAGCATCTTGGGCAATTGAGCGGAGAGGATGGGAATCAAGGGTTCTCCAGGAGACCGTCGTCGGGGTGTTGCAGGTGTGAAGAGCACGAAGCGAGCAAAAAAGGATGTTGGATTGTAGATGTTGAAGGGCAAATGCCGCAAAAACGCAAAACAAATCCAATTGCCTCTGCGCCTTCGCCTGCCTTGTTGGGCCAGCTCTTTTCGGTCTCCATCTTCCCGGACGAGTGGGTCGTCGCTGAGAAGCCTGATTGCGCTAGTCTCTATAGGGCGTAGCGCATTTAGTGGCTCTCTGTGACGTCTGCACCTTGGCCGGCGATGCGGAAGGCTGTGGGGGTTCTTCACGTGCTGTGCTGCCGTGCCAAGGGCCAAGAAATGGAGGGCATTTCCAGCGCTGGGGCGACCTGCAAGTCTGGAACCACAGCGGCGCGGGGGTTGAGAGAGAGTCTAGGGGGCTGGACTGCCAACAAATGCACCAACTTGGAACAGTGCTGCACCAGCCAACAGCTCAACACACGTGAACCTTGCACACATGGCGGTTGATTGATTCTGTCTGCATGTTTGCAGTTGGCGTTGCATTCGTGGGGTTTCCGTGAGTGCAACACCGCTTTGAGCAACACTGTGACTTGAACAAGTCCAACAATGCAGCCCACCAAGTCCATCCCATATCCTGCCGCCGTCGTTCAAGCCTCCCCTCGCTGCCCGCCGAGGCATTGGCCAATGGGGTGCCTGGAGACAGCTGTGGCAAGGACGGTGCAATTGAGTATTTGAGGATGGCCTGCATCTGTTCGGCGGAAGGCCTGCCTGAGTCTGGAAGCGGCGATCAGCCCTACTCAGAGTCCTCGTAACGACCCTGAGCCACCCAAGCCTCCTTGTCAGCACCAACATGCACCAACCTGCACCTCACCGCCATGGGACATGCTGCTGTCAGATAAAAGGGGCATTCTGCTCCCACACCTGGGCCCAAGACACCCGGCATCTGCCAGCCTAAGCATTGATTCTCGATTGTTGCACCCGCAAAGCCTCAGCCAAAATGTCTTCCGTCGACATCTTCAAGCAGCGACACGAGCAGTTCCTCCTCTGGGTGCCGCGGTCAGACAGTTCGGCTACCCAACCGCCGGTTCTTGTCATCGGGACTACAGGCGGAAGTCCTCATGCCTTCAATGAGATTGGTCAATATCCTCTCGCTCACTCGAACGACAAGGTTGGACTGTGGGTGCTCGACCCTGCGTCAATCTCGCTCGAGGATGGAGTGTACCGCTACTGGTTCAAGATCCAGGACACCTCCCCCGAGAACAGGGGCCCGATTCTTGTGGCTGATCCCTTCTCCTACACCGTCGATTACAGCGTGGCTCAATCGATCGGGGACGACGCCCGCTATCAGCCAGCGTCAGTGGTGAAATACCACAAGGGCAAGCTCTGGGCCTGTGACATAGATGGCACTGAGCCCCAGCCTCCTCCGCTTCCAGACCAGGCCACGCTCCCCAGCAACAACCACCTGGTCATCTACGAGCTCCCGACATCGTGGGCCAAGGTCGGAGACGATTCGCGCGGAAGCGACGTGGACGTTGGCACGTTTGCTGATGTCCTCGCCCTGTTTGACACTGGTACCGCCGGTGACCGTTTCTCCTCGATTGCCGCTGTTCGTCAAGAGGCCATCCTGGCCGAACTGGGCATCAACACCCTCGAGCTCCTCCCGGCCGCCGACGCAAAGGTCAGAGGCGAATGGGGCTATGCAACGGCCCATTACTTTGCCCCCGACTATGATCTGGGCTCAGCATCGGACTTGAGCCGCCTCGTCGAGAAGATCCATTCTCAGAGGGTGCGGCTCTTTACCGACGTGGTCATGGCGTTCGGACACGATTCCTACGGCTACATCGACTTTGCCGACTTCCATCTCCGGCCCACCATGGAGAGGGACAACCCGGACAGCTACCAGTCCCATGCGGACGGGCAGTTGAGGGATGGATACGGCGGGAACTCGTGGCGGTACATCCGCTCTGCCCACGCCTACGACCCCGAGACGGGAAATGGCAACTCGGTGGTCCACCCCGCCTGGGCTTTTCACCGCTGCCACCTCGCCAGGTGGATGGAGGACTTTGGCGTCAACGGGCTCCGGCTCGACAGCGTCAACAACATCGGAAACTACGAATTTGTGCGGTCCTACAAGGAGCGCGCGTGGGAGCTGTACAACGCGCGCTATGGCGGCTCGGCCGATGCGAGCAAGTTCCTGGTGATCGGCGAGGAGCTCTCGATGCCAGTCTCGATGGTCCACCACGGCGTTCTCAACGCCCTCTGGAACGAGCACTGGCAAGGTCGCCTCCGGGCCGTCATACTGGGCGAGTCGGCCAACGGCGACAACTTCGAGTGGACGGTCCGCAAACTGGCCGACTGCACGCTGGACGACCTCGACGGCACGCACTTCACCGACGGCGCCCAAGCCGTCAACTACATCACGTCGCACGACATTGAGGGATACCGCAAGGAGAGGCTGTACAACTTCCTCGTGAGCAACGGCATCTGGGACGTCGAGCAGAGGGCGAAGCTGGCGTTTGCGCTGCTCCTGACCAGCGTCGGCATTCCCATGATCTTTGCCGGCGAGGAGTTTGCCGACCAGATGGACCGCAGCGTTGACATGGGCAAGAAGCAGAGCGATCCCGTCAACTACTCGCGCAAGAACGACGGGGGGTGGCGCCAGGGCCTGTTTGGATATGTCGCGAACCTCGTCAAGTTCCGTAAACAGTGCCCTGCCTTGGGCGAGGACGACACTGAGTTTTTCCACGTCGATAGGAGCCGTGGAGGGAAGATCATGGCGTGGCGCAGGGGCCAGACAGGCGATGGCAGGTCGCCGGTGGTCGTCGTCGCCAACTTCAGCAACGAGAACACCCCTGGCACCGAGTATGTCGTTCCTAACTGGCCGGACAAGGACAAGGGCGGGTGGCGGGAGGTCTCTCAGAGCAGAGATGTTCCAGCGGAGTGGGTTGCGCGCGAGCCACTGTTGGCATGGGAAGCAAAGATCTACACGCGCTGGAGGGGGTGAGTCTCAGGGGCAGAGGGAGACGAGAGTCCAAGGACATCCAAACACAAGTACTAGCCGAGCGAGTCACGAAAAGAACAAGCACAGAAGTTCTACCCCACTGCGCCGTGCAAGGAGTCACAAGACGTTGCATGAGGTGACAGAAAACACCAGAAAACACGGCCAAAAAAGCGAAAAAGAGATGTTGACTGAATCGTCGACGGGAATTGAGCCCGACGTGGGGGTCGAACCCACAACCTTGAGATGTTGGAGATTCGTAAGAGTCTCACGCTCTACCGATTGAGCTAGCCGGGCAGGCTATTTCGTTTGTTGAGGGTTGGCGTTCCACACCCCCATATATCTAGCCGGGATCCACGGCCCAAAGGTGGATTCTTCACCCCCTTTCGCCACCTCCCCCATCCAAACCCGGGGATTTCATTGCATCAGAACGTCTTGAACTCTGAATCCCTTCGGAAGTGCCAGCCGCTTTGGTTGGGGATCAGCTCATATCCCAACACGCCCTCGATGAGGGAGACAATCGTGGGCGCAGTGACAGTGAACCGATTGCTGTAGCTCGTTTCCGTGTTCAGGGTCAGGCGGTCAAAGAGCTCGCCGAGGCCAAAGGGCGACTGGTGGAGCTGCACTGAGACAGCAGGGGGCTGCGAACAAACGGTCAGCGGAGGGCACGAGGTGGTTGGCAGGAAGGGGGGAGACGTGCATTCCTCGTGTCGGCGTGGTTGACGCGGCACCAGCGCTTCAGATACTCAGCCAGCAGCTCCAGGGTCGGGCTGTGGCTGCAGTGCAGCTCAATCTGATGGTGGCCGTGGATCAGGCTGAGGTGGTACGGCGGCTGGAGGAGGAGCTGGTCCGGCCGCGGCAGCGAGGCCATGTTGGGGAGGAACTCGACCCTGGGCCGCGCCGCCGCCGGGGCGTACGACGCCCTCGGAGCCTGTGCGACCTGCGCGGCACCACTTGCTGTGTCGACCTCGACTCCCTCCCAGTCGTCGGCTGCACCAGTGTCCGCTGTCCTCACCGGCAGCTGGGGCTTCTTCTTGACCTCGAAACACGGCAGCAGCCCACCGCGGAAGACGGGGAACAGCTCGGCGGGCTGGTAGACGGTCTTCTTGGGCAGGCTCACCACGAACCCGTCGCGCTGTTCGGACCACACGGTCGCCGCCGAGGCCGAGGTGGCAACCTCGAGAAACACGCGCATGCGCACGGGGACCTTCTCGAGGAGCGTGTCGGTCCAGTCCGCGTGGGCGGGGTCCTCGAGCAGCTCCATCATGCTCTTGACCCACGCCTGGACGCATCCCGCGACGATGGCGATGAGGTTGTTCTTGTCCTCGTAGAACGAGTCAAGCTCGGCGATGATCAGCGGCCATTCCGGCTCGATCACGACCGAATGGCCGATCAGCCCCTCGAGATCGCGGAGGGTGGTCTGCAAGGCCCCGTCCTCCTTCTTCCAGATATCTCGGATGCCAACTTGGGCCTTGAGCGGGCTGTCGGGTCGGTTAGCTCCGTGACTTGAAGGGAGGGGACTGCTGCCTACATGGACGGCATGGCTGAGAAGTTGAGGTGGTATTCTGGTGGCTTGGGAGAGTGGTGATGCGTCTCAATGGACCCCTTCTTCCAGGTTCCCCCGAGAACGCTTCCCGCCTTTTGAACCCTCCTGGACATGTTGGAAGCGGGGCAAGGCGGCATCGCGAGGTGGGTGGCGTGGGACCCCTGGCGGTTTGGGGCTCCATGAGGCGCAAAGCTGAAGTCAGGGGTAGCGCTTGGCAGGGGACATCTGCAGGGCAACCCGCAAGGCGGACTGAGATCCGTGGAGCTCACCCCGCAGCAGCGAGGGCACGACACGCAACTCGCGTCCAGCTCGCTTGAAAGACCCCGTTTGAGGGTCCCTGGCTGAGGGTCCCTGGGACAACGTGCTGCACCATGCTGCATCAACTCACATTGCGACAGCTGGTCTTGGAGAGCGGAGGCCCCATCCCTCCCGGCACTTTCCCTGCACCCGAGTGCCCCTCCCCACATACGCTAAGGTAGCTGCATCGTATCCCCTCTAGCTGTGACAGCCAAGCAGATGTAGGGCCTTGAGGACGGCATTTCATTTCCTCGACCGCAGCGGTGAGCTTCTTTGGGCCTCGGCCCGCCCACGAGGCTGACAGGACGTGCTGTGACTCGCTGGCCGTCCCAGCATCCGCTTGGACTTTCCTGTCGCGACAAGCGTTGTGCAGGTCCAGGGGGCAGCAGGAAGGCCCAAGGTGCACCCGCCCAGGCCCCATTGCACGGTATGGCAACGGTTTCTAGAGTTCCGCCGTGAAGACCGACACCACCCGACCTTCCCGTCTCCGGCAGGGGGTATCCTTCAGCCCTACACTCCGGTGGGGCCGCCGCGGTGACGCTGGCAGGCAACGACCGCCCAGATGAGGGGTCGACCCACATGCGATGGCATCGGGGGGGATGTTGAGTGAGCGAGGAGCAGTGTATAAAGAGGAGAGCTTCGCCATGATGCTGGCCGCGTCTTGGCTTGAGCATTCAGCATCATCCCACCTCCCCTCAATAACACTTCACTTCAAACCCCCCTTTCACATCCAACCTCAGTCACCATGGCCCGTCTTCCGCCTGCCGAGAAGCTTCCCCTTGCCCTGCGCAAGAACCGTAAGAGCATCACCAGCGTCCTGACCGGCACTGAGAACATGCTGACACCCTCTAGTTCGGGACGAGTTTGACAACAACAAGGCCGACCTGGAGCAGCAGCTGTCCACCCTGCTGGGCGCTGCCTGGACCATCGAGGTCGACCCCCTTGCCATTTGGCCCTACCACAACGATGGCTACGCCAAGGAGTCACTTGGCAGCTGCATCAAGGCGTGCGTTCAGCCCTTTCTTTTTGCAACCCAACGTTGTCCCGGCCCCGCGCTAACACTCGCCAACCAGATACGTCGAGGGCGCCATCTACCAGCTCAAGTACATCGCGGGCAAGTACGGCGACGAGTTCAAGGACGAGGTCAACAGCATCTGCAGCGCCCACGTGTTGACGCTGGACCTGGAGGAGACCAAGCCCCCGCGCTTCTCGTACGGCGGCTGCGACGTCTCGGACGGCAAGCTGCGCATCCTCTTCGTCGAGCAGAACCTGGGCACCAACATCGACTACTGCTGCTCCGAGGAGTTCCTGACCAAGGCGCTCAACACGGCCCCCAGTGACGCGCCCCTGTCCTTCATCGTGCGCCAGGGCATCCGCCAGGACTACGACCCCAAGATCGGCGAGGTGCGCACCAAGCTGGCCGAGCTGCTCGGCAAGAGCGAGGACGCCATCACCATCAACCCCAACTTCGACGCCAACTTTGCCAAGCTGGCCGAGGCCCACAAGGGCGGCAAGTCGTCGGTGCGCGACGACTGGCAGAACAACCTGGCCGACTTCACCTTCCGCTACTTTGACGCCCTCGTGTACCAGATGAAGTACCAGAAGGTGGGCGAGGACGAGATGATCCAGGAGGGCGTGCTCGAGGCGGTCAGCACCAACGAATATGCCTTCCGCATCGTCGACAAGCTCAAGCGCGAGTCGTACTGCGAGACGGACATTGAGGACGGCGTGCTGTACCTGCAGTGCCTGCCGGGCGAGTTCGGCACCAACATTGACTATGTTGCCTCGAAGCTGATAGACCTGCTCTAAATCAGGGGCTGGAACAGCGTGGGCCACTCTTAGTTATGAATTGAGCATCACGACTTGAACCTCCAGCTTCCCATGGACACTGCACTGTTCCCGAGACCGTTGTCTCCTATGTCTTTTGTCATGCTCCATGTAAACGGGAGACAGCCCGTCCTCTGCGAGAAGTTGCTCAATTCTAAGCGCAAAGTGACAAACGAAAAGGTATACCCGGCCAACTCGCACTTCCAGGCCAACAACCGTTCCCCCATTTCCTACTGCCATGGTATCTGGCTCTGTGTCAACTCCGCGCACGACAGAACAACAACACCATAAAACGCAGCTCTGAGCGCGCCCCACTTGCCAGCCACCATACCATCGTATTCATACACACCCACCACCCCTCCCTC
>Ga0247823_10000772_pt1 | contig 27000 bp, 16 predicted proteins | sample 13C_PalmiticAcid_2_FD_192426 | JGI IMG/M metagenome (GOLD analysis project Ga0247823, IMG submission 192426) | Soil microbial communities from agricultural site in Penn Yan, New York, United States - 13C_PalmiticAcid_Day30 | ecosystem: Environmental > Terrestrial > Soil > Agricultural land... | reverse complement strand
CGCCAGCGCCTGCTGCGCCTGTGCGCGGAACTGGTCGGCGCACGCGCGCGCTTCGATGCCGTCGCCGATCTTGAATCGGCCGGTGACCGGCTTCAGCGCAGCGTCTACGACGGCCTGCTGCTGGATTTGAATCTGGCGGGCGAGGACGGCTTCGAGCTGCTTCGCCGCGCCGTCTCCGGACGCTACCACTGCGTCGTGGTCTCGGCCCATCGCGAGCGTGCGTTGCAGGCCTTCGAGCATGGCGTGCTGGACTTCGTCCCCAAACCGTTTTCACGCGAGCGCCTCGGCCAGGCCCTGGAACGTCTGCTCGATGTGGGCCGCTATCGCTCCGGCCACGCCCGCTATCTCGGCATCTGGCGTGCCCAGGGTACGGCCCTCGTCGAACTGCAGGACGTGGTGTGGATTCGTGCGGACGGCGACTACAGCGAGTTGCGGATGCGCGATGGCCACAATGAACTGCACGACAAATCCCTTGCCGGACTGACCGGAATACTGCCTCCTGATTTCGTCCGCTGCCACCGCTCCTATCTGGTCAACCTGCGGCATGTCCGCTCGCTGCATGCCGGCTCCGGCAGTCGCTACTGGCTGGTGCTCAACGACGGCACGGAGCTGCCGGTAGGCCGCGCCAACGTGGCGACGCTGCGCCGCGAGCTTTCGCTTGAATGACGCCGGCGCAGTCGACAGCTCCACCATCGAACGCGCCGCGCCCATCCTTTCAACCTGCGGTGGAGATCGTTGGGCCCCTGAGCCTTCAACGCATTTTCTCCAACCCTCACGGGGCCAGGTAGAAGTCCATGGGGATGAGTTCAACGGCCCACCCGCCTTCTTCGCCCAGAATGGCGGCCGGGTGCATGGAGGCGATACGCAATGCCTCCTCGGGGCTGTCCGCGTCGATGATGAACAAGCCTCCCACCACCTCCTTCGCCTCGGCGTAGGGCCCATCGGTGACATGCGTCTTGCCGCCACGCGGACGAAGCGTCCGCCAGCTGCTGGTGTCGCCCAGTGACGCGGACACCTGCATCTTTCCGGTAGCGCGCATCTTCTCGTCCAGTGCGGGGCATTGGCTCTCCAGTGCTTCGATGTCGCTTGGACGCATTGCGGCGAACTTTTCGGGGGAGAAATAGGCCAGGCCGAGGTACTTCATTGGGATTCCTTTGAGCAGGGATGTGTTTGACGACGAAGCAGAGGGCTGGAAATCGACCGTGCCCGGATATCGCTGCTGATGGCTCCGGCAAATCCGCTTGCCCGTGGCGCCCATGGTCATCAGATTGCAGGACGTCCGCGTTGACTCGGCCGTGGATTCGGGTTCGAGGTCTGCAATCCTGGGCTGCGAGTTTCCCCCTTGATCCAGATTGATTCCAGGACTGCCTGGCAGGTCATCGGTTCCAATCGCAATCCAGGGGCCTCTGACCCAGTTGGGCGGGCGGAGCCCCTACTGCCGCGACAGTCTTGCCGGCGGCCACGCCTGCGCTGCGCGGGACGATTCAGGATGTCGAAGCTTCCCGCATTCACATGTCGTGCCGTGCGGCCGCAGGCGAACGACATCCACGCCAGCCAAAGAATCATTGGCACCCGCAGCCCTGTGATTATTGATCACAAAACACGATTGAACGCACATTTTCTGATTTCGCCCGATTAGGATTTCCTGGCGGAGACCGGTTGCATGAAGTATCTGACCCGCCGCCGCAGATGCATCTTTCACAACGCGCCCTACAACACGAGGAGAGCCCAATGACTGAGCGTTCACTGAAGAACAAAGTTGCGGTGATCGCGGGCGGCGGCAAGAACCTTGGCGCCCTCGTGGCGCACCAGTTCGTCGACGCTGGCGCTCGCGGCATTGCCATCCACTACAACAGCGACTCGTCGAGATCCGACGCCGAGAGAACCGCCGCCGAGCTCCGTGCCAAGGGCGCGGATGCAACCCTGTTCCAGGGCAACCTGGCCGTGGTCGAGAACAACGCCAAGCTGTTCGAACAGGCCAGGGCGCATTTCGGGCAGGTCGATATCGCGATCAACACCGCTGGCGTTGTGATCAAGAAACCCATCCTGGAAATCACCGAAGCGGACTACGACAAGAGCTTCGACGCCAACGCCAAGGCTGCGTTCTTCTTCATCCAGCAAGCCGGTCGACACCTCGCCGAGGGCGGCAACATTGTCACGATCGTCAGTTCATTGCTTGCCGCATACACGCCGTTCTATGCGATATATCCGGGCAGCAAGGCGGCCGTCGAACACTATACGCGGGCGGCGTCGAAGGAGTTCGGCGAGCGTGGCATTTCGGTCAACGCCATCGGCCCCGGCCCGATGGATACCTCGTTCTTCTATGGGCAAGAGCAGCCCGACGCGGTGGCCTACCACAAATCCGCCGCAGCACTGAGCAAGTACAGCAAGACCGGCCTGACCGACATCGAGGACATCTCGCCCATCGTCAAGTTCCTGGTCACCGATGGCTGGTGGATTACCGGACAGACCATTTTTGCCAACGGCGGCTACACGACCCGCTGACCCTGATCGATGCACCCGGCGGTCCGGTCCAAAGGACCGGATCGCGCGCCGCGAGGGAGACCCGCATGAATAGGTTCCAACCGCTGCTGGATCGCCAGAAGGCATTCTTCTTCACCGAAGCAACCAAACCCGCGATATGGCGCCTGGAGCAACTGGATCGCATGGAGCGCATGCTTCGCGAGAACCAGCAGGATTTCTGCGATGCGCTGTCCCGGGATTTCCGCAAGCCGCCCTTCGAACAGCTATTCGAGATCACCGTTCCCCTCGGGGTGATCAACTACTACCGCGGGCACCTGGCCGAACTCATGGCGCCACAAGCGGTGGCGATCCCCAAGGGACTGGAGGCCGCCGGCAACCGTGGCGTGATCTACAAGGAGCCGTATGGCGTGACCCTGGTGATCGGCCCGTTCAATGCGCCGATCCTGTTGCTGCTGGACCCCGCCATCGCCGCCCTGGCCGCCGGCAACCCGGTGGTGTTGAAGCCGGCCAATACCACGCCGACGGTGGCAGCCCTGTTCAATGCGTTGATCCCGAGATATTTCGAGCCGGAGGCAGTGACGGTGGTCACCGGCGGACGGGAGGAGATCTCAGCGCTGCTGGAATTGCCCTTCGATTTCATCTTCTTCACCGGAAGTTCGGCGGTTGGCAAGGTGGTGATGCGCGCCGCCGCGGAGCACCTGACTCCCGTGATTCTGGAACTGGGCGGACAGAACCCCACCCTCGTTGACGCCACCGCCAACCTGGACATCGCGGTGGATCGCATCGCCTGGGGCCACAACGCGATTTGCGGTCAGTGGTGCGTCGCGCCGGGATATGTCTGCGTGCACCGGTCCATCGCCGACGAGTTCATTGCCCGGCTCAAACGCTCGCTGACGACGATGTATGGCGAAGATCCCAGCCTGAGCCCGGACCTGGCCCGCATGATCAGCGAACACGATGCCGAGCGCGTGGCCTCGTACATCTTGCCGGACAAAGTGGTTCATGGCGGGCGTTTCGACATCCCCGGTCGTTACGTCGAGCCGACCGTGCTGTATCCGTCCACCTGGGACGACCCTGCCATGCAGCAGGAGATCTTCGGCCCCGTGCTGCCGGTGCTGCCTTATGACGATTTTCGCGAAGTCGTTGACATCGTCAAGCGCAAGCCAAAATCGCTGGCGGCGTACATCTTCAGCAAGGACCAGGCGGCGATCGATTATTTCCTGGGCAACGTGTCGTTCGGTGGCGGCTGCGTGAACCAGACCAACCTGCACTGCTGGATCGACAGCCTGCCGTTCGGTGGAGTGGGCTACTCGGGCATGGGCAAATATTACGGCAAGGCTGGTTTCGATGCGCTCAGCAACACGAAGGCCATGCTGATCGGCAATCCAGATGTGGTGCTGGACGTGTTCCCGCCCTATGCCGGCAAGGATATCGCCGGCAGCCTGAGCCAGTTCGCATGAGACCGCCTTCGCTTCCTTACATGTCGCTGCTCTGGTTGCTGATCGCGCCCCTGGCCGCCTGTGGTGCCGAGCCGATGCCGCAGGCGACGAAAAACCCGTCCCTCTACTCCGGACACCGAGCCATGACCGACCTTCCTGCACCCGTGGTTGAACTGGTCGCCGCCGTAACCGCCGGCGATACCGATGCCTTCCTCGCCTTGTTCATCGAGGATGGCGTGGTCGACGACTGGGGCCGCAGGTTCACCGGTCGTGCTTCGATCCGCCACTGGAGCGACAGGGAGTTCATCGGCGCCAAGGGCATGCTGACGCCACACAAGGTCAACCGTTCCGGCGACACCGTAACGGTGGATGCTGGCTGGAAGAGCGATTTCTATAGCGGCGATTCGCGTTTTGTCTTTGTACTGGAAGGCGACGCCATACGGGAAATGCGCATCGTCGCGCACTGATGACGACCCGCACCCCTCAGTTGAACCAACCATTGGAAAGGAGGAAAGGATGCGTACAGGCTTGTTGATCCTGGCCGGATTACTGCTGGCTGCACTGGCGTCGTGGCTTGGGGCGCCGTCGAAGCGTGCGACGGCGGCGATCCTGTTCGCCTTGGCCTGGCTGGCGATTGTCGGCTGGAACCTGCGCACCGGGTTGTCACATGGCTATTCGCTGCGCGAAGAACTGCCCATCCAGCTGCTGATCTACCTTGTGCCGGCGATGCTGGCCGCGTGGCTGACCTGGAAGCATTCCGGCAAATGAGTTTCATCTTCCCTTCCTGGATACTCGCTTGAACGTCCGAATCCATCCTCTGTTGCGCGTGCGCGATGGCCATGAGGCCAAAGTCGGTTACGCCGAGCTGTTTTTCGATCTCGTCTACGTTTTCGCGGTCACCCAGGTCTCCCACTTCCTGCTGGAAAACCTGACGCCCCTGGGCGCGGCGCAGGCGCTGTTGCTATGGTTCGCCGTATGGCTTGGCTGGCAGTACACCTGCTGGATCACCAACTGGTTCGATCCCGAGACGAGTCCCATACGCCGTCTGCTGTTCTGCCTGATGCTGGTGTCATTGGTGATGGCTGCGACGCTGCCGGAAGCGTTCGGTTCACGAGGCCTGGTGTTCGCGGGCTGCTATGCGCTGATGCAGGTCGGGCGCGCGTTGTACATCCGTGTCAGCCTGGGCAACGATCCGCTGGCGACCAATTACACGCGCATCCTCGGCTGGGCCTGTATAAGCGCCATGTTCTGGATCGCTGGTGGCTTCCAGGAAGGCCCCGCCCGGCTGGCCCTGTGGGCAATGGCAGTGGTCTGCGAGTACATCTCGCCGATGTTCGGTTTTCCATTGCCAGGACTGGGACGTTCGCACAGCCACCGCGACTGGACCGTGGAGGGCGGACACATCGTCGAACGCTGCGCGTTGTTCATGATCGTCGCGCTGGGTGAATCCGTACTGGTCACCGGTGCGACGCTTGGCCACAGTGCCCAGTGGAACGCGCCCATCCTCTTTGCTTTTGCGACAGCCTTCGTGGGCAGTGTGGCAATGTGGTTGATCTACTTCAGTGTCGCCACGAAGGACGCAACCGAGATGATTGTGCGGGCGACAGACCCGGGCCGCTATGCCGCGCTGCTCCACTACCTGCACGTACTCATCTTGGCAGGAGTAATTGTCACGGCGGTCGGAAACGACTTGGTAATCGTACACCCGGATGGCCACATGGAATGGAAGCACCTGTTTATACTGATGGGTGGGCCGGCCTTCTTCCTGCTTGGCAATGGCTTGTACAGATACGTGGTGTATGGACGTTACCCCCTGTCGCACCTGGCCGCCTTGGGTTTGCTGTTCGCGACAACGCTTGTCGGGCGACAGCTCGAACCGCTAACCATCAATGCCTGGACTACCGTGATACTCGTCGTCGTGGCCGTGGTGGAGAGACGCCAATCTTCTGGACGAAAGTAGTTCAGGCACCCTCGAAAGCCGAAGATCCATCGAGGTCAGCGAGTGTCGCCGGAACGGCCAATCCAGAACCAACTCCGGAACCGATTGGTCCGCGTGTTCTCGATAGGCCCCAGACTTTGGCGCGTCGAGTTCCGGGATTAGCTGCAAGCCAAATCACGCCGGGAACGACCCTTCGTGACTCAGGCCCCCATGTCTCAACCAAAAGTGGCGCTGCTTCTCGGCACTACAGGTGCGTTTTGCCTGCTCTTGGCACTTTCCAACCAACCGTGGCCAGTCGGATCCTGCAAGACACCCGCACTTGGGGGCAGCGGAGGACAGCTGGACTCCACCAGACACGGAAATACGAACCCGAACAGGGCAGCACGCATACTCACTCGCATCTCCCCTAGCCGAAGCAGGGCAAAAACGCCTTCCGGCCGCCCAATGGGGTGCCGGTCATTCCTGCACTCCGATGCTCGCGCGCCAAGCGGACCGCCCCGCTCCCGCACTCCGGGTGAACGCGTCCTGTCGTTCATGAAAGCGCGATCCCCCCGCGACCGGTCGCCAGCCATTCGACCGAGACGTCTGTCGTGATCGCCACTTCCACCAGGTGGCTTGCCTTTGGCCTCGGACGCTCGCTGACCTCCCAATTGGCGACAGCTCCGCGCGACACACCGATCCGCGCCGCCAACTGGCTTTGCGTCATCCCCGCACGCTGACGCGCCACGCGCACACGCGTTGCCATGTCCATCGTTCTGCTAGCCCCCCATCTTCTTCAGGGGGTTAAACGCGTTCCGACCCCTACCTCCCTACCTCCGCCCTTGGCCGGCACGGAGGGTCCGTTCATGGAAGGTCAATGGCTTCGGCGCAAGCAGAGGAGCAATGCGTCACCGCAGCGCGCCTACGGCACGCTGCAGGTGACAACGAGGGTGACGCTGCTATTGGCCGGAAATGTGGAAATGGCCACGCCGGTGTTCTGCAGGGTGTTCACGTCCAGCACCGACGGACACATGGCTCCGCCCGTCGCGCCGCTGCAGCTCACCGCCGTACAGGTCAAGCCGATGGCCGTGTCTCGCACGAGCGCGCCATCCGCCGCATCCGGACCGGCGTTGCTCACCACGATCGTATAGTTCGTGGCGGTGCCGCTGGTCACCGTATCGTTGGCCTGGTCACCCGGACCTGACGGCGGCGTATTGGTCTTGGTGACCGACAAGTCCGCCTTCGGATTCCGCGTATTGACGAAGCTGCAGGTCAGATCATCGCCTGCCGCCGGCGTCACGCTGAAGCTCGTCCCGTTGCCGCCAGGGGTTTGCCCACCCGCCATCGCATTGGTACAGCTATACGCGGTGGCGTAGCTCGCCAGATCTGCTCCGGCTGCCACCGATTCCGACAGGGTATAGGACCCGCCGATGATCGCCGAACCGACCGTCACCGTACCGGTCGCCGTACTGCCGCTGCCTGCAGTGGTGACGGGCGCAGGCGCACCAGCGCCGGCAACGCTCAGCGTGAACTGGTCCGCGGCGTTGAAGCGGCCGCCCGGCAGCGACTTCTGCAGGCGCACGATGGCCTGCTTGCTGTTGGTGTAGGTGCACGTAATGGTCTCACCCTCGTCCAGGTCGATGGTGGCCATGCCCGTTCCCAGGTCCACCGTGCTGCCGCTGTCCGGATCGGTGCAGACCAGACCCGTCAGGGTCCAGCCGGCCACCGCCGTTTCGGTCACGGTGTAGCTGCCCGCGGCCAGAGCGGCGAAAGTCTGCAGGTTGGGCAGCGTCGCGTCGGCGTCATCGTCCAGGCTGAAGTTGCTCAGGCCGGTGCCCGTGGTGGTGAAGGCAAAGTCCTGTGCATCGTCGGGCAATGCATCCTTGACGATGATGATGCGACCGCTCTGCACGTCGGTATCATCGGCGGCGTTGTCCGCCGGTGCCGACTCGGTCACGCCTGGCGGCGCGGCCAGGGTGGCCGTATTGGTCAGGCTGCCGCTCGTGGCCGTCGCGGTCGCCGTCACCGTGAAGGTGACGCTGCCGCCCGAAGTCAGCAACGGAACCACGATGCCTGTGCCCTGCATCAGGGCCACGGTGGTATTGGCGGCGATCGGGCATTGCGAGCCGACTGTGGCGCTGCCGCAGCTTACGCTGCTCACCGACAGGCCGGTCACCGCCGGATCGGTGAAGACCGCGTCGCTGACCGGGACGGCGTCGTTGTTGGTCACCACGATCGTGTAGATCAGGCTTTGACCGTTGGTATACGTCGTCTGCCCGTCGGTCTTGGTGATGGCCAGATCGGTGGTGGACGGACCATTGAATTCGGAGGTCGCGCCCGAGTTGCAGGCCGCGGTGAGGCAGCGGGTCGCTGTCATCCGCAGGGTGGTCGCGTCCACGCCCGCGACGTTGCAGCTGCTGGGCAGGGTGGCGTCGGGGCTGGCGACGATGCACGAACCCAGCCAGACCTGGCCCTCGCCGTAACCGGTCGGGTCCACACCGCCCGGGTTGTTGTAGAAGTCGATTCGATAGCCATTGGCGTTTGCGACCGTGTCCAGAACGAAATGGACGGTGTTTCCCGAAACTCCGCTGACCACCGGAAAGTTCTGCACGCCGTTGGGCCCGGTGTCGGCGTCTCCCGCATCGTTCGGGGTAACACCGTTGGTCGCCAGGTCGATACCCAGTCCCAGGTTTCCGGAGATGTTGGTGTTGGCGTATACGATGTTGTCGGCGGCATTGATGCCGGTAATGTTGACGCCGTCTCCCCGGTTGCCCGTGATGATGTTTCCAGTGACGACGTTTTCGTTGGTCTGAATCAAGCCTGTGCTGGGAAGCAGCACCCCGGACCCGCGATTATCGGTAATCGTGTTTCCCTGGATCAGATTGCTATTGAATACGCCCATCTGGGTTCCGCCACCGTATCCGGTGACGGATACACCCGAACCGTTTCCACCGGTCACCGTATTGTTGGTGATGGTATTGTTGCTGGCGCCGTAGGGACCGTCGAACTGCATGCCTAATCGGATGCCGATGCCAGTGCTATTAATGATGCTATTGCCATCAACCCGCACATTGTCAGCCGTGAAGAGGGCGATACCGGACGACCCTCCCGTCACCGTATTGTTGGTGATGGTGCCGTTGTAAGCCGGGTTCCCAAGATAGGGTGAACTTTCGGTGTTGTAATAGTTGATGCTGTAGATTCCGCCGGTGACACTGTTTCCGTTCGTGGTGACGTTGTCGCTATCCTGCACCAGGATGGCACTTCCCGTTGTCACACCCATCGTGAACGTGTTTCCCTGAATCAGCATGTTCGAGACACCACTGACACGGACCGTACTGCCGAAGTCGGCGGTCCCGGTGAATCCCATGTTCAGAAGCTGGCTGTTGTCGGCTTCGGCATCGTAGAACGAGAGCGTATCGAAGGATCCGCCCGCAAGATTGACGGCATTGCCTCCATCGATAATCAAGGTGTCGGTGACGTCAGGAAGCGTCGAATCAAGCGCGATGGTGCCGGATACGCTGAATACGATGGTGTCATCCACTGCCGTGGTGGCATTGGCTTCATCGATGGCCGCGCGCAACGTGGTGCAACTGAAGCTGGGGCTCACCCCCGTGCACGAACCCGCCGCATCGCCCAGCGTGGTCACCGTGTAGGTGTCCGCGTATGCACGACATGAGACGAACACCAGTGCAATCAGCAGAAGCTTCATGACGGGGGAATGCGCTCTGGGTACACGCATGGAGTTGCTGTTTTCATCTGCCATAGAAGCCCATCCCATTACATCTGATGCCGCAATTCCGCACTGCGGAACGCTATTGGCTTGCGATGTCGTCGATGAAGCGCCGCCGACTGCAAGTTTCCTGTGTTCTTCTTCACTTCTTCTCGTTCCGCATGCATCGCCGGACGACGGCCTGCGCCCATTGAATTCGTGCCCTGAACCGCTGACAGGCATCAGTACCTGCCTGTCAGGTTGACGAACCAACCTTTGTGGTCGTTGTCGAGGTCGGTCAGTTCATCGCTGAAATCGGTGAAGCTGTAGCCGGCGCCGATGCGGAAGTTCTTGCCGATATCGCGATCCAGGCCGATCAGTGCGCCTCCCCTGCTTCCGCCTCGCTTCACGTCCAGCCAGCGGTACGCCGCCAGTGCGTGCCACTGCCCGGCCAAGTCGTAGCGCGCCGATACCGCGGCGAAGTTCGTGGTCGAATCGGCCCAGCGGCCGGCATTGCGGCCATGACGCACTTCCCCCTCCCGGCGCGCCACCTTCGCGGCGAACTCCCACTGCGCGGTCACTTTGTACGTACCCTCCAGCGAGACCACCTGGGTTCTCTGGTCGTAGTCCGCGCCGCCCACCTGTCCCAGCGTGGCGAGGTCGTACAGATAGGTGTAGCGCCCGAACAAGCCCCAGCGCACGCTGTTCCACGGACGGTAGGCAAAGCCGAAGTTGCCCTCGATGAACTTCGCGCCTGCTGCCGCCGCCACCTCGTCCGTGGTCTTCGAATAGTTCAGCCGCGCCGCGATGCGCCAGCTGTCGTTGATCTTCCGGATCAGGCGGTGGGTGCTGACCCATTGCTCACGCCGCTCGGCGCCGGTGTCCTGACGCCATTCGAGCTTGCTCTGCCAATCGGTGTCCGGCGAGGTGCGTCCACCGTTCAGGCTGACCGCCCTGCGTTGCACCTGGCCGCCTTCCACGTTGGCAAGCTCGCCCTTCATCAGGGTGAAGCCCAGATTCCAGCCCTGCGCCGGATAGAAATCCATGCCGAAGGTGTGCGCCAGACCTGATTCACCACGCTCCTTGAGCATCTGGCTTTCGTTGAACAAGTTGACTTGATGGGACAGACGCCAGCGCTGGCCCAGGGTCCAGCCCGTCTGCCGGTTGGGGTTGAACAGCGGATCGAACTCGGTGGTGTCGGTGCTGTAGGTGTAGCTTCCGTAGATCGTGTGCTCGGGATTGAGCCGGTACTCGGCATTGACCGTGGCCGCATCACCGCGATCGCCGCTGCTGGCTTCCATGCCCACGCTGGACAGGTCATTGAACAGGTACTTGGCGCCCAAGGTGTACAGGTCGTTGTCGGCATAGCGGCCGCCATCGTCGTCCACCGTGAGCTGGGCCTGCCCGTACAGGTCAATGCTTGTCCCCAGGCGCTGGGTGTACTTCAGGGCGGCCAGCGTGCCGACGACGTCGCCGCCCATGCGTTGTTCCTCGACGCGACGCAGCTCGCCGCTGAGCATGCGGGCTTCTTCAATGCGCCATTCGCCGGTCAGCTGTGCCTGGGTCAGGCTTTCATCGCCACGTTCGGCCTTGCTCAAGCGTGCATAGACACCGACATTGGGGGTGAACTGCCCCAGCACTTCGGCGCCATACTCGGTCATCTCTTCGCCGCTTCCGTAGCGGCCCGTCGAGTATCCGGCGCCGATCTTGCGCCACCAGGCGCCCGTGCTCCAATCCTGTTCGGTCCAGCCCAGCTCCTTCCAGTTGGCCCGTGCTTCGATCGCCCTGGCGTCACCTTCGCGGCGACCCGCCACATCGTTGATCCGGCGGAAGCTGAGGCCACCATTGTCGGAGAAGAATATCGGCGCGGCGGACGATTCGGTCTGCGTGTACTCCGCCTTGAGGTAGGTGCCCTTGCCCGCCTGCAAGGTCAGGTCGGCACCGGCGAGGGTGTAGTCTTCGCCGGCGCGGTTCTCGTCCACGTAGGTGGCACCGACGGCGACGTGGTTGCCGAACCATTGCTTGCCGCGCAGGCCGGCGGCAACGTCGTCCGGATCGAACCCGGAGGGTATCCATTCGTAGTCCACCAGCAGGCGCTGCTCGAACCCGTCCAGCGGGGTGTCGCGCGTCAGCGTGGGCACGTTGTCGCGGGTGATCTGCGACAACGGCCGGGTCAGCAGGACGCGGCCCTGCAGTTCGTCGATTTCGTAGTCGGCGCCACGGGTCAGCGTGGCGCGGTGCGCGACGCGGCCGGTGGTCGGATCCCGCACCTCCAGTACCACCACGTCCGAACCCGGCAGGATGTCGGTGTGGCGCAGGTAGTACAGGCTGCCGCCGGTGCCGATGAACTCGTTGTGCCCCGGCGCGCTCTGCGCTTCGGAGCCGAACAGGCGCAATTCACTCTTCGGGTCGCCCCACGGATTGCTGCCACGCGAACGCCAGTCGAGTGCCGCGCCATACAACGAGCGCACGTACTGCGCGTACTCGGTTCCGGTGATGCCGGTCGGGTAGTTGCCCCATAGCGCCTGGTTCCGGTCCCAGTCCACCCGCACGTAGAAGCGGCCCATGGTATCCACGTCGCGGTACACCGTGGCGTCGTCGCCGTATACCGGGTAGTACAGATCCGGGTCGAGCCGACGGAAGATGTCCTGCGGGTACGCCTGGCCGAAACCATCGAACAGGTGCTCGAGGTCCTTTTCGGTGGTGTCCGCCTGCGCGGTGACCAGGTACTTGCCCCGCAACTTGGCCTTGCCGTAGAACGCCAGGCGACCGTCGCTGATCACGTCGTCGTCGTAACCCACGTCGGCGGAAGATGCCGCCGACGATCCGCCGACCTTGTTCTTCGTGAAGGTCACGTCGGCCAGACCCACGCCAAAGAAGTACTTTCCGGTGACGTCGACGTTCAGCACATGGGATGCGACGCCGTCCCTGGCATCGCGCGTTGCCCTGTCGCTGGCGGGCCCTTCGCCAACGGAGATGTCGAAGCTGTGCATGCCCACCGGCACCAGATACTCGGCGACGAACTTGCGCTCCATGTCGACCGGATAGCTTTCGCCATTGATCCACAGCTGTGCCTGGCCGGGCAGGTTGCGACCCTGGATGCGGATGCGCGAACCGTACAACGGGATGTTCTGCTGGCGCAGGCCGTTCTGCGCGAACACCGCATCGACAAGTCGCAGGGTCTGGGCCTGTTCGAGGCCAAGCGACCTGCCCAGGGTTTTCTGGCTGCTGTCGCGCAGCAGGTTGGCGCCGCGCTCGAACTCTTCCGGCTTGACCAGCTGCAACCTGTTCGGGTACGTCTCGTCGAAGTTGCCCTTGGCATCGTAAGCGCGCAACACGTAGACCAGTTCGTCGCCCTGGCGGAACGGGTACTTCCCTGGCAGCTTGCCGTCCCACTCGGTGCTGGCGAGGTTGCCGACCTTCAGCGGCAACATGGCGATCGGTTCTATCAGGTCCGCGTCGGCCGCACGGTACACGTACAGCTCGTAGCGCTGCACGAACGCCGAGTAGTTGCTGCGCACGTAGAACTGCACCGGATTGACGATCGTCCGGCCGTCAAACGGCACCCATGACGGCGCCGAGACCGTCAACGACGCTTCGCCCAGCGTCGGGTCTTCGGTCGCCCAGACCGCACCGCCAGCGGGCAGCGGGATCGAGAACTTTCCCGAGGCCACCGCCTCGCCCGGGCGTTCGGTCGCCACGGTGACGCGGCGATCCGGCTGCAGTTCCGCCGACGAGGATTGCTTGCCGGTCCCCCGGGTGATCGGTCTGTCGTAACTGCGGGTACGCAGGCGAAACAAAAAGCCGTCCTGCGAAGTGCAGGATTCATCGGTGCAGTCGATCGGTTGGGCCGTGCCTTCCACCGCGTCCTGATGCACCTGCGCCCGGGAATCCGCTTCCTGTGCGCCCGCCAGCGGCGTCATGCCCGCCAGGATTCCGGTCAGCGTGTAGTCGAGCAGTTTCATTCTCGTCTTCATGATCCGTGCCCCTGCTTCCGCTTCGCGCCGACAGCGGCGGCGGGATCGTCATTCACTTCCACACGGACCTTTGCTCGCACCTCCGGGCTCAGGCGTTTTGCCAATGCCTCGTACACCGCCCTGGACCGACGCTGGCCCAGCGCGATGTTGTACTCGCGCGAGGCGCGCACGTCGGTATGACCGACGATGCCAATCTGGCCGCTTCCCCTCTTTTCCAGCGCCGCCGCGACCTTGTCCAACAGTGGCTCGAACTCGGGCCGGATCAACGACTTGTCGGTGTCGAACAGCACCGTGCCCAGCAGGGTGCCACCGTCCTCCACACCGACCAGCAGCGAGTCCGGATCATCGACGTGGGTGCGGACGCTGACCTGCAATGCCTTGGCCGATTCGGCGCTGAGCCTGCTCATCAGGGCGGCTTCCACTGTCGTGGCCCGGTCGAACGCCAGCGCGTCGGTTTCGCCGTTGGCGGCGATGACCACTTCGCCGCCGTGGTACCGCTCGACCCTGTCGGCCATCTTGTCGATGGCAGGCAGGTACTCGGCGCGCACTTCGGCGCTGCCCGGGGCGAAGAACACCTGGCCCATCTCCAGTTCGATCTGCTCGCTGCCACCCGGGATCTGTTCCACCGGCAGCTTCACGCCGAAGTCGAAGCGCGCCGGCAAGCCCGGCACCAGGCGGCGCAACAGCGGGTTGTCGGTGGTGAACCCGGCACCGGCCGGCAGCGTGGACGGGTCCACCTTCAGGATGAAGTTGCGGCCGCGGTCGGCACCACCGAACGTGTCCGGAAGGTGATAGCGTCCGAACTGATCGGTCTCGATCACCAGGCCTTCCACCGACGCGATGCGCACACCCGGAATGCCGCGTTCGTCGATGCCGGCATTGGAGATGGTGTAGTCCACCACATAGCCGCTTTCGCCCTGCGCGATCCTGCGCTCGACCTTCGGCGCAGCCGCATTCAGGCCCCTGGCGGCTTCACCGGACGTCTCGACCGTGGTGTCGCCGGCCTTGTCCATGCGCACGGTCACACCCTGCGCGCTGGTCAGCACGAAGTCGTCGGTGAAGTCCGGTGAGCGGAGCGTCTGCCGGATCACCACCTGATGCGCGTGCTCCGGATCGGCCACCGACTGGCGGCCACCGATCGTGCCCACCGCGATGCCGTGCAGCATCGGCGGGCTCGCGTCCGGCTCGGGTTGCGGGCCCGTGCCGCGATCGATCGTGGTCGAATTGGGCACGTAGGCCGACCGGCTGAAGCCGCCCCGCACGCGGATTCCGCTCATCGTCGCGCTGTCCTGCCAGCCATCACCATCGCGGTCGTCGAACACCGTGCCGAGGATCAGGCTGCTATCCACCAGTGGGTCCGCGACCAGGGCGACTTCGGCCGTCACCACGTTGGAGATGGGGCGATTGGTCGGCGAGTAGCCCTGCGCCTGGTTGACCTGGGTACCCGGACGGACGCCCGCGCCGACTCGCATCAGGTAGACCAGGGTCGCGGTTTGGCCGGCCCGGATATCCAGGCCGCCGAAGCGGATCGGGTGCTGGCCGGACACGGTACCTGCGTTGTCGCCATCAACCACCGACAGCGAGCCTTCCACGTAGGTGAAACCTGCCGGTGCCGTATCAATGAGATAGCCGTTGATCAGATCGGCATCGCCCACGTTCTCGGCCGCAAGGGTGTAGCGGACCAGATCGCCGACCTTGGCTTCCCGAACCCCGGCCGTCTTCACCAGGCGCAGCTGCGCCTGGCCAATGACGGTCACCGTGGCCACCGCCGTATCGCAGTTGGCCGGATTGAGCCTTTCGCAGATCGTGTACGGATAGGGGTAGGTGCCTGGCGGCGTGCCCGGCGCCACCGTGATGGTGCCATCCGGGTTCATCGTCAGACCCGGGTGCGGACGGGTGCCTGGGACCAGGGCAACGGCAACGGGCGCAACCGGACTTCCATTCAGCGTGTCGTTGACCAGCACGCTGGGCGTGACACCGCCTGCCCCGGTGCCGATCGGATCCGGCGTGTCATCCATGGCACGGATGACGGGCGCCACCACCGTCACCGTGATGGTGGCCGGGTCGCAGTTGGCTGCATTCAGCCGCTCGCAGATCTGATACGTGATGGTGTAGCTTCCCGCTGGCGTTCCTGCCGGTACGCCCACCACGCCCGTTGTCGGATCCAGCACCGGCACGGGGCCGCCGTTGACGGGCGTCGCCGGCGTCAGCACCGTACCCGTGATCGCGAACACATCCGTGATCGGTTGGCCGTTCAGCGTGTCATTGGTGTATGCGTTGCCCGCGTTGGCGTTGCCCGCCGCGCCATTGATGCCGGTGTACGTGTCATCGTTGGCCACGATGGGAGCCGCTCCCACCACCACGGTGGCATTGGCGCTGTCGCAGTTGGCCGGGTTGACCACTTCGCAGATCTGGTAGGGATACGCGTACGTACCCGCCGGTGTTCCCGGCGCCACCGTGATCGTGCCGTCCGGATTCATCGTCAGGCCCGGGTTCGGGCTGGCCCCCGGTGTCAGCGTCACGCCGGACGGATCCACCGACTGACCGTTCAGCGTGTCGTTGGTCAGCACCGACGGCGTCGTGCCTCCCGTGCTGCCATTGATCGACGGCGAAATGTCATCCACCGCGTCGATTGCCGGCGCGGTCACCGTTACCGTGATGGTCGCCGTGTCACAGTTCGTCGGATCCACCCTCTCGCAGATCCGGTAAGCGATCGTATAGCTCCCTGCCGGTGTGCCCGCCGGCACGCTCACCACGCCCGTGGCCGCGTCCAGTACCGGCACCGGCCCCCCGTTGATCGGCGTTGCCGGCGTCGTCACCGCGCCGACGATGTCAGCCGGATTCACGGGCTGGTGGTTCAGCGTGTCGTTCCCGGTGTAGGCGTTGCCTACATTGGCGTTGCCTGTCGCACCACTGATTCCCGCATAGGCGTCGTCCACGGCATCGATGACCCGATGGGCGGTAGGCGTATCGACGGTCGTGGAGCACGCCGGTCCAGTGCTGCCCACCGCGCAGACTGGGCTGGTCACGGTCGCCGTATTGCGGATGTTGCCCGCCGCCACGTCCGCCGCGGTCACGAGATAGGTGCCCGCCAGCACGCAGGTCGCCCCCGGCGCCACACTGGCGCAGGTCGTCGAAGCGGGCGTGATCCTGCTGTCGCTCACCACCACGTTGGTCAGGTTGCCGGTGGTTCCGATGTTGGTCACGGTGACCGTATAGGTCAGCACGTCCCCCAGGCTCACCGTGCCGCTGTTGTCGCCATCGGCATGGTGGGTCAGTGCCTTCGTCAATGTCTGGCCCAGCGGCGCCGCTGGGGTCACCACGGTACGGGTGCATGCCGGATCCGTGCTGCCCAGCGGGCAGACCGGGCTGGTCGCGGTCGCGGTGTTGCTGATGCTGCCCGCCGCCACGTCCGCCGCGGTCACGAGATAGGTACCCGCCAGCACGCAGGTCGCCCCCGGCGCCACGCTGGCGCAGGTCGCCGAACCGGGCGTGATCCTGCTGTCGCTCACCACCACGTTGGTCAGGTTGCCGGCGGTGCTGGTGTTGGTCACGGTGACCGTATAGGTCAGCACGTCCCCCAGGCTCACAGTGCCGCTGTTGTCGCCGTCGGCGTTGCTGGTCAGCGCTTTCGTCAGCATCTGGCTCAGCGCGGTATTCGTGTACTCGCAGGCGACGGCGCCGGTGGCTGGCGTGGTAAACGTCGCCGTCGCGACTTGGGTGCTGGTATCGACAGTCACCGGCACGGACGCGCCATTGCAATTCAGCGTGACCACATAGCCGGCCACGTTGCCGACGGAGAAGGCTTCCGTGAGGGTAATCGAAGTGCCGCCCGGCACCCCGGCCGTCGCAGGGGTGGTCGTACCGGGCGCGCTGGAGCTACCAGCAGTCGCGTTGACGATCCCCGTGCCGCCAATGGTCAACGCGACCGTACTGCCGGCCACTCCGCCGGACCATTGCTTGCCCAGGGTGACCCCATACAGGACGGCGTCGGTATCCGTCGCGCTGTTGCAAAGCGGATTCCCAACCTCGCACACGGGATCAATCACACCCGTCGGCGGGGCAACCGTAACCGTATTGCTCGCGGTTTGTGCAAGCGAAGACGTGGCGGCAAGCACAAGCCAACCCGCGAGCGCAAGGAATGAAATGCGGCGCGGCCACATCATGAATCTGGAATCAGGCGACACGCGGAACGACCCCCAAACTTGGCGTCCAAACCATCACACGCCTGCGATACGCCCCACAGGCATCCCACAAAAAATCGAAACTCGGATACGAAGCCATCCCCATCAGCCAAAGGTCCGGACGCAGAAGGAAGTCGCAGTCACCCCGAGCACGGGAATGCCGTGAATCCCCCTTGGCTCTCGATGACCGCAACACCGCGATCACTCACACCTTGAGTTCGATGTCCCCCCGCCCGAGCGCCAGCCACTCGAACGAAACATTCGTTTCAATCGCGATTGAAACCAGGTTCGCGACATTGGGTTTTGGGCGCGTGCTGATTTCCCAGTTTGCAACCGCGCTGCGCGTCACCCCGATCCGGCCTGCCAACTGACTCTGCGTCATTTCCGCCCGCAGGCGCGCGATACGTATGCGCGCCGCCATGTCTTCCATCGTCTCCGTCCCGCATCATGATTCCCCGTAGAAACGCAAGATCACGTCTTCCTCCCTACCTCCGTGGTCAACGACAGACCAAGTTGGCACGCGCGCATCGTCCTGTCTGCACCGCCTGGATCTGCGCTCCCGTCTGGCGCCTGAGGCTCAGGCAATGACCCCATGGCACGCATGCAACAACCGTGCCTTGCTCCACACCACTTGCGGCACCCTGCCGGCACGCAGCCCCCATTCCCATCGACTTCCGTACCGCCACGCCGCACGATCCTTCACGAAGCACCGCAATCTCCGAGGCAGCAACGCCCCAAGGAATTCGAATGGCCTCATGCACTTGCAACCCCGAGGGGAGGCACTCGAAGAACCGTGTCGGATATCACGCTTTGTGATCGATACTCACAATCCAGCCTGCGTGGTGGCCCTTCACGGCGCATCTCCCAGGTTCCCCTGACAATCACCTCGCGAACGGCCTCGCGCCCCCCGGTCACAGGGTTCTTGTCCATGCACCTTCCGGCTGTTGGAAGCCGGCTTTCCCCCTCTCCCCTATGAAACGCAAAACACCCCGCACCTCCCTACCTCCCCACCCAGCGCAGGCGACAGAAGGAGACGGACGTCTAGAAACAGGGCCGGCACGAAAGGTGACTACCTCTATCCGGCAAGCATCCATCAACACCTCGTCAACGGGTCCTGTTCGCCTTGAAACCGCGTATGGACAAGGTCCGGCCGTAGCTCGTTGCGGTCCCTGGAGGTAGTGAAATAACTTTTGAGGCTGGTTAAAATCAGTCACAAAGGCGACTTCCTTCTGCGGGCGGGGGCAAATGAGTGCCACTTTGGACGCAAGGGTCAGCCCTCTGGTCTTCGAGCGATTTCTGGGCGACCAACGCCCGATGCTGATCGCTTTCCTACGTGGCCGGGGGGTCTCACTCGACGACGCCCAGGACATCGCGCAGGAAAGCCTCTACAAGCTGACACGCTATCGCGACTTGCCGGTCGAAGCCCTCAGACCGTTGCTCTACCGGATTGCACTCAACGCGCTCCACGATGCCCGGCGGCGGCAATCCGGGGTGTATCAGACCTCCTTGTCCGATGTGGATCTCCAGGCGCACGACCTCCCGGACGAGATGCCACGGCCGGAACAATGGGCAGAAAACCGGGAAGAGCTCGCGCGTGTGCGTGCTGCCATCGGTCTCCTTCCGGAACGCTGCCGGGAGATTTATTTGCTCAACCGCATTGAAGGGATGAGCTACAGTCAAATCTCCAAGCATTGCGGCATCTCCGTCAAGGCGGTCGAGAAGCACATGGGGAAAGCACTGACCTCACTCAGGAAGCAGCTCTCCATCCAGACGCGCCCCGTGGGCGTACCCGGGCAGCTCCCATGAATACCGCGACACCGCCTCTCCAGGATTTTCCCGATTCGGCCGAAGGCTGGCTGGCACGCCTGCTGTCGCCCGACTGCGATGCGTCCGACCACGCCGCTTTTGAGGACTGGCTGGCCCTGTCCCCCCGGAACGCACTCGATTACGCCGAGGTGGAGCGCATTCACCAGTTGGCCGGTGCATTGCGCGCGGACATGACGTCGCATAGTGCGGAACCCCGCCCGTCCGCCCGCATACCGACCACGCGACGCAAGCGCACCTGGCTTCGTCCTTTGGCCTGGGCCGCCGTCCTGATGTTGGCCGTGAGCGGCGGCCTGTGGGTGCTTGCCGAGTTTCGGAGCACCCAGTCCATCCCGTATGCAACGGAGATAGGGAAGCAGCGCCGTATCGATCTGCCCGACGGTTCCATGCTGGTGCTGGATACCGACACGCGCGTCGAGGTGGCCTACGAGCGCTCGCGGCGCCACGTCGTTCTGCTGAGAGGTCGTGTCCAGGCCAGTGTCGCGCACGACGGCAATCGGCCGTTCGTGGTGAGCTCGGGCGTCGGTAGCATCCGGGCGCTGGGTACCGTCTTCCAGGTGGAACGACAGGATGGGAACACGGTCGTTGCCCTGCTGCAGGGACGCGTCATCGTGGATGCACACGGAAGCAAACCCGGTCACGCCATTGAACTGCGCCCGTTGCAACAACTGGCCTATGACGCGGATGGCAAGCTGGGATCCCCCGAAAGCGTTGATCGCAGTGTCTTGGAGAGCTGGACGCGGGGGCGGCTGGTATTCAAGGAAGAACGCCTTGCCGATTTGATTGCGGTCTTCAATCGGTACTCCCATGAACAATTGATTCTTTCCCAGCCCGAACTGGGCGAGATCCGGATCAGCGGTGTATTCAATGCCAACGACCAGCCAGGATTGCTCGCCACCTTGCGCCAGGGCTGGGACCTGCAAGCGAAGCCGGTCGCCGGAAACCGGATCGAACTGTCGACAACCAAGCAGTAGGTGCTGGGGAGCACTGTCTACCATGCCGATCAGTCTTGCGGAACATACCGCGTGATGACTGTGTATCGTGAATTCCTCAAATGCCGCTTGGCATGCCTATTCGTTCTGGCGTTCCTGGCTATCGCCATGCAGAACGCCCACGCGGGACCGACGGATTCTCCCGCCCCATCCCGGTATGAGATTGCCCCGGGTACGCTGGAAGCGGCGTTGCAGGCATTTGCCGATCAATCGAATATTCAATTGCTGTACTCGCCCATGCTGGTGCGTGGAAAACACAGCCCCGGTTTACGGGGCAATCACACGCTTGCCGCCGGGCTCGCCCGACTGCTTGCGGAGCATGGCCTGACGGCGGTCGCGGTTAACGCCAACACCTACCTTCTGCGGAGCGCAGGGAATCAGGCTCGTGTAACTAGCGCTATCACAGGGCAGCCGGAAACGACCTCTGAAGCCCGCGTGACCGCGCTTGCGACGGTCGACGTCACCGGCACCCGCATTCCGCAGCCTTCCCTGGAATTGTCCGTCCCCATGACCGTGATAACGGCGGACGAGATTGAGCGGAGTGGACAGCAAACGCTCTACGCTCTATTGAGCGAGCGACCCGGCCTCGTGAGCCATCATCCCGTCACGGTCGCCAGCGACGGACGGTACTATCCAACGGTGGTTGCTTCTGGCGCCAGCCTCTACTCTCTCGGCCCACGCGCAACCCTTTACCTGTTGGACGGCAAACGTGTTGCTCCGTTCGGGCTCGCCTCCAGCGATCTCGGCGGACTATTCGATCTGAATGGTATTCCCTTGAGTTTCATTGACCGCATCGAGATCCTGCGCGGTGGCGCCTCTGCGATCTATGGGGCGGACGCAATGGCGGGCACCATCAACATCATCCTGAAGAAAGACTATGAAGGAGGCGAGATTTCCACGCGGTTCGGCATCTCGCAGCAGGGAGATGCGCAGTCTCGTCAGACCTCCATGATTTTTGGAACGCGGACACGATCAGGCGGAAATCTACTGCTTGCGGCAACGACTTCTTCGCAAGACGAACTCGGTGGCGACCGTCGCGGATGGCATACCAACGATCGTTCCCGATTCGGGCTACCGGACGACCGTCCATTCCTTGGGTTCGCGACCTGGGATGGACTGCCCCTGCTTTCACTTCCGCAATGCCAGGCAGCGGGAGAAAATCCGGACTCTCCTTTTTGTCGCTTTGACTCCGCGAGATATCGCACTTTGCAGCCCGGGTCGCGCAACAGATCCCTGTATATCCGGTGGGATCAGGCGTTGGGCGATTCATTCTCAATGTATTTTTCAGGACTACGCACCCAGAGTGAACAAACACTCCAGTACCCTCCGATCCGGAGCTATTTCGGAATAGCGCCCTCTCACCCGGATTATCCGAAGGCCCCCCTGCCCGATTCGGATGTCTTTTACGCCTTCTATGAACTCGGTGCTCCCCGGAACCATAGCATCGGAATCGCGAATGACGTATCGATCGGATTGGAGGGTTTGGCTCGCGGATGGAATTGGGACATCGCCCTGTCCCGCAGCGAGAATCGGGTTAGAAGCAGCATCGAGAATGTCCTACTTCGAGCCAACATAGTAGAAAACCTCAATCGTATCCGCATCGACGGGTCAGACAATACGGAGGTCATGGACGCGATGCGGGGCTCCATCCGTCCCGCCGGATACTACTCGATCGACACGCTGGAGTTCACATCGAACCGCCCGTTGTTTGATGCTTTTGATTCAACTGCACAGATTGTGGTGGGAATGGCGATTCACTCCGCCCGACGGCGCAGCGTTCCGGACCCCCTGCAGGTCAGCAACGGCATTGTTTTCGGTTCGACTGACATTGATTCGTACGATCTTCGTGAACGTGACTCCGCCATCTACACCGAACTCAACTTTCCGCTGCACCGAACGCTACAGGTGGACCTGGCCGTCCGCCTCGATCACAGCCAGGGGTTTCGGTCCAACACGTCTCCCCGGATTGGATTCAAGTGGACGCCAGATCGATCCTTTCTTGTCCGCGCCAGCCTCGGGGAGGGTTATCGGGCGCCCAGTCTCAACGATGCACGCATTCCCTTCGACGAGATTACCGATACTTTGTACATGCGCGCCACTCCACAGTTGCTGCCCTGCATCCTGGTTGGCTCGAATCTTTGTGAAGTCGAGTATGGCGTGGGCGACAACCCTCATCTGCGGGCAGAATTCTCCCGCAGCCTGACCCTCGGCGTGGCCTGGGCTCCGACACACGCCTTCAGCGCAAGCCTGGACGGCTACCGCATTTCGCGTACCGACGAGTTCGGCATTGCGGATGCTTTCAGCTACCCCTCTCTTTTTCCGGATGGCCTGGTTCGCGACGCCAATGGCGTGCTCTATCGCGCCAACAGGTACCTGGCCAACATCGGCAAGTCCGAGTCCCGAGGATGGGAACTCGAATCAAACTATCTGCTGCGGAACGATGAGCTGGGCGAGTTCAACTTCCACCTGGCGGCTCACTATCTTAGCCGATATACCACTTCGAACATCATCCAACCCAAAGCCGTCGAGTACGCCGGCCATGACACGCCCAAGCTGACCTTGCTGGGCAACGTGCAATGGCGACATGGCAACTGGACGACGACCTTGAACGTACGCCATTTCGGCTCCTCGCACGCCTATGCCGCCGGAAAGACTTGCCCCAGCGAAAATCGCGCCGCCGGCAAGTGCACCAACCCGGCGGCGACACTTCTAGGCCTCAATGCCCGTTATTCAAGCTCCGAGGACTGGTCATATTCGCTCAGCGTCAACAACCTGCTGGATAGACGGCCTGTGGATTATCGCTACTACACCAGTGGCTACAACATCGCGGTCGACGACGTCTACGGTCGCTACTTCACCGTGTCAGCGACGTATCGGTTCTGACAAGAACAGGTGCCATGGCACGCGACATTGTGGTGGATGGTGGCAGTGAGATCAGCATCGAATGCCCGCCCGCCTGGGGAACTGACTTAAACATCAAGTCCAGGATCCATAGTTTGCCTCCTTCATTCTATTCAGATGGATGGAGAACCACCTCAGGGTCGTTCAGAAGTCTTTCCTCAGCATCATGCGCCAATAGGCGCCATGTCATATAGCCGCTCGATACTCCACGCCCGATTCGCGAAAGAACGTAATCTTCCTGATCAGGATGGCCGGACGTATCCAGACGGTCAGGCAAGCAACGGGATACTGACAGTACCCATCGGATGTGCGCATAGCAGCGCCACACGGCCCAGCTGCGCGTGGCAGTCCTTTTCATCCGTTCTCTTCTATCTTGGCAAAAGCGGGCACCATGAGAAATCAGCACCCGCGTCTTCTCTACACCAGATGTGACTTACGGTGCCTTGACCAATCCATTGGATGGCTTCCGGTAGAGCTTAGTTGTCCAGTACACATGTATCGGGCTGCGCCTGTATGCGGGCAGCTTTCGAGAAGTTCTCTCTATACATCTTCTCAATCCAAGCATCTGACTTTGCTTTGGTATCACCAGCCGTAGGAAACTGGGGATAGTCCACAACTGCATCCAGAAGCTGCGAGTACTGCTCCCCCACACTGCCTTTGCGCAACAAGCGATTCATACGGTATATCGTGGTCTTGTCTCCGGACGTAATCTCCTTGAGCAGCCCACTCTGAGAAACGACTTCTGGTGTCGCTGACCTCAGTATCTCAACAACTCGCCAATCACCTCGCTTCATCAATGAGGTCACGTACGTCGATGCCTCTGTTTTATATGCTTGAACTTCTTGGTCGGTCCAAGCTCGCCCGATAAAGAACGTTCCACGCACGTAGCATATCTGGGCATCCAGGTTTCCAAGCGCTGCTTCACGCCGCGCCTGTTGATACAGCGCCAGCTCTGACTCCCTCGAGTCCTTGGCGGAGCAGTTCTTGATTGTGTTTGAAATCCCGCTTAACTGCTCGGAGAACGCTTTTATCCTAACGTCGCAGGATTTGAAAAATTCTGCATGCGCTGGATCACCCCTGTGCTGCTCATTCTGCTCACAGACCTTCAACTGGCTATCAATACTGTCCTTCTTCCGAAAAGCACTGGCACAGGCCACGGTCTGCGTGAAGTCAGCGTTTGGAGCCGGTTGCGTCGCGCCGACCATAGAATCAGAAGGTCGCATATTTGAGACGGGATCGTTCTTTTGGTCTGCGGTTGACGGCGCCACGCCAGTGGCAACGCTCGGCTTTTCTAGCGCCAGCGCATTCCTGTCGTTCGAGTACAAGCACGCCGCTACGCCGATAAGTGCCAGCGCTACGACTCCGTAGACTGTCCATTTGACTCGCGATTGACTTTGTTCTGCTTTCACTATTGATGACCTTGCCTGTCCTGGGAGTCCAACAGTCTGCTAGCGCTTACAGACCACCATACTTGGCACCGCTTCTTCTGTAAGTACAGGCTCCAGAGGAAGTGCGGCCTTCCGGGTCTCGTCCCACAGATCACTGAGCGAAGCAGCGGCCACACAGGTTGGCCTGCCAGTCGTTCTTCTCTAAGTCGATCTCCGGGAATCGTGCCAGAGCATTTTTTTCCCAATCTTCTTATCTTTCAAAGAAAAAAACGATTTTTCGCCGGGTCTAAACCGGCTGCCTGGGGGGCGCTTCACCATCGAAGTGAATGACACCAATCCCATCCGCTTGCAGTGGCCGAGTAGCGCCCAAGACTCCTTCTGCGCACCGTTCGTTATATTGCTCAACCATCTGCGCAAGCATGTTGTTCAAGTAAACCATCCTATCGAGCAGTTCATCAGGAAACAGTGGATTGTCGATGTTTCTAACCCATAGCTTCGCGTTGTCATTTGCGATGCGGGCCAAGGAAATCAGCGTGTCCCCATGTATGCAAACCGCCGGCGTCGCTCTTGTGGGCAAGCGGACTATGGCGAGATTCGTTTCAGAACTCAATATTTCGGCATTCATCATCACCACCCCTTGGGTTCTAGAACTGACGCATTCGACTCCTTGGTATGTTCGCACGCCCTCCGACTCCGGGGATACAATCTGATCCCTGCAAGAATCGGGCGCATCCGCAATCCACGGCAATTACTACAGACCTCCTTCCAAGCGGCTTGTCAGAAAAAAGTACTCTTCTACCTATTTCCGCAATAGGCGCTTAGAACGTTTGCGGCAAGGCGGCACCACCTTTCCTTCAGAATCAGATCCTGCCCTCATTCATCCGCTTCCAAAAATGAGTACGGCCACCGTACTTTTCGCTAACGGCAGCGCCGATCGCCTCCATCGCGCGGATAACAAAAAGCCCGCTCGGTTAGCGGGCTCTCGGATTATCTAACTCACGCCTAGCCCCCAATCTGGACTACCCTGATCGATGTTTCGTGTCGCCGCCGCCTCTCGCAGCAATCCATATCAGTAATGCAGAAAGCACAAGAACCGCACTACCAATGAATTCATGGTATACCCCAAAGTCAAACACAAAACCGTACTTGCCGCTCCTGAAAAACTGAGAGGAAAAAATTCGCATCCCTATAAGGGCTATCGCTATTGGAATAATGAACCTCAATAGATTCACGATTTAGCTCCAACCCCAACAGAAGCAGTACGTCCGACCCTCATCTATGAGTGTAGGGTCATGCGGTGGAGGTGGGGTCACTAACAAATCCTATTCGTTCCAGCGCCTGCATTGATCTTTCAACAGCGCCGCTATCATCAAACACATCTTCATCGCATGACACTATCCACTCAATGTCACTCGATGCTTTGACCGCTTCACTGGGCACCCGAACTTCCGAAATATTGAATGACATGCCTTTGGAGGTCTTGCCTATCTCCAAGCTACTGCCAATCGACAAGTAGTTATTCAACTGGGGAGTTCTAGACAAATCGACCGTCCCTACCGCAAACCCGGCATGCCTGCCATCAACCATCTTGAAATCGACAAAGACGTAGCACTTCATGGATCAGGTATCCCTGGAAGTTGAAGAGCCGCTTACCTGTCGTACTCCACCACATTGCAACCTATTTCTTTGGCTGCGCTAGTGCTGATCATTCTGGAAATAGGGCCAGAGCAGCATTCCCTGTATTGGCCCTCGCCATCAGAAAGTGCTCTGACCTCTGTTTTTTTTCTGCACCCCAAAAATACTAGTAACGATAAGCCAAGAGCCCGAACCCAGCCTCAAAGTACTTCATGAGCATTTCGGCTTCAGAGGCTGACGTTGCCACCAACTCCTCCAAGCCTATCGTGCAAGTGCCTTGCTCAGCGTCAAATCTCCTGTCTGTCACCACAAGAAATCCATCAAAACTGGAACCAGGCAAAGAAGAGTCCCGAGCAAATAAGAATGAAACCCTGTCTGCTACAACCGGCAAAGCGCAAAGTTCAAGGCTCCCCGTGACATTTCCATAGGCATCACTTGGAGAAGTGAAAACTGAAAAATCAATGTCTACTTTCATCATTAGTTCCATGGAGACTCGGGAACAAATAGAGTTTTCGCCATACGTTCCTCCTCACTCATGTCACACCCCAT
>Ga0247823_10000771_pt1 | contig 27000 bp, 27 predicted proteins | sample 13C_PalmiticAcid_2_FD_192426 | JGI IMG/M metagenome (GOLD analysis project Ga0247823, IMG submission 192426) | Soil microbial communities from agricultural site in Penn Yan, New York, United States - 13C_PalmiticAcid_Day30 | ecosystem: Environmental > Terrestrial > Soil > Agricultural land... | reverse complement strand
GTGCCATTTACATGACTTTACGTGACCCGAAAGCCCGCTTCACACAGCGCTGACACGATGATGGGCTCCGGCGCCCGCCGCTACACTGAAAACCATGAACGCTCCCCTGCTGATGATTGAAGACGACAGCCGCCTCGCGCAGATGGTGGTGGAGTACCTGGGCCAGTCGGGTTTCGACGTGACCCACGCCAGCGACGGCGAGTCCGGGCTCGAGCAGTTCCAGCTCATGCAACCCCAGCTGGTGATCCTGGACCTGATGATGCCCGGCATCGATGGCCTGGAGGTCTGCCGGCGCATCCGCTCGATGCCGGGCGAGGCCGCGCGCGTACCGGTCCTCATGCTCACCGCCAAGGGCGACCCGATGGACCGCATCATCGGCCTGGAACTCGGCGCCGACGATTACCTGCCCAAGCCTTTCGAGCCGCGCGAGCTGCTCGCTCGCGTGCGCGCCGTGCTGCGCCGCCGCGGCGAGCCCAGCGGCAGCGCGGCCGTGTCGCGCTCCACGCCGGTGTTGCGCTTCGGCTCGCTCGACATCGATCGCGATGCCCGCACTGTGCTGGTGGCCGGCCAGTCCTGCGAGCTGACCTCCTACCAGTTCGACCTGCTGGTGGCCATGGCCGAGCGCGCGGGCCGCGTGCTCACGCGTGACCAGATCATGGAGGCGGTGCGCGGGCGCGAGCTGGAAGCCTTCGACCGTTCGATCGACGTGCACATCGGGCGCATCCGCAACGCCATCGAGGCCGACAGCAAGGACCCCAAGCGCATCCTCACCGTGCGCGGCGTGGGCTACGTGTTCGCGAAGCAGCAGGAATGAGTTCACTCTTCGGCTCCCGGCTGTACGTCCGCATCTGGCTGGCGGTGGTCGCCGCGGTCACGGTGCTGACGCTGGTCACGGGCTGGCTGTGGCAGCAGGCGCTGGACGAAGACCGCGCCGAGCGCGAGGCGCGCGTGACGCGCACGATCATCGTGCGCGACGGTGCGCGCGAGATCGTGGGCCAGGCGCCCGCGCGGGCGGTCAGCATTCCGGGCGAGGGCTGGGAGTTCGAAGTCGAGATGAAGGACGGGCAGACGCTGTACGTGCTGCTGCCGCGGCCGAACCGCCCGTCCGGGGGCAACAACGCGGGCCGCCGTGCGCCGGAGTGGTTCCAGACCCCGACCGGCTTTGCCTGGCTGCTCGGCCTGGTGGCTTTCGCGGTGGCCCTGGGTGCCTATCCCATCGTGCGGCGCCTGACCAAGCGACTCGAAGCGCTGCAGAAGGGCGTGGAGCGCTGGGGCGACGGTGACCTCTCCACTCGCCTGCCGATGCAGGGGCAGGATGAAGTGGCGTTCCTGGCCACCCGCTTCAACGCGGCGGCCGAGCGCGTGCAGACCCTGCTGCAATCGCACAAGGCCTTGCTGGCCAATGCCTCGCATGAACTGCGCTCGCCGCTGGCGCGCATCCGCATGGGGCTGGAATTGCTGGGCACGGACAGCGCGCGGGCCGCGCAACGCGCCGAGATCGCGCGCAGCATCGAGGAGCTGGACCAGTTGATCGATGAGATCCTGCTGGCCAGCCGGCTGGACCTGATCGACGCGCGCGATGCGAGTGCCCTGGGTCCGACGGAAGAGGTGGACCTGGTAGGACTGGCGGCCGAGGAATGCGCGCGCACCGGTGCCGATCTGGAGATCGCGGCCGGCGCTGCGCCCGTGCTGGTGCACGGTCAGGCCCGCCTGCTGCGCCGGGTGCTGCGCAATCTGCTGGAGAATGCGCGGCGCTATGGCCACGTCGGCACGGGCGGCGACTCGCAGGTGCGCCTGAGCATCCATGCGCCCGCCACCGCGCTCGGGCAGGAGACGCCGCGCGTGACGCTGTGGGTGGAAGACCGGGGGCCCGGTGTGCCGCCCGAGCAGCGCGCGCGCATTTTCGAACCGTTCTACCGGCTGCCGGGCGCGAGCGAACGCGAAGGCGGCGTGGGGCTGGGGCTGTCGCTGGTGAAGACCATCATCGAACGCCACGGGGGCCGGGTGCGCTGCGAGGACCGCCCGGGTGGCGGCGCGCGCTTCGTGGTCGAGCTGCCGGTGTGAGGCGCCGCCGGTCTGCGCAGGCTGCCGCTGATCCCGCCGGCAGGAATGTCGGTGGCATGACACTTCCTTGATTTCCGCGGACTTTTTTGGGTTTTATTGCCCAAGAAAACATACCCATTCCCACAAATGGGGGATGGTCGAAAGCGGGGCCACGGCGCACAATTCGCGATGTTGCTGTCACAACCTCAGAACAACGGATCCGGCAAACACCTACGTCATCAAAAACGTTTGAATCTGGTCTCCCAACGACGTCCCTTCAAGGACTTTCAAAAGCCACCTTCAGGTGGCTTTTTTTTGCTCAGTCGCGGGCCGATTCCAGCTGGTTGGCGGGCGAGGAGTGCAGCCAGTCGACCACCTCGCCGGCGGGTTGGTAGCCCTGCACGCACACCTGCAGCAAGGCCCGCACGGTGGCCACGTCGTTGCGTTCCATCGCCTCTTCCAGCGACGCGAGCAGGGTTTGCAGCTCGCCCCAGGGCAACAGGTCTTCCTGCGCTTTCATGATGCGCGCGTGCTGCGTGGGCTGGGGGTTGTCGCCGATCAGCAGTTCTTCGTACAGCTTCTCGCCCGGTCGCAGCCCGGTGATGTGGATCTCGATGTCGCCGGTGGGATGCTGCTCGGTCTTCACCTGCAGGCCCGAGAGTTCGACCATGCGGCGGGCCAGGTCGATGATGCGCACGGGCTCGCCCATGTCCAGCACGAAGACGTCGCCGCCCTGCGCCATGGCGCCGGCCTGGATCACCAGCTGGGCGGCCTCGGGGATGGTCATGAAGTAGCGCGTGATGTCCGGGTGGGTCAGCGTGATCGGCCCGCCGTTGCGGATCTGTTCGCGGAACAGGGGCACCACCGAGCCGCTGGAGCCCAGCACGTTGCCGAAGCGGACCATGGCGAAGGTGGTGCCGCTGCCCGGCTCGGCCGCCAGCGCCTGCAGCACCATCTCGGCCAGGCGCTTGCTCGCGCCCATCACGTTGGTGGGGCGCACCGCCTTGTCGGTGCTGATCAGCACGAAGTTGGCCGCGCCGGCGGCCTGTGCAGCCCGGGCGCACACCCAGGTGCCCCAGACGTTGTTGCGCAGGCCCTGGACCGGGTTGTGCTCCACCAGGGGCACGTGCTTGTAGGCCGCGGCGTGGTACACGGTGTCGGGCCGCCAGGCCTGCATGATCTGGCCGATGCGGGCCTCGTCCTGCACCGAGGCCAGCAGGGGCACCAGTTGCACGGCGGAGGTCTCGCCGTCGGACAGCGCGTCCAGTTCGCGGTGAATCTGGTACAGCGCGAACTCGCTGTTTTCCACCAGCAACAGCGTGTGCGGCCCGCAGGCCGCGATCTGCCGGCACAGCTCGCTGCCGATGCTGCCGCCCGCGCCCGTGACGGCCACCACCTTGCCGTGAATCAGGCGGTGAAGCAGCGCGGTGTCGGGCGTGACCGGGTCGCGGCCCAACAGGTCTTCGATGTCCAGCTCGCGCACATCGCTCATGGTGACGCGGCCGGCGGCGAGGTCGGACATGCCGGGCAGGGTGCGCACGTGCACGGGCAGGTGGCGCAGCGTGTCCAGAATGTCGAGGCGGCGCTGGCGCGTGATCGAGGGCAGCGCCAGCAGCACGTCCGTGACGCCGAGGTTGGGGATCAGCTGCAGCAGCTCGGCCGGGTCGTACACCGTGCGACCGTCGAGGCTGTTGCCCTGCAGCTGGTCGTCGTCGTCGAGAAAACCGAGCAGGCGCTGCTCGCTGCTGCGGGCCAGCGCCGCGGCGAGTTGCCGCCCGGCCTGGCCGGCGCCGTAGATCAGGATGCCGGGCAGGTGTTCGCGCTGCAGCATGGTGCGGTAGAGACCGCCCAGCCAATAGCGCACCACGACGCGGCTGACTCCGATGGTGACGAGCAGCAGCAGGGGCTGGATCACGCCGACGGTGCGGGGCACGCCGGGAACGCCGATCACGGTGAACACCGTGACAAAGAACAAGGTGTACAGCGCCATGGCCTGGGCCAGGCTGACCATGGCGTTCCAACCCGCGTAGCGGAAGATGGCGCGGTACAGGCCGAAGCGGATGAACAGGGGCAGGGCGATCAGCACCGCGCCCATGATGGCCAGGCTGTGGGCGGGGGTGAGTTGCACCCAGTGCTCCAGCCGCAGGCAGAGCGCGAGCCAGACGGTCAGCGCGCACAGCGCGATGTCCACCGACACCGCGAACAGCCGCTTGGCGACTCTTGGCATGTGCAGAAGCGTGGCGGCGGCTTGGCTTCGATGGTCCCTGTTATTCATTTTTTAGTGGGCCACGCCATCACGGCGCAGCACTTTGACAAACGTCATCCAGAGTATGCGCACGTCGAATCCCAGGCTCTGGCGCCGCAGGTATTCTGCATCCAGCGCCACCTTCTGGGGAATGGGCAGCTCGTCGCGGCCGTTGACCTGGGCCCAGCCCGTCAGCCCGGGCACGAGTTCGTGCACACCTTGCTGCGTTCGCAGCGCGATCAGGTCGTCCTGGTTGAACAGCGCGGGGCGAGGGCCCACGAAACTCATGTCGCCCTTGAGGATGCTCCAGAGCTGCGGCAATTCGTCCAGGCTGCTCTTGCGCAGAAAGGGGCCGATGGGGGTGAGGTACTTGCCCGGATCGGTCAGCAGGTGGGTGGCTACCGCAGGGGTGTCCACGCGCATGCTGCGAAATTTGGGCATGCGGAAGAGGCGGTTGTGCCGGCCAACGCGGTCGCTCCAGTAGAGCGCTGGCCCGCGTGAGGTGAGCCGGACCGCCAGGGCCACCAGCACCACCGGCACGAGCAGCACCGCGGCCGCGCACAGCGCCAGCAATAGGTCGAAGAGGCGCTTCATGGTTGCACCGTGCCCGCGGCGGCAAGCCGCAGGCCTTCATCGACGCTGATGGGAGGTGCCCAGCCCAGTGTCTTTTGGGTGTGGGCAATGTCGACCTGCAGGTCGCCCAGCAGGCGCAGTGCGGTATCACCCTTGCCGAGGGTGGCGGCGCACCAGTGCAGCAGGCGCGGAGGCAGCGGCACCAGTTTCGCAGGGTGACCGAGGGCTGCGCCCATGCGACGCAGCAAATCGGTGGTGGAGAGATCCTCGTTGTCGCTGACAAGGAAGGCCTCGCCGGCGGCAGCAGGATGGTGGATGCAGGTGAGCAGAAGGTCCACGAGGTTGTCCAAGGCCACCAGACTGCGGCGGTTGGCCGTGACGGCACCCAATGGCAGAGGGATGCCGCGTTGCAAAGCGTGCAGGAGGCTGGCGAAGTTGCCAGGAGCGCGGGGACCATACACCAATGGAGGTCGCACCACGACCAATTCCATTCCCGTGCTTCGGCACAAGGCCGTCAACGCCCGTTCGGCCTCCATCTTGGACTGCGCGTAGGGCGTGCACGGTGCCAGATCGTTATGGGCCTCAAAGGGCTTGCCATGGGTTTGATTGCCATGCACGCCGACAGAGCTGACGAACACGAATCTTCGGACGCCCGCCTCGATAGCCGCCTCGGCGCAAGCCAGCGAGAACTGCACATTGGCTTCTCGAAAGACCGCAAGAGGGTTGGCCGCGTGCTCCTTCAGGACATGGGCCCTGGCCGCCAAATGAACGATGGCGTCACAAGCATCGACGGCTTCCCGCCAGTCTTCCGGGCTTTGACCGGCGCCGCGCAACCTGACCACCTCAGCCCCAGTCTCGCTGGGCACAGGATGGTGTCGGGTGACCAGACGGATCGGCTTGGATCTGGCCTGAAGGGTGCGCGCGACATGCTGGCCGATGAAGCCGGAGGCGCCGGTAATGAGTACGCGCATGTCCTACGCTTTGACGATGGATCCCGTCAACCGTTGCCACAGGCGGCTTGCCAGCTTGTGGGTCCAGAAAGAGAGCGTCTGATGGGGCACGCCGTGCTTGCGCAACGCATGAAAGATCTCTCTGTTTTGCTGGGCGATGTTGCCCCAGCTCTGGTTCGTCGCGCCACCGATGCGCATGCGGACCTGCACGTGAGGGAGATAAACCGAGCGCACATGGCCTCGCTCCAGATAGCGCATCATGAACTCGGTGTCCGCGGCCAGGCGGTAGGACAGATCGAATGGTCCGAGCCGTTCAATCACAGAGCGGCGGACATAAAACGTCGGGTGCGCAGGGCACCAGCCTCGCGCAAAGCTGCCCACGGCGAACGGCTTGGACTTCCAGTACCTGACCACCTTGCGGTCGTCCGCTGTGACATAGACGAGGTCGCCAAAACAGGCGTCCACCTCGCTGTCTTCGAATGCGGCCGCCACGCGGCTCAACACCTCGGCATCCGCGTACAAATCGTCCGCATTCAGGAAACCCACGACGTCGCCGGTTGCCCAGGCCATGCCCTTGTTCATGGCATCGTAGATTCCCTTGTCCGGCTCGGATCTGACCAGGGTGCGCGGCGTGCTGCGCGCCCGCGCGATCTTCACGGTGTCGTCTTTCGACGCGCCGTCGACCACCAGGTGCTCCACGTCGGGGTAGGTCTGCATCGCCACCGAATCCATGGTGTCGGCGATGGTGGCGGCGCTGTTGTAAGCGACGGTGATGACGCTGATTTTCATGAAGAGGCTTTCGGGTCGGGATGGCGCTGGGCGGCAACCTGCTGCACCAAGCCGACGAAATCGTCCGCGAAGCGCTGAACGGGATCGACTGCGGGTGTGAGGGCGGCTGCGTCACCGGCGCGCAAGGGATGCTGCCCCTGCCAGACATCGAGCAGGGCATCGGCGAGAGAGCGGGCGCTGGAGCGGTCGAAAAAGCGGGCCATGCCGCTGGCCTGCTCCTTGTGCACCGCGAGGTCGGACAGCACGAGCGGCACACGCAGTGCGCGGGCCTCTTCCACGGTGGTGCTCCAGCCCTCGAACAGCGAAGGGTTGAGCACAGCCACGCTGCCCATCATCAGTGGCGCCACGTGCTCATAGGGGATCAAGCCCAGCAAGCGGAACTCGTCGGCCACGCCGGTGGAAGCCAGGCGCTGGGTGATGCGTTGGAAGTGGTCGGGGCGATACGGATCGAGTTGTTTGCCCGATGCCGCCACCACCACAGAATGGCCGGCCTGCTTGAGCAAGGCCAAGGCCTCGATCACCAGCAGGTGGTTCTTGTGTTGCCAGAACTGGTTCGGCAGGTAAAAGAAACGTTCAGGCAGGCCATGCGCCTCGCGCGCGGCCTGCACCGCGGTGGCGTCTGGCCGGCCAGCCGAAGGCACGGCGAATCGGACCAGGTGGGTGCGGCCGACTGTGGACGGGTAGTGGCGCTCGCAGTCGTCGCGTGCATCGCCGCTGCTGAGCATGATGGCACGACCGCCGCTGATCTGCGCCCGAAAACCGAGTTCGCGCTTCCACCACGCCGCGCGCGAGAAGAGGTGGGGCAGTTCGCGGTGCTGGAAGTCGGGGATCCAGGCGATCGCGGGAATGCCGAGCCGCGCGCCGTGGAACTGAGCGTTCTCGAACACCACGTCGATGCGGTGCTCGTGAAGCAGCCGCCGCGTCGCCGGGTCAGCGCCGAGCACAAGGCTTCTGAGCAGCGAGGCGGTGCGACGATCGGCGTTCATGCATGGCGAGGTGACGATTTCGACGCCGGCGATGGACTGGAAGGGTTGTGCGTCATCGGGATCGATGTCGGTACCAAAGAACAGCACCGGCTGAAGCACGCCGGGGCGGCGCTGCGTGACCACGCGCAACAGGTTGAGCAGGTAGTTGTATCCGCCGGTCCAGGCCTTGCCGCCGATCAAGGTGAATGCGATGCGGGTCATGTCAACGGGCGGTGGACTGGCGGAACCAGTCGACGAAAGAGCCGACGCCTTCGGCCAGGGGCATGCTCCAGGCAAAGCCCAGGCGAGACAGACGCGACGGATCGGCCACCAGGCTGAAAGGATCACCGGGCCGCGACTGGCCGGAGAACTGCAGCGAGGGTTTGGCCGCGACACCAGCGCGCACATGCCATGCGTCGATCAAGGTTTGTGCGATGGCGTGGACGGGTGTGCCCACGCCGGTGCCAATATTGACGATTTGGCCGCGTTGCACGGGGTCGCCATCGAATGCGATCCGCGCGAGCGCCGTCACCACGTCGCTCACATGGGTCCAGTCGCGGAGTTCCTGACCTGTGCCGCCCAGCACCAGTGTCGACTCACCTGCGGTCAGGCGGGTGCACATGTCCCACAACAATTGCTTCTTGAGTTCGGGCCCATACACGGAGAACAGGCGCGCGACACGGAAGTCGAGCCCATAGGTGTCGCCATGTGAGCGGCACAGCAGCTCCATCATGCGTTTGTGATGGCCATAAGGCGAATAAGGCACACCGAGCGCGTCTTCCGCAATCGGGCCGCTGAAGCCCGAACCGTAGACCGCTGCACTCGACACGGCGATCAGGCGTGCCCGCGGCACGTCCAGGCGCATCCACTCCAGCAGTTCAACGGTGCTGGCCACCGTGCGGAAAAAATCCTCACGCGGGTTCGCGATGGCGGCACCGACGGTGGACCCCCCAGCGAGATGGAACACCAACTCGGGTTCGCTGCGCGCCTGCAGGGCACGCAGGTTGGCCGCCTGCACGTCGCCGTTGAGCCAGTCCTGCACGCCCCAGCGAGAGGCTTCGATGGGTGGCCAGATGCCGTGGCCCAGGCCACTCACCTGGTGGCCTTGTGCCGCGAGGTGGTGGGCAAGGTGCTTGCCGATGAAGCCGTGGGCTCCGGTGATGAGGATGCGCGCCATGTCAGAGAGGTCGGGTCGCGACGAAGGAATAGAGTCGGCCAGGTCGGTGGTCAATGCGGGTCAGTGCAGGTCGGACCAGAGACCAGACCCCGGGCAAGCCCAGCGCCACTCGCGCCAAGTCACGGATCATCGGGACATTGCGCGTGGCTCGCGCAGCGATTTCGCGCTGCAGGCTTTGCAGGGTTTGTGGCGCATAGTTGATCGGGCTTTCCAGCGGGCCGCTGACTTGCTCCAGCTGGAAGCCGGCTTGGCGGATTGCGGCCTCGTATTGGGGCCTTTGGAAGGCGTTCTCGCCGCCATAGAGCTTGTGCAGCGGGTGGATCTGCAAAAAGGCCTCGAGATCGTCTGCGTGGGAGATCACATGCTCACGCACCGCGATCAGTCGGCCGCCCGGTTTGAGCACACGAAAGAACTCGGCGCAGGCGGCGTTCAGATCACGGGTGTGGTGCAGCACGGCGCGCGCGAACACGACGTCGAATTGCGCGTCTGCGAACGGCAAGCGCTCGGAGAACTCCTGCGTCACCTCAATGGGCAGGCCACTTTCCCGGGCCAGCGATCGCACGGCCTCTGCGCCCACCAGCGCGCTGCCATCAGGTTCTAGTGCGGTCACTTTAAACCCCTCGCGCGCCAGCGCATAGCTGGCGATACCGCGGCCAGCTCCAACGTCGAGCGCAGTACCGCGGGCCTCCGGCAGCGAGGGTCGGATCGCGCTCCATTCTTCGCTGCGGTGGTAGCGATCGGCCGCTGCAGGCAAGGGGTCGTCGTAGTAGGCAGCCAGCACCAGCTCGTGCTGATCGGGTTGGTCTCGCAGCCATTGAACGGCCTGTTCCCAGGTCGAAAAACGCGGGGCGCTGGCTTCAGTCGACATGCCGGGCATTCTCGTTGATTCGTTTGATCGGGCGCGCGGGATTGCCGGCGACCACTGTGTAGGCGGGCACGTCGCGCGTGACCATGGAACCTGCGCCAATCACAGCACCTTCGCCGATGACCACGCCCTTGAGGATGCTGGCTCCGAACCCGATCCAGACCTTGTCGTGAATCACGACGGGGCGAATGTCAACGTGGCGCCAGTCCTTCTCGCCTCGTGCCCAGTCTGTGACGTCATTGCGCCGGTGTTCCCAGTCGAGAGCGTGCGAATTGTGGTCCACCACGGTCACGCCCCAGGAGATGATCACGTCGTCACCGAGCGTGATCATCTCGCGGCACACCAGGTGGCTGACACCGATGAAGCATCGGTCACCGATCTGCACTTGGCCTTCGCGGCCGTCGAAGTCGATGCGGCAATTGACGATGCTGCCCTGACCCACGCGCAAGTGGCCGGCGCGCTGGCCGAGCAGGCTTGTCCAGCGAACCCGGGTGCCCTCGCCCACTTCCACGTGAAGCCGGCGCCGCACTAGCCGGGCTGCCAAGGCATGAAGCGCACGGCGCAGCAAGGTGATCATGTGGCCTCCACCAACGCGACGAATGCCCGCCACTGTTCGGCCTTCGAATACACGGTCGACATGAGGCTGTGCCCAGCGCGCGCCAGTTGCTGGAGCCGGGCAGGTTGCTGCAATGCCGTGCGGATTTGTTGCACCGCATCAGAGGTGCCGTGGTACGCGATCATGTTTCTTTCATGAACCATGCCCTCGGGGTAGTTGCCGGTGTCGCTGACCATCAGCGCGCCGCAGCCCATGGCCTCGAAGCAGCGCATGTTGCCTCGGTCGAGGCCGGCCATGTCGATGGCACCGTTGAGCACGATTTTCGCGCTCGATAGGGCCTCGTAGAGGTCCAAGCCGAAGACAGGCGCATGCGCGATGGAGCGGATGGCCGCCGGGCGGCGGTGCTGGCCCAGCGGCAGCAGGTGTCCCAGCGGCGATTCCGCCAGGCGTGTCATGCGCGAGTTGTCAAGGTGAAAGCGCACGTTGAACTCACCAGACAACGCCGCCACCGCTTCCAGCAGCTCCCCGCGACGGCGGTGGTGGCGCGTGTAGCCGCCAACGAACAGCACATCCACAGGGCGGTCTTCACGAGCGGCGAAGCGGTCCATTAAGGGATCGTGTGCGGGCGAGAAGTACGCCGCACGCCAGCCGCGCTGCCGGTAGTCCTCAAGGATGCTCGGAAAGTTGCAGAGCACGCTGTCGTAGGCGCCGAAGTCGGCGCCTGGCGAGGGTGCGGCTCGCCACGCAAAGCTGAGCCGGACACTGTCTGGCAACTTGCGCACGAAGTCGCTGCCGTAGCGCAGGGGGTCGAGGTTGTAGAACACCTCTGTGCGGTGGTGCTCAATCTGCGCCAGAAGGATCTCCTCCAAGGACGTCCCGGAGGGCAGGCCTTGTTCGCCGGCCCACAAGCGTTGCGCTTCCTCATCGTCGCCGTTGGTGAAGAAAGCCGCGGGATCTCCTGCCAGCACCGGCTGCAAGAAATGCGCGGCACCGTACCTGTCATCTAGAAAGGCCTTTGTCCAGGCGCTGAAGCCATGCCGACGCTCTCGCAGCGCCGCAAGTCGTTTGAAGTACGCGCGATAGAGGCCGGAATTCTGAAAGACACGCATGAGGTCGTGGAGCAATAAGTTCGGATGAGTGCAGTTGAGTGGTGCGGGTCACTCGGCGGCAATGTGAACCTGCGGGTGACGTCGAAGGCGCCACTGAGCGATGGCCACCAAGGGCAGCACCAGCGCCAAGCCCCCGGTGAGCAGCGCCGTCTGAAAGGAGGTCGACATCGCGATGAACAGGCCATGATGCCCCAGGCCGATGCCGGCAATCGAGGCACAGGAACGCCCTCGTTTGACAATCAGTTCGATATCGATCCATCGCACCAGAAAGCCTAGCGCCAGGGATACCGCCGCAACCCCTTGCCATGCCCAGGCGGCCCAGGCGTCGGCAACGAACATGGCCGTGGTTGCAGATCCGGGGACGCCTCGGTGCAGTTCGGCTACCCGCCAGTAGTTGGCTTGAAGGGGCTCGATCCCCATCAGTTTCGCCAAGGGGCGAATGTCGTGGCCATGGGTGTGAGCCAGGTACTGGGGGAAGGCCGAGAAGTACTCCAGCAAACTCTCGTTGGGAATCATGAATACCCGGTAGAAGAGAAACACGAGCGACTGCTGTATGCCCCCCAGGTCGGAATTGGCGGCGAATGTCATTGCCGAGAAAAGCACCAGGCTGAATCCCATCAGCATCAGGCCCTGGCGGACATTGACACGCAGCGAACGCCGAGCGAACTCCAGCACCAGCAACTGCAATACAAAGATGGCGCCAGGGGCCTTGCTCAAGGTCGCCAGTTTGGCGGTGATCAGGAGCAGAAGAAAGGTGCCGGTGAGCGCAAGCACACCGTAGCGCCCACCATCTCTCCACCAGGACCAAAGATAAAAGGCGATGAAGGGCAGCACCGTGCTCAACATCAAGTTGAAAAAATAGGAGTTGCTGCCCCCCATTTGTCGGCGCATCGCGATCTTCTCGAACTCCCCAGCATGTGTGAAGAAGTAGGTATAAACCTTCGCGAGTTGCGCATCACGGTATACGAACAGCATCATGAGCAGGGCGCCCGCAATCGCCAGCCAAGGCATGAGGGTCGAGCGGGTGTGCCCGTCGACCGTGCGCGATGCGCTGGACCAGCGGGACAAGGCCAAGCCGTGGGACTGTGGGGTTTGCCGAAACACACGGTCCGCCAGCCAGATGCCTGCACAAAGCGCCAGGAGACTCAGCGCCAATGCCAGGTCCATCCTTTCAATGGCGCTACCCCCAGCAACGGCCGCTCGCATGTTCGAGGCGAATCTGCCGCCCGTGGTTTCCTGTGCCGCAGTGCCGATCTGCGGCCATGCTGAGTTGTAAAAGCGAAACAGCGCTCCTTCGCCCAGACTCCATTGGCGTGTGTAGTACCAATAGGCCGGGCCGTGCAACAGGACAACGAGGCCCAGCAAGGTGGAGCTCAAGCCGAAGCTCAGGCGGACGTGGCGCCAGAGAAACACCAGGGTTGCCGCAAGGCTGATGACGAACATCGTGCTGCCGAAGCTCATGGCATGCCTCGCTTGCCCTGCCGACGGCCCAGCGCCTTCAACCTACCCAGAGCCCCGAACCACTTGAGGCTGTTGGGATAGTCGCTGTGTTGACGGGGTGGCGATTCAATGAACCCATTCAACTCGGCCGCGGTCAGTCCGAGCTTCTTGGCCACGAATTTGATGTCCCGTCGCTCCTGCTGCGCAGAGATGGGGGGCAGCTCGAGTTCCTTGAGGGCTGTCGCGCGGTCCATTTGGCCCGAGACGATCAAGCTCGACAGATGAAGGCGCCGCTTGTCGAAGGCGAACTTTCGCGGCAGGTAGATGTCCTGGTAAAACTTGGTGAAGCGGGACTCGCTGTGTTTTCCACCGTAGTCGCGCCAGCCGTATTCTCGCTTGAGCTCAACCTGTGCGGCTTCCTTGTCATACGCCATGTAGTTCAAGGGGCGGTGGATGGTCAGTTGCCTGCGAATGCGCGTCATCCAGAGGTACTCAGGCAGCTCCATGACCGGATAGCTTCCCAGGGGCTTGAGACCGAATTCATGGTGCACCGATCGCAAATGCTTGCCATCAATCGAAGGGTGGCCGAATCCCGGTGGGACGATGCTTTCCGATGCGAAGTTGACCCCGCTCAGAAAATCGCGCACGCCGAATCGCTGGGCCGTGCGATACAGCGTCGCGAAGAAGGCGTGGTCTTGAGGAATGTCCTGGTTGAGCACCGACGCTTTCAGGAAGGCCACCTGCAGATCACGCATCTCCTGCCATTCGATGACGTGGGTATGGAAATCCATGTCGAGGCCACGAACCATGGTCTCGATGTTCGCCACCGCAGGTTCGGAGTTCCAGCCGCCGTCCACATGCACGGCGAGCAGGCGCAGGCCGTGTTGGCGGTGAGCCAGGTGAACCAGAAATGCACTGTCGATGCCTCCACTGAGACCGACCATGGCGTCATAGGGCTTGCCCTTGCCCTGTTCCTTCAAGTGCCGCACCAGTCCTGCCATCCGCTTTTCGCCTTCGGCATCCGGCCACCATTCGCTCGAGCGACGCGAAAGCGCATCGCGACAGCAATTGCATTGCCCGTTGGCGTCGAATTCGATCGCCGGGTTGCTGCCGTCCATCACGCAAAAGCTGCAGATCCGTGTGGGTTTGTTCATGACCGCGAGCCGCCGATAACGTCCATGGAAGGAATGCTGGGGTAGTTGACCAGCACTGCTCGAAGCCGGCCGATGAAGACGAAGGCGCTGCCCGAGGCGACCGCCGAGGCGCCTGCCTGCAAACCCTGGACGAGGTGTGCGGCCTCACCGGCACCGCCCAGTGCCACCATCGGGATGGACAGAGCAGGAGCGACATGGCGGATGAGTTCGAGATCGTAACCGGTGCGAGCACCGTCTCGTTCGATGGATTGCAGGATGATTTCACCGACGCCGGCGTCTTGCAGTTGCCGACAGCGGTCAAGTGCAGGCATCTCCGTCTTGCGTTGGCTCGAATGTGTCACGCAGCGTGCGCTGGCGCCCATGCCGACAACGTCGACGCACGCCGCGATCGCCTGGCTGCCAAGGTCGCGTGTCAGGTCCTGCACGAGTCGGGCGTCCAGCGCCGAGGTGCCCAGCACGAATTTCTCGATGCCGGCGCGGTTGAGCTGCTCGCATTGCGCGGGCGTGGTGATGCCGCCACCATAGGCCATCGGCATGAAACACTCGCTGGCCAGCTCCGTCATGAATCCCAGGTCGGGCCCTTGCCCTCGCGGGGTTGCGTCGATATCCAGAACGCAGATCTCGTCCACTTCCTTCTCATTGAAAAGACGGATCACGTTGAATGGATCACCGACGTAGGTTCTTGGCCCGAAATGAACCGTCTTCACCAGCCGACGTTGGTGATCGAGCAGCAGCACGGGAATAACGCGTTTTCTCATGTCAGTTGCCCAAAGCTGCTGAGCAGCCGCATGCCGAAGCGGTGGCTTTTCTCGGGGTGGAATTGAACGCCATAGATGTTGTCCCGCTCCACGGCGCAACACAGCACGTCGCCGTACCCGATCGTGGCGCTGACGGCCGAAGGATCGCTGCAAACCACGTGGTAGCCGTGATCGAAGTAGAAGCGCTCGGGCGAGGCCTCGGTGTCGAACAAGCGGCCGTTGCTGGTGGGCTGCACCTCCATCCACCCAATGTGTGGCACCTTGAGGTCGGATCCGGGTGGCAGCGAGATCCGCTTGACCGCCGCGTCGATGTAACCCAACCCCTTCTCCTGGCCTTCCTCGCTCTGGCGCGCCAGCAGCTGCATGCCCAGGCAGACACCGAGCACGGGCACGCGCCGTTGCAATACCGCTACGTCCAGCGGTTCGATCAGGCCTCGATCGCGCAGTGTCCGCATCGCCTTGTCGAAGGCGCCCACGCCCGGGAGGATCAGCTGTCGGGCAGCAGCGATGCGCGCCGGGTCCCCCGAGGCCTCACCGTCGATGCCCAGGTAGTCCAGCATGTTGAGGATGGCGCCCACGTTGCCGACGCCATAGTCCACGACTGTGATCATGGTCGATGTTCCTTGAAGGATTGAGCCAAGCCGGTGACCATGCCTCTGCCGACTCCGCTGGTGCAGCTTGCAAGCAAGCCGAAGATGACGACCGTTGCGGAGAGGACGGCGTACGAGACGACGATGCCCGACCATGCCGCCGGTTGGTGTCCGAGCACTTCCCGGCCGCCAAAGGCAACACCAATGCCAACCACCGCGGGCAATGCCGTGCTGACCAGCAACCCATTCCAGCTCAGTTCGGGAAAGAACAGGCGCTTGGTCAGCACCATCGACGCGCCCACGCGGATCACGCTGGCCAACAGCAAACCCACGCCGGCGGCCTGAGGGCCCCAGAGGCCGATCGAGACGATGGTGAGGGGGATGGTGAGCACCGAGAACAAGACCGAGATGGTCGCCACGGGGGCGTTGCGCCCGATGCCCATCGCGTAGTAGCTGAACACGTTGGATGCCGATCCGATCACGCCCGCCAGCACGAGCACGAACAACATCTGATCGGCGCCTTGCGCCGCATCGGGCCCCACCCACAAGCTCAGAACGCCCGTTGCCAGCGCCGCCATGGGCGCGAGCATGGCCGCACTGAGGAGGCCGGCCACCCACGACGCCTTCATGAAAAAAGCGAGCCTTTGCTCGATGTTCTGGTTGGCGAGCGAGCCAAACCGTGGAAACAACACTTCGCTGGCTTTGATGATGCCAATGTAGGCCGCTTCCTGTAGCCGGTTGGCGACGGTGTATTGCCCGACCGCAGAGGCCGAGGCCATGGCACCCAGGGCATACCGGTCCACCTGGTTGCCAAGGACACCGGCAAGCTGGGCCACGCCTTGCCATTTGCCGAAGTGCAGCAGCGCCCGCGTCTTGTCGGGGGAGTTGCCCGATAGGAGCCCGCGCCAGGCGATGGCGTGGCGGCACTTGATCAACCACACCAGCGAGGTCACCCCGAAGCCCGCCGACAGGCCGAGCAGGTAACCCACGGCGTCCGGCCGGATCCAGCTGAAGCCGAGCGAGGTGGCGGCGCTGGCCAGTGTGGTGACCACGGTGATCCAGGCGATGGTTCGATAGTCCTGCCGGGCGGCGCTCAGGCCCTGAAGAAGCAAGGCGATTTGCTGAGCCACGCTGCCCAACATTGCGATCAGGAGAGCCGTCCTGAGTTCGTCGGTGATCTCGGCGCCGCGCAGCAGTGCTTGGGCGATGGTCGGTCCGAGCGCCATGAGCACCACGGCCCCCAGCGCGCAAGCGAGGAGGCACAAGCGCAGGGCGGCGGTGGCGATGTCGGTGTGGACCCGCGCGTCGCCAGACGCCTCGGATGAGGAGATCTCCCGAATCAGCGCCTGTGCCAAGACCGTTCCCACGAGCGTCATCGGCGCGCAGATGGCCAGCACCAGGGCGGCGATGCCAAAGGCGTCCATGCCGATCCAGCGGACGACAAAGGGGATGACCACGAACTGCGCGGCCAGTCCCACGCCGAAGGCCACGACGTTCCAGCGGGAGTTGGATACCAGGCTGCCGGCACTTCTCCCGGCCCCGCTTGCGGACATCAGTTGCCGTACCCGTGAATGCTGGCCGCCACCGCTTCGATCTGGGCGTCGCTCATCTCGGGGAAGATCGGGATCGAGAGGATGCGGGACTGATTCCGGTGGGCGTTGGGGAAATCCTCGGGTCGATGGCCGAAGTGGGCGTAACAAGGCAGGAATGGCAGCGCAACCGGGTAGTTGACAACGGTCTGCACGCCTTGCGCGTTCATGTGCCGAGCCAGCGCATCACGTTGTTCGTGACGGATCACGTACAGATGGAAAACGTGCTCTCTCTCGCTCAGCACGGGCGGGCAGGAGATGCCCTGGGCCTTCTCCAGCAAGCTGTCATAGCGTTTGGCGACCGCCTGGCGGCGCTGGGTCCAGCTCGGCAGGTGGGGCAGCTTCACCGACAGAATGGCGGCTTGCAGGCCGTCAAGCCGGCTGTTGATGCCCTCGATCTCGTGGTCGCCCTTGTTGATGCCACCGTGGCGGGCGAACATGGCCATGCGCCGCGCGAGTGCCGCGTCGTTGGTGGTCAAGGCGCCGGCATCGCCCATCGCGCCGAGGTTTTTCCCGGGGTAGAACGAATAAGAGGCCGCGTCACCGAAGCCGCCCACCATCCGGCCCTTGTAGCGGGCGAGATGGGCCTGCGCGCAATCCTCGACGACCCACAGCTTGTGTTTGCGCGCGATCCCCATGATGGGATCCATGTCCGCCGATTGGCCGTACAGGTGCACCGGGATGATCCCCACCGTGCGCGAGGTGATCTTTGCTTCGATCTGCGCCGGGTCGATGGTGAAAGAGTCTGCATCCGTGTCGCAGAAGACAGGTACGCCACCCGCTTGGCTGATGGTCTCGCTGGTGCTGATCCATGAGTGCGCTGTGGTGATCACCTCGTCGCCGGGCTTCAGGCCCAGAGACCGTATCGCGATGTACAGCGAGTCCGTGCCGTTGGCGCAGGACACGCAATGCGTCGCGCCCGTGGCTTGTGCAAAGGCCTCTTCGAACTTCTGCACGAATGGACCGCGGATGAACGCGGACGACCGGATCACCGATGCGATGGCGTCGTCGATGCCTTCTTGGATGCTGAGGTACTGGCTATGCAGGTCTGCGAAAGGGACGTTCATGGTTTTTAGCGATGGGTGGGGATAGGACTCAGTAGCGGAAAGACCGGCCCGCCTGAGTGAGGGGCTTCTCGAGATACTTCAGGCTGATGCCGGCCCAGACAAGGGTGGCGCAAAGGGCCACTGCGGCGAGTCCGAGGTCCAGCGGCGTGGAGATGCGCTCCGGTCGACGGGCGAGCAGAAAGAGGCTGGCCAGAAACAGGGGGTGAAACAGATAAACGGTATAGGATACTGCGCCCAAGCGGGTGAGCCAGCGTTGGCGCAGCCATTGGATGCCACCCCCTGACCGCCGCGTGAGGATGATGAGCAGCGCCAGCGCATAGAACACCGTCAGGTAGGTGTGCCCCCAGATGGCCATGTTCAACGGCAGATTGATCCGCAGGGCGACCAGGAACACAAGGATGCCCCAGGCCATGCGCTTGAACCATTTGCTCAGGTCTTCGCGGTGGGCCTGGGCCCATGTCTGAAAGTCCGGGTGGCGCAAGGCCCATGCGACGCCGGCACCCGCTGCAAGACCATCCAGCCGGCTGAGCGTGTGCACATACATGAGGAATGCGTTGTGATGCACCAGCCAGGCGACGGCGCGAAAGCACGCGGAGCCGAATGCGATGGCGATGAGCAGGGCCGGTATCCATCGGTAGGGCGTGAGCAGCACGATCCAGGGGAACACCAGGTAGAACTGTTCCTCGATGGCCACCGACCAAGTCACGGAAATCGCTGACGGCCCCCAGCGGTTCTGCTCGGCCATCCACCAGTTCTGCGTGAACGTGAGGTGGCGCCACCATGGCGTGTCGGCATTGAAGGCATCGTTGCTGACGCCGGCGCCGATGACGCACCAGAACGCCACGACCAGCAGCAGATAAGACGGCGCGATCCGCAGCAGGCGCCGGACATAGAAGCTGCGGATAAATTGCGCTGGAGCGCGCTTGCGATCCAGCAGGATGCCGGTGATGAGAAAGCCGGAGAGCACAAAGAACAGGTCGACGCCCGTGCGGCCGAAGATCGTGAGGCTGTACAGCAACTTGGTCCAGCCGCCCAGGCTTTGGTCGATCAAGGCACCCGTGAAGTGCCAGACCAGAACCATGCAGACAGCCAAGCCCCTGAGGCCGTCAAGCTCGGCCACCCGTTGATCTGTCGGCATCATCGCGGCGTTCATGGGCTCGGCAAACGGCGGAGCAAGCTCGCAGGATTGCCGATGTACACGCCCGGCTCGGTGATGTCGCGCGTGACCACGGCGCCGGCACCAATCACCACATCGTTGCAGATGCTCACCGGCAGCAGCGTGGCGTTGGAGCCGATCGAAACGCGGTCACCGATGCGGGTCGACCTCCAGAGACTGCGATCACCTCGAGCCGGCCCGCCGTTGGAGAACAGGTCGTTGGTGAACATCACGCCGTGACCGACGAAGCAGTCAGCGCCGATTTCGACCAGCTCGCAGATGAATGCATGCGACTGCACCTTGGTGCGTGCGCCGATGCGCACGCCTTTCTGGATTTCAACGAACGGGCCGACGAAGCAGCCGTCGCCAAGTTCACACTCGTAAACATTGGCTGGTTCGACGATGCGCACGCCGGCGCCCGCAACAACGTCGCGCACCTGGGCCTTGAGCAGGGTGGGAGCGTTCATGCGCGGCCCAGTTTGCAGTGTTCGATCTGCAAAGGCAGCGTGACCTCGCGCCCAGAAGCGATGGACTCGTAGAGGGCCATGATCAGCTCCAGGCTCTGGCGGCCCTGATGGCCATCAACCAGCGCTTCTGTGCCGTTGACGAAACAGTCGACAACGTGTTCGTAGTAAGCCTGATGTCCGAAGCCATACACATTGGGTGGGTTGACCGAGAACTTGTCCATCACATCGGCGTCCGAGGCAATGGCGTCGGCAAATTGCCAGGTGCGAATCTTGTTGACCGAGAAGCCGGCGATCTCGACCGACCCGCCCGAACCCAGCACAGACAGCGAGCCTTCCATGTCTTTGGGGCGCGTGGCCGAGGTGGCTTCCACGATGCCCAGGGCACCGTTGCGGAATTTGATGGTGGCCACAGCGGTGTCCTCCGCCTCGATCTTGGCCAACGCTGTGATGCCACGCGCATGCACGCTTTCCACATCGCCCATGAACCAGCTCAACATGTCGACATGGTGGCTCGCCTGGTTGGACAGCACGCCGCCGTCCTGTGCCCAGGTGCCGCGCCAACTGTCGTGATCGTAGTAGCTCTGGTCGCGGCACCATCGCACGCGCACGGTGCCCAGCACCAGTTGGCCGAACCGGCCCGCGTCCAGCGCTTCGCGCGCTTTCACCACCGGCACATTGAATCGGTTCTGCTTCACGACAAAGAGCCGGACGCCATTCGCATCGCAAGCTTCGATCATGGCGTTGGCATCCGACAGCGTGAGCGCCATCGGCTTTTCCACCACGACATGCTTGCGCGCCGCCGCGACCGCGATCGCGTGCTCGGCATGCATGCCGCTGGGCGTGAGAACCGACACCACATCGATGTCCGGTCGCGCCAGCATCTCCTCGATCGAGTGGAACGCCGGCACACCGTAGGTGGCACCGAAAGCGTCCGCGCGCTCGCCTTGAATGTCACAGACTGCGGCCAGTCGTGCGCCCTTGATTTGCCCCTTGCCGAGGAGCTCTGCGTGGCGTTTGGCGATGCGGCCGCAGCCCAGGATTGCGAAGTTGATCATGTGTCTCTGTGGGTGGTGAGTTCGGGAAGGGGCAGAGCGGGTGGCGCAGTGGATTACTCGACGCTGACGTTGACGTTGTACCCGTGGGTCTTGAGCAAGGCGTGCTGTTTGGCCTGTGCGAGGTCGAACGCCACCATCTCGGCGCACATTTCCTGCGCGGTGATCTCTGGAACCCAACCCAGCTTCTGCTTGGCCTTGGTCGGGTCGCCCAGCAGCGTCTCCACTTCCGCGGGGCGGAAGTAGCGCGGGTCGATTTTCACGACCGGGCACTCGATGGCCGAGACGGCGGCTGGCGGGTTGGTCCAGTAGGCGACCTCATCGACGCCCTGGCCTTCCCAGCGCAGCGCCATGCCCAGTTCCGCGGCCGTCCATTCGATGAACTGGCGCACGCTGTACTGTTTGCCCGTGGCAATGACGAAGTCCTCAGGCTGCTCCTGCTGCAGCATCATCCATTGCATGCGAACGTAGTCCTTGGCGTGACCCCAGTCGCGCAGCGCATCGATGTTGCCCATGTAGAGGCAATCCTCGAGGCCCTGGCTGATGTTGGCAAGCCCGCGCGTGATCTTGCGCGTCACGAAGGTCTCGCCGCGGCGCGGGCTTTCGTGGTTGAACAGCACGCCGTTGCAGGCGTACATGCCGTAGGCCTCGCGGTAGTTCACCGTGATCCAGTAAGCGTAGAGCTTCGCCACGGCGTACGGACTGCGTGGGTAGAACGGCGTGGTTTCCTTCTGTGGAACCTCTTGCACCAGGCCATAGAGCTCGCTGGTACTGGCCTGGTAGAAACGGGTTTTCTTCTCGAGACCAAGGATGCGGATTGCCTCCAGCAGGCGCAGCGTGCCCATGCCATCGACATCGGCGGTGTACTCGGGGCTCTCGAAACTCACGGCGACATGGCTTTGCGCGCCGAGGTTGTAAATCTCGTCGGGTTGGGTTTCCTGGATGATGCGCACCAGATTGCTGGTGTCGCTCAGGTCGCCATAGTGCAGCTTGAAGCGAGCGTTCTCGATGTGCGGGTCCTGATAGATGTGATCCACCCGCGCGGTGTTGAAGCTCGATGCACGGCGTTTGATGCCGTGCACGGTGTAGCCCTTGTCTAGAAGGAACTCGGCCAGATAGCTGCCGTCCTGTCCGGTGATGCCCGTGATCAGGGCGGTCTTGGTGGTGTTGAGTTGTGACATTTTTTTAGGAGCTGGGGACGTGGGTGTTCAGAAAATCGGCATAAGCGCGGGACAGTCCTGACTCGAGGTCGATCTGCGCCCGCCAACCCAGCGCATGGATCCGTTGGCTGTCCATGAGTTTGCGAGGGGTTCCGTCGGGCTTGCTGGTGTCGAAGTCGATGCGACCTTCAAACCCCACAGCCCGACCTACGGCGTGCGCCAGATCGGCAATGCTGATGTCCGATCCCCATCCCACGTTGATGTGGCTCTGCATGGGCTGGGTGTGTTGGTCGAAGACGCCCTTGGGCAGGTTCATGACGTGGACGCTGGCGGCAGCCATGTCGTCCACATACAAGAATTCGCGCATGGGCGTGCCTGTGCCCCAGATCGTGACAACGGGTGACTTGTTCACCTTGGCTTCGTGAAAACGGCGGATCAGCGCCGGAATGACGTGGGAGTTTTCCGGGTGATAGTTGTCGCCGGGCCCGTACAGGTTGGTGGGCATCACGCTGCGGTAGTCGATGCCGTGGCTTTGCCCGTACTGCCGGTTGTAGCTCTCGCAGAGCTTGATGCCCGCGATTTTTGCCATCGCATACGGCTCGTTGGTCTGTTCGAGCTTCCCGGTGAGCAGGGCGTCCTCCGCCATCGGTTGTGGCGCCATGCGCGGGTAGATGCAGCTCGATCCGAGGAACAGCAGCCGTTGGACGCCATGGCGGAAAGCGGCCTCGACAACATTGGCCTGCATCATCAGGTTGTCGTAGATGAAATCGGCCGGGTAGGTGTTGTTGGCGTGAATGCCACCGACCCGGGCCGCCGCCAGGTAGACCTGGTCGGGCTTCTCCGAGGCGAAGAAGTCACGCACGGCCGACTGGTCGGTCAGGTCCAGTTCGGCGTGGGTCCGGGTGACCAGTTGGCTCTGAGGATGCCCTGCCGCCACGAGTTGACGCACGATGGCCGAGCCCACCATGCCACGATGTCCGGCCACATAGATCTTTGTCGCTGTTGTATCGCTCATGTCATTGGGGTGAATTCAGGAAAACTTCTGCATCGGACAACCGCTTTCCGGCCAGGTCTTTCGTCGACAGGATGGGTTGCATGTTCAGCGTTGGCCATTCAATCTGGATCTCCGGGTCGTTCCAGGCAATGCAGCGCTCGTGCTGCGGCGCGTAATAGTCGGTGGTCTTGTAGAGAAAGTCCGCGCTTTCGCTCAACACCATGAAACCGTGCGCGAACCCGGGCGGAATCCAGAGTTGGTGGTGGTGGTCCTCGTTCAGCTCGACACCCACCCAGCGGCCGAAATGAGGCGAGCCCTGTCGAATGTCGACGGCCACGTCAAACACCGCGCCACGCACCACACGCACGAGCTTGCCCTGAGGCTGTTCGAGCTGGTAGTGCAGGCCCCGCAGCACGCCCTGGCCGCTGCGGCTGTGGTTGTCCTGCACGAAGTCCAGATTCAGGCCGGTGGCGTCGCGAAAGACCTGGTGGTTGAAGCTCTCCAGGAAAAATCCGCGCGCGTCGCCGAACACCTTGGGTTCGATCAGCAACACATCCGGAATGGCGGTGGGCGTGACCTTCATGCTTCGGGCCTCGGATCGGTCAGAAGCCGCAGCAGGTACTGCCCGTAGCCGTTCTTCAGCGGTTGTGCCAGCGATTCGAGGGTGGTGCTGTCGATCCAGCCGTTGCGCCAGGCGATCTCTTCCGGGCAGGCGATCTTCAGACCCTGCCGGTGCTCCAGCGTGGCGATGAACTGGCCCGCCTCCAGCAGGCTGTCGTGGGTGCCCGTGTCGAGCCAGGCGTAGCCGCGCTGCAGGATCTGCACGTTCAATTGGCCGCGCTCCAGGTACGCTTGGTTAACGGCGGTGATCTCCAGTTCGCCGCGCGCGCTGGGTCTGACCGCTCGGGCGATGTCGACCGCCTGCCCGTCGTAGAAGTAAAGGCCGGTCACGGCGTAGTTGCTCTTGGGCTGCGACGGCTTTTCTTCGATGCTGCGGGCCTTGCCCTGGGTGTCGAAGGCCACCACGCCGTAGCGCTGCGGATCGTTCACGTGGTACGCAAACACGGTGGCGCCGCTGGCCTGCTGGTCGGCGCTGGCAAGCAGGCCAGCGAAATCGTGCCCGTAATAGATGTTGTCACCCAGCACCAGGGCGCTGGGCCCGCTGCCCACGAAATCGGCGCCGATGATGAACGCCTGCGCCAGCCCATCCGGACTGGGTTGCACCGCGTATTCCAGGTTCATGCCCCAGGCGCTGCCGTCGCCCAGCAGCTGCTGGAAGCGCGGTGTGTCCTGCGGCGTGCTGATCACCAGCACCTCGCGGATGCCGGCGAGCATCAGCGTCGTCAGTGGGTAGTAGATCATCGGCTTGTCGTACACCGGCAGCAGTTGCTTGCTGATGGCGAGCGTGGCCGGGTGCAGGCGGGTGCCCGAGCCGCCTGCGAGGATGATGCCTTTGCGTTGCGTCATGCGTGCATGCCTGTGGGTCATAGGATTTCAGCAAGCATACGCCGCACGCCCGCTTGCCACGGGGGCAGTTCGAGGCCGAAGGTGTCGCGCAGGCGCGCCGTGTCCAGGCGCGAATTCAGCGGGCGTCGGGCCGGTGTGGGGTAGGCGCTGGTGGGCACGGGCGCCACCTCTCGCGCCTTGAGGGACAGGTTGGGCTTCAGGGCGCGGGCGGTGTCGAGCACGAAGCGGGCGTAGCCGTTCCAGCTCGTTTCGCCGGCCGCGGCCAGGTGGTAGGTGCCGCCGCAGGCGGGCTCGCGCAGGGCTTGCCGGATGGCGTGGGCGGTGACATCGGCGATCAGCTCGGCACCGGTCGGCGCACCCCATTGGTCGTCGATGACGGTGAGGCGGTCGCGCTCCTGCGCCAGGCGCAGCATGGTGCGGGCGAAGTTGCCGCCCCGCGCGGCATAGACCCAACTGGTGCGAAACACCAGGTGGCGGGCCCCGCTGGCGCGCACCAGGCCTTCGCCGTCGCGCTTGGAGGCGCCGTACACGCTCAGCGGCGCGGGGGGGGCATCTTCGCGCCAGGGCGTCTCACCGCTGCCATCGAACACGTAGTCGGTGGAGTAGTGCACCAGCAGGGCGCCCACGGTGTTCGCCGCCTCGGCCAGCGCGCCGGGCGCCTGGGCGTTGACGGTGTGGACGAGCTCGGCTTCGCTCTCGGCACGGTCCACCGCGGTGTGGGCGGCGGCGTTCACGACCACGTCGGGCCGCAGCCGCTTCACCGTCTCGCGAAGCCGGTCGGGCTGGGTGAGGTCGCCGCAGCCGCCATGGGCTTCGGTGCTGTGCCGATCGAGCGCGACGAGTTCGCCCAGCGGCGCGAGACTGCGTTGCAGTTCCCAGCCGATCTGTCCGTTCTTGCCGAGCAGCAGGATCTTCATGCGGTGGCCGGCGCCCCGTACTGGGCTTGCACCCACTGACGGTCCGCGCCGCTCTGCACATGGGCCACCCAGTCGGGGTGGTCCAGGTACCACTGCACCGTCTTGCGGATGCCGGTTTCGAAAGTCTCGGCCGGCTTCCAGCCGAGTTCGGCCTCCAGCTTGCGCGCGTCGATGGCGTAGCGGCGGTCGTGCCCGGGGCGGTCCTTGACGTAGGTGATCTGCGTCTTGTAAGACGCGCCGTCGGCGCGGGGACGCAGCTCGTCGAGCAGCGCGCAGACGGTGTGCACGATCTCGATGTTGGGCTTCTCGTTCCAGCCGCCCACGTTGTAGGTCTCGCCCAGCGCGCCGGCTTCCAGCACGCGGCGGATCGCGCTGCAGTGGTCTTTCACGTACAGCCAGTCGCGCACCTGCAGCCCGTCGCCGTACACCGGCAGGGGCTTGCCCGCCAGCGCGTTGACGATCATGAGCGGGATCAGCTTCTCGGGGAAATGGTAGGGCCCGTAGTTGTTGCTGCAGTTGGTGGTCAGCACCGGCAGGCCGTGGGTGTGGTGCCAGGCGCGCACCAGGTGGTCGCTCGCGGCCTTGCTGGCCGAGTAGGGGCTGTTGGGCTCGTAGGTGTGGGTTTCGGTGAAGGCCGGCGCGCCGGGCGCCAGGCTGCCGTACACCTCGTCAGTGCTCACGTGCAAAAAGCGGAAGGCGGCCTTCTCGGCGTCGGGCAGGGCGCCCCAGTGGGCGCGCACCGCTTCGAGCAGGCGGAAGGTGCCTACCACGTTGGTCTGGATGAAGTCTTCCGCGCCGTGAATGGAGCGGTCCACATGGCTCTCGGCTGCGAAATGAACCACCGCGCGCGGCTGGTGTTCGGTGAGCAGGCGGGTCACCAGGGCGCTGTCGCCGATGTCTCCCTGCACGAACCGGTGGCGTGCGTCACCCTGCAGGCTGTCCAGGGTCTCCAGATTGCCGGCGTAAGTGAGCTTGTCGAGGTTGATGACCGGCTCGTCGTGGAGCGCGAGCCAGTCGAGCACGAAGTTGGCGCCGATGAAGCCGGCGCCACCAGTGACGAGAATCATCGGTTGTCCCTTGGGTGTTGGTCTTCAGGCGCCTGCCTAGGCGCCTGGCCAACGGTATTATCTTCGGTCTCCCGGGGCTCCCGGGAGACCGCTGTGTTCCATTAGTGACCGTGTGAAACGGTCTCGCCCGCCTTCAGGCGGTACACCGTGCCGCAGTACGGGCACTTGGCTTCACCGGTCACGGCCACGTCCAGGTAGACCTTGGGGTGGCTGTTCCACAGCTTCATGTCGGCCAGCGGGCTGGGGCAGAACACGCCGCCATGGGCGTTGAGGTCGGAGGCCTTGAGTTCAACGGCTGCTTTGCTCATGGCGTGCTCCTCAGACCTTGGCCAGCCAGTGGGCGTACTTGGGGTTGCGGCCGTTCACGATGTCGAAGAACGCGCTCTGGATCTTCTCGGTGATCGGGCCGCGGCTGCCCACGTAGTCGCCCTTGCCCAGCTCGATGCGGTCGAGTTCGCGGATCGGGGTCACTTCGGCCGCCGTGCCGGTGAAGAAGGCTTCGTCGGCGATGTAGACCTCGTCGCGGGTGATGCGCTTCTGCACGATCTCCAGGCCCAGGTCCTTGGCGATGTGGAACACCGTGTTGCGGGTGATGCCATTGAGCGCGCCGGCCGAGAGGTCGGGGGTGTAGATCACGCCGTTCTTGACCACGAAGATGTTCTCGCCCGCGCCTTCGCTCACGAAGCCGCTGGAGTCCAGCAGCAGGGCTTCGTCGTAGCCCTCATCGGTGGCTTCCATGTTGGCCAGGATGGAGTTGCTGTAGTTGCTCACCGCCTTGGCCTGCGTCATGGTGATGTTGACGTGGTGGCGGGTGTAGCTGCTGGTCTTCACGCGGATGCCGCGCTTGAGG
>Ga0247823_10000770_pt1 | contig 27014 bp, 25 predicted proteins | sample 13C_PalmiticAcid_2_FD_192426 | JGI IMG/M metagenome (GOLD analysis project Ga0247823, IMG submission 192426) | Soil microbial communities from agricultural site in Penn Yan, New York, United States - 13C_PalmiticAcid_Day30 | ecosystem: Environmental > Terrestrial > Soil > Agricultural land... | reverse complement strand
AAAAGGGCCCCCGTGAGGGAGCCCCTTGAAGTTGTCAGCCGTCCGTCAACGGCTAGTTGGCTTGGCGACGGAGAAAAGCCGGAATATCCAGTTCGTCGTCAGCGGGTTCCGCAGGGCGGGTCGCTGTCGGCGCTTCGATGTTCAGGCTTCCCTGAAGCGGACGTTGTGACGCCCGCAAACCGGTTTCAACAGAAGGTGCAAAACCTTGTTGTTCCTGAGCGACTTCATCTTCCTCATGGCCGTGATGGCGCAGTTGGCTCGTGAAACGTTCAAAGATCGAAGGACCGCGTTTCTTAGGTGTGCTGGCTGCGCCGGGGACAGGCGGACGCAGGTTGTAGCCTTGCGCAGCTGGCTGCGCATAACCTTGAGCTGGTTGCACTTCAACAGACGCAGCAGAACGTGATGCTGCCAGGCCGCTGAATTGCGGGCCGTAGCCGGACATCATACCGTCACGACTGCGGCTTTCCGGTGGCACTTCCACCGGTTGCGGCGGGATAAAGGCGTTGTTATATACCGCCCCGCGAACAGATTGAGATGCGACTTCTTGCGCCCCACCCTGCGCCACATAAGCATGCGCAGGCACGGAAGCCGCTTCAGGCTTTTTTACAGCGGCCTCATAACCAGTCTGTATGTATTCCTGAGGCTGCTCAAACAGATCAACTGCAACAGCTGTCGCTTGCGCAACTTCTGCTACCTGTTGTGGTTCGACACGACGTGCCACAGCTTGCGCCGGTGCTGCGTATGTCTGCACAGGTGCACGGTTCACAGCAGTTGCTGCGGAACGCGCTGCCGTCATACCTTGCGGTACGGCTGGCTGATAGCTGCGTGCGTATGCCGATACAGCAGGCTCATCCATCGTCTGTGGCTGCGCACGTTCAACAACACGGCGGTCAGCCTGTTGCTGTTGAGCTGTTACAGCGTTGATGATGTGCGGGCCGAAGTTGTTTTTTGACTTCTTGACTTCTGCAGCGTCGATACCTGTTGCCACGATGGAAACGCGCATAACGCCTTCCATGGCTGGGTTATAGGTCGAGCCGAAGATAATGTTCGCGTTGGGGTCTACTTCGTCGCGGATGCGATTGCAGGCCTCATCGATTTCGAACAGTGTCAGGTCGCTGCCGCCTGTGACATTAATGATGACAGCGCGTGCGCCCTTCATCGATACATCATCCAGCAGCGGATTGTTGATGGCTTTCTCAGCCGCTTCGATGGCGCGACCGTCACCGGTGGCTTCACCAGCGCCCATCATTGCCTTGCCCATTTCCTGCATTACGGAACGGATATCAGCAAAGTCGAGGTTTACCTCGCCCGGCATCACCATCAGGTCTGTCACGCCGCGCACAGCAGCTTGCAGAACGCTGTCGGCCATACGGAAGGCTTCGGCGAATGTTGTTTTCTCGTTCGCAACGCGGAACAAGTTCTGGTTCGGGATCACGATGAGCGTGTCCACGTACTGCTGCATCTCTTCGATGCCGGCTTCCGCCATGCGCATACGTGTTGTACCTTCGAAGTGGAATGGTTTTGTTACCACACCAACTGTCAGAATGCCCTTATCACGGCAAGCACGTGCCACCACGGGGGCAGCGCCTGTACCTGTACCACCGCCCATACCGGCAGTGATAAAGACCATGTTGGAACCCTCGAGATGACGCATCACCTCATCCAGTGACTCTTCTGCAGCGGAGCGACCTACATCAGGACGCGCACCGGCACCAAGGCCACCTGTGACTGTGACACCGAGTTGAACGCGGGTTTCGCACAGACTGCCCTCGATCGCTTGCGCGTCGGTATTGCAGATCACGAACTCGCAGCCCTCAAGGCCGGCGCTGATCATATTATTAACGGCGTTACCGCCAGCGCCACCGACGCCAACTACTGCTATTCTAGGGGACAATTTCTGCACCTCTTTGTGCTGCATTCTGATGTTAATCATGGCGGGGACTCCTCCATTGGCTTTGATCTCCTTGTGATTCTATCTCTGTTCATTGATTTTTATGAAGTGGCGAAACTTGATGTTTTGCTCATTTATCAGTGATTTACGCATGTTGAAGCACTCTATTTGTGGAATCCAGAAATGAGCGAATGTCGCTAAGTGATTCATCCGACTCAAGTTTATGAAGTCTGGCAAAGGGCTTTTGATTCGTGAAGGGCAGCAAGGGAGAAAGCTGTGGATAAGGCAGGGTTTGGCGGGCTAATGTTCTGTTGAAAATGAATTTAGTGCTTTTTCAGCCTGTTGACAGGTCAGTGCAAAACTAGGTTGCCACTTAACTTGATTCGGGAAACCGCTGAAATGACTCAGCTTTTTCGTCTTTATCGCAAAAACGAATCAAAAATCACAAAATCAGTTAAGAAACAGTGATGTTATGTCGTGGTGAATATCGATGATTTTCGAGAACCGGCGCGGAGCGTATTCAACATACGCGAGCACCGGAAGCGCAGAAAAGCGCGATAGACGCCCGACAGAGCGTCACAAATTACCAGTTCTCTTTGAACCAGACTTTAACCTGTTCCCAGACAGATCCAGGGGCCGCTTGCGCGGTTACAGCCGCCGGGATTTCATGGCCACGTTCAGCCACATAAGTCAGCAAGCCCGCGGTTGTTGCGAATGCCGGACCGTTCACAGCCTCTGCCAAACCGCTGACGCGGATTGGGCGGCCCTGACGAACTTGCTTATCCAGCACCAGTTGCGCGAGATCACGCAGGCCCGGAATTTGGCTCGCGCCACCGGTCAGGACAACACGACGCCCCGCCAGTTGGCCCACGCCACTATCATTCAAACGTGCGCGGGTGAGTTCGAGAATTTCCTCGAGGCGTGGCTGGATAATACCGACTAGCAGAGAACGCGGCACATGGTTCGGGTGCGTACGGTCATCCTCGCCGATAATAGGCACATCGATTACTTCGCTTTCATCGGCGAGCGTGGCCATCGCGTTGCCGTAGAGCGTTTTCAGACGTTCGGCATCGGCAATTGATGTTGTCAAACCACGTGCGATATCGCTGGTAACATGTTGACCACCCAAGGGAAGTGCGTCGGCATAGACCATCGCGCCACCATGGAAGACCGCAAACGAAGTGACGCCGCCGCCCATATCAATGACCGTGCAGCCCAGATCCATTTCATCATCAACCAGGCAAGAAAGGCCTGCGGCATAAGGTGAAAGGCACAGTGCGGCGATATCAAGATGGCTGGCCTCAATGCATGTTGCAAAGTTACGCAGCGCGGGTGTATCACCCGTCACCAGATGAATATCGACGCCTAAATTTTGGCCGACCATGCCGCGCGGATCGCGAATGCTTTGATTGCCATCAAGGCCGTAACCCACGGGAATCGTATGAATAAGTTCGCGACCTGAGGTGACAGCCTGATCCTGCGCCTTGGATAATGCGCGACGAATATCCGTGTCGGCGACTTCATGGCCCAGCGTGTGGACCTCGACATTGAAATTGTGCGACTTCGCATGCACGCCCGGCACGTTGATGATGACCTCGCGCAGCGGATAACCCTTCATCGCTTCGGCAGCCATGTTTTCAGCGGCATGTACGGTTTGACGGATGGAGGCTTCGGCAGCAGCCAGATCGATGACGGTTCCGGCCTTGATACCCACAGCGGCCTGATGACCGATACCCAGAATCTGGAAGCGTCCCTCGTCATCCACCACACGGGCGATAAAGCAGGCAATCTTGCTGGAACCGATATCCAGCGCGGCGATGACAGAACCTTTTGGACGGGGACGTTGTTTCATGGTTTTACTAGGGGGAATAAGCCAAATCAGTCAGAAATTACGGCTTACTATAGTATTCCCGTCCCCTCGGGAGCAAGCCCTAGAACTTATCAATTTTGATACCCAAGCGCTGCCGAGCCGTTTCCGCTACATATTTGGCTTTTTCGTACAGCAACTCATCCTGATTCTGGATTATCAGTTGTATAAGCTCGGGACGTGCCGTCATGAGCAGGGCAAAAATCTCAGCCCGATCCTCATAGGGAAACGACTCGCTATAGCGGTTTATAAAACCATAATTACCTGTGCCAATCCGGCTATTGGCCGCACCGTCATTCCCCTTATAAGTGCCAGCATAGCCACTGCCAAAACGACGCATCCACTCTGGATCGCGGACAAGATTCAATCGTGCTTCCACCAAATGATAGAACTCATGCAGGAAAAATTCCTGAATATCGCGATTCTGCGTGCGGTGTGTCAGGTTCAACATCATCAGGTCATTTACAGGCACAGGAAAGCCACCGACCTTCTTTCCGTCCATAAGCAAATCACCGCACAAAATGATGTATTTTAAATCCATCGATTTCAACACATCGTCCGGAATAGGATAAAGTGCCGCCGCAATATTCCACGCCACTGCCGGTATCAAATCAGTATTTGTAGCCTTGCAAGTGTAGCGACCATTACCGGGTCGTGAGTTTTCCTGCACGAAAGCAAAATGAATCCCCAAACGTGTGAAGCGTTGCGCGATGTCTTTTTGCAATACAGCTTCGGCAGGCAACAGCGCCAAGTTCGGCATGCCACTAAGTATTTGGGCACGTGCTTCCGGATTTTCCGGCAATCCATGGAGATGGATCAGCGCCAGTGAGGTTACTTTTTCAATGAGAGGTTCGCCATAGAAACTGGTATGACGCGCCTCCACGATCAAGACCATCAGCACTGCAAAAACAAGCCCTACAATTCCTGCAACTGTTCGTGAAATAATTTTACGCGATGTGCTAATTGCTGGCTTGGGTTTGGATTTTCTTTTTCTTTTACGCTGCTGTTGGACAAGTTTTTTCGTCCGCGATATTACTGGTGCAGGAGCCTTATTCATGACGTATCAGATATTGTCGCCTGCTTTGGAATCAAAGCTGGCCTGATATTCCTGCACGGCACCCGGGCGCGTACGCACGGTGATGCGGTCGGTTTCACGCAGATCGACCAAGTTCAAATCCTTATCAAGAATTTTGTCTTTTTCCTGAGCCTTAGCCAGACGACTTAAAGCAAGACCGATTTCATTTTCCGGCAGGCGGACGATAATTTCATTCTTGAGCGTCAGATCCCAACGCCGGTCACCGACCCATGTCGCGGCCTCGACCAGATTTTTAATCTCCGGTTCGGCTTCCAACATCACCAGCAGATTATAAGCTTGTTCGTTCGCATATTCGCCAACGACAATCGGCAAGGTTTTCTGATTAACGCCCAACTTGTCGGTCAGCGTCACGCCTTCTTCATCAATCACGCGCAGCTTGTTCTTGTGCTGCCACAAGGCAATCGGCTTACGCTCGACGATGCCGATATAAACAGTATCCGGCAGGCGGCGTTCGACATGGGCTTCACGTACCCATGAAAGACGTTCAATCATTTCACGTGTTTCGGCGGGATCGAAAGCAAAAATCGGGTCGCCGCGGTTCAGGTTAACGATGGCACGCAGGACATCGGGATCGGTTTCGTAACGACCCTCAACCAGAATGTTGTTCACGCGGAAGCCAGCGTCAGCCAATTTATTGTAGATGGATGATTGAATGCGTTGATGTGTGCGGTCCAAAACGCCGCTTGTGGACAGCCATGTCCCCGCCCCTACCACAACGGTCAGAGCGAAGATGCCGACGCCGAAGCGACGAATGAAACCGGTTAGGCGCGCTTTTTTTGCTGATCGAGCGCGTCTGCCGATGACTTGGGAGCGTGTTGTTCCAGTCCGTGACATTTGGCTGTTTCTACGAGGTGGGCACAAAGATCGTTGTAAGACGTTCCGTTGTAAATAACCTGGGACGGTCCGATTGATTCAGCCGTGAACCCCGGTTGGGTGTTGATTTCAAGGAAATAAAGGCCTTCAGAACCCGGACGGCTATCGTCGTAACGGAAATCACAGCGGGCAATGCCAGCGCAACCCAGCACAGCGAATACACGTTCCGCATAATCAAGCGCGGTGTTGTAAACGTCTTGCGGGATTTTCGCAGGCAGCACGTATTCCGTGCGGGTATCGTGGTATTTGGCTTCGTAATCGAAGAAACGTGTTTGCGCGACGATTTCGGTCACGGCTTGTGCTTTGCCATCCAGCACAGCCACAGTCAGTTCGCGGCCCGGAATGTATTCTTCAACCAGCACTTCGTCACCGAAGGCCCAGTTTTCAAGATCAAGCGGTTGTTGATTATCACGTTCGAGGATGATGCGCACACCCACGCTGGAGCCTTCGCAGGGCGGCTTCACAACGTAAGGCGGTTCCATCACATGGTTTTTCACCACATCTTCCTTCTGCGCCAGCAGACCCTGCGGCACGCGCACGCCCACCGATGCCGCCATACGTTTAGCGACAGGTTTGTTCATACCGATAGAGGATGCGAGAACACCTGAATGGGTGTAAGGAATTTCCAGCATATCGAGAACAGCCTGAATGGTGCCGTCTTCGCCGCCCTTGCCGTGCAGGTTGTTGTAAACCACATCCGGCTTTGGCGATAATTGTTCGATCAGTTTGCCAATGTCCTTGCTGACGTCGATCACGTTGACGTCATAGCCTTTTTCACGGAGAGCCTTTTCGATCGATTTGCCCTTCTCCAGGGAAACCTGACGTTCGGCTGACCAACCACCCACTAATAGTGCGACTTTCTTTTTCATTATTGAAACCCCCGGGAATTAAACAGGCAGGACATTACGCTGATATGGCTATCATACAGCACAAAAGCCAACCGTTTCCAGAGCGATTCAGGGTTTTTTCTTGCGACTTATTGGGAAAGTGGCTCGCCAATGCGCTTGATTTCCCAGCGCAGGGTAATTCCGGAATCCGCCAGCACGCGGGCGCGAACTTCTTCGCCCAATGCTTCCAGCTCGGTTGAGGTCGCAGTTCCGGTATTGATCATGAAATTGGCGTGCAATTCGGACATCATCGCCCCGCCAATAGTCAGCCCCCGGCATCCGGCACGATCAATCAACTGCCAGACTTTGGTACCCTCGGGCAGTCCGGCTTTGGCTATATCTTCTGCAGTGGGATTAGCGAAGGTCGAGCCGCCTGTCTTTTCACGGATGGGCTGGGACGCGCCGCGCTTTTCCTTGATCGACAGCATAAAGGCCTTGATGGTTTCTTCAACACCAGGTTGGCCTTTGAACAAGGCCTCGGTAAAAACGTAATCTTCCGGCGTATCGGTATGGCGATAACGCATACCCATTTGTGCCGGGGTCAATTTATGAATGACGCCTTCGCGGTCGATGGCCGTTGCCTCGACCAAAACATCCTTAGTTTCTGTGCCATAGCAACCCGCGTTCATACGCAGCGCGCCACCAATGGTGCCAGGAATACCGCTAAAAAATTCAAGGCCAGCGATTCCCGCACGCGCCGCCGCCTGTGCGACATTGCCATCAAGCGCGACAGCGCCCGCACGGACAAAGCCATCTGGTAAGGTTTCGATACCTGCAAATTCCTTACCCAGACGAATAACGACGCCGCGCACTCCACCATCACGTACGATGGTGTTGGATAGCACACCCAGTGTTGTCACCGGAATATGACGGGGACATTGACCGAGAAAATCGGCAAGATCTTCCTGATCAGCGGGCTTGAATAAAACTTCGGCTGTACCGCCACAGCGGAACCAACCCACTTCGCCCAGCGGCGCGTTTTCTGTGTAACGACCACGAACGGGCGGCAAGCCCCATTCCTGTTCTTTCAGTAAAGTGCTCATGCGCGTTGTTTCTTCTGTTCAGCGAAGGCAGCATCCAGTTCAGCAGGCAAAGCGTAAGCCCATTTTGTGATATCGCCCGCACCCAAGCACAGCACAAGATCATTAGCCTCACCGATTTCGGCAATCACGTTTGCCAGTTCTGCTGAGCTATCCAATGTCAGTACGTTTTTATGGCCGTGAGCCTTGATACCCTGTGCCAGATGATCACGATCAGTGCCTTCAATCGGTTGTTCGCCAGCGGCATAGACATCCGCCACGATGACTGTATCGGCGTCATAGAAACAGGTGCAAAATTCATCAAACAGGCTGGAGAGACGTGAGTAACGATGTGGCTGGACAACAGCCAGCACGCGGCCACCGGATTCAGCAACAGCCAAACGTGCGGCTTTCAGCACTGCCATAATTTCAACCGGGTGATGGCCGTAATCATCAATCACTGTCAGGCCATTGCTTTCACCTGTTTTGGTGAAGCGGCGCTTCACACCTGTGAAACCGGAGAGTGCCTTCTTCATCGTCGCCACAGGCATATCCATTTTGCGCGCCACTGATAAGGACGCCAGAGAATTCAGTACGTTGTGAACACCCAGCATTGGCAGATGAATATCGCGCACAACGAGTTCTTTATCATCGTCGGTCAGCGTATCAGCAAATTTCACATCGAAAGTGCTTCCATGGGAATCGCTACGCACATTAAATGCGTGCACGTCAGCCTGCGGGTTAAAGCCGTAAGTCACAATGCGTTTGTCGGTGACTTCGGGGATCAGTGCCTGTACCTCCGGGTGATCAATACACAGTACGGCATAGCCATAGAACGGCAGGTTCTCGATGAAGCGATAGTAAGCCTGACGCACGTTTTCAAACGCGCCGTAATGATCCATATGTTCAGGATCAATATTGGTGACGATACCGATTGTCGCCGGCAAGTGCGTGAATGTGCCGTCGCTTTCATCAGCCTCGACCACCATCCAGTCGCTTTGACCCAGACGCGTGTTGGTGCCGTATTTGTTGACGATACCACCATTGATAATGGTGGGGTCGAAACCACCCTCTTCCAGCATCATGCCGATCATGGTTGTGGTTGTGGTCTTGCCGTGCGTACCAGCAATCGCGATAGATGACTTCAGGCGCATCAATTCGGCGAGCATTTCAGCGCGACGCACGATCGGCAATTTGTGTTCACGCGCGCAGAGCCATTCAGGGTTATCTTTTTTAACAGCGGAGGAAACCACCACGACATTAACGAAGCCGCCCTCGGCATCAACGATGTTTTCAGCCTTGTGGCCAATCTCTATGCGGATACCCGCTTCACGCAGACGCTTGACGTTGTAGTTGTCCGCGATGTCGGAGCCTTGTACCTTGTAGCCCAGGTTATGCAGCACTTCGGCGATGCCGCTCATGCCGATGCCGCCAATACCCACAAAATGAATGGTGCCCACGTCTACGGGGGCCGGTTTCATGCTCACAAGAATCACTCCGGTTATCTTTGCAGAGCGGCCAATTTACCCGGGATTATCAAAAGATGCGACAGGTAATTTATATAATTAAATCAGTCTTCTAGATCATAAGATCTGACATGATCCCAACCTGATGCCAAGGCGACGACCAGATTACCCAAACGGCGTGCCGCATCAGGGCGACCACAGGAACGGGCCGCTTCTGCCGCACGGAATAATGTTTCCGGGTTCTGCAGGAAGGTTTCAATACGTGTCAGCAGAGCGTCTTCGGTGAACCCCTGCTCGGTCATTACCCAGGCGCCACCCTGATCTGCCACGGTTTCCGCGTTGGCTTTTTGCTGCATATCGGCATGGTGCGGATACGGTACAAAAATCGCCGGACGACCCGCTGTTGTCACTTCGGCAACTGTACTTGCACCGGAACGTGAAATCACAAGGTGGGATGACGCCAGAATATCCGGCACATCATGGAAGAAGGTTTCGAGACGTGCCTTGATTCCAGCGCGGACATAAACATCACGCGCGGCATCAATATCTTCGGCGCGGCATTGCTGGATGACTTCGATGCGGGCACGTTGCGGTGCTGGCAAGCGTGCGAGCGCGGCAGGAACAACCACCGAAAATACTTTAGCGCCCAGTGAACCGCCCATGACAAATATCTTCAACGGGCCGTCAGCTTGCAGCAACGGATAAGGCAGCGCATAAAGACGTCCGATTTCTTCGCGTACAGGGTTGCCCGTCACTACGATTTTCGGCTGATCAAAATCGGATACGCCCTCGACATGCGGCAGCGACAGCGCAATACGATCCGCACGTTTGGACAACACAACATTGGCGCGGCCCAACACAGCATTCTGTTCGTGAATGATCGTCGGAATTTTCTTATTCTGTGCCGCGTATACTGACGGGAAAGACGGATAACCGCCAAAGCCGATCACAGCGATAGGTTTCAGTTTATCAATCAAGCGATAGGCCTGACCTATACCTAGGACCAACGAAGCCGGACCTGTAAATTTTGTGATGAAACCTTTTTGGATGGTTCCAGCCTTCAATACATGCATTGGCAGACCGCCGAAGAATTTCTCGAACGTATAACCGCGCCAGTCCGTTGCGATCTCGACGCGGAAGCCACGCGATACCAGATCGCGTGCCAATGATGCCGCCGGCAACATATGTCCGCCTGTACCGCCCGCGCTGATCAGGATAAGTTTATCCCGGATTTCAATCGTCATACTTCCGCTCCGTAAGGGTTGCCCCCTCTGGTAAAAAATCCACGGGCAATACTGCCGCCCTTTGCCACCGATGTACGAGGCTGGCGGCGTGTCAGTGCCAACACCATGCCCATCGCCAGCGCAATCGCCCAGAGTGATGAACCACCGTAACTAATGAACGGCAATGTCATGCCCTTAGCTGGCAGGATACTGACGCTGGAACCCATATGGATTACTGATTGCAGTCCGAACATCGTCAGGATACCGCCTGTTGCCAGAATAGCAAACAGGCTGTCATTTTCCATCAGGCGATTAAGGCCGCGCATAATAATAAACACATAAATCCCCAGGATCACGAGCGCGAAGACCATGCCCATTTCTTCTGCCGCCACGGAATAGATAAAATCGGCGTGGGCATCAGGAATGCTAAGCTTGATTTCTCCCTGCCCCGGCCCGACACCACCCAGACCACCCTGACGGAAGGCCTCGAGCGATTTGCTGACCTGATAATTGTCACCACTTGAGGGATCAAGGAAGCGGTTCATACGGCTTTGGAAGTGCGGGAAGAACATATAAACACCAAAGAGACCCGCGAGCGCAATGCCGCCGAGGCACGCCAAAATCCAGAGCGGCAGACCCGCGAGGCAGATCTGGGCACCGAAGATCGCAGCAGTCACAACGGTCTGACCGATATCTGGCTGCAAGAGCAGCAACATCACGATCAAGCCAAACAGACCTGTAGCGACCCATTGACCGGGGAAACCGGGTTGCTCGCGTGAACGGCTGAGAAACCATGCAGAAAGCACTGCAAAAGATGGCTTCATGAATTCGCTCGGTTGGATAGAAAATCCAAAGATGCTAATCCAGCGTTGTGCACCTTTCACTTCCGTACCCGTGAACAGTACAAGGATAAGCCCCAAGATACTAAAGCCCAGAATGATGGTCGCCAGACGCCAGACAGATTTGGGTGAGAGCAGTGATAACCCCAGCAGCAGCACGAGCGCTGGAACCAAAAACACGATATGGCGAATAACAAAGTGAAATTCACTAACACCGATGCGCAAGGCCACTGGCGGACTTGCGGTTGTCACCAACATAATGCCAAGGCCAATCAAGACCAGCAATGCGGTTAACATCGGGCGATCAACAGTCCACCACCAGCGCCCGAGAACAGAACGGTCAGTACGTGAGAACAGATGAGGATTCATTATGATGCCCCTTTAAGTTTATGAACGGCGGTAGCGAATTCATCACCGCGATGTTCAAAGCTTTTGAATTGATCAAACGATGCACATGCAGGAGAAAGCAGAACAACCCCGTGCGCCTCGGCCTGTGCAGCGGCGTGCGCAGCTTCCACAGCCTTATTTAAGGTTTCGCAGCGTGTGACCTTAACAGCCCGCGCTTCCAGCCACTGGGAAAATTCATCCATCGCTTCGCCAATGGTGAAGGCGTGGGCGATACGTTCCATATAAGGATCAAGTCCCTCTAGGCCGCCCTCTTTAGGCTTGCCGCCGACAATCCAGAAAATGTTGTTGTAGCAAGCCAGCGCCTTTTCGGCAGCAGCGGCGTTCGTCGCCTTACTATCATTGATATAGGCAATGCCATTAATCTCGCGTACACGGTACTGACGATGCGGCAAACCGGGGAATGAACGCATGGCGTGAATAATTCTGTGCGGCGGCACACCCATCATGCGCACGGCGGCATAGGCAGCGGCAGCGTTCTGGTGATTATGAAGGCCTGGCAGAGTCTCGATATCAAGATCGGCAACTTTTTCAGCATCACCAAACATGGCGTCGTAAAGCGTGCCGTTGAGGACATGGACACCGCCCTCAACAGGTTGCAAGACAGATATCGGATGAACAATTCTTGTACCCGCGGCGGCAACTTCGAGCGCCATGCGCGCGCTTTGTTCATCATCAACACCGATGATGGCTGTGCCCGCGCCCTTAAACAAACCTTTCTTGGCCTGATAATAGCCCTCGATATCGCCATGACGATCAAGATGGTCAGGCGTCAGATTTAGATGTACGGCAATTTCGGGTGTGAATGTCGGGCACAGGTCAACCTGATAGGATGACATCTCGATCACAAAGGCCCCCTCTTGTGGCGGCATATCGAGATCAAGCACCGCATTACCAATATTGCCACCGACTTCGGTTTCAACATTGCATTTTTGCAATATGTGCCCGATCAGCGCCGTGGTGGTGGATTTGCCATTCGTGCCCGTAATGGCAACCGTCTGGCGGTGATGGTTCAGGCGCGCCAGAATTTCAACATCACAGATAATCTCAATGTTTGCGGCTCGTGCCTTTTTCACCACGTCATGTGGCTTGGGGAAATACAAAGGCACACCGGGGGCCAGTATCAGGCAAGCATATTGCGAGAAATCGCTATCTATCAGACCGCCTTCGGCACCGGCCTTGATCGCTTCGTCTACATTTGCCGGGTTGTCATCACCAGCGATCATCTTCACACGCACTTTATGCAGCGCATGGATGACGCCTAAATTGGATTTGCCGATGCCGAAAACGGCAACCGGCTTATCCTGTAGACCTTTGGCGAAATGTTTGACGTCGATCATCTTAGTTTCAATGTTGCCAGCCCCACCAGCGCCAGAATGATGGCAATAATCCAGAAGCGGATTACGATGGTGGTTTCAGGCCAGCCCTTTTTCTCGAAATGGTGATGCAGCGGTGCCATCGCGAAAACGCGTTTGCCCGTCAGTTTGAATGACATCACCTGAATAATCACGGAAGCGGTTTCCAATACGAACAGGCCGCCGATAATCGCCAGCACCAGTTCATGTTTGGTAATCACGGCAATCGCACCGAGAACCCCACCAAGCGCCAAAGACCCCGTATCACCCATGAACACGCGCGCAGGAGGAGCATTGTACCAAAGGAAGCCCAGACCGCCGCCCACAAGGGCGCCGCAGAGAATGCTCAGTTCACCCGTACCCGGTACGTAAGGAATCTGGAGGTATTCGGAAAATTTAAAGTGACCTGTGAGATAGGCAATTAACCCAAAGCAAGCCGCCGCAATCGCAATCGGTACAATCGCGAGGCCATCAAGACCGTCTGTGATGTTTACAGCATTCGAAGCGCCGACCATCACCACAATCGCCCACGGCACAAAGAACCAGCCGAGGTTGATAAAGAAGTGTTTGAAGAACGGAATGGCCACGTGCGTATTGATCGTATCGGGCAATGAATGAATCACCCACATTGTCACCAGACCACCAATCACAATCTGCCCGAGCAGCTTGAGCTTGCCGGGCAGACCTTTGGAATTTTTCTTTGTCAGTTTCAGGTAATCATCACCAAAGCCGATCAGGCCATAACCTACCATCACCAAAAGCGCCATCCAGACGAATTTGTTAGAAAGGTCAGCCCATATCAGCGTACTGATCGTGACAGAAACGAGGATCATCAGACCGCCCATGGTCGGTGTGCCGGATTTCTTGGCGTGGGCGTCTTCCAGATATTCACGGATATTGCTAGCGCTGCCCTGTTTGGACTTTAGCCACAGGATCATGCGTGGGCCCATAAACAGGCATAAAGCAAAAGCGGTCAGCGTCGCGGCGCCGGAACGGAAAGTCAGATAACGGAAAATATTGAAAACGATATGATCATCGGCAAAAGGTGCCAGAAGATTATAAAGCATGATCCATTCCTTTGTTGGCAGGTTTACCGTTCTTCGCTTGTTTAGGCATGGCGCGCATGGCCTCTACGACAATATCCATACGGCTACCGTGAGAACCCTTGACCATCACAACATCGCCCGGACTTAAAACGTCGGGAACGATCTGTGCCAGTTCCTGGCTGGTATCACGATGCTCGCCGCGTTGGTTTGCAGGCAGGGCGTCATGCAAATTCTTCATCAATGTGCCGCAAGTATAAACAAGATTAACGCCTGCGGTTTGCAACGGCAAGGCCAGTTCAGCATGATCGCGCGCACCATTCTGGCCCAACTCGCGCATATCACCGAGGAAAGCAATACGTCTGCCACCGCGGCCTGGATCAACCAACGCCAATACCTTGAACGCCGCACGCATGGCCACAGGTGACGCGTTATAGCTTTCATCAATCAGGGTTACGGGGTTGGCCGGGTCACCGATATCCAGCAATTCACGCTTACCACGACCGGCAATCGGCTCGATTTTCTCAAGCGCCGCTGTTGCAACTTTGAGATCAGCACCCGATGCCTTCACAGCACCCAGCACAGCCAGAGCATTGACCGCAATGTGGCGGCCCGGAATCAGCAATGTGAAATTAACTTCTTCACCCAAAACATTTGCCTTGATACGGGAGCCATTGGCGGCCTCGAGGCTATCGACCAAGCGAATGTCGGCATCGGCATGTTCACCAAAGGAATAAACCTTAATGCCCTTAGTGAGCGCCGCCGCTTTCAGGTGCGCGAACCATTTATTATCATGAGGCAGCAATGCAATGCCGTTATGATCCATACCGTCAAAAATTTCAGCTTTGGCATCGGCAATTTCCTGCTCGCTCCCGAAATTTTCAATATGCACCGGGGCAACCGTTGTAATGATCGCGATGTCCGGACGCACCATCTTGGTCAGCGGTGTGATTTCGTGAGCATGGTTCATGCCCATTTCGAAAATGCCGTAATCGGAACCCGGGTGCATCGCCGTCAATGTGTATGGCACGCCCCAGTGATTATTGAAGCTGCCCTTGCTGGCGTGGGTCTGGCCTAATGCGCCAAACGCTACAGCGAGCATTTCCTTTGTGCCTGTCTTGCCGACAGACCCTGTAATGCCAATCACTTTAGCATGGGAACGGAAGCGTGAGGCCATACCCAATTCCTGCATCGCCTTCATGGTATCACCCACAACCAGCAATGGGCCTGTCACACCTTGCGGCACAGCACTGACAACAGCAGCAGCAGCACCCTTTTTCAGAGCCTCAGCGACAAACTGATGACCATCCATGACGTCGCCCTTGATCGCAATAAACAGATCGCCCGGTTTAATCGTGCGCGTGTCGATGGAAATGCCTGTGGCACTCCAATCCTGCGTCGACTGTCCTTGCGTCGCGGCTTCGGCTTCCTTGGCGGTCCAGATCGTGCTTGATCCTGTGGTCATTTTACTATCTTTCCTATTTCAAACTCTTGATAGCGCGCTCGGCTTCTTCGACATCGTCGAAAGGCTCTACACGCCCGGCGATAATCTGGCCTTGCTCATGCCCCTTGCCGGCAATCACCAGAACATCACCCTTATTCAAATTCTTTACGGCCCATTTGATCGCTTCATGACGATCACCGATTTCTTTGGCACCCGGCGCATCAGCCATCATGGCGGCGCGGATTTTTGCAGGATCTTCACTGCGCGGGTTATCATCAGTAATGACCGCGATATCAGCCAACGTTGCCGCGAGCCTGCCCATGATCGGACGCTTGCCCGGATCACGGTCACCACCGCAACCGACGACACAGAACAACTTGCCTTCGGTATGAGGGCGCAGAGCCTTCAGAATATTTTCCAGTGCATCCGGTGTGTGGGCATAATCAACATAGACAGCCGCAGACGGATGGCCCGGCACGAATTGCAGACGACCGGGAGCGCCTTTGAGCGTACCCAGTGCCTTAACCAAATCATCAATACATTCCGGCATATCCGCCAGTACCAGCCCGAGAGCTGCAAGCGCGTTCATCACCATGAACTCACCCACCAACGGCAGTGTGACGTTATAGGTTTTGCCCTCCCATGAGATAATCAGCGCCTGACCTTTGGCTTCGGCCTGACGTTCGACCAAGGTCAGAGTCTGAGCTTTGCGGCCATAATCAATCACGCGGATGTTGCGTGCATCACAGATTTTTTTCAGAGCTGCATATTCAGTAATATCTGCATTCAGCACCGCAACCCCGCCATCGATCAGCACATCACTAAACAGACGTGCCTTCGCTGCAAAGTAATCATCCATATCCGGATGATAATCGAGATGATCACGCGTCAAATTGGTGAAGGCGGCAGCACGCACCCTGACACCATCGAGGCGATATTGCGAGAGGCCATGGCTGGATGCCTCCATTGCCAGATGGTCAATACCAGAGGCTGACAGATCAGCAAGCGTGGCCATCAGCGAGACCATATCGGGTGTGGTCATGGAGGTGAGATTGGCATTACGCAGAGCTTCGATTTCAATACCGCGAATACCGAGTGTACCGAGGCTTGCCGCTTTAATATGCAGCGCTTCCCAGAGTTGCTGGGTGAACCAAGCGGTTGATGTTTTACCGTTCGTGCCCGTGACAGCCACGATGGTTTCCGGTTGACGGCCATAGAAGGCGGCGGCCATATGCGCCAGTGATTGACGCGGATTAGCGGATTCAATCACCGCCACCTGCATACCAGCCGGAACATCAACCTTATGATCGGAAAGCACAGCAACAGCGCCATGGCGCACGGCCTCTTCCACGAAGCGTCGTCCATCCACCTTGGTGCCCGGGAATGCTGCAAACAGCCAACCATCTTCTACACGGCGACTATCCTCGGTCAGACCTTCGATTTCAGGATCGAAGCTACCGCTATAATCTTTATTCAGTTGTGACAGTCGCAAGCTGACCTCCTTGATGTTTTTTATCGTGGAGGTAAGGCAGCAGCGGATAGGAAATATCATCTTCCTCTGCGGTATTTTGCGGTTTCATGCCCAACAACGGTGCCATCGCCGCGATCACACGACCAACCGCAGGGGCAGCCACCCAGCCCGCTGTCGCATAGCCATAGCTTTTCTTATTGCCCACAGGTTCATCCACCATGATGAACACGGCATAACGTGGTGCTTCCATCGGAAAGAATCCCATGAAAGATGAAATTTTCTTTTTATGGTCGTAACGGCCGTTCACAATTTTTTCTGCGGTACCTGTTTTGCCGCCGACATTATAGCCGGGCACTTCCGCCATCTTGGCTGTGCCTTCGGTTACAACCAGACGCATCAACTGGCGCATCCTGTGTGATGTTTGTGGCGAAACAACGCGCACTTCGTTCTCATTTGTGACCTTTTTGGCGCCCTTTGCGAGTGCCTCATCCAGAATAATGGTCGGCTTCACCAATGTACCGCCGCGCACGATGGCCGAAGATGCACTGACGATCTGCAATGGTGAGACGGACACGCCGTGACCGAAAGCCGCCGTCAGTGTATGGATATCGCGCCACGGATTCGGGACAAGCGGGCGGCCCTTTTCATCAATTTCAACATTCACAGGCGAAAGCAGACCGAGATCACTATAGAAATTTTTAAGCCCTTCGGTTCCCACAGTTTGGCCCATCAGCGCAGAACCAATGTTCGATGAGTGCATGAATACTTCGGGAATCGTCAGCGGGCGCTTTTCCGGGTGGTAATCATGAATGGTGTGCTTACCGGCCTTCAATGGCTTGGTGGTATCAAACGTCATACCAAGGTTAGGCTTCTTCAACTCAAGCAAAGCCGCCGTCGAGAAAATCTTCATCGTCGAACCCGGTTCATAGACACCGAGTGTGATGTTGTTAAAAATCTGCTGGGGTTTGGCAGCTGAAGGGTTTTGCGGATCAAAGTCCGGCAGAGATGTCGCCGCCAGAATTTCGCCTGTCACCACATCCATAATGATGCCGGCGCCACCCTTGGCTGTGAAATCACTTATCGCCTTTTTGGTTTCACGGCGCAGGATATGCTGTAGACGTATATCAAGCGTCAATGCCAATGGCTTGCCACCCTTATTCAGCAAATCATTGAAGCTGCGCTCCACGCCCGCAAGGCCCGCACCATCAACGCTGCCGTAGCCGACCATATGAGCAGCCAGCTCACCTTGCGGATAGATGCGTGTGTATTCAGTCTGGAATTGCAGGCCCGGTTCACCCAGCTCAAGAATGCGTGTTTGCTCAGCAGGTGTGAGGTTGCGTTTCAGCCATACAAAGCGTGAATGGCGCTGTAGCTTTTCCAACGCATCGCCGTAGGTAATGCCGGGAATAGCCTTACTAAGCGCTTCTGCCGCACGCACAGGGTCTTTCACCAATGCCGGATCAGCATACAAAGATGCTGTTTCCAATGACGTCGCCAGCAATACGCCATTACGGTCTGTAATATCAGAACGCACCGCCATTTTCTTCTGCTCAGGCTCTAGCGGACGCTCGATTGATGTCCCCGTCATGCGTGGCAATTCACCCTGCAGGATCGTCAAGTCGACGACGCGTGCGCCCACACCCAGATAAAGGAAGGCGAAGCCAGCACTGATCAACACGATACGTCCATGCGCCATGTCGAGAGCTGAACGTTTCGAGCCCTCGATACGAATACGCAGTTTACGGACCCGGTTGACGATGCTCATTCATCACCCCCGGCGGGTGCGAGTTCATTCAGCATCTGGTTGAAATCTTTTTGTGGCACTTCTGGTGTTTGGTCAGGAGATTGCGGCGCGGCAGGTTTAGGGAGCGCCTGAGGAGAGGATTCAGTTGGTTGCGTTTCGAGGGAAGCCGGAATAGCTTTGGCAACCGGAGAGGAGTAAGCGGGTTTCCGCACAGGTACAATCGGTGTGTATGGCGCGGGCAATTCAGAGGTATCGGCACGGACGGATTCAGGTGTCGCCGGAATAAGCTCCAACTTGCTTTTCACCAGTGCCTCAAGACGATCAGGACGATTGAGGTAATCCCATTCAGCGCGTAAGACGCGGATAGTTTGTTCTTCCTGTGCCACTTGCGTGCGCACACGACCGAGATTGCTTTCAGCCTGTTGCACTTTCTGTGCGGTACTGAAGAGCATGAATCCGGAAGCCGCCGACAAGGTCAGCGCAAAAAATGTAGAAATGCGCAGAAATTTCATCCACGACCTCCTTCAGTGCGCACAGCAACGCGTAGACGCGCAGAGCGTGCACGCGGATTGGTTTCAGCTTCTTGATCAGTCGGAAAAATCGCCTTACGGGAGGGGAGTGTAAAGGCGGGTACGGAGTCATCACGGGACGGATGATCCGGCATGTGGCGCGAAGAACGGGCAAGCATGCCTGCCTGTTCCTGCATGAAGTTTTTAACAATACGATCTTCGAGAGAGTGGAATGACACAACGACCAGACGTCCACCCGGCTTTAATACCGAGAGAGAGGCCGTAAGTGCGTTTTCCAACTCTTCCATTTCGGCATTCACGACAATCCGCAATGCCTGAAAGGTACGTGTGGACGGGTCTATTTTGTCGCCATGGCTGCGCGGTACAGAGGCCCGTACAATGTTAGCCAACTCGCTTGTGCGGGTAATAGGGTTTTCTTTGCGCGCCTCAACGATGCGACGGGCGATACGGCGGGAATGACGTTCGTCACCGTACTTCCAAATGATATGGGCGATGTCTTCTTCGGACCATTTATTGATGATGTCGGCAGCGGATGGTTCATCACCATCTTGGTTCATACGCATATCCAGCGGACCATCAAAACGGAAGGAGAAACCGCGCTCGGCCTGATCGATCTGCATGGAGGACACACCCAGATCCAGTACAAAACCATCCAGCTGCGGATATCCCGCATCAGTCGCCAGATCAGCCACTTCGCTGAAACGGCCATGCTTCAGGATCAGGCGGTCACCGTAAACTTTCTTGAGGTCTTCACCGAGCCAGAGCGCTGACTTATCGCGATCAATGCCGATGACCTTGCAATCAGCCGTATCCAAAATGGCACGTGAATATCCACCGGCACCGAATGTACCATCAGCATACACTTCGCCTGCAGCCGGCTTCAGCGTTGCCAGCACTTCATTGAGCATGACGGAGATATGCGGCTTCTCTGCTGTCTCTTTCCGGACTGCCATCATGCGGCCTCTCCCGTAATACGTGGAAGAGTAAGGCCTTTGTCTTTGACCTGTTTGCGTGCTTCGTCGCGGCGTTTCTCGTAAGCGGCCGCATTCCAGATCTGGAACTTACGACCAAGGCCAACGAACATCGCCTGATCATCAATGCCCGCATGTTTCAGCAGATGCTCAGGCACCACAATGCGGCCTTCGGGATCGAACGGCAGTTGCACAGCTTCGGCAAAGATTGTTGTCGCCAAATCATCCTGCGCGTCAGAGAACAGATCATAATGATCAAGGCGCGCGGAAAGTTCTTCCATCGTCGCGTAAGCGAAGCCTTCGAGGCAAGCATGGGTGCTGGAACGGAATAACACGATTCCCGGGAATGACTGCGTCACCAGCGCCGTACGAAACGGTGCCGGTACGGAGACGCGCCCTTTGCGGTCTACCTTGTTCGCATATGTCGAAAGAAACAGCGTCATTGCTGATCTCGACGTCCCTTAGAAAAATGTGAGACAGCGCTGGAAATGCAAGCAATCGCCAACCCTGTACAGGAATGTCCACGCCCTTCCGATGGAAAAACATGGATATATATGGGTTAACATGGGATTTCATGGGCGGTCAATTATACTGAGGCAACCTGCGGGGTTTCACGCACAGGTTTGTTGTTAGATATCAAAGCCCCACCACAACACATTGAATCGATTACACTTTATTTTCAACGTCAAAATCCATCCCCATGCTTACCCCCGTTATCCACGGGGTTACCCACGGCACAGGTGAGGTTTATCCCCATTTTTGTCCCAAAGATTCTGAATTTTCATGCCTGATTCGGGGGTACGCACGAAATATTATGTCTATTTTTGAGGCTCTATAACCCGCAGGAACATTGGGGTTTTTGGCATTTCTGCAACTATAAGTACTCCAAACTTCCCTTTTTCGTAACTCATGAAGCTTGAAGGTTAACAGAACTTTATGGTAATCAGATGGCTCACATGGTGAATATCAATGTTTTGTGTGGGGAGAAAACATCATGTTATCAATCATCGTCCTGATGGTTCTGGCCATCCATGGCGGCCTCTTTGCGGGTACAATTCTGTACTCCGCATGGAAAGCCGCCCGTTTGGATCAAACCATTAATTTCGCTGAAAAATTGTGGTCTTTGCCGCTGTCCCTGTAGGGGTCGGCTGCTGAGCCATGTCTAGTTACTAGGGTAATCACTTACTGAGAGTAATCAGCGTAAAACTGAACGTGCATAAGAAAACCGCCCGGTTTGCGCCGGGCGGTTCTCATATGGGTAATAATGCCAGAAGTCCTGTAAGCCGGGTTCTGTACCACTTGCGTGGCGATGACCATTCCTCTGGGATGATTGTTACCAATCACCTCAAGCAACCAACCCGGGCCACAAGGCGCAGACAGCCCTATGCGCAGCCCCTATTTGGTCTTGCTTCCGGTGAGGTTTGCCATACCGTCCCTGTTACCAGGTCCGTGGTGGGCTCTTACCCCACCGTTTCGCCCTTGCCTGATCTGTCTTGCGACAGCCATCGGCGGTTTGTTTTCTGTTGCACTGTCTGTCAGGTCGCCCTGCCCGGTCGTTAACCGGCACCGTATCTGCACGAAGCCCGGACTTTCCTCCCTTATTACTAAGAGCGGCCATCCGTTCTTCTGGCGGGGCGACTATTACACCGATCAGGGTTTAATGGCAAGTTTCTGCCGCAGGAGTGCCGCAAGACGCAAGGCCGTCTCATCATTGGCCTTGCCTGCAAAGGGCGGCGTGGCCGTAAAAGCCTCAGGCTGGAAATGGCGCTGGAATTCCGTCACCAACACCGGCAGATCAAGCGCCGGATTATAACCATACGTCACCAGTGCCTGTTTCAGCTTCACATCATCCTGCAGTAAGGCTGCCGCTTCGTTGAAATCAGACTGGATCGGTTGCGGCCAGACACCGACACCCGCATCCGCGAGTTTCTTCCAGGGGAATTTATAATCAGGGTCGATCTTGCGGCCCGGCGCGACATCTGAATGACCGAGCACATGATGCGCCGGAATATTGTGACGGCCAATAATACCTTGTGTCAGTGTGATCAATGCCTTGATCTGCGCATCGGCAAAATCAGTATAGCCATATGTGGGCCCACCATTGACCAGTTCGATACCGATGGAATGCGTGTTGATGTCAGAAACACCTTCCCATTCAGATACACCGGCATGCCATGCACGGCGTGTTTCATCGACATATTGTGTCGTCGTGCCGTCCGTTTCGATCATGTAATGCGCACTAACACGTGCACCATCAGCACGCGGAATGGTGGCCATGAAATAACCATCAGGCTCGGTACCGTCTTTGGATTCCGTGAAGTGGATGATCAGGAAAGATGGCTGCGCGCCATTGGCACGCTCACCGTGATGGGTTGAATCTTTGCGGGTTATATTCAGGCTCATCGCTCTTCCTTTACTTTCATCAGCAATAGCATGCCAACAAGCCAGAAGACAATAATCGTGGCGATACCTGCGCGCTGGCTATCAAAGGCCTGTGTTGCGATTGCGAATGCCAGCGGCCCCATAAAGGATATGCACTTGCCCGTCAGCCCATAGAAACCATAGGTCTGGTTGATCATATCGGGTGGCGCGAGACGCGCCGCCAAGGTGCGGCTGGCCGATTGCACAGGGCCTAAGAATATACCCAGCACCAGCGCCAGACCGATGAACACCTTAATATCTGTTACCATGATCACGCCGATACCCGTCAGGATCAAACCAACAAGGGCAATCATGATCGTGCGCTTGGAACCGATACCATCATCCAGCCATGCAAACCCGGCAGCACCAATACCTGCCGTTACATTCAGACCAATAGCAAAAATCAGAATCTGCTCAAACGTCATACCCAATGTTCCAGCAGCATACAAACCGCCGACAGCGAACAATGTGTTGAGGCCATCACGATAGATCATGCTGGAGAGCAGAAAGGTCGCGAGGTTTTTATATTGGCGCACATGCTTGATTGTATGAATGAGATCAGCAAAGCCCTTACGCGCGGCAGCACCCATGCTCATCCCCGTGCGAGCAACATCATCAGTGAAGAACAACAATGGCAGCAGGAATATAAAGAACCACACCGCTGTCAACGGACCTGTGGCGCGAATATGTTCTGATTGTTCCTGCGGTAATGATATCAGCGGCTTGATATCACCCAGACCAATAAGCCCGATCAATGCCAACACCAGGCACAACAAACCACCCAGATAACCCATGCCCCATGCCCATCCAGAAATACGGCCCAGCATATGTGGTGGTGCGATATGCGGCAGCATCGCGTTCGCAAACACCAATGCGATTTCAAAACCGACATTGGCAACCACAACCAGCGTCAGCACCATCAGCACATTTGATGCCGATGGATCAGGCACAGCGAACCACAACAATGCCGTCGGGATCACACATATTAATGAGAAAAATGTCAGAAATTTTTTACGGGCACCGTAATCATCGGCAATCGCGCCCAGTGGCGGGCTGAGCAATGCAATCAGAATACCGGAGAGTGCAATCGCATAGCCCCATTGTGCCGATCCCGCGACCTCATCACCCACAATCCCGCGCGCAAAATACACGCTGAAGATAAAGGTAATGATGACCGTGGCGAACGCCGAGTTGCCCCAGTCAAACAGGCACCATGCGAAGATCGATTTTTTATTCAAAACAAGCCCTTCTGGAACCGGATTTCGTACTAGATTATTGGTATAGAAAGGACGACCGCATGAAAACCCCTATTACCCCGCTTATTATGACGGTCGCATTTTTAGCCATGTTTTCAATGTTTTCCCCCGCCAGAGCCGAAGCTGGTCCTGATTACCTCAAGGAAAAACCCACAAACACGCCCGTAGCCACATTTGCGGGCGGGTGCTTCTGGTGTACGGATAGCGAGTTCCGCCCCCTGCCCGGCGTTTTGTTTATCATTGTTGGCTACACCGATGGTCACACGCAAAACCCCACCTATGAAGATGTGAGTACGGGTAAAACAGGTCACGCTGAAGGCATGGAGATTTACTTCGATCCTCAGAAAATCACATATGAACAGCTGGTCCAGCATTTCCTGACACGCGCGCATGACCCCACAGAAAAGAACAAGCAATGGGTTGATGAAGGCACACAATACCGTTCCGGCATCTATTATCATAATGAGGAACAACACAAGATTGCCCAAAGCGTGATTGATCGTCTGACAACTGAGAAGTACTTCAAGCGCCCGATCGTGACCGAGCTAAAGCCTGCCAGCACATTCTGGCCTGCTGAGGAATATCACCAGAATTACTATGACCGTTACCGTGAGACCTATGGCCAAAACCACCGCCGCGTGGAGGCCAAGAAGGCGCTTAAAAAACAACGTGAGAAAGAACGATTGGCCCGGTAGTTTTTAGAAAAACCGCAGATTTCTGCGGCATACCATCCCAAAGAGCATAATACCCAATACCGTTATTTTTCCATAAAATTTACCATTTCCCCCTGATACTGGTAGATAAGCAAGAGCTAATGGGCGTTGTGGGTGGCGTTCGGGCTCCGGCGGTTTTGGGGGAGTACACTTATATCATGATGGGTAAGAGTTTGGAGCTGCTGGGGTTGGCCGGCTTCAATGTTTTTCTTGGGATGGTGCTCACTGTTAGCTTTCTAAACGGCAACAGCGATAGCAGCCCCTCCCGCCTCACAGAAACAAGCGTTCAGGCTTTCGTCACCGAGATGGACCGTGTCAATCTCGGGACCGATCCCGCCATGGATTCATACAGCGTGACGACATGGATGATGGACCATCTGGATGAGAACAGCAAATTCATCATCAACACCAATATCGCCCCCGCTAACGGTGAGCCGCGTGAGGAAAATGTAGAACTTGGTCGCATGGAATATATCAGCCACGTATTGCTGGAAATGAAAACCATGCGCGACCGCGAGTCAAACGTGCATATAGAGTATGTGAAAATTGATGAGACCGGGCAAACAGCATCGGTCATGTATACCAACATGGAAAAGGGCAATATCCCTTATCAGAACGAGGGCGAAGAATACATGATGCCCGTAAGCGGTACATCATACTGCGAACAGCAACTTGCCTTAAAAGATAAAGTCATTCGCGTGCTGGGCACCACATGCACCAGCAATGTCAGTCTGGCACAAACTTACTAAGACCCTTTGCGCCTAGCCGATGCTGGAGATAATCTGTGGCAAGAACACCATCATAATGTGCACAATCGCAAACACGTAGTATCCGCCCAACTGGTACGCCATATCGATGGCCACAGCCTCAAATGACACGCCCGTATAAAGCGAGCCCATAACAGTTGGCGGCATAGAGAACGCCACCCACACGAGACAGGCGAGGCTGATGAATTCATGCACCTTGCTGATCTCGAGCATATCCACGAAGAATGAGAAGAAAGCCGCTGCAAGAATCCACAGCAGCAATGTAGAAAGATACTGAATAGGTTTTACCTTGATATCGTCAGCTGTCAGACCGCGGAGTTCCATCCAGCGACGGCCCATCACCTTGGGGTGATACCAGAGAAGACCGAGCGCAAAGGCGCCGAGAGCCGAAGGCAATGTAGCGGCATAAGGAAAACTTACAGCGTTAACAACATCCATCATTTCTTCTCCCCGTTCATGAAATTTTTAGCTGCGTTCAACCATCATCTTCTTGATCTCGCCGATAGCTTTCGCCGGGTTAAGACCTTTGGGACAGGTGTTGGTACAGTTCATAATTGTATGGCAACGATACAGCTTGAACGGGTCCTCAAGTTGATCAAGGCGTTCACCTTTGGCTTCGTCGCGTGTATCAATCAGCCAGCGATATGCTTGCAGCAGGATCGCGGGGCCTAAGAATTTATCGCTGTTCCACCAGTAGCTCGGGCACGATGTCGAGCAGCTGAAGCACAGAATGCAAGCCGCCGCGCCATGGCCGTCGTGACCGTTCATCAGTTCTGCATCATCAGCGCTTTGCAAACGCTCACGGGTTGGTGCGGGTGAATCCGCTTTCAACCATGGCTCAACCGAGGTGTATTGCGCGTACATATGTGTCAGGTCAGGCACCAGATCTTTTAGTACCGGCAAATGCGGTAGCGGTGAAATTTTCAAATCGCCTTTGCAATCGTCAATCGCCTTGGTACAGGCCAGTGTGTTCTTGCCATCAATGTTCATGGAACATGAACCGCAAATACCTTCGCGGCAGGAACGGCGAAATGTCAGGCTGGGGTCCACATCGTTCTTGATATGGATCAGCGCATCAAGAACCATCGGACCGCATTTGGTCAGGTCGATCGTGTATTCGTCCGTGCGCGGGTTATCACCGGAGTCCGGGTCATAACGGTAAACCTTCAGCGTTTTTGAATTCTTCGCGCCTTTGGCCGCGTCGATTTTCTTGCCGGGTTTTACTTTGGAATTCTGAGGGAGTCTGAGCTGTACCATGATGCGCACTTATTCGAATGAAAACAGACCTCTAGAATAAGCGCAGAGGGGCGCGCTGTGAAGGCTTAAAACCTGTTATATGCGGAAATATCAGGCCTCGAGCCCGAATTTCTGGATACGACCCAGATACTGCTTCGCTTCGTTCATCTTGGCGTAGGCCTGTGCGCCGCCCTGATAAATGGTTTCACGGAAGTTCTCGACACGTTGCGAGATGGTCATCAAGGCCACGTGGGTTTGCACGTCTCTAGCACGGCCATTTTCTGTGTGCTGACTGGTGAGGGCATCAAAAGCCGCTGACAATTGCTTGCATAAGGTCGGCCCCTTTATGGACACGGCTTTTGCCTTGAAAATATCCATGAGGCTTTCCGGCTTATGCTCGGGCATCTTGCCGCCGGAACTGCTGAAAGCGTGTTTTAATTTTGGGCCGTTGAAAAACATATACCTGCGCCTGCTTTTTATAATCTTCTGTATTTATT
>Ga0247823_10000769_pt1 | contig 27075 bp, 25 predicted proteins | sample 13C_PalmiticAcid_2_FD_192426 | JGI IMG/M metagenome (GOLD analysis project Ga0247823, IMG submission 192426) | Soil microbial communities from agricultural site in Penn Yan, New York, United States - 13C_PalmiticAcid_Day30 | ecosystem: Environmental > Terrestrial > Soil > Agricultural land... | reverse complement strand
GGAGGAAGGGCGCGACTATGCGAATCGGCCGCCCAAGTCAACCTGAGTCTGGTTATTTCCGGGCCCGTGTCCGGCGTACGGTACCGGTCCGCTTTCCCGTCCGCCCGTCCTGCGCCGGCATCCCGCTGGCGGCCGGGTGAGCGAGCGTGTCCGCGCGGCGGAGCGCGCGTCGTTACTAGGCGAAGATCAGTGCCGGTGTTCGCGCTTCAGCTGGTAGCGGCCGTCGCTGTAATGCTCGAACAGCCCGCCGATCGCGGGATGATTCACCGGTTCGTCGCTGTCGTCGGTGATCAGATTCTGCTGGCTGACATAGGCGACGTAGCTCGATTCGGCGTTCTCGGCGAGCAGATGATAGAAGGGCTGATCCTTGCGCGGGCGCACGTCCTCGGGAATCGCCTCATACCATTCCTCGCTGTTCGCGAAGACCGGATCGATGTCGAAGATCACGCCTCGGAAATCGAACAGCCGGTGCTTCACCACGTCACCCACATTGAAACGCGCGTGCGCGACCGGCGGCACGGGTACCCCGGCGGTGGAGAGATCGAGAAAGTCGTGGGCGCGATTCATACCCGTCAATCTAGTGCGGATTGCGCGCCGCACAAGAAGTGCGGGAGGGTGCTTGTGCAGGCGGAATCTTTGGTCTAGAGGCCCGCGCTCGACTGACCGGACCGGCAATTGCCGCACCCCGGATCCCCTCGCGGAGAGGTGGCAGAGTGGTCGAATGCACCGCACTCGAAATGCGGCATACGGGCAACCGTATCGAGGGTTCGAATCCCTCCCTCTCCGCCACTTCCCTTCCATCGATGACGCCAGTGCCGCGATATCCGGCGCAACGTCAGGATTCCGCAGCGTCAAATCGATGTCGCGGGTTTGAAGATTCCTGGGCGCGAACCGGCTATATGTGCGTCATTAGAGCAGGAGCGATGGGATAGGGCGACGAGTGGCAGCCGAGGCGGTGTCTGATCTGGAGCGACTGGTTCGGCAATTCCGGCCGGCTCTGGTCGCTTTCTTTTCCCGGCGGGTCGCCAGTCCCGCCGAGGCCGAGGATCTGACTCAGGAGGTGTTCGTCCGGCTCGCGCAATCCAATATCGATGCGGTTGAATCGACCGAAGCCTTCATCTTTCGCGTCGCGACCAACCTGCTGCGTGACGGGTCACGCCGGGATCGCGTGCGCGCGGCCTATCGCGCCTCGTTCGAGCAGGAGGACGGGATCGGGGTCGATATCCTCGACCCGCACCGCATCGCGGCTTCGCGCGAGACCATCGGAATCCTGTGGGCAGCCATCCAGGCGCTGCCCGAGCCGACCCAGCAAATCTTCATCCTGTACCGCGTCGAGAACATTCAGAAGCAGACGATCGCGGACAATTTCGGATATAATGTGCGAACCGTCGAGAAGCATATTTCCCGCGCGCTGGTGTTCCTCGCGCGCCGCATGGGAGGCCGGGCATGACCCCGCTGACCGACGACGGCGCCCCCATGGGCTATGAGGAGCAGGCCGCCGAATGGTGCTGGCGCATCGCCGACCGGGCGTTGACCGAGCATGAGCAGGCGCAGTTCGACGCGTGGATCCGGGCCGATCCCCGCCACCAGCAGGTGTTCGACGAGATGGTCGCGGTGTGGAAGGGGACCGACACGATCGCGGAAATGCCCGGCTTCCTGTCGCTTCGTGCCAAGGCGCTGACGACGATGGAGAATGCGCGGGATCGTGACGAGACTCCGGTCTATGGGCGCAGACACTGGTCCCGCGCGTTTGCCGCCGCCGCCGCCGTTGTCCTGACGCTGTTTGGCAGCGTCTGGCTCCTCGCCGACCGGCCCGACGTCTATGGCACCGGCGTCGGGGAGCGGCGGGTCGTGCGGCTGGAGGACGGGTCGCGCATCTCGCTCGATGCGTCGAGTCGCGTGGTCGTCGCTTATTCGGAGGACAGGCGCGCGCTCAGGCTCGAGCGCGGCCGCGCGAAGTTCGATGTGGCGAAGGATCCGCTGCGGCCCTTCAGCGTGACCGCCGGCAATCAGACCGTGGTCGCGACCGGCACTGCGTTCAGTGTCGAGCTGTTGCGCGACCAGATGCGCGTCCTGCTCTATGAAGGGGAGGTCGCCGTCGTCGCCCAGCCTGTTACCGGCCGGACGGCAAATGGTGCCCGGGCGGTCAAGCCGGCCGCTCCCGCGACGGAGCAGCTGGCGCCCGGGCAGGAACTGGTCTCGGTCCTCTCGTCCGGCGCGGTCCGGGTCGTTCCCGCGATGCTGGACCGGTCGCTGTCGTGGGAAGACGGGCGGCTCGACTTTGTCGACGAACCGCTGACGCGGGCCGTCGAGCGGATCAACCGTTACACCGACACGCCGATCGTCGTCGGCGACGCCGCGGCGGGGCGGCTGTTGGTGAACGGCGTGTTCGACGCCGGCGACACGCAAAGCTTTGTCAGGGGAATGACGGCGCTGTTTCCCATTTCGGCCAAGTATGACAGCAAGAAGGTCACGCTTGTCAGCGGCAAGGCGCCTCTCGCTTCAAAATAAATGGGCGCGAATCCGACCGCGCCGCGTCTCTAGAAATAGAGGGGCATATCAATCGACCCCTTGAACATTGGGGGAGATGATATGTCGCACAGGCCGTACCTGCTTTCCGGACTGGCAAGTGTAGCGTTGATTGCCAGTGCGACAGCGTCGCCGGCCTATGCGCAGCAACTCTACGATTTCGATATTCCGGCGCAGGATCTCGGCGGTGCCTTGCGCGCCTTTGCCCGGACTTCAGGCGTGCAGGTGATTTTTGACGGCAGCACGATGCGGGGCAAGCGCAGCGCAACCTACCGTCAGCGCGCCGCGCCCGAAGCCGCGCTGCAGACGTTGCTGCGGGGAACGGGCATGCGCTTCCGCCGCGATGGCGGCATCTATGTGATCGTTCCGGCGGGAAATGTGGCTCAGCCCGCGGCGAGCGCGTCGTCGCCCCCGCCGCCGCCCGAGCCGGCGCCGGCCGCGCCCCAGGACATTGCGGAAGAGGATGAAGCCGAAATTATCGTGACGGCGCAGAAGCGCGAGGAGCGGATCGCCGATGTTCCGATCGCGATCACCGCCTTGTCGGCGAGCGCGCTGAACGACCGCAAGATCGAGGGTGGTTCGGAGCTGCTGCGCGCAGTGCCGAACGTCAACTTCTCGAAGGGCAATTTCAGCATGTACAATTTCTCGATCCGCGGGATCGGGACCAAGGCGGTTTCGGCGTCGAGCGACCCGGCGGTGGCGGTGAGCTTCAACAATACGCCGCTGGTGCGTAACCGGTTATTCGAAGCCGAATTCTTCGACCTGCAACGGGTCGAGGTGCTGCGTGGTCCGCAGGGCACGCTCTATGGCCGGAACGCGACGGCGGGCGTGGTGAACATGATTCCCGCGCTTCCCGGCCGCGACTTCGCGATGGAAGCCGCGCTGGAGGTGGGCAGCTTCGACACGATGCGTGCGAGCGGCATGCTCAACGTTCCCATCGGCGATACGCTCGGCTTTCGCGTCGCGGGCGCTTTCACGAGCCGGGAAGGGTTCGACTACAACAGCTTCACGGACCGGCGGGTCAACGGGCGAGACCTGTGGTCGACGCGCATGGCGCTGGCCTGGGAGCCGGGCGACCGGTTCCGCGCCAACCTCATCTGGCAGCATTTCGAAGAGGACGACAACCGCTCGCGCACCGGCAAGCAGTTGTGCACCCCGGATCCCGGCCCGACGATGGTCGGGAGCGTCGCGGTGACCGATCAGGTCACGCGCGGCCGGATGAGCCAGGGCTGTCTCCCGGGCTCGCTCTATGATGACGCGGCGTTCGGGGCGCCCAATGGCAGCGCGCTGTCTTACATCTTCGTTCCCACGAATATGCTCTCGATCGGCAGAGATCCCACCACGCGGCAGCCGGTGTACGTCGTAAAGCCGGGCGACCCGTTTGCAGGCGTGGTGCAATCGCGGAACCTGCGCGAGATCGCGACGAGCTATGACCCGGTGTTTCGGGCCAAGAACGACGTGGTGCAGCTCAATGTCGAGTTTGAGCCGTCGGACGGCCTGACGCTGGTGTCGCAGACCGCCTATTCGCGCGACCGCTTCTATTCCACGCAGGATTACAACCGCTTCGTTTCCGCGCCGGTTTTCAACAACTCCACCCAGCCGTTGCTGAACACACGCAACCGGCTGATCGATACGGCGGCATTCCCGGGGCCGACCCCGGGCGGCCAATACTGCGATCCGCAACTGGGCTGCTCGGACCGACTTCTGTCCGCAGATATCAGCCGGTCCGCCAGTCGCCAATGGTCGCAGGAATTGCGCCTGCAATCGAGTTTCGACGGGCCGGTCAATTTCAACATCGGCGCCAACTATCTCGATTTCAAATCCCAAGACGATTATTATGTTTTCAACAACATGTTCTCACTCCTTTCGGAGTGGTTCTACGGGACGACGGTGAATGCGGGTAACATAGTCCAGCTGCCGTGTCCGCTCGGTTACGAAGGCGGCGAGTGTGTCTACGTCGATCGCAACCCCATCAGCAGCCTGGACAATCAGGGGCATAACTATTTTCTGAGCCAGAACGGAATCCGCATCAAATCCTATGCGGGTTTCGGCGAGCTCTACTGGAATCTCGTCAGCAACCTGAAGCTGACCGCGGGCTTGCGCTACACGCGGGACGAGAAGATCTCGACGCAGGTTCCCAGTCAGTTGCTGCTGGGTGGCGGAACGCAATCGGCTTCTCCCGGTCATAATACGGGCGGTCGTGTGAACAGCGGCTATCCCGCGCTTCCGGACATCGAGCAGACGTGGAATGAATTCACCGGGCGCCTCGTCCTCGACTGGAAGCCGGACCTCTCGTTCACCGACGATACGCTGATCTATGCCTCGGCCTCGCGGGGGTACAAGGGCGGTGGCGCGAACCCGCCGCGTGTCGATATCAACCCGGCGATCGTGCAATATCAGCCGCTGGCGCAGACCTTCCGGCCCGAATATCTCAACGCCTTCGAGATCGGGCTGAAGAACAGCTTTGCCGGCGGCCGCTTCACGCTGAACGGCACGGCGTTCTACTACGACTATAAGGACTATCAGATCTCGCAGATCGTTGACCGGATCGCGTTCAACGAGAATTTCGATGCGACGATCTGGGGGCTTGAGCTCGAAGCGGCGTGGCGGCCCTCGCGCGCCTTCCGGCTCGACGCCAATCTCGGCTATCTGAGGACGCGATTGAAGGACGGTTCGCAGTCGATCGACGTGATGAACCGTACTCAGGGGAACGCGGACTGGGTTGTGCTTCGCCCCTGGCTGCAGGCGCCGTCGAACTGCATCGCGCCGAAAGTGCTGGTCGAGCGCGTGTTGAAGGGGTCTCCCGACCTGCGCAATCTGGCGCTTGCCGCGTTCTGTCCAGGATCGAACCGCATCGGCGGGTATGACCCGAGCTTTCCCGGCGGCACGCCGTATCACGCGCTGTTCGGATTTACCTACAGTCCGACTGCGCCCTACAATCCTGCTACAGTCGGCCTCAACCTCAACCAGGGCGGGAGTGGCGCGCCGAATGGCGGGCGCGGGTTCGCGGCGGATCTGTCCGGCAACGAGCTGCCGAACTCGCCCCGGCTGACGTTCAATGTCGGCGGGCAGTATACTTTTTTCATCGACGGCGGAAATTGGGAGCTGACCTTTCGCGGCGACTATTATCGCCAGTCGGAGAGCTTCGCCCGCATCTACAACACCGAATATGACCGGCTGAGGGCGTGGGACAATCTCAATCTGGCGGTGACGCTGACGCGTCCGGCGTCGGGCCTGACCTTCCAGCTCTATGTGAAGAACGCGTTCGACGACGCGCCCATCACGGATTTCTTCACGAACGCCGATGACACGGGGCTGAGCGCCAACATCTTCACGCTCGATCCAAGGATCGTGGGCTTTAGCATGTCGAAGAAGTTCTGACTTATGATTTAATAACCAATTCAGAGGAAGTTTTGTCGGATTCCAAAGTAGTTCACGGGTGATTCAAGTTGAAGATAAGTGATTCGTGTGTAGTATAGTGATACGGCATCGAGTCGATTTCTTAATGAGATCGAGGGGTGTCGTGCATAAAGGCAATGTTCTATTATTGCTATAGGAGAGAGAAATGAAAAGATTTCTTGGAATTGCTGCTGCATCCCTCGCGCTTATTTCGGCTCAACATGCGGCAGCGCAGTCGTTTACGACGGCTCCTGTCAACACCGCGGTTACCTATGACGGGACCGTAATCGTGCAAAAGGGTCTGGGTATTCCGCTTACCTGCACTCTGAGCATCGATATCGAGAATACCGGTTCAGGCTATGAGGCCAAGAATCCTTCGCTCACGGGTTCGGGCGGGGCCTGCAATACGGTTGTGTTCATGAATGCGCCTTGGCCGGTGGTGAATACGTCCGGCAATTTGTGGCAGGTTGGCGTTACCGGTGGCGGTAGCGATGAGATCTTTGTCGACACCACCATCACGGCTGGCGATTGCAAGGGCCATCTCGTCCTCGAATACACCGGCACCGACGAGTTTACGCTTGAGACCGGGTTCTCGACCCCCTCGACCATCCCGCAGGATGTCAGCGGCGGCGATTGCAAGATCGACGGCATTATTGACAATCCGTGAAGTCATCGCTGGTACAGGGCGTCGTAACTGAGTGATGTCACTGGCCAGTGAAACAATGCGGCGAGCGCACGGTCATCGTGCGCTCGCTCGTATTCGCTGACAGACGAGAGAGTTGTGATGCGTATTGTCCGTGAGGGTCTGCGAAAACCTGGCGCGGCGGCGTTAAATCAGAACGGTTCCATTTAGTGATGTGCGCTGCTCGGCCGGGTCTTCTGGGGATTGCCTGTCTTTCCCTCGGCTTATGTCCCGGTGCCGGAGCGCAAACAGATAAAGGGGGCGTCCGTGCGGTGGCGGGTTCGGAAGAGCCCGCCCCGCCGGGCGATCTGACGAAAGAGGACGAGATCCTCATTATCGGCCAGCGCTATGGCGAAGCCGAAGTGGCGGCTGAGATCGAGTTCAATGAAGCCGAGATCGCCAGTCACGGCGCGGACAGCATCCGGGATCTGATGGCGCGGCTTGAGCAGTTCATCGGCGACGGCGAAGAGGAGCCGGTCCTTCTGGTCAACGGCAAGCCGGCAGGCCTGGACCGTTCGATCACCGCCTATCCGGCGGAGGCGCTCAACCGCTTTGCCGTGCTCAAGCCGGAAGCGGCGGCGCGTTACGGCTATCCGCCGGGACGACGAGTGATCAATCTGGTCCTCAAGAAGCATTTTTCCATGCTGAGCGCCGACGCCGGCGCCAACTGGGCGACGGGCGGCGGGCAATATGGCGGCAGGCTCACAGTCCGGCGATCGGCGATCAGCGGGGCGACGCGCTGGAACGTGCAGGCAAGCGCCGACTACGACAGCGCGCTCTATAAGAGTGCAAGGAATATCCCGCCGCGCATCGGCGCCTTTGACGGGACGGGTTTTGTTGCCGCGCCCGGCGGCGGCGAGATCGACCCGGCGCTCAGCCTCGTCGCCGGACGGACTGTCACCAATGCGGCTATTCCGCCCGGCGCGGCATTTCAGGCGCCGATGCTCGCCGATTTTGCCGCGACCGGCGGCGACCGCGATGCGCTGGATCCGAACGCCTTCGAAACGCTGATGCCGTCCCGGCACGGCCTGGCGCTCGGCCTCAGCGTGGCGCGCCCGCTGGGGGACTTTTCGGCATCCCTGAGTATCGATGCCGGCCGCAGCGCCAGCCGTGCGCTGCGCGGTCTGCCGATGGCGTCGATCCTGATTCCCGCCGACAGCCCCTGGTCTCCTTTCGCCAGCGATGTGATCCTGACGCGGCCCTTCCGCGGGCAGAGGGCGCTCCGAAACGATAACGATAGCGAGTCGGTTGGAATCGCGCTGACGCTCACTGGCGCGATCGGCGACTGGCGGACCAGCTTCTCGGTGAACTACTCGCGAAACTGGTCGCGCAGCCTGCTCGAGGACGGGATCGATACCGGGCGCGTGCAGCAACTGGTCAATGACGGCGACGCTGATTTCAACCCCTACGGCCCGTGGGACGAGCGTCTTCTCCTCGCCCGTCGCGACCGTTCGCAAGGCGAGAGTATCGCGGCCCGGCTCAATGTCAGAAAGAACCTCATCCACCTGCCGGCCGGGCCGGTGAGCGCTGGCATCTCGGTGAACGCGCGCCGGAACCGGTCGACGAACTGGCAGGGCGACAATCTTGGCGGCCCCGCTCAGCGGACCGGCACGGCGCGCGAGCGGCTCGACGGAGCATTGAACATGAGCGTGCCGATCTCCGGGGCCGGCGAGGGCGAGATCCTGTCGCTGGGGAGCCTGACCCTCGATCTGAACGCAAGCGCGCAGACCATGACGAACAGCCGGCTACGGAAACGGTATGGCGCCGATCTGACCTGGGTTCCCGGCCGGGCCTTGCGGTTGCGCGGCTCGTTCGCCCAGGCCGGGACCGCGCCTTCGTTCGAGCAGCTCGACAGTCCGATCGTCACCACGATCAATCGGCTATTCGATTATTCGCGGGGAGAGATCGCCGAACCCGTCTGGATCACCGGCGGAAATCCCGCGCTGCAACGCGGTAGCCAGCGTAATCTGCTGCTGGAGGCGACGGGGCACCCCCTGAGCGATCAGACCCTGTCGCTCAAGATCGCATATCAGCAGGACACGGCAAGCGGCGGGGTGGCGGGGTTTCCGGAGCTGACCCCGGTCATCGAGGCGGCGTTTCCCGAACGCGTGACACGCGATGCCGCCGGGCGGCTGGTCATGGTCGATGCGCGGGCCATCAATATTGCGCACGCGACCGATTCCGGTCTGTCTTCGGGAATTTCGGTGCGTTTCCCGGCCAAGTCATCGGCCCCGGGGGCCAATCCCCTGCAAGTAGGTGTCGGGTTCTCGCATCGCTGGAAGTTGAAGAGCGAATTGCTGACTCACCCCGGGGTCCCCGCGATCGATCGACTGGCCCAGAGCGGCCAATCGCGTCACAGCGTGTCGTTTCAGGCAACGCTGGGCCAGCAGGGGTGGGGCGCAACGCTCAGCGGCAGCTGGAGCAACGCGTCGCGCGTCACCAGCGGTGACAAGGTGCTCAACAACCGGTCTCCCGTGATGTTCGGCCTGTCGACGTTCCTTGAGCCGGGGCGCCTGCCCGGCGCGGCCAGGAGGGGAGGGTTGCTGGGCGACCTCAGGGTCTCGCTCGACGTCGAGAACCTCCTCAACGGCTATCGCCGGGTGACGCTTGACGATGGCAGCACGCCGCCGGGGTTCGGCCGCGATGAGATCAGCCCGCTTGGCCGTGTTGTCCGGTTGAAGATGCGGAAGGAGTTCTAGCGTCGCCGCGCGCCAGTCAGCGCACGCGGGTCCAGATCTTGGTGCGGCAAAAGAAGGCGACGCAGCCCTTGAGTTCGAGCCTGCCGTCGGGAAGCAGCTTCAGATAGCCCTTGCCCGCGCCGCTGCCGGTTTCGGGGTCGTAGACCGGTCCGCCCCGCCATTCCGCCGGTCCGCCCTTGAAGCCCTGCAGCACGACGAGGCCCTTGAGCCGGCGCGCCCGCAGCTTCGGATCGGAATTGCGCTCGTCGGTCAGGTCGGGATTGGTGCGCAGTCGGGCCGCGTCGACGATCCTTCCACACAACGCATCGCCACAGCGATAGATCTGCACGCGCCCGCCCGCGCTGCCGGTGGCCCAAAATCCGGTCAGGTCGCGCGCGGCGGCGGGCAGCGCCAGCGACGCCAGGCCGGCAAGGATCGCGATGGTGCGGATCATGCTGAGAGCTCCGGGATTGCCGGCGGCGTGCGTATCGACATCGGAACCTCGCCCAAGATGAACTTACATCGATGTAAGTAACCGGCTCCGATTGCGTGCGCAACTCGCGATCGCACGCGCGTGGCGGAGCCCCGACGGCGAATCGGCCATCGTCCCGCTCTGTCATTTGATTGAGGGAGGAGGCGGTTTCGCCGTGCCTCGAAAATCTTGGTCGGGGCGACAGGATTCGAACCTGCGACCCCCACACCCCCAGTGTGATGCGCTACCAGGCTGCGCTACGCCCCGACCGAGGCACGGCCCTCTAGGCGCACCGGACAGGGGATGCAAGGGGGTAGAAGACGGGCCGTTGCGCCACGGCCACAGTCCCGGCAATGGTTGCACCTGCGCAACGCGCATGGTAGCGCGCGCCGCTTGAACGCGGGGCCTTCAGCCCCCACCATTCAGGCCAGCCAAACAGGCCCGGGGAACCATGATCATCTCACCAGCATATGCACAGGCCGCGGGAAGCGCGGCAGGCCAGGGAAGCGCCGCCGGATCGTTTCTGTCGATCGCGCCGCTGATCCTGATCTTCGTCGCTTTCTACTTCCTGATGATTCGTCCGCAGCAAAAGCGGATGAAGACGCTTCAGGCGTCGATCAGCGATATGAAGAAGGGCGATACCGTCGTCACCGGCGGCGGTCTGGTCGGCAAGGTGGTGTCGGTCGACGACGTCTATGCCAATGTCGAGATCGCGACCGGCGTGAAGGTCAAGGTGGTCAAGGCGACCATCGTCGAAGTCCAGCCGCTCGGCAGCGGCAAGCCGGCGAACGACTGAACATGCTCGATTTCCCGAAGTGGAAGGTGTGGGCGGTCTGGCTGTCGATCGCCGTCTGCTTCCTGCTCGCCGTCCCGAGCTTCGTGCCCGAGAATATGCGCGAACGCTGGCCGGGCTGGATCCCGCAGCCGTCGATCAACCTCGGCCTCGACCTTGCGGGCGGCAGCTCGATCCTGCTTGAGGCGGACACCGCCGATCTCGCCAAGACGCGGCTTTCGGCCAAGCGCGACGAGATCGAGACCGAGTTCCGCCGTCAGGATCCGCGCATCGATATCGGCGAGATTTCGATGCGCGACGGCACCATCAGCTTCATGGTGCGCGACGTGGCCAAGGTGGACGCGGCGCGCGAGCGTCTGCTTCAGCTGACCGGCAGCGGCGCCGGGATGACCGGCCAGCGCGAATGGACGATCGAGGTGCGCGACGGGACGCGCTTCATCGTCACCCAGACTCAGGCCGGCCTCGACCAGGCGGTCAAGCAGGCGATGGCCGACGCGCGCGAAGTGGTCGATCGCCGCATCAACGCGCTGGGCACGCTCGAGCCGACCATCGTGCTCGAAGGCCGCAGCCGCATCCTCGTCGAAGTGCCGGGCCTCAAGGATCCCGAGGCGCTCAAGCAATTGCTCGGCAAGACCGCGCGGCTCGAGTTCAAGCTCGTCGATATCACCGCCAATCCGGCGGAGATCGCCGCCGGCCGCGCGCCTATCGGCGGCGAATTGATGCCTTATCCCGGTGCGCCTCCGGGCCTGCCGTACGTCGCCTACCCGACGCGCGAAGGGCAGCAGCCGATGATCGCGCTCAAGCGGCAGACGATCGTCAGCGGCGACCAGCTGATCGACGCCAAGCAGGAGTTCGATCAGAGCCAGCAGGTCGTGGTCGGCTTCACCTTCGACAGTCAGGGCGGGTTCCGTTTCGGCCAGACGACGCGTGAGAACACCGGCAAGCCGTTCGCCATCATCGTCGACGGGTCGGTCATTTCAGCGCCGAACATCAACGAACCGATTCTGGGCGGCCGCGGGCAGATTTCGGGCGGCTTCACCGTCCAGAGCGCCAACGAACTCGCCATCGCGCTGCGTTCGGGCAAGCTGCCCGTAGCGCTCAAGGTGGTCGAGGAGCGCACGGTTTCGGCCGAGCTTGGTCAGGAATCGATCGAGAAGGGCATTCTGGCCGGCGTGATCGGCACCGTGGCGCTGATCCTGTTCATGCTGTTCACCTACCTGCGTTTCGGGGTCTACACCTCGCTCGCGCTGCTGGTGAACGCGGTGATGGTGTTCGGCGTCATGGCCTTTTTCGGCGCGACGCTGACCTTGCCCGGTATCGCCGGCTTCGTGCTGACGATCGGTGCCGCGGTGGACGCCAACGTGCTGATCAACGAACGCATCCGCGAGGAGCAGCGTATTCGAAACCGTGCCGCGGTCTCAGCGGTCGAGTTCGGCTACAAGGAAGCCAGCCGCGCGATTTTCGACGCGAACATCACCAACGTCATCTCGGCGGCGATCATGTTCATGTTCGGCTCCGGCCCGATCCGCGGTTTCGCGGTCGTGCTCGCCATCGGCATCGTCACTTCGGTCTTCACCGGCGTTACCTTCACCCGTCTGCTCGTCGCGGACTGGCTGAAGCGCAACCGCCCGAAGACGATCAACATTTAAAGGCGGCCGGTCATGCGTCCCCTCAAGCTCGTACCCGACAACACCAACATCGCGTTCCTGAAATACCGGAACGTGGCGATGGCGCTGTCGATGCTGCTCATCATCGGCTCGATTGCGCTCTGCTTCATCAAGGGGTTCAACCTCGGCATCGACTTCGTCGGCGGACAGCAGACGCGCGTCACCTTCACCCAGCATGTCGATATCCCGACGCTGGGCGAGCGCATTCAGGCGCTCGGCGTGGGCGAGGCGACGGTGCAGCAGGTTGCCGACACCACCGAATATTCGATCCGCACCCCGCTGCCCGAGGGGGGCGAGGAGGCCGCGAACAAGGCGGCCAGCGCGATCCGCGCGGCGCTGCTCAAAAACTATCCGGGCGCGCAGGTCGGCGGCGCGCAGAGCGTGTCGGGCAAGGTGTCGGAGGAGCTGTTCCGCAACGGCGCGATCAGCCTCAGCCTGGCGATGCTGGCGATCGCGCTCTACATCTGGGTGCGCTTCGAATGGCAGTTCGGCGTGGGCGCGCTGTTCGCGCTGTTCCATGACGTCGCGCTGACGCTCGGCTTCTTCGCGCTGACCCAGCTCGAATTCGACCTCAACATCGTCGCGGCGGTGCTGACGATCATCGGTTACTCGCTGAACGATACGATCGTCGTCTACGACCGCATCCGCGAGAATATGCGGAAGTACCGCAAGATGGAGATGGAGGAGCTGCTCAACCTCTCCATTAACGAGACGCTGTCGCGCACGGTCGTGACGTCGCTGTCGATCGGTATCGTGCTGACGATCCTGCTGGTGCTGGGTCCGGACGTGATCTTCGGCTTCACCGCAGCGATGCTGCTCGGCATCGTGATCGGCACCTTCTCGTCGGTTTACGTCTCGGCGGCGATCCTGCTGTGGCTCAAGTTGCGGCCCGACAGCTTCCTGCCCAAGGAGGCCGCGGGGGCGAAGGGCGCCGATGGCGCCGAGCGGGTCAGCTTCAAGGACATGCCCTGATGAAGATGGACCGGTCCCGGATCGAGGGGCCGGTGGTGTCGGGCTTCACCGGGCGCGGCTTCCGCGTCGATGACGGCGTGTATGAGGGGCTGACGCTCACCCCGAACCGCGCCGATGGCTGGGCGCCCCCGCCGCTGGAGGAGCTGACTCCGGAAGCGCTGGCACCTCTGCTGGCGCTGGACCCGCCGCCCGAATTTCTGCTGCTCGGCACCGGAAGCCGCCTGCGCCGCCCGCCGCCCGCGCTGGAGGCGGCGTTGCCCTTCGGCATCGAGGTGATGGACAGCCGCGCGGCGGCGCGCGCCTGGGGCGTGCTGCGCGCCGAGCTGCGGTGGATCGCCGCCGCGCTCTATCCGCTGGACTGACCGGGCGGGTCCATACCCGATCTTCCAATTTGCATGATCCTCTGGCATCATCCCTTCAAACAGAGGGAAGGGGAAAGAGGATGCTGACCAGTGTCATTGCGCTTGCCGCCGCTCAGGCCGCCGCGGCGCCCGCCGACTATCGCGAAGCAGCCAACTGGCTGTGCCGGCCCGGGCGGAGCGATGCCTGCACCGTCAATCTCGACGCGACCGTGATCGCGCCCGACGGCGCGCGAAAGATCGAGAAGTTCGTTCCCGCCGCAAACCCGAAATTCGATTGCTTCTATGTCTACCCCACCGTGTCGAGCGACGACGCGCCCAACAGCGATCTCAGCATCGATGAGGCGGAACGGCGCGTCGCGATGATTCAGGCGGCGCGCTTCCGCAGCGTGTGCCGCGTCTATGCGCCGATGTACCGGCAGGTGACGATCAAGGCACTGCGCGAGGTGATGGCGGGCAAGCCGCTCACCGCCGATCCGGCGCTCGGCTATGCCGACGTCAAGGCCGCCTTCGACGACTATATGAAGCATGACAATAAAGGCCGCGGTGTCGTGCTGATCGGGCATAGTCAGGGCGCACGGATGCTCACCCAGCTTGCCGCGCGGGAACTGGACGGCAAGCCCGCGGCGATGAAGCCGGTCATCTCGATCATGCCGATCGGCTATAATCTGGACGTCGCGGCGGGCCAGCGCACGGGCATGCTCAAGACCATCCCCACCTGTACGGCCGCAACCGAGACCGGATGCGTCGTCAGCTATGTGAGTTTCCGCGCCGATGTGCCGCCCCCGGCGAACAGCCGCTTCGCGCGCGTGGCCGCACCGGGGATGGCCGTCGCCTGCACCAATCCGGCGGCGCTCGGCGGAGGCAAGGCGGTGCTCGACGCCTATCTTCCGACCACGCCGTTGCTGGGGTCGGCCCAACCGGTCGAATGGAGCAAGGGCGGAGCGGCGGTGACGACTCCGTTCGTCAAGCTGCCGGGCATGGTCGCGGGCGAATGCGTGGCGAAGGACGGCGCGAGCTATCTTTCGATCACGCTCGACGCCGATCCTGACGATGCGCGCACCGATGCGATTCCGGGCGACGTGATGGTCGGCCCGCAGCGGCTCGACGATTGGGGACTGCATCTGATCGACATGAATCTGGCGACCGGTGATCTGGAGAAGCTGGCGGCCATGCAGGCCGCGGCATGGGCTAGGAAGCGCTAGCCGCCAGCCCGGACAGGTGATCGTACAGCGCGGCGGTGTTCGCTTCCCATGTGAACCGCGCCGCGGTCGCGCGCACCGCGTCGCGCGCGGGCGCTGCGGCAAGCAGCTCCCGGATGGCGGCGGCGAAGGCCGGCGCGGTGCGTGCCGCGATTCGGCCCGCGTGGGGGGAGGTCACCACCTCACCCGCGCCGCCGGCGTCGGGGATGACGACCGGGGTGCCGCTGGCCAGCGCCTCGACCCATGCGTTGGCGAGGCCTTCGGAGGAGGAGGCGAGCGCCATCACGTCGGCGGAGGCGAGCAGCGGCGGGAGTTCGCCATGCGCGACGCTGCCGAGCAGCCTGACCCGCTCGCCAAGCCCCAGCCGCGCGATCTGCGCGGCGAGGCGGGGGCGCTCCGGCCCTTCGCCGGCGATCCGCAACTGCACGCCGGGAAGCGCAGCGACCGCGTCGATGACGATATCATGCCCCTTGCGCGGGATCAGCGCGCCGACCGAGACGATCAGCGGTCCGTCGATACCCAGCGCCGCCTTGGCCGCCGCCTGGTCGCGCGGAGCGAAGCGCGCGAGGTCGACGCCGGTGTGGTGGACGCGAATGCGGTCCGCCGGAATGCCGAGCGCGGCCATATCGGCCTTCATCGCCTGTGACACCGCGAGGATGCCGTTCGCGGCCCGCCCCGCACCGATCACCTGCCGTGCGGTGGCCGGCGTGCGGCCCCAATGGTGGATATCCGCTCCCCGTGCCTTGATCGACACCGGAACGCCGAACCGCCGCCCCAGCGCCGTCGCGGCGGGGCCATCGGGAAAGAAGAAGCTCGCGTCGATCACGTCGAACGCGAAGTCCTCGCGAATCCGCGTCAGCAACGGCGTCAGCGCCCGGATGAGCAGCGCGACATGGAACCGCCCGCCGGTGCCGGGCAGGTTGAGGAAGCGCGGCCGCCACGTCTCGACCCCTTTCCAAACCTCATGCCCTGGCAGCGCCGCGAGCGGAGCGTAATGCCCGCGCCGGCTGAGCGGCCAGGGGGGCAAACCAAGCGGCGCGACCAGCTTGAGCTCGACATCGGGATGCGCGGCGAGGCCGAGCGTCTGCCGCTCCACGAACACCCCGAAATTGGGGCGTGAAGCATCGGGGAACAGCGAGGAAAGGGTGAGCACGCGAAGCATTTGCCCGCATGCTACACCCGCCCGGGTTAAAACCGCATTAGGTCAGCGGCAGCGCACTTCGCCTGCGCGATCCGCGGTGCTGCCGATCGCCGCGCCACCCGCCGCGCCCAGAATCGTGCCCAGCGTCTTCGACCCGCCCGGCGCGAGAATATTGCCGAGCACGCCGCCGGCGATGCCGCCGACGATCAGACCCGCCGATCCGTCGCTGCGGCGGCAATAATAGCGCCCGTCGCGGCCGCGATAAACGCGCTCGTCATGGCCAAGGCGGCGTTCCTCATAGCGGCCGTCGCGATAATAACGGGGCGCATCCCAGTAATCGTCGCCCCCGGCATAGCCGGGCCGGTCATAGCCATAGTCGGTGCATGCGCCAGTCGCGGCCATTGCGGCTGCGCTCGCTGCGATCATCCATTTCCTCATCGGGCATCTCCTTTTGCGATGCCCCGCTCGTTCCTCAAACGAAACGGGGCGCCGAAGTTTCCCTTCGACGCCCCATCTGCTTGATGAATCGTGATTTAGCGGCAGCGGCGCTTGCTGCCACTACGCTCGATCTCGCGGCCGGCCACCGCGCCCGCGGCGGCGCCCAAGAGCGTGCCGACCGTGCGGTCGCCGCGCGTATCGATCGTGCGGCCGACCAGCGCGCCGGCGACACCGCCGACCACCAGACCGGTGGTGCCGTCGGACTTGCGGCAATAGCGGCGACCATCGCGGCCGCGCCATTCGCGGTACGAATAGCGCTTCTTCTGCACGCCGGCCTCGGCCTGCGAAGCGGGAAGGACAATGGCGGCCGGAACCGCCAGCGAAGCTGCGCCAAGCGCCATCAACAGGTTACGCATCGTGATACTCCATCTCTACCTGAAACCCTGTCCCCCCAACGCCCCGTCTATCGCGCCGGTTTCATGAACGTAACATTTCGTGCCATTCACCGGGGATGCAGGAAACCAAATCGCCAGCCTTATCCATCGTCGAAGCCCTCGGGCTGATGCCGCACCCCGAGGGTGGCTGGTACCGCGAGACCTGGCGGGCGGCGGGCGGGGAAGGGCAGCGTTCGCCGGGCACCGCGATCCTTTATCTGCTCGAGGCGGGGTGCCGCTCGCACTGGCACCGGGTCGATGCGGACGAGATGTGGCTGTGGCATGCGGGCGCGCCGCTCGATCTGCTGATCGCGGACGCAAATGACGTGAATCCCGCCAGAATCACGCTTGGCGGTGACATATCCCGCGGCTACACGCCCCAGGCATTGGTGCCCGCGACTCGCTGGCAGGCAGCGGAGGCGCATCATGGCTGGGCGCTGGTCAGCTGCGTCGTGGTCCCCGGCTTCGACTTTGCCGGGTTCGAGATGGCTCCGCCCGACTGGGCCCCGCCAACCGCCTGATCCCTCCCCGTTATCCACGTTATCAACAGGTCGTATCGCGTCGATTGCGGGTTTGCGCGACTCGTAAACGATGACAGCATCATTCTTGTAAGCGGATGACGGCGCGGCGAGAAATCAAAGCGAAATCAGAAGCTTACAACGGATCGAGACGCACATCTTCCTTCGGGAAGCGTTCGGATCGATACGGGGACACCACCCCGGGAAACGGCCCGTCCCGCTCGCGAGAGCGGGTGGGATGGAAACGAAACGGATCCGGTGTCCAAAACGTCTCTCACATGCTTCGGCATGCGGAAGGCGGGTCGCCAGGGCGGGAAATGCTCCCCCGGAGCATGGACAAGCCGGGAGGCCAAAACGCGAAGCCGGCGCCTTCGGGCAAAAGCCGAGCGGGTTGTCAGGGCAGGCGGGTGCTTCGGCACAAGTCAGGCCGGATAACCAAACGCACGGAAGATGCAGCCTTCGGGCGGCAAGGACCGGGCGAGGCCATCGAGACACGGCGATCCTTCGGGATCTACAACTCTGGATGACCGAAATCGCGAAGCCTGCGCCGCAAGGCAAAGGTGGAGCAAAGGACATCGAGGTGGGAAGCTGATCCTTCGGGATCACACCCGCCCCGGTGACCTGCCCCAAGGCGGCTTGCCGCCGGACGGGCAGCCCACCACGCGGCTTGCCGCTGGCGGGTACCCTCCGGGCGGCTTGCCGTTCGGGGATGGCCAACAGGAGGCGTTCGCCGATCGTTGACCAGGACGCGAAGCCCGCTTCCCTTGCCGGCGCGGGCCGAGCATGCCGCCGACATGAAGGCGCGCGCAGCCCCCTGTGGCCCGCGCGAGGCCGAAAGTCCGGCGACACAGGGGGCTGGCGGAAACGCCGGCCCCCTTTTCCGTTGCGGAATCCGCCGCGCGCTTGCCATCGGCGGGCGCGGATCTATCTTCACTGCATGACGATGTTCGCACGCAACATTCACGGCTTCCCGCTCCTCGGCTGAACGGACCGGCAGCGGCCGGTCCTTCGCCTGTGCGACGCCGCCGGACAATCGGTCCGGCGTGCCCTTCAGCCTGAGGATTTTTCGTCATGACTTCCGATACCGCTTCGCCGGGACTGACCCCGGCGCAGATCGATGCCTTCATCGCGGACGGCTTCGTCCGTATCGACAACGCTTTTCCGCGCACGCTCGCCGAGGAGGCCGCCGCGATCCTGTGGCGCGACGCGGGATGCGATCCGGACGACCCGGCGAGCTGGCGCGGCCCGGTCGTCCGGCTCGGCCACTACGCCCAGCCGGTGTTCCGTGAGGCCGCGAACACGCCGCTGCTGCGCGCCGCCTTTGATCAGCTCGTCGGGGCCGGGCGCTGGTTGCCACCGGGTGCGCTCGGCACGTTCGTTCTGCGTTTTCCGGCGGCACAACCACCGAACGACGACGGCTGGCATATCGATGTGAGCTTCGGCACCGAATCCCCGGACTTTCTCGACTGGCGCGCCAATGTGGTCAGCCGGGGTCGCGCGCTGCTGATGCTGTTCCTGTTCAGTGATGTCGGGGAGGCCGATGCGCCGACTCGCATCCGGGCGGGATCGCATCGCGATATCGCGCGCCAACTCGCACCCGCGGGGGAGGCGGGGCTGACGTTGCGCGAGCTTGTCGCCGACGGGTTCGCGGGCTCCGCGCACCGGCGCGAGGTCCTCGCGACCGGTGCGGCGGGCACGGTCTATCTGTGCCACCCATTCCTGGTCCATGCCGCGCAGCCGCATCGCGGTGCGCGTCCGCGCATCCTTGCCCAGCCGCCCTTGCTTCCGGCGGTGCCGCTCGACCCGTGGCGGGCGGGCGCGGCGCCGGTCGAGGCGGCGATCCGCGAGGCGATCGGCTGAGGTCCGGCGGGGCGGGCAAGCGTCCGCCCCGCCGTTTCAGCTCAGCGCTCCGGCCAGATGCAGTGCGATGCCGGCGGCGGAACTCAGCAACAACACGGTTATCGTACCCGCCTTGAACCGGATCACCGCTACCGCCGCGACGGCCGCCAGCAGCAGCGCCCAGAGGTCGGCGCTGGCGAGCACCGGCGCGTCGAAGCGGAGCGGCCCGATCGCGACCGGCACCACCGCACGGAACAGCGTATGGATCGCGAACCACAGCGCCAGATTGGCGATCACCCCGACCACCGACGCCGTGATCGCCGACAGCGCGCCCGCGACCGCGCGATTGCCGCGCAATGTCTCGACGAAGGGCGCGCCGAGGAAGATCCACAGGAAGCAGGGGATGAAGGTGACCCAGGTGGCGAGCAGCCCGCCCAGCGTTCCGGCGAGCAGCGGCGTCAGGCCGCCGGGATCGCGATAGGCGCCCATGAACCCGACATATTGCAGCACCATGATCAGCGGTCCCGGTGTCGTCTCCGCCATGCCGAGGCCATCGAGCATCTCGCGTGCGCTCAGCCAGTGGTAGTTCTGCACCGCCTCCTGCGCGACATAGCCGAGCACGGCATAGGCGCCGCCGAACGTCACCATCGCCATCGCCGAGAAGAAGCTCGCGATCTGGCTGAGGATATGGTCCGGACCCAGCCACAGGATCAGCCCGACCACGGGCGCCAGCCATAGAGCCAGCCACATCGCGGCGGTCGTCAGAGCCTGCCTCAACGTTACGCGTGCATGGTCGGGCAGGCCTTCGCCGAGCAGGCTGTCGGCATCCTCCAGCACCGGCCCGCCGCCCGATCCGTGGCCGCCGCCGCCCTGAAACGCGGCCACGCCCGCCCGCCCGGCGAACCAGCCGATCACGCCGGCGGCCAGGACGATCAGCGGGAAGGGCACGGCGAAGAAGAAGATCAGCACGAACGCGGCGACCGCGATTCCCTGTGCCGGCCGCCCGCGCAGTGCGCGGCTGCCGATGCGGATCACCGCTTGCAGCACGATCGCCAGCACCGCGGCCTTGAGACCGAAGAACAGCGCCGAGACGATGCCGGTATTGCCGTAGATCACATAGATCCAGCTCAGCGCCATGATCGCCAGCGCGCCGGGCAGCACGAACAGCGCACCCGCGACGATCCCGCCCCAGGTGCGGTGCATCAGCCAGCCGATATAGGTCGCGAGCTGCTGGGCTTCGGGCCCGGGCAGCAGCATGCAGTAGTTGAGCGCGTGGAGGAACCGGTGCTCGCCGATCCAGCGGCGTTCCTCGACCAGCACCCGGTGCATCAGTGCGATCTGTCCGGCCGGGCCGCCGAAGGAGAGCGCGGCGATGCGCAGCCAGACCCAAAAGGCCTCGCGCATCGAAACGCCGTGCGCGGGCGCGTGACCCGCTTCGAGGGCGGCGCTCATGCGCCGGTCCGCGCGCGCGGGGTGTGCGAGGTCCAGTCGTGCCGCTCGCCGGTCGCGTCGCGGCTCCAGCGGTAGAGCGCGTCATAGACAGCCATTCCCGCCTCCAGCTGCGCCTCGTCCTCGGCGAACATGCGCGACAGCCCGAGCGAGACGGCGAGCAGCCCGGCCGCTTCGGGCGCCAGATCGGGCCGCGCGGTGTCGGCGCCGCGGACGATGATCGCGAGCCGGTCGAGCGGTTCGAAGCCGGCGAGGCCGAAGCCGCGCAGAAACGCGTCGAACGAACAGGCCTCGCCGTCATGGCTCCAGCGCACGCCCTCGACGTCGAACGGCTCGGCGCCGGTTTCCCTGGCGACCGCCGCCACGTCGGGCGCGGGCACGAACAGGAACACCGCGTCGGGATCGATGAAGCGGCGGATCAGCCAGGGGCAGGCGATCCGGTCGACCTTCGGGCGTGCTCGTGTGACCCACAGACTGGGGCCGTCGCGGCGGGGCAGGGCGCTGAGGTCGGCCGTTGGCAACGCGGCCGCATGCCATGCGGCGATCCCGCCCTCGAGGACTTCGGACGGCACGCCCGCCTGACGGAGCCACGCCGCGCTTGCTTGCGCGTCGGCGCCGCCATCGGCGCTGACCACGATTGCGCCGCGCGCGGCGAAGCCATCCGGCGCGTTGCGAAGCTGGGCGGCGGTGCGCCGGATTGATCCCGGCACCGTGCGGGGATCGGCATCCGTTCGGATGTCGATGATCGTCGGCGCGCCGGAGGTTCCGGCCAGCCGGGCGAGTTTGTCGGGTGAAATGGCGTTAAGCGCAGGCATAGGGCGTCCCGTTCAAGGCTGGACGCGATGCTGCGGCACGAAGCCTCATGGGGAGATCGCAAGCCCCATGAGGCCTCAAAAGCCAGTTTGTGCTCTTGCTGTCAAGCGGCGGTCAGCAGCCGCCGACCGCTTTCTTGAGCTTGTCGAAGAAGCCGGTCGATGCCGGGCATTCCTCGCCGGTTTCCAGCGTGCGGAACTGCTCGAGCAATTCGCGCTGTTCCACCGACAGCTTGGTCGGGATCTCGACCTCGAGCTTGACGACCAGATCACCGCGCCCGCGCCCTTGCAGCACCGGCATGCCCGCCCCGCGCTGCCGCACTTCACGGCCCGACTGGGTGCCGGGATTGATGCGAATCTGGTGCAACTCGCCGTCCGGACCCGGAATCTCGATCTCCCCGCCCAGTGCCGCGGTGGTGAAGCTGATCGGCGCGCGCGCATATAGCGTCGTGCCCTCGCGCTCGAAGATCGCGTGCCGCGCGATGTGGAGGAAGATGTAGAGATCGCCCGGCGGTGCGCCGCGCGCGCCCGCTTCGCCCTGCCCGGACAGGCGGATGCGCGTCCCTTCGTCCACGCCCGGCGGCACGTTGACCGCCAGCGTCACGGTATGATCGACCCGGCCCTCGCCGCGGCAGTTGCGGCACGGATCGGTGATCGTCTGCCCCGCGCCGTGGCACGACGGGCAGGTCCGCTCGACCATGAAGAAGCCCTGCTGCGCGCGCACCTTGCCGTGCCCGCGACAGGTGCCGCAGGTCTTGGCCATGGTGCCCGGCGAGGCGCCGGTGCCGCCGCACGGTTCGCAGATGCCCGAAACATCGACGGTGATGTCGGTCTGCTTGCCGTGGAAGGCGTCCTCGAGGCTGATCTCCATGTCGTAGCGCAGGTCCGCGCCGCGCCGCTGCGCCTGCGCGCCGCCGCGTCCGCCACCCATGAATTCGCCGAACACGCTTTCGAAAATGTCGGAGAAGGCGTCGAAGCCCGGTCCCTGACCGCCGCCGCCCATCCCGCCGGGTCCGGCATGGCCGAACCGGTCGTACGCGGCGCGCTTCTGCGGGTCCTTCAGGACGTCATAGGCTTCGTTGACAGCCTTGAACTTCGCCTCGTGATCCTTGCATCCGCCATTCTTGTCGGGGTGCAACTTGATCGCGAGCTTGCGGAAAGCGGCCTTGATCGTGGCGTCGTCCGCGGTGCGCTCGACCTCGAGCAATTCATAGTAATCAATCTGGGTGGTCATTCACTCGGCCCCCGCTCGTCCCCCCGCCATTCCCGATATTCGAAAAGGGCGGGGGTGAGCATAGCTTACGCCTTGTTGTCGTCCACCTCGGAGAATTCGGCATCGACGACATCGTCGCCGTCCGCCTTCTCCGCCGCACCGGCATCCGCCGAAGGCGAAGCCTCCGACTGCTGCTGCTTGTCGTAGATCGCCTGACCCAGCTTCATCGCGACCTGCGCGAGCGCCTGGCTCTTCTCGTTCATCGCATCGGCGTCACCGCCCTCGACCGCGGCCTTGGCCTCATCGATCGCGGCCTGGATCTCGCCCTTCAGCGCGTCATCGACCTTGTCGCCATTCTCCGCGAGCTGACGCTCGGTGGTGTGGATAAGCGATTCGGCGTTGTTCTTGGCTTCAGCCGCGGCGCGACGCTTCTTGTCCTCTTCGGCGAAGCTCTCGGCGTCGCGCACCATCTGGTCGATGTCGGCATCGCTGAGGCCGCCCGAGGCCTGAATGCGGATCTGCTGCTCCTTGCCGGTGCCCTTGTCCTTCGCGGAGACGTTGACGATGCCGTTGGCGTCGATGTCGAACGTCACCTCGATCTGCGGCACGCCGCGCGGTGCGGGCGGGATGCCGACCAGATCGAACTGACCCAGCATCTTGTTGTCCGCGGCCATCTCGCGCTCGCCCTGGAAGACGCGGATCGTCACGGCCTGCTGATTGTCGTCAGCGGTCGAGTAGGTCTGCGACTTCTTGGTCGGGATCGTCGTGTTGCGGTCGATCATGCGCGTGAACACGCCGCCCAGCGTTTCGATGCCGAGCGAGAGCGGGGTCACGTCGAGCAGCAGCACGTCCTTGACGTCGCCCTGCAGCACGCCGGCCTGAATGGCGGCGCCGATCGCGACCACCTCATCCGGGTTGACGCCGGTGTGCGGCTCCTTGCCGAAGAACGACTTCACGACGTCGCGCACCTTGGGCATGCGCGTCATGCCGCCGACCAACACGACCTCGTCGATCGCGTTCGCCTTGACGCCGGCATCGGCCATCGCCTTGCGGCACGGCTCGAGCGTGCGCTGGATCAGATCGTCGACCAGCTTTTCGAGGTCGGCGCGGGTGATCGTCTTGACGAGGTGCTTCGGCCCGTTGGCGTCGGCGGTGATGAAGGGCAGGTTGACCTCGGTCGTCGCGGCCGACGACAGCTCGATCTTGGCCTTCTCGGCAGCTTCCTTCAGGCGCTGCAGCGCGAGCTTGTCCTTGGTGAGGTCAATGCCCTCGGCCTTCTTGAACTCGTCGGCCAGGAACTGGACGACCTTCGAGTCGAAGTCTTCGCCGCCCAGGAAGGTGTCGCCGTTGGTCGCCTTCACCTCGAACACGCCGTCTCCGATCTCGAGGATCGAGATGTCGAACGTGCCGCCGCCAAGGTCATAGACCGCGATCGTCTTGCCGTCGGTCTTCTCGAGCCCGTAGGCGAGTGCCGCGGCGGTCGGTTCGTTGATGATGCGCAGCACTTCAAGGCCCGCGATCTTGCCGGCGTCCTTAGTCGCCTGGCGCTGAGCGTCGTTGAAGTAAGCGGGAACGGTGATGACAGCCTGAGTCACGGTCTCGCCGAGGTACGATTCGGCGGTTTCCTTCATCTTCTGAAGGATGAAGGCGCTGATCTGCGACGGCGAATAATCCTCGCCACCCGCCTTGACCCACGCGTCGCCGTTCGGGCCCTTGCTGATGGTGTAGGGCACCAGTTCGGTGTCCTTCTTGGTGATCGGATCGTCGTAGCGGCGGCCGATCAGGCGCTTCACCGCGAAGATGGTGTTGTCGCCATTGGTCACCGCCTGGCGCTTTGCCGGCTGGCCGACCAGACGCTCACCATCCTTGGCGAACGCGACGATCGAAGGCGTGGTACGCGCGCCTTCCGCATTCTCGATCACCTTGGGCTTGCCCGCTTCCATCACTGCAACGCAGCTGTTGGTGGTGCCGAGATCGATTCCGATAACCTTTGCCATGAGTCCTTACTGGCCCCCGTGTCCTAATCTAAAAGTTTCAACCACTTAATCGGACCCCTGAAGCGGCAATCCGATTGTTACAAGCCGCGATATAGGTGGGCTGCGCCTTGCCGCAAGACAGGGCGGGGCATAGGACCGCCTGCAACGTTCCCGAATCGGGAGGAGAGGGCATGATGCGGGCGATTTTCACGATGATGTTGGCGGGCGTGATCCTGTCGGGTTGCCAGCAGGCCGAACTCGGCGTGGATGGTGCGTGGGTGCGGCTGCCCGCGGTCAGCGGACGCCCCGGCGCCGCCTATTTCACCGTGAAGGGCGGGGCGCAGGCGACCAGCCTTGTCGCGGTTTCCAGCCCGGCGGCGATCCGCACCGAAATCCATGAAATGAAGCATGACGGCAAGATGATGACGATGGCGCCGATCAAGGACGTCGCCATCGCCGCGGGCGAGAAAATCGAATTCAAGCCCGGCGGCAAGCACATCATGCTCTATGATCTTTCGCCCTCGATCCGCGCGGGCGGCACGATCCCGCTTCGCCTGTCCTTCGCCGACGGCAAGACGGTGGAGGTCAATGCCGACGTGCGCGCCGCGGGCGACGCCGCGCACTAGGGGCAATCACGGCGTAGCGGCGGTTGCCGCGCCGGTGCCCACGAAGCGCGGCGTGTAGCGGCGCGCTTCGCCGGTGAAGATACCGGTCTTCACCGCGGGATCGTTCGTCATGACCGCTTCGGCCGCGGCCTGATCGGCGGCGTGGATCAGGATCAGGCCGCCGTCCGGCCCCATCGCACCCGCATAGACGATGGCGCCACTCTCGTGCAGCGCCTTCACATAGTAGAAATGGTCGCGCAGGCCCTGATCCTTCATCGGTACGCCCGGCTTCCATGCCGGTCCCGCGCGGTAGACGATCGCGAACAGCGGGCGGGCCGCTGCCGAAGGCTGTTCTTGTGGCGTGGAAGCCGCCGTCGCACCGATCGCGCCGGTCAGCAGGGTGGCGGCCAGCATGGCCTGCATCATGATCCGCATGGGCATCCCTCCGATCATTCGTTCCGTTGACGTTATCATGGGCGCGAACCCGTAGCGACCGGCACCCGGCACGGGCTGTCCGCCGCCATTCTTTGCGTTATGCTGACGGAACCGAGCCGATAAGGAGCCCGCATGACGATCGACCGCTTCCGTTCTTCGACCTGGGGCTGGCTGCGCGGAACGCTGGCGGGCTGGGGGACGCTGCTGCTCTGCCTTGTCGGGGTCGGGCTGATCATCATTCTTGTCAAATGGATCGCCAATCTCGCCACGACCTATGAGGTCACCGAGGACCGGCTGATCCTGCATAAGGGCATTTTCGTGAAGTCGATCGACGAGATCGAGCTGTACCGGGTCAAGGACGTGCGGATCGACTTCAGCCTGATCAACCAATGGGCCGATATCGGCACGATCACGATCACCTCGTCGGACGAGACGACCAAGACCGGCCCGCTGGTGATCCGCGACGTCGATCAGGCGCGTGCGCGGCGCGAGAAGCTGCGCGCGCTGGTCAATGCCGCCCGCCGTCTGCGCGGGGTGCGTGAGATCGACATGGTGCACGAAGATATCTGAGGTGACGGAAGGATCGCGCAGCGGCACCCGCCGCCCGCTCACCGCCGGAGAAATCGCGCTGGCGAGCGGCATCTTCGGCGACGCGATCGATTATGATCGCGCGGGGATCGCGAACCGCAAATGGATCTTCTTCCAGCCGCGCGCCATCACCATGGCGCCGATGGGCTGCATTCATTTTCATCCCGGCGGCGGCAATTACCGCGACGATTTCACCCACGCCCCGCTCGACCTGCAGGGGCTGTTCATCCACGAGATGACGCATGTCTGGCAGCATCAGAAGGGCATTTTCCTGCCCCTGCGCCGCCACCCCTTTTGCCGCTATGATTACAGCCTGAAGCCAGGCTGGCGGCTCGAGCGCTACGGGCTCGAGCAGCAGGCCGAGATCATTCGGCACATCTTCCTGCTCCGCCGCGGCGCGATGCTTCCGGGAGCGCCGCCGCTGGAGCAGTATCGCGGGATCCTGCCCTTCACCGGAACGCACAGCCGGACGGCTTGAGCGATCGCGCCGCTATTGCGGCTGCTCGACCGTCCGTTCCACCACGCGCGGCTGAGGCGGCGGGGTGGGGGAGGGCGTCGGCGGCGGAGGTGGCGCGACCCGCGCGGGCGGAGCCGGACGCGGCGTGGGCTGAGGGCGCTCCGCGGGCTGCGCGCGCGGCGGCGCGCTGGCGTGCGGACGCTCGGTCGGCGCGAAGCCGGGCGGGCGCGTGAAATTCGGCCGGTCGGGCCGTGCGCGCGGGGGCTGTGAGGGCGCAGCGGCTGGCGGCGTGGCGCCGTCGGGGCGCCAGCGCGGGCGCGGTTCGGGGCGGGGCCGCTCGGGATTGGCGGGCGCCGTTTGCGGCGGGGGCGTTCCGGCGTCGCCTGCCGGAGGCCTCGGCCGGCCCCAGCCGCAAAC
>Ga0247823_10000768_pt1 | contig 27079 bp, 16 predicted proteins | sample 13C_PalmiticAcid_2_FD_192426 | JGI IMG/M metagenome (GOLD analysis project Ga0247823, IMG submission 192426) | Soil microbial communities from agricultural site in Penn Yan, New York, United States - 13C_PalmiticAcid_Day30 | ecosystem: Environmental > Terrestrial > Soil > Agricultural land... | reverse complement strand
ACCGACGGGTCGGCGGTGAAGCTGTAGCTGCCGTCGGCTTTTACCTTGATCGTGCCCGCGCCGATGTCGATCGTCTGCGAGAAGCCGTCGGCGCCGAAGACCAGCGCCGTGCCGTTGAGCGCGGTAACGGTCGCGCCGTCGGCGCCCTGCACGAAATCGAGCGTGCCGGTGACCGTCGCGCCTTCGGCGACATTCTGGTTCGCCTCGGGCGACGCGGTCGGGACATCGTCGATGACGGTGATGTCGAGGCTGGCGTTCGCGCTCGATCCGTCGCTGTCGGTGACGATGACGGCGAAGCTGTCGCTCACACTGTCCTCGCCCGCCGCCGGGTGCGTCAGCGTGTTGTCGGCCAGCACATAGCTGTAGCTGAAGGTGCCGCCGATGACCGAACCGTCGGCCGCGAGGACGGGCGTGAAGCCCGTGATGGTGACGGTGCCGAGCGGGCTGGTGGTCGTCAGGCCCGGGGTAAAGACGCCGTTCGTCATCGCCTGGGCGGTTCCGATGGTGACGTTGTTGAGGCCATCGGGCGCATCGACGGCAAAGCTGCCGGCCTGGGTCAGCGCGGCCGCGTCGGGCGACGAACCGTCGGCAAGATCATCCTCGTTGACGATTTCTTCGCCGCCGGGGACGGCGAGGCCGTTGATCGTCACGCCATCGTTGGCGCCGTTGATCGTGATCGTCAGCGTCGTGGTCGCCGGATCGCCGTCGCTGTCGGTGATCGTGTAGATGAAGGTTTCGGTCAGCGTCTGACCGGCCGACAGACCCTGCACGGCGGTGTTCGCGTTGTTCAGAACATAGCTGTAGCTGCCGTCGGCATTGAGCGTCAGCGTGCCATAGGTGCTGACCAGCGGCGTGCCGACGCTGCCGCCCTGAAGCGCGGTGACGCTCGCGCCGTCGGCGCCCTGCGTATCGGCGACCCCGTCGGTGTTGTTCAGATCGTCGCCACCGGCGCCCGTCAGGACGTTGCCGTTCGCGATCGTCGCGCCGTCCTCGGTCACACTGTCCGCATCGGGACGCGCGGTCGGGATATCGTCGGTCACCTGCACGGTGACGACACCTGTCGCAATATCGCCGTCGGTGTCGGTCGCCTGCACGGTGACATTGCCGAGCGCCTGCGTCTGCGCTGCGAGGGCGAGTGCATGCGGCAGATTGTCGGCGAGCGTGACCGTGACGGTCGCGACAGCGGTCGCGCCCGGCGCGATGCTGGCGGGCGCCGTCAGGCTGATGGTGATCGCGGCGGCACCGCCGGGGGTCAGCGAGCCGATGATCGTCTGTCCGCCGGCTGCCATCGACCAGAACAGGTCGGTGCCCGCACCGTCGAGATTGGCGACAAGGCCGGCGACGCCGGTGAAGGCAAAGCCCGACAGCGTGTCCGAACCGGCGGTGAAGCTGAGGTTACCGCTCGCGGTTTCGGCGTTGCTCGCCGGGTCGCTGCCGATGCCGTTCAGCGCGGCTTCGTTCACCGTCAGCGTGATCGGTGTCGCATTGACCGGGTTCGCGCCATCGGTGATCGCGATCGTCAGGCTGTCCGACGTCGGATCGCCGTCGCGGTCGACCGCCGACAGCGTGAAGCTGGCGGACGGATTCGCGGCGTTGTTCTGGTTGCCCGCGGCGGCAAAGCTGAACGTGCCGTTGGCATTGACCGTCAGCGTGCCCGTCGGCTGGGTGATCGACACGCTGCTTCCCGGAGCAAGCGAGAGCGTCGCGCTGCCGCTGCCGAAGGTCACGGTGACCGAGCTGACGCCGTCGGCGCCGCGGTCGAGCGTCCAGGTGCCGTTTGCGGTCGCGCCCTCGACGACGGTGGTCGGGGTATCGGAAATGTTGAGCGTCGGCAGGTCGTCGACGATCGTCACGCCGAACGCGCCCGACGACTGGGTGCCGTCGCTGTCGGTGACCGTGAAGCCGATACCCGACAGGATATCGCTGTCCTCGCTGCCGGGGGTCACCTGGTCGATCGCCTGCGAGAGGGTGACCGTATAGCCATAGGTGACTTCGGTCGCGCCGGGGCCGGCGGTCGCGGTCGTCAGGCTGATGCGGATCACTTCATTGCCCGCGACCGAACCGACCAGATCGTTACCGACCTTGACGAAGGTGACGGGCACGCCGCCGACGGTCAGGTGCGTATCGAGCGCCGCGCTGTCGTTGAGGACGAGCGAGCCGGCGAGCGTCGCGGGGACGTCGCTGCCGAAATTGACGGTGATCGTGCCATTGGCGCTGGCACTGTTCGTCGAGGTCACTTCGCCGGGCAGACCATTGTCGACATTCGCGCCGGCAAGGCCGTCCTCATCGACCGTCACATTGACGGGGGTACCGATCTGCGGCGCCGAATCGGCGACCAGCGTGATCGTCGCGGTGGCAATGTCCGTGTCGCCGTCGCCGTCGGTGATCCGGTACTGGAAACTGACAGCACCGGTTTCCTGCGCACCGGGCGTGTAGGTGAAGCTGCCGTCGCCATTGTTGACGAGCGTGCCGGTGCCGGTCAGCGTGCCGGCGACGAGCTGGACCGCCGAAGGCTGGACGCCGTCGGCGCCGCGCACATCGTTGGCGAGCACGTCGATCGTGACCGCGGCATTTTCGACCGTCTGCGTCGTACCGTCGTTCGCCGCGGTCGGGACATCGTCGATGATCCGGACGTCGAGGCTGGCGTTGGCAGTCGATCCGTCGCTGTCGGTCACGATAACGGCGAAGCTGTCGCCGACGAAGTCCTCGCCCTGGCTGCTGTGCGTCAGCGTGTTATCCGAAAGGACATAATTGTAGGTGAAGGTACCGCCGATCACCGAGCCGTCGGCACCGGTCACCGGGACGAAGCCCGTGATGTTCACGGTTCCCAGCGGACTGGTCGCGGTGCCCGCGGTAAACACGCCGTTCGTCACGACCTGCGTGCCGCCGATCGTCACATTGCCAAGGCCATCGGGGGTCGAGACGGTGAAATTGTTCGTCTGCGTCAGCGCCGCCGTATCGGGCGACGAGCCGTCGGACAGATCGTCTTCGTTGACAATCACTTCGGCGCCTTCGGCATTCAGACCATTGATCCTCACCTGATCGTCGGCGCCGTTGATCGTGATCGTCAGCGTCGCAGTCGAGGGGTCACCGTCGCCGTCGGTGATCGTGTAAGTGAAGGTCTCGGTCAGCGTTTCGCCGGCTGAAAGGCCCTGCACCGGCTGCGCCTGATTGTTCAGCACATAGGTATAGCTGCCGTCTGCGTTCAGCGTCAGCGAGCCATAGGCGCCCGCGAACGGCTCGCCCAGCGAACCGCCGGTGACGGCGGTCACGGTCGCCCCGTCAGCGCCTTGAGTGTCGGCGACCCCGTCGGTCGCGTTGGCGTCGCCGCCACCCAAGCCCGTCAGAACATTGCCATCGGCGGTCGGCGGATTGTCGCCGTTGCCGCTATCTTCGGTCACGCTGTCGGCATCGTCGCGCGCGGTCGGCACATCGTCGACGATGCGGACGTCGAGGCTCGCACTGGCGGTCGAGCCATCGCTGTCGGTGACGACGACGGCGAAGCTGTCGGTCACGCTGTCCTCGCCATCCGAACCATGCGTCAGCGTGTTGTCGGCGAGTATATATTCATAGGTGAAAGTACCGCCGGTCACCGATCCGTCGGCGCCTATAACGGGCGTGAAGCCGGTGATGTTGACCGTGCCGAGCGGGCTGGTGATCGTCGCCGGCGTGAACACGCCGTTCGCGACGACCTGCACGCCGCCGACCGTGACATTGCCAAGGCCGTCGGGCGTCGAAACGTCGAACGTGCCGCCCTGCGTCAGCGCGGCTGCATCGGGCGACGAGCCGTCCGAAAGATTATCCTCGTCGACGATCAATTCGGGGGCCTCGGAGTCGAGCCCGTTGATCGTGACACCGTCGTCGGCACCGTTGATCGTGATCGTCAGCGTCGTCGTCGACGTGTCGCCGTCGCCATCGGTGATCGTGTAGGTGAAGGTTTCGGTCAGCGTTTCGCCCGCCGCGAGGCCCTGCACCGCCTGCGCTTCGTTGTTGAGCGCATAGCTATAGCTGCCGTCGCTGTTCAGCGTCAGCGAACCGTAGGCGCCGGCCAGCGGTTCGCCCACCGTGCCACCCGCGATCGCGGTCACCGCCGCACCATCGGCGCCCTGCACATCGGCAACGCCGTCGGTGCCATTGGCATCTTCGCCGCCGTTTCCGGTCAGCACATTGCCGTCGGCCACCGTCGGACCATCCTCGTTCACGCTGTCACTGTCGGCGCGCGCGGCCGGCGTGTCGTCGACGATATTGATGTCGAGCGTGTCCGTTGCGGCGTCGCCGTCGGCATCGGTGATGACGAGGTCGAAGCTGACCGTCGTTCCGTCGCCGTCGAGGGTGTTGTCGATCAGCGTATAGACATAGGTGACCGATCCCTCGCCGGTCGCGGGGTCGAAGCTGTAGCCGGTGATGACCAGCCTCCCCGTCGCGTCGCTCGAAATCGTCTGCGGCAGCGATCCGGGCGTCAGCGTGACGCCGCCGATCGATACGCTGCCGACGCCGTCGACCGCGGTAAAAGTGATCGTGCCGCTGGTCGAGGCGTCGCTGCCGCCTTCGCCGCCAGCAAAGGCCGAACCCGGCGTTTCGCCTTCGCGCGGGGCGAGACCGGCCTCGTAAACGACCGTACCGCCATCGCCCTCACCATCGCCCGGGACGAAGGTGATGACGGTCGGCGCGTCGGCGATACCGATGGTAAGGGTCGCCGTCGACGTATCGCCGTCACCGTCGGTAATCTGGTAGCTGAAGACGTCATTGACGCCGCCGGGAGTGCCCGGATTCCGGACATAGGTATAGCCGCCCTGCGCGTTGATCGTCAGCGTGCCATATTGGCCCTGCACCGTGCCCGGCGCCGAAAAACCGCCTTCGCTGCCCGCGCCGCGAATGCCCGTCAGGCCCGCGCCGTCGGCGCCCGGCGTGTCGGCACCCGCCGCGCCGCTGGTCGTGCCTGTGCCGGTCAGGACATTGCCCGTTTCGGGCGCAAAGCTCCCTGCAGCAACCTGATCGGTGTCATTGCGCGCCGTCGGAACGTCGTCGACGACCGAAATCGTCAGCGTCGCGGTCGCGGTGTCGCCATCATTGTCGGTGACGACGACGGTGAACGGATCGGTCGGATTGTTGTTCGCATTGGTGTTGTCGGTCAGCGTGTAGCTGTACCCGACATTGCCCGGCGTCAGGCTGGTGATCGTCAGCTGGCCGAGCGGTGTCGTGATAACTTGGCCGACCGTCGTGATCGCGGTGCCGTTGATCGTCAGCGCGTCGAGACCGTCGCCGGCGTCATAAACGATCGAACCCGTCGTGGTTTCGCTGTTCGCCGCGCTGTTGCTGCCCGCGGGCTCGTTGCCACGCGCAGGAAGGCCCGCTTCATTGACGCTCGCTGTCGCCGCGGCGATCCCGGCGGGCTGGTCGGGGGTGACGATGACGATCGTCGGTTCGTCGTCCTGAACGGCCGGCAGCAGTTCACGGTTCTCGGGCTGCGGAAACGCAAGCTGCGTATAGGGCAGCAGGTCGCCGATCGCATAGGCATCCTGGATCGGGCCTTCGGGATCGGCAAAATTGCCGCCCGAGCTGCGGACCCCGGCTTCGGGGTTCAGTTCGCCGAGATTTTCCAGCAACTGCGCTACCGTGCTCGCAGGCACCGTATCGCCGTCGACGACGATCGACGGAACGTCGACCGCGCCGCCGGGAATGATGAACACCTGACCGTTCGGCAGGGTGATGACAAGGTCGGTGCCTGAAATCGTGATGTCGTCAATCGACGCGCCCGCGGGTAGAACGATGCGGCCGCTTGCGTCGGGAACGAGGATCGCCTGGATCGCCAGCGGGATGATCGACGCGGCGGCGGTGACGTTCGCGGCAGCGGCGAGCAAATCGCCTCCCGGCATGGCCCGGCTCGATTGCTCGTTCGATGCGCCATCACGCTCGGGAGCGATTCCATTCCGCGCCGGATTGTCGAAAGCATCCATGTCAATTTCCCTCGAACGCACCTCGCCCTGCCGCAAAAACGGCACAGCAAAATTTCCACCAATGTCAGTGCGACCCACTGTCCGAGCGACTCGGACCTTCCCCACCCATTAGGAAACATGGATTCCGGAGTCTCCGCAAGCGCGTTAACACATTTTTATCAATCGCTAATTTTAGCTGAACAACGGCCGTTTTGACGCTGCCTAGAGAATTAAATATATCCTGTATTCAGCGTTATAGCCCGCCCACCTTGGCGAGACTTGCCGCGGCGAAAGGCATGCCTCCGTCCCAATTAGGACCATATCTTAACACAGCTCGTCGCATGTTAGGCGCCGTCCAGCTTGCGAATCGGTCCGCCCCTCCGCGCGACGTTAAGTCGGCCCGGCACGATCTTAGCGGGACGAATTGCGCCCGACCCGCGCGTCTGAAAACCGCGGCGAAAATGCAATATTAAGGGTTGCCGGGCGATATTGGTCCACCAAAGGAGACGGTGGTGAGATCCTTGCTGGCCCATATCGCGCAGCCCGTCGAAACGACCGATCGCAGGCGGACGAGCCGCCGCACCCTCCGGCTCGATGTCGCGGCGCGCACCGCCACGGCCGAATCCGCCGTGATCATCCGCAACCTGTCGCGGACCGGCCTGCTGATCGAGACCGGCGCGGGATTTTCCATCGGCGAGACGTTCCTGCTGGTCTTGCCGGAACTCGGCGCCGCTCCCGCGCGCGTCGTTCGCCACGACGGCAGGCTCTTCGGGTGCGAGTTTCTGACGCCCGTCCCGGCGAGCGCGATCAGCGCGGCACTGCTCAGGGCGCCGCATGACGGAGAAGAAGGTGATATTGCCGAGGCCGCGACCACGGCCGCGCACGATAGCAACGGCCTCTATGCACAGCGGCCGCCCAGTGCGATCCTGTTCACGGCGTTGACGGCCTTGCTCACCGCGGTGATTCTTCTTTTCGTCTTCGCCCTCGGCTCGCTGAACTTTTCGTCCAACTAGACGGCGCGCGCCTTCGCTGGAGGGATCGATTGGCTTTTGGATCTTGGCGCACCGCCCACTTATTTTACGGAATTCCGTATTTTTGAACAATAGATGACGATATTCCGTTTGACAGTCCGACAAATATCCTTACGGAATTCCGTTTCTTGAAATTACAAATCACGGAATAGCGTATGGAAAAGACCATCTTCTCCGATCTGGGTCAGCAACTGCGATCATTGCGCGAGACCCGTGGATGGACCCAGCTCGACATTTCGAGCCGCGTCGGGAGAAGCCCAACTCGCATTTCCGAATTCGAGCGGGACCTGGCGTCCGAACGATTAGGCCGAGACCGGCTGACGTTGTTCGCCGCCATGTGCGACGCCTTGGGTGTCATACCTGTTCTGGTTCCCGAAGCGCGCGTAGCAGCCGTCCGGAACATAATCGCCGAGCGACATCAGCGCATTCATTCCTCCGAACCGGCGGGGTCGGCCTTCGATGACCTCTTCGTCGATCTCGGAGACGAAGACGAAGACGACGAAGTCGATTCCTGATGGCGAAAAAAGCTCCAGCTATTCTCGGCGTCCACCTCTTCGATGCCGGCGACCGCTCAATTCGCGTCGGCACCATAACGCGTGACGGCGATGGGGCGGTCGCCTTCACCCCCTCTGAAGCCTATATTCGCGACGCAGACAGGCCGATTTTGAGCCTTGCCTGGTATGTCCCGGGCTCGAATGATCAGACGATCGCCCGACTCGTCGGGCGCAACGACAAAATCGGGGTGAACGGATCTCTTCCCCCTTGGTTTGCCGGCCTTTTGCCCGAAGGCTCGCTCAGAGAGCTTGTCCTCGCGGAAATGGGTCCAGGCAATCATGATGAATTCGACGTACTGACACGATTGGGCGGCGATCTGCCCGGTGCCGTGCTGATTGTTCCCGAGACTGATATACCGCCGTCGGCAGGACCGCTGGACCTCACCCGCATAGCCGGATTCAAAGCGGTCGCACCGGAAGGCGTGGTCAAATTCTCTTTGGCGGGCGTGCAGCTCAAGTTTACGGCCAATCCCGAAACCGACAAGCTCACCCTACCTGGTCGCGGACAGACAGGGCGCTGCATCATTAAAGTCGGGAGCGAACGCTACCGCGACCTTCCCGAAGCAGAATTCGGCGCCATGCAACTTGCCAAACTCATCGGCGTCAATGTCGCCGACTGCCGCCTGATGCATCGCGATCATGTCCGCGGAATACCCGAGAATCTGCTCGCGCATGGCGAGAATGTTCTCGTGGTGGATCGCTTCGACCGAACCGGCGAAGGATGTCGCACTCACACAGAGGACGCCGCACAAATACTCGGCGCGGTTGGCGAAAGAAAATACACGATGGCGACCACCGAGACGGTCATTCGCATGGTCGCAAGGTTCAGCACCGATCGCCGGCTCGACATTCTCGAGGCCATCCGCCGGGTGGTCGTCGACATCCTGATCGGCAATGGCGACAATCACCTGAAAAACTGGTCGTTCCGCTTCCCGGCCCCCGACGACATCCGCTTGTCGCCCGCATATGACATCGTACCAACGATCCTCTTTCACCCTCGTGACAATATGGCTCTCAAATTCGCCGGCACACATGATTTCAGCATCATCAATCTGCACCGCTTCGAGCGCGTTGCAAAATATCTCGGCATCGATCCAAAACTTCTGATCGGCGAAGTCACCCGGACGGTGGAGAACGCAGTGATCCGCTGGCCTGAAGTGGCGCCAACACTGCTCGGCGATGAAAGAGCCGCAAAAATTATCGAAAGGCTTTCTTCACTGCGGCTCGTTGAGGAAGTCCTCGGCTAACGCCCAAAGCCTCAACCGCCCTCGCAACCGCTACAAAAGTGTCTCGCCGAACGCACGCCTGACCGCTTCTTGCTGACCCTCTATCATCCGCATGGCTTCTTTCATGGAAGGATCGCTGAGACGAACCGACGCGAGACGGCGCGTCTTTTGGATCTCTTTCGCCATGCGAGCTTCTGGCTTTGCGTCGCCAGCAAGCGGATGCCCCATCTCGGGCTTCCCAAAGCTCTGCTGACGTTACCCAAGGATACCCGGCGCGCATCGACCCGAAGGCAAGATACTGCAATTCAACAGGAAACTGGAGCGGGCGAAGGGATTCGAACCCTCGACCCCAACCTTGGCAAGGTTGTGCTCTACCCCTGAGCTACGCCCGCTCTGGCGGCTGGAAACTGGTCGGTTCCAGCGGGTGAGGCGGGCGATTAGCACCGGCTTTTTGACTCGGCAACCCCTGATTGTGCATTTTCTCCGAAGGGTTGGCATATCGCCCGAAATTCCCACATAAGCGGGGAAAGAGTCTTTCCACCGCCGCAGAAGCGACGGAAAATCAAAAACAGGAGCAATATTGCGTGGCCACGCTCGGTCTGAACCCCACTGAAAAGGAAGCCGTCGAAGCTTTCCGTCGCGACGTCGTCGACCCGTCGATGAGCAGTCTCGTCATCCTCGATTTCTGGGCCGAATGGTGCGGGCCGTGCAAACAGCTGGGCCCCGTGCTCGAAAAAGTCGCCGAGGATTATGCCGACAAGGGCGTCGTGCTGGTCAAGGTCGACGTCGATGCAAATCGCTTCATTGCCGGCCAGTTCCAGGTCCAGTCGATCCCGACCGTCTATGCGATCTTCCAGGGCCAGCCGGTGGCCAACCTGACCAACGCGCGCACCGAAAGCCAGCTGAAGGCCATTCTCGATCAGCTGCTTGCCCAGCTCCCGATCGAGAGCGAAGCGACCGCGCGCGCGATCGAGATCGCGCCGCTGATCGAGATGGGCGAAAGCATCCTCGCCGAAGGCGACGGACCGCGCGCCGCGAGCGTCTTTGCGCAAATCCTCGACATGGCGCCCGACAACGCCGCGGCGCACGGCGGGCTGATTCGCGCGCTCCTGCTCGCGGGCGATATCGAAGGCGCGCAGGCCGCACTCGACGTCGTTCCGGCCGAGGTCGCTGAAGACCCCGCGATCGCACAGGCGAAAAGCGCGCTCGCGCTCGCTGCCGATGCCCCCGACGCGGGCGAACTGGCCGCGTTCGAGGCCGCTGTCACCGCGAACCCCGACGATCATCAGGCGCGTTACGACCTTGCCAGCGCGCAGATCGGCGCAGGCCAGCGCGATGCCGCCGCTGACAATCTGCTCCACATCGTCGCCGCCGACCGCGAATGGAACGAGGACGCCGCGCGCGCCAAACTCTTGTCGCTGTTCGAAGCCGTCGGGCTCGAAGACGCGTGGGTCGCCGCGCAGCGCCGCCGCCTGTCGCTGATCCTGTTCGGCTGATGGGCGAGACCGCGCCTCTGACTATCCAGCGGATCGCGATCTTTCCGCTCACCGGCGCGGTGCTGTTCCCCGGATTGCACCTGCCGCTGCACATCTTCGAGCCGCGTTACTCGGCGATGGTGCAGGAGGTTTTGGCGCGCGACCGGCAGATCGGGATGATCCAGCCGCGCCAGCTGCCCGGCGAAGAGGATCGCGAGCCGCCCGCGCTCTATGACGTCGGCTGCGTCGGGCGCATCATCGATGTCGAGGCGCTCGACGAGGGGCGCTTCAATCTCGTGCTCGAAGGCATCGCGCGCTTTCGCGTGCGCCGCGAGCTCGACGTCACGACGCCGTTCCGGCAGGTCGAGGCCGAGATCGAACTCGAAGCCGAGGATGACGTGGTGCTCGCGAGCATCGAACGCGCGAGCCTCGAGCGCGAGGCGAAGCGTTTTGCTGCGCGGCAGGGCTATGTCGTCGACTGGGATTCGGTCGGCCAGCTCGACGATGCGACTTTGGTCAACGGTATCGCGCAGGTCGCACCGTTCGACGCCGCGGCGAAACAGGCGCTGCTCGAGGCAGGCCCGATCGACGCGCGCGCCGAGCTGGTCGTGCAGCTAATGCAATTTTTCGGCCGCTTCGACGGCGACGACGGGCGCGTTACGCTGCAATAGGTTGGGCGATGAGCCGGTCAGTGCGGCTTTCTCAGCGCCGCGTGGCGAACCATGTCGGCCAGCGCACGCCGTACGATATGGCGGTCGCTTTCGCGCAGACGTTCGACGGCGTCGCTCACGATCAGCTGATCGCGGACAAGCGCTTGCTCGGCGACGACACGCGCTTCGATCCGGTCGCTGCCGGCGCGCGAGGCACGCGACAACCCGGCGCGGCGGCGCACCACCCACTCTGCGACAAGCCGCTCGGCGACCAGGCCGGCAAGTCCGTCGGCCGCCCCTTGTTCGGTGGCCGGTTCGGCCGCGGGATCGACCAGCCAATCGGCAGCACCCTCGTCCTCCAGCGCATCGAGCGACAGCATCGCGGTCACGTCGCGCCGCCCGGCACAGCGCTGGTCGCCATGGAGACGGTGCCGCAATGCCTGCAGTTCGGCGCGAAGCTGCCAGTTGATGTAGGTGGTGAAGCGCGCACGCACGGGGTCATAGCGTTCGGCCGCCCGGTGGAGCGCGATCGCGCACACTTGCGCGGCATCGTCAGCCACGTCGGCCAAGCCGTACGTGCGGGTGAAATAGCGGATGCGCGGCGCCGCGAGCGCGGCGAGCCGGACGAATGCGCGGTCGGCTAACGCTCGTGTCCGCGCGCCCGGCGCAGCGTCAAGCGCGGTCCGCGCCTGGATATAATCGATCACCGCCTGCTCGAGCGCGTCACTTTTTGCCGACATGGTCCTGGCCCCCATCGTCCGCGGCATGGTTGCCGCATCGCCAAGGATAGGATGTCATGCTTAGCGTCGGCCTGCGGACGCCCCAGGTAGTAATACCTAAATCTCGGCGCCCGCGAGGAGACGCGGCAGGTCGCCCGCCTCGCCGCGCGCCTCATCCATGAAGAAACGCTTGAGCATCGGCATGCGCTGCACCGCGCCGAGTCCGGTGCGCCGCACCGCGGCGGCGGTACGCCCCGGAATGCCGAACAGCCGCGTCAGCCCGTCGGTGGCAAGGCTGACCATCATATTGTCGAGCCCGCGCCAGCGCTGATAGCGCGCCAGCAGCGCCGCGTCGCCAAGATCGAGCCCGAGCCTTGCACCCTCGACGAGCACCTCGGTCAGCGCCGCGACATCGCGGAGGCCAAGGTTGAGCCCTTGCCCAGCAATCGGGTGGATGCCATGCGCAGCATCGCCGACGAGCGCGATGCGGTCGGCGACGATCGACGCGCTGTGATGGAAGCCGAGCGGATAAGTCATACGCGGTGCGACAAGTTCCATCGCGCCAAGCACGCCGCCGGCACGCTTTTGCAGTTCGGCAACGAAGCCCCGCTCACCAAGCTTGGCGAAGCCCGGACCGTCCTTTTCGGATGCCGTCCACACAAAGGCCGACCGATGCCGACCCTGTTCGTCATCGACGAGCGGTAACAGAGCGAAAGGCCCCGATGGATAGAAGATTTCGTGCGCGACATTGCCGTGCGGATTTTCGTGCGCGACCGCGCCGATCATCGCATGATGATGGTACGACCAGTTGGCGATGCTGAACCCCGTGGCATCGCGTGTCGGCGAGCGACGTCCCTCGGCGACGATCAGCAGCGGTGCCGCGAGCTTCGCCCCGTCGGCGAGCGTCAGCGTGACGCCATACGCGTCAATCTCGCGCGACACGACCGCCGCGGGCATCAACAGCCGCACCAGCGGCGCGTCGGCAAGGCCAGCGGCAAGCGCAAGGCGGAGCTGGCGGTTTTCGATCATCGTCCCGAGCGGCGGATCGCCGTCGGCGGTCACGAAGTCGAGTTCGCCGCCGCGGCCGCTGTCGGGAGCGCCATCGCCCACTTTAATGGCACGGATCGGACAGCCGCGACCGGCGAGGCGCCCCGCAATCCCCAGCACCTCGAACATCTGCCATGTCGCGCTCGCAATCGCCGAGGCGCGACCGTCGAAACCCGGCGCGATCGTCGCGACCGGGTCGGCGGGATCGACGATCTGGACCGACAGGCCATGGTGGGCAAGAGCAAGGGCGAGCGCCTGGCCGACAAGGCCGCCACCCGAAATCAGGACATCGCTGCGCAGCGTTTCACTCATGGTTTCCGCCCTAGCGTGCGGCAGGACGGTTGGAAAGGCTGTGGGCGAGCGCGGGGCCGTGCTTGACGACGAGTCCGCCCCATGCGCATATCGCCGTGGTTAACTGACAGGGACCGGACAAGAGCATGGCTAGCCGCAAGGCCGCACCCGCAAAGGCCGATTGGCGCACGGTTTTCCGCCAAAGCATCGCGCGATCGCTTGTGATCGCCGCGGCGGTGGCGCTCGCGCTGTTCACGCTCTTCCTGACCCTCGCGTTCGTGACCTATGACAGCACTGACGCGGCGCTGAACACCGCCGCCCGCGGCACCGCCGCCAACTGGATGGGCGGCGCGGGCGCCTGGTTTGCCGACCTCGGCCTATCGATCGGCGGCGCGCCGATTGTCCTGCTGTTGCCGCTGCTTGGCATCATCGCATGGCGACTGTGGACGGGCGAGGCGCAGCCCTACTGGCCGCGCCAGCTTGCCTACAGCTTCATCGGCATTCTGCTCGTCGGGCTGGGCGCCGAACTCTGGTCGCCGGCCACGAACGCGCCCATGCCTGCCGGCTGGGGCGGGATCATCGCGCTGCTGATCGGCGGCGCGATCGCACCGCTGTTCGCGCAAGCGGGCGAGCCCGCCGCGGCGCTGATCCGCTTTGCAACGATCCTTCTGCTCGTCGGCTTGGGCCTGTGGCTTGCGTGGCGCGCGCTACGGCTCGAAAAGGGTTGGGCCTCGCGCTTCAAACTGCCCGCCGCCGAGGGCAGCAGCCGTGTCATCGAACCTGCGCGAGTGCCAAGCGAGGAGATGAAGGCGCCGAACTTGATGGATCGCGTCGTCAGGCCGCGCGCTGTCGCCGAACCGAGCGACCGCGCCCCGCCCGAGATCGCCGATCCGGCGCAGCGGACCGCCCCCTCAAAACCCAAGCCCAAGCCGCAGACCGAGCTTTTCACCAATTATCAGCTACCGTCTATCGATCTGCTCGCGCCGCCGCCGCCGGGGCCGACCGGGCAGATCGACAAGGCGGGGCTGGAGCGCAACGCGCGCCTACTCGAATCCGTGCTCGAGGATTTTCAGGTCAAGGGCGTCGTCACCGCGGTCCGGCCCGGCCCGGTCGTCACCATGTACGAGCTGGAACCCGCACCGGGTACCAAGGCAAGCCGCGTATCGAACCTCGCCGACGATATCGCGCGTAATATGTCGGCGCTGTCGGCGCGCATCGCACCGATCCCCGGCCGCACGGTGATCGGCATCGAACTGCCGAACGCGCATCGCGAGTCGGTCGTGCTGCACGAAATCATTGGCAGCGCCCTGTTCCAGGACCAGACCGGCGCGCTGCCGATCATCCTCGGCAAGAATATCAGCGGCGACGCGATGATCGCCGACCTCGCCCCGATGCCGCACCTGCTGATCGCGGGTACGACAGGGTCGGGTAAGTCGGTCGGTTTGAACGCAATGATCCTCTCGCTGCTCTATCGCCTCGGCCCCGACCAGGTGAAGATGATCATGATCGATCCGAAGATGCTGGAACTCAGCGTCTATGACGACATCCCGCACCTCCTCGCCCCCGTGGTGACCGAGCCCAAGAAGGCGATCCGCGCTTTGAAATGGGCCGTCGAGCAGATGGAGGACCGCTACCGGATGATGTCGTCGCTGTCGGTGCGCAACCTTGCGAGCTACAACGACAAGGTCCGCGGCGCGCTTTCCAAGGGCAAGTCGCTCGGGCGCCGGGTCCAGACGGGTTACGATCCCGACACCGGCCAGCCGGTCTATGAGGAAGAGACGCTCGACTATGCGCCGCTGCCGCAAATCGTCGTCGTGGTCGATGAACTCGCCGATCTGATGATGACCGCGGGCAAGGAAGTCGAATTCCTGATCCAGCGCCTCGCGCAGAAAGCGCGCGCCGCCGGCATCCACCTGATCCTCGCAACGCAGCGCCCGTCGGTCGACGTCATCACCGGCGTCATCAAGGCGAACCTGCCGACGCGCATCAGCTTCAACGTGACGTCGAAGATCGACAGCCGCACTATTTTGGGCGAGGCGGGCGCCGAACAACTGCTGGGCAAGGGCGACATGCTCTACGTGCCCGGCGGCAAGCAGATCACGCGTATCCACGGGCCGTTCGTGTCCGATGACGAGGTGCGCGCGGTTGCCGATCACTGGAAGGGCCAAGGCCGCCCCGACTATATCGAAAGCGTCACCGAAGATCCCGAGGACGGCGGCTTCGCGATGGAGGGCGCCCCCGCGGGCGGCGACAGCGCCGAGGACCGCATGTATGCGAAAGCCTGTCAGATCGTCGTCGAAAGCCAGAAGGCATCGACGAGCTGGCTGCAGCGGCAACTGCGCATCGGTTACAACAGTGCCGCGCGCCTGATCGAGCGGATGGAGGAGGAAGGGCTGGTCAGCCCGCCCAACCATGTCGGCCGCCGCGACGTCCTCACCGACCAATATGGTCAGCAACGGTGAGGAACCTTTGCCGGCCTTGTGACTTGAACAGCGTCTAACGACGGGTTCAGCGCGGGTTCAATGCCCGGCTGCGATGGCCCCAGTCCCCTATTCAGAGATGAGAGCCCGATGACCTTCAAGACGAACATGACCCGCCTCGCTGCCTGGACGCTCGCCCCGATCGCCGCTGCCGGACTCGCGACCGGCGCACCGGCGACCGCTCAGTCGGCGAACACGCTGGCATCGGTCCAGTCGCACCTCAAATCAACCAGCTCGATGACCGCCGATTTCGTGCAGACCGACCGCAATGGCCAGCGACTGAGCGGACAGCTGACGCTGAAGCGGCCGGGCAAGATCCGCTTCCAATATCAAAAAGGCGTACCGCTGCTGATCGTCGGCGACGGCAGCTCGCTGACGATGATCGACTATGAGGTGAAGCAGGTTCAGCGCTGGCCAGTGAAGAATTCGCCGCTCGGCGCGCTGCTCGACCCCGATCGCGACCTCACCAAATATGCCCGGGTTTTGCCGACCGGCAGCGATGACGTGCTGAGCGTCGAGGTCAAGGATCCCAAGCGCCCCGAATATGGCACGATCACGATGGTATTCGTTCGCGACGGTTCGGCACCCGGCGGGCTTCGCCTGCGCGGCTGGGTCGCGCTCGATTCGCAGAACAACCGGACGCGGATCGATCTCACCAACCAGAAATTCAACGTCGCGGTCGCCGATTCGGCGTTCAAATGGACCGACCCGCGGCCGAAGCAGCGCGGCCGCGCGGGCTGATCCGGGGCGGTTCCCGCTTTCAAAGCTATGGCGCCGAATCTGCGAAAGGGATCGGCGCCATTTTTCCGGACCAACGGACGTCTCGCATCGACGAACTGCAAGAACGGCGCGCAGCCACGTATTTTGTTCAGCTTGGCGACAGGGAAGACGGTCTATTCCATCTCTCGAAGGCGCCGACACGGCCCCCGGATTTGGGTTTCCCCCTGTTGCCCCACCCGGACTGCCAGGCACCTTCATTCAAGAGCGTGACGAACGCTGACCTTGAACCCCCGTTCCACCGCCCCTGGGACGGGGGTTTAATTTGTCCGGCGTTGTTTTGCCGCTGACGCGGCAGGTGGCACCAGCCCGCAATCGCATTGCGAACCACGCCCCGCGCCGATAGAGCCACCGCATGACTCACACCAGCATCGCTTCGTGGAACATCAACAGCGTTCGCGCCCGCATCGGCATCGTTGAAAAATTCCTGCGCGAAGAGGCCCCCGACATCCTCTGTCTGCAGGAGACGAAGGTCGAATGCACCCTGTTCCCGCCGGAGATGTTCAAGCGGCTGGGCTATCAACATATCGTCACCCACGGCCAGCGCATGCACCACGGCGTTGCCATCGTCAGCAAGCTGCCGCTGACCGATGTGCGCAAATATGACTGGCAGGCGAATGGCGAGGCGCGCCACGTCGGTGTGACGCTGCCCTCGGGCGTACGGCTCGACAATGTCTATATCCCCGCCGGCGGCGACATCCCCGACCGCGAACTCAATCCAAAATTCGGGCAGAAGCTCGATTTCTTTGGCCGGATGACCGAATGGGCGGGAGCGCTGAACGGGACACCGACGGTCCTCACCGGCGATTTCAACGTCGCGCCGCTCGAAAGCGATGTGTGGAATCACAAGGCGCTGCTCGACGTCGTCAGCCACACGCCGGTCGAGGTCGAAACCCTCGCGCGGCTGCAGGCCGCATCGAACTGGGTCGACCTCGGGCGCCACTTCATACCGGCGCCGGAGCGGCTCTATACTTGGTGGAGCTATCGCGCGAAAGATTGGGAGGCGTCGAACCGCGGCCGCCGCCTCGACCATATGTGGGTGACCCCCGACCTGATGCCCAAGGCGGTGTCGCACCGCATCGTCCAGCCGGCGCGCAGCTGGGAACGGCCGTCGGACCATATTCCGCTGATCACCGAGTTCGATTTTTGAGCCATATCGGCGCCCGACGGGCGGCACGCGCCATCGACGCACTGCGACGCGGCTGGCCGTTTCGTGTGGTGGGCGCGGACGGCATGCTCGACCTGCTAGCAGTCGAAAGCGCACGCGATGAGGCGCTGGCCGAGTTTGAAAGCCGCGATATGCTGCTCTCGGGCGAGCGCGCGATCACCCTCAAGCTCACTAACCAGCGCGTCGCCGCGACGCCGGGTCCGGTCCGGCTGGCGAACGCCGCCGATACCGTCACCGCCGCCCTCGCGATCGCCGATCCGGCGCTCGATCTGGCGAACCCGCTCAAGGGGCCCTTCCACACCATCGCGACCCGTGGCGAAACGGCGGCCATCGCCGCAATGACGATGGCGCGCCACGCGGGACTGCTCCCTGCCTTTTTCGTGCGCGACGCTTCGGGGGAGGCCGAGACGACGTGCAGCGTTGACGATGTCGCCGCGCTGCTCGACCCGACGCGGCTTCAGGTCGCGGCGCGCGCGCGTCTGCCTGTCGAAGCGAGCGAAAGCGCCGAAATCATTGCCTTCCGCTCCCCCGAGGAAGCGTCAGACCATGTCGCGCTCGTCATCGGCAAGCGCGACGGCGATGCGCCCGTCGTCCGCCTGCACAGCGAATGCCTGACTGGCGACGTGCTCGGCAGCCTCAAATGCGATTGCGGGCCGCAGCTCCACGCCGCGCTCCACGCGATGGCCGACGCCCCGTGGGGGGTGCTGCTATATCTGCGGCAAGAGGGGCGCGGCATCGGCCTCGTCAACAAGCTGCGCGCCTATGCGCTGCAGGATCAGGGTTACGACACCGTTGACGCGAACCTGCGGCTGGGCTTTCCGGTCGAGGCACGCGATTTCGCGATCGCCGGACGGATGCTCGAACTGCTCAACATCCCGCGCATCCGGCTGATGACGAATAACCCCGAGAAGGTCGCGCGGCTCGAAAAGGAGGGTGTCGAGGTGGTCGAGCGTATCCCGCTCGCGCTTCCGACGAACAAATATAATGAGCAATATCTCGCGACGAAGCGCGATCGCACGGGACACCAGCTCTAACGAAAAAGGCGCCGGACGATGCCGGCGCCTTTCACGGGAATTAGTGGACGAAACGCGCGACGACGTCGCGATAGCTTCGACTGACCTTCACCTGCGCGCCTGAACCCAGCACGAGGAAGCATTCGCCGTTGGTGTGCGGCTTGACCTGCTTCACCTGCGACAGATTGACGATCGTCGAGCGATGTACGCGCTGGAAGTTGCGCGGATCGAGTCGCTTTTCCAGATCCTTCATCGTCTCGCGCAGGATCAGGCTGTTGTCGGCGGTATAGATGCACATATAGTCGCCCGCGGCGTCGATGCGTTCGATGCTGTCGACATCGACGCGGAAGATCTGGCCGCGATCCTTGATGTTGATCATCTTTTCATAGCGATCGGCGGCATGCGCATCGGGCTGGGTCTCGGCGTCATAATCCTCGACTGCTTCGGGCGCGACTTCGGCGAGTACCGTCTTGAGACGCTCGACCTCGGCGACGCCGCGCTTTTCGGCAAGCCGCTGGCGAACGCGGTCGAGCGCATCGGCAAGCCGTTCAGGCTCAACCGGTTTGACGAGATAATCGACCGCCTGCGCCTCGAAGGCGCGGATGGCGTGATCCGAATAGGCGGTAACGAACACCACTAGCGGCGGTTCGACCTCCATCAATCCCTGGATCACCGAAAAGCCGTCGAAACCCGGCATCTGGATGTCGAGGAACACGAGGTCGGGCTTGTGGGTCTTGATCTTTCTGATGGCTTCGCGGCCATTTTGCGCGGTGTCGACGATTTCGACGTCCGTGTGCGGTTCCAGCCGCAGTTGCAGGCCTTGGGTGGCCAATTTTTCATCATCCACCAGGATGGTTCTGATCGTCATGTTCTTTCGGTTCCAATCGTCATTTGCCCATCAGGCTGGAACGGAAACTCGATTACCACCGTGAAGCCGCCCTCAGCGCCCACATGGACGTCGAACCGGTGCTGGTCGCCAAAAGCCTGCGCCAGCCGGTCCCTGATATTGGCTAAACCCACACCGGTCGATTCCGTTGCAACGCCTGTGGTGGGGTCCGTGCGGTCGGCTGACAATCCCGCGCCGGTGTCGGACACGGTGATCCGGACATTTTGACCGGCCAACTGTGCAGACAGCGTGATATCGGCGCCGTCCTCCTGCGGTGTCACTGCGTATTTTATCGCATTTTCGATGAGCGGCTGGAGCAAAAGCGAGGGCAATCGCGCCCGCGCGACCGCCGGATCGATCGCGAAATGCGGGCGCAGCCGCTCCTCGAAGCGCATTTTTTCAATTTCGAGGTAAAGCTTCAGCGTCTCGATCTCCTGCGCCAGCGTCACTTGCGCGGTCGGCTCGTTCGCGAGCGTGTAGCGCAGGAACGCCGACAGGCGCGACAGCATCGCATTGGCGGGCTCAGCCTGCTTCAGCAGCACGAGCGTCGAAATGCTGTTCAGCGTGTTGAACAGGAAATGCGGATTGAGCTGATAACGCAGCATCGCGAGCTGCGCCGACGCCGCCTGCGCCTCGAGCCGGATGACGCGATCATTCTGTTCCTCGAGCTGGAGGAAATAATTGATCGCGAAATAGAGCGCCGACCACGCCGCGAGCGACGTCGCGTCGATATACATCGCGCCGAGGAGCAGGCTGGTGAAGCCCGCCTCGCTCGCCGGATTCTGAATCTGCGCGACCCACGCGTCGATGAACGCCCAGAGCGCGGTTGCTATCCCCGCGAGCCCGAAGCTGACGCCCCACATCAAAAGCGGGCGGCGGCTGATCAGCGCGCGATAGCAGGCCGACAGGATCAGCGTCAGCGAAAAGCCGGTGATCGCCGAAATCGTCTGGGGAATCAGAAAGGTGAAGGCTTGGCCATTGGCGAGCCCCGACACCCCGCGCAGACCGAGCCACGCGGCCCAACCCAATATCTGCAGGTTCCAGAAAGCCCGGACCTTGTTGTCGAAAAAGGGGCCCGGCGAAGACAGTCGGAAAAGCGGCATGGGAGTCTGTACGATGGCGATGGTCAGTCGCCGCGCGGGCGATATCGGAAACCGGTGCGGCCGATCATTCGGCCGCAACCGGCGCCAGTCCGCCCTCACTGCGCACGCGCGCCTGACCAAGCGGCTGCAGTTCGGCGCGATGCTTCCACAGCAATTCCTTGTACCCGATCACCCGGCCGTCGTGCGCGGTGAGCGTGACAGGGCCAATCGGCTGTTCGTCGCGCGCATCGACCAGCACCGGTGTCGAGGGCACGCCCGCGCCCCATTTTTCGCCCCATTGGCGGAGCGCAATCATCGCGGGGAGCAGCTCGATGCCCTTTTCGGTCAGCTGATACTGAACCTTGCGGCGGTCCTCGGCCATCACTTCGCGCGCCATGATGCCATGGTCGACCAGCCGCGAAAGCCGGTTCGACAGGATGTTGCGCGCGATGTTCAGTTCCTGCTGGAACTCCTCGAAATGATGGACGCCGTTAAAGGCGGCGCGAAGGATCATGAACGACCATCGTTCGCCCATCGCTTCCAGCGCCAGCGGCAGGGCGCAATTGCCCCCATCCATGTCGTTCAGCAGTTCGCGTAATTTTCCCATAGCCAATGCCCTAACGTAAAATCGCCCTGTGCGCCAAAAAAATATAGGCCCTCCGTTGCATTTCGCAACTCAAAGTCTAGGGACCACTTCGCAGCCTTTCGGTTGTGCAAAAACAGGAGGTCCAGATGCCCGAATTCAAGCTTTCTCCCCTCACCCCGTCCTTCGCGCTGGCCGGCGCCGCACTGTTCGGCAGCCTAATATTCGCATCGTCAGCCGCAACTGCCGCCGGCGGCGCTTATTATCGCGCCGAACTTGCCAGCCCTGCGCCCGGGGCACGCTTCGTTGCACGCGACGTCGTCTGGGCTTGCACCGATGCCGCCTGCATTGCCGTTCAGGGGACAAGCCGTCCGCTGATCATGTGCTCGGCGCTGGCAAAAAAAGCGGGTCCGGTGACGAGCTTCACTGCAGGCGGGAAAGCGCTCGAGGCCGACGACCTCGCGCGCTGCAACGCCGCGAAATAATTTGGTCCCAAAGCTTTGAAAGCTGCCGCGCTTCGCCTGCCTTGCAGGCGAGGCGCCGAGGATTTTCCACGCCCTTTTGCGCATGGCGACCGATGCTTCCAACCGGCTTTATCAAAATTGCTGATCTCGGGCGGTTCCGCGCAAGCAAATTTCGCATTGCAATATTGCCTGCATGAACGACATTGGACGCGATGCTGAGGCAATATGAACTTGTCGAGCGCGTACGCGCTTATGATCCCGACGTCGACGAGGCGCTGCTGAACCGCGCCTATGTGTTTACCGTCCAGAAGCATGGCAGCCAGAAACGCGCCTCGGGCGACCCCTATTTCAGCCATCCGGTCGAGGTTGCGGGCATTTTGACCGACCTTCATCTCGACGCCGAGACGATCGTGACCGCGCTGCTGCATGACACGCTCGAAGATACACTGACCACCCCTGAAGAGATCGAACGTCTGTTCGGGAGCGACGTCGGCCGTCTCGTCGACGGCGTGACCAAGCTCAGCAAGATCGAGGCGCAGACCGAAAACGAACGCGCCGCCGAAAATCTGCGCAAATTCCTGCTCGCCATGTCCGACGACATCCGCGTGCTGCTGGTCAAGCTGGCTGACCGGCTGCACAATATGCGGACGCTGCATTTTATCAAGAATCCCGAAAAGCGCCGCCGCATCGCCAAAGAGACGATGGATATCTATGCCCCGCTCGCCGAGCGGATCGGCATGTATGAATATATGCGCGAGATGCAGCTCCTCGCGTTCAGCGAGCTCGAACCCGAAGCCTATGCGACGATCACCGGCCGTCTCGCCAAGCTGACCGCGGGCGGCAAGGACAAGGTCGCGGGGATCAGCCGCGAGTTCAAGGAACTACTCGCCAAGAACGGCATCGAGGCCGATGTTTCGGGGCGCGAAAAGCACCCCTATTCGATCTGGCGCAAGATGCAGGAGCGCCACGTCAGCTTCGAGCAGGTCACCGACATCATCGCGTTCCGCATCATCACCCCGACCGACGCCGATTGCTATGCCGCCCTCGGCATCCTCCACCGCAAGTGGAAAATGGTCCCCGGCCGTTTCAAGGATTATATCTCGACCCCGAAGCGCAACGGGTACAAGTCGCTGCACACAACGATCATGCACCAGCAGAATATGCGGATCGAAATCCAGATTCGCAGCCTCGGCATGCACCAGCAGTCCGAATTCGGGTTCGCTGCGCATTGGGCGTACAAGCAGGGCGGCACCGCGCCCGACGGTCAGGCCGGATGGATCCGCGACCTGATTGAAATCCTCGAGCAGACGCACGATCCCGAAGAGTTTCTCGAAAACACGCGCATCGCGATGTATCAGGACCGCATCTTCGCCTTCACGCCGAAAGGCAGCCTGCACCAGTTGCCGAAGGGCGCAACCCCGGTCGATTTCGCTTATGCCGTCCACACCGGGCTCGGCGACCGCACCGTGGGCGCGAAGGTCAACGGCCGGCTGGTGCCGCTGCGCACTCAGCTGAGCAATGGCGACACGGTCGAGATCCTGTCCTCCGACAAGCAGACACCGCAACCTGCCTGGCTGGGCTTTGCGGTCACCGGCAAGGCGCGCGCGGCAATCCGCCGCCATGTCCGGTCGAAGGAAAAGGTCGAACTCGCCGCGCTCGGCCGCAAGATGTACGACGAGATCGCGCTGCGGCTGCCGAACAAGGTCGGCGACAAGGCGCGTATCGCTGCGCGCGATCGGCTGAAGCTCGACGACGACACCGCGCTCTATGTCGCGATCGCCAAGCAGCGGATCACCGACAATGCGCTGCTCGAGGCGCTCGTCCCCGGCATCACCGCCGAGATGAAGACGAAGCCCGGCAAGCTTGTGCAGGGCGCGGCGGTATCGATCGCCGGACTGACCCCCGGCGTCGCTTATCAGCTTGCCGACTGCTGCCACCCGGTTCCCGGCGACCGCATCGTCGGTCTGTCGCGCCCGGGCGAGGGGATCGAGGTGCATGTCATCGACTGTCCCCGCCTTGCCGATGGGGTCGACGCCGACTGGATCGACCTTCGGTGGCAGGAAGACAGCGAGGGCGGCAATGCGCGGCTGTGCATCGTCATCCTCAACGAGCCCGGCACGCTCGCCGAAATGTCGGGCATTCTCGCCGCCAATATGGCGAACATCACCAATCTGCGCCTGTCGAACCGCGAGGGCGGTTTCCACACTTATGACGTCGTCGTCGAGGTGCGCGACGTCCAGCATGTGATGCGCATCCTGTCGGCGCTGCGTGCCTCCGACACGGTGGTTCAGGCCGAGCGGCAGTAAGCAAGCTGTTCGCCGGCTTTGGGGGTGGAGAGCTGCCGTTGCCCTCTCGTGCCATCCCGGGCTGGATCCGGGGCCCGGCCGGCAAGGACCCGCGTGATATTCCCAAAGTTCAGTGAAGTTCAGCCTTATGCGCGCCCCAATTTGAACCTCGCGGCGTGCCGGACGCACCCTGCACGCCATGCCGCACCGGCAAGACGGGCAGCGACCGCTTTTATCCACCAAATGAAAGAGCCGGATGAAGGCTGGCACAGCCGGATAATGTAGGACAGCGCTTTTTTTCGAGCGGCAGATGTCGGCTTTGGGGTGGAAGCGGCTCCTTTTGTGAACCCCGGCGAAGGCCGGGGCCAGTGCCATAACACGCCGGGTCACGCGGGAATTCTGGGCCCCGGCTTTCGCCGGCGTTCACATTTCTAACGTCCGCTTCCGGTCGAAAGCCGCCCTCGCCCTCAGTTCGTATAGAGCAAAGGCGGCCGCCAGCCATTCTGGTCGACCTCGTCGCTGACCTTGTAGACCATGCCCTTGCTGTTCAGGAACAGCCTTTCCATTTCCGGCCGCGTGAAGGGCCGCGAGCCAACGCGCCCGAATACCGCCATCTGCCCGCCGGTTTCGTCGACCGCGCGGTCGCGGTCGAGGCCCTTCGACAGCGCGAGCGCGGGCGACGGCGTCTTCGCCCACGCGATCAGCTCTGGGGTCGGTTTCGGCGAGAAGCCGTAGAGGCCCGGATTGTCGGGGCTAGTCAGCTGGAGCACCTTGATCCCGTTCCTGCCGTCGGCGACGTAACCGAACAGCGAGGCATTGGTCGACGCGACGATGACATCCTCGGCATCGTTGAGCACGCCGCCAAAGGTCAGCCCCGGCCAGACGACCGGCGCCGCGGGACGCGTCACATCGACGATGACAAGCCCGTCGGCCTTTGCCGCGACATACATATAGGTGCGCGCCACATACACTTTGCGTGCATTCGCCAACCGCACCGTGCCCGACGGGACCGCGACCGGCTGCGCGAGGTTGGTGACGTCGAACAGCTTCACCCCTTCGGCATCGGTGACCCAAAGGTAACGGAACTGCACTGCGCTCGCGCGCGCGTCGGTCAGCGGCAGCTGCGCCGTGACCTTGGGCTGCAATGGCGTCGACAGGTCGAGCGCGACCAGCCCTGCGTCGGTGGTGATATAGGCCATGCTGCCCGCGAGCGTGATGTGCCGCGCGCCCGCCAGCACATTACCCTCGTTCCACGTCAGTGCACGCTTGAACTTGTTGTTGCGGAACTCGGCGTCGGCGAGCGTGTCGATGTCGACGAGGATCAGCCCCTCGACGCTGTCGGTGACCACCGCGTAACGGTAGATGTCGTGCATCACCTGCTCGTGGTTCTCGGGGAAATTCTTCACGATATTCTCGTTGCGCGACACGCTGACCGGCTGCGTCGTCGCGATCGCCATGCAGGTCGCATTCTTCGTCTTCACATGCGTGTCGTGGCCGAGCGCCGAGAAGGGCGCGCGGATGATGCGTTCGGAGAAGCCCTTGTTGCCGATCGACGCGACGTCATAGACGCGGAAACCGCCCTTGCCCTCGGCGACGAACATATATTCGCCGCGCTGCTGGAGGCAGTTCACGCGGCCGCTCGTCCCCTGGACAATATTGGCGAATTCCTCGAGCGCGTGGGTCTCGCCCGAGCCCTTCTTGTCGAAGGTCTTCCCGCGGACCCAGTTCTTGAGTTCGCGGCCGTTCTGGTCGACGTGCAGCTTCCAGTAATCGGGATAGGCGTATTTCTGGAGATAGCTGCCGATCACCGCCTGCGGCTCGTCCCATTCGGTGACGCGCGTCGCCTGGAAGCTGTTTTCCTGACCCGACCAGACGTTGAGCCCCACGAAGTTGACGAAGTTGGTGCCGAGCAGATTGAGCTGCGCCATGATCGCATTATTGTCGTCGGCCGCTGACAGATGGCAGTCGCTGCATTGCTTGGTTTCGGAGCGGCGCACCGTGTGCGGGAAGTGCGGCGCGAAGGCCTGGCTCGAATAACCCGCCGAAGAGATCGGCGGCTGCTGCACATAGATGCGCTCGCGGTTGATATTCGTTGAGGACAGCACCAGCGCCGAGGTCGAGCGCACCGGGGTGATGATCCCGCGCGCTTCGCCATCCGGGCCCGGTTCGCCGGGCTTGGTCAGCTGGTGCCGGCCGAGCTGGAACATTTCGTCGCGCGCCACCTGCGGGTTGTAGGTCGCGAAGTTGCGCGTCTCCTCCCCCTCGAAATGGTGCATCTTGGTTTTCCAGTTCGCCTCGATCGGCAAATGGCAACCGCCGCAACTCGTCGTCCATGACAGGTGACAGGTGAAGCAGGTCATCTTGTCGTCGCCGTGCGCACGGTCTTCCTTGGCGACCCCCGGCCCCCATTCGAACTTGCCGTCCTCGCTGCCTGCCCGCGCCATCAGCTTGGCGCGCGCCGCCTTGGCGTTGAAATGCGGTCCCGGGGTCACCGCCTGTTTGACGAGACTGACCTGCCATTCGAGCTTCGGATCGACGATCGAACGCTGGATCAGGCCGATGACTTCGGCATCGTCATTATACTGGAATTCGAAACGACGGCGCCCGTCGGGATTACGCAGCAGCGCGAGGTTATTGCCCTGCGGCCGTGCCGCGACGTTCGAGGTCAGAAGGTTCGGGAAGGCGTCGGCGGTGCCGTGGCAATCCTTGCAGCTGATCTCGACCGCGTTCGCGACCTCGCCCTGGATATAGCCGTTGCCGTGGCTGTCCTGCGCGAAGTGGCAGTCGGCGCATTGCATGCCCTTTTCGGCGTGGATGTCCATCATATGGACCGCCTTGCCGGGATTGATCCCGGGCGGGACGAACTTGCCCTCGACGCCCGGCCGGCCGGGATCGGCGCTCGTCAGACAGAGGTCGCGCTCCTTGGGATCACTGTAATGGCTGCAACTCTTGCGCCATTTCTCGGGATCCTTCGGGTCGATGATGTTCGCGGTATCGGTGCCATAGGTCGACATATTGCCGTCGGCGGTCAGCAGATTGCCGTTGCGGTCGCGCTTGAAGATGCCGCGGAAGTTCCAGCCATGGCCGTGATAGTCGGCGAACTGCGTATCCTTGTTGCTATCGTTGACGTCATAAACGTCGCGCAGGAATTCGACATCGGCCCACAGCCCGCGCGCCGCTGCGGCCTCGGGATTGCGCTCGAGCACCTGATGCACCTCGGCGGCGGTCGGATAGCGCTGCTGCTTGTATTTCTTCTGATACTCCTCGTCGCTCATCCCCGGCGGACGCGGCGCGGTGTTGTCCGGACCCGGCCACATCTGTGGGGCATCCGATTCATAGTCCCACATCGTGTAGCCGAGGTAGGAGTTCAGGAAGATATTCGGCTGGTGCATGTGGCACGACATGCACTGCG
>Ga0247823_10000767_pt1 | contig 27084 bp, 24 predicted proteins | sample 13C_PalmiticAcid_2_FD_192426 | JGI IMG/M metagenome (GOLD analysis project Ga0247823, IMG submission 192426) | Soil microbial communities from agricultural site in Penn Yan, New York, United States - 13C_PalmiticAcid_Day30 | ecosystem: Environmental > Terrestrial > Soil > Agricultural land... | reverse complement strand
TCACGCCGCTCGCGCGCCTGCAGGCCCACATCCGCAACACCGCGCACCGCGTGCTGATGCTGGCCGAAAGCGACGGCCGGCGCGAGAGCCTGCTGGACTTCCTGCGCGCCAGCGGCGTGAACCCGCCGGCCTTCGACTCGCTCGCCGAGTTCCAGGCCAGCGACGAAAAGACCGGCATCGCGACCGCCGCGCTCGCGGTCGGTTTCTCCTGGCTGGACGACGGCATCGACTTCGTCACCGAAACCGAACTCTTCGCCGCCGGCCCCACCACGCGCCGGCGCAGGAAGCAGGAACAGGTCAGCGACGTCGATGCGCTGATCAAGGACCTGTCCGAGCTCAACGTCGGCGACCCGGTGGTGCACAACGCGCACGGCATCGGTCGTTACCGGGGCCTGGTGAACATGGACATGGGGGAGAAGAACCCCGACGGCAGCCCGGCGCTGCAGGAATTCCTGCACCTGGAGTACGCCGACAAGGCGGTGCTCTACGTGCCGGTGAGCCAGCTGCAGCTCATCGGCCGCTACACCGGCGTGAGCGCCGACGAGGCACCGCTGCACAAGCTCGGCAGCGGCCAGTGGGACAAGGCCAAGCGCAAGGCCGCCGAGCAGGTGCGTGACGCCGCCGCCGAGCTGCTCAACATCTACGCCCGCCGCGCCGCGCGCCAGGGCCATGCGTTCCGCTACTCGGCGCAGGACTACGAGGTGTTCGCCAACGACTTCGGTTTCGACGAAACCGCCGACCAGCGCGCCGCCATCCACGCCGTGATCCAGGACATGATCAGCCCGCGCCCGATGGACCGGCTGGTCTGCGGCGACGTGGGCTTCGGCAAGACCGAGGTCGCCCTGCGCGCCGCCTTCGTGGCCGTCACCGGGGGCCGCCAGGTGGCCTTCCTCGCGCCCACCACGCTGCTGGCCGAGCAGCACTTCCAGACCCTGTCCGACCGCTTCTCGAAGTGGCCGGTGAAGGTGGCCGAGATGAGCCGCTTCCGCTCGGCCAAGGAAATCACCGCCGCCGCCAAGGGCCTGGCCGATGGTTCGGTGGACATCGTGGTCGGCACGCACAAGCTGCTCAGCGAGAGCGTGAAGTTCAAGGACCTGGGCCTGCTCATCATCGACGAGGAGCACCGCTTCGGCGTGCGCCACAAAGAGGCCATGAAGGCGCTTCGCGCCGAGGTCGACGTGCTCACGCTCACCGCCACGCCGATCCCGCGCACCCTGGGCATGGCGCTCGAAGGCCTGCGCGATCTGTCGGTGATCGCCACCGCGCCGCAACGCCGCCTGGCCATCAAGACATTCGTGCGCAACGAGGGCAACGGCGTGATCCGCGAAGCCGTGCTGCGCGAGCTCAAGCGCGGTGGACAGGTCTACTTCCTGCACAACGAGGTCGAGACCATCGAGAACCGCCGGCAGAAGCTCGAAGAGATCCTGCCTGAGGCGCGCATCGCCATCGCCCACGGCCAGATGCCCGAGCGCGAACTCGAGCGCGTGATGCGCGATTTCGTGGCGCAGCGCTTCAACGTGCTGCTGTGCTCGACCCTCATCGAGACCGGCATCGACGTGCCCACGGCCAACACCATCGTGATGAGCCGCGCCGACAAGTTCGGCCTGGCCCAGCTGCACCAGCTGCGCGGACGCGTGGGCCGCAGCCACCACCAGGCCTACGCCTACCTCATGGTGCCCGATATCGAGGGCCTGACCAAGCAGGCGGCCCAGCGGCTGGACGCGATCCAGCAGATGGAGGAACTCGGCAGCGGCTTCTACCTGGCCATGCACGACCTGGAGATCCGCGGCGCGGGCGAGGTGCTGGGCGAACACCAGAGCGGCAACATGCTCGAAGTGGGCTTCCAGCTCTACAACGAGATGCTCAGCGAGGCCGTGAGTTCGCTCAAGGCCGGGCGCGAGCCCGACCTGCTCGCCCCCTTGTCCGTCACCACCGACATCAACCTGCACGCCCCCGCCCTGCTGCCCAACGACTACTGCGGCGACGTGCACCTGCGCCTGTCGTTCTACAAGAAGCTGGCCACCGCGAAGAACACCGATCAGGTCGATGCGCTGCTGGAAGAGATCGTGGACCGCTTCGGCAAGCTGCCGCCCCAGGCGCAGACGCTGATCGACGTGCACCGCCTGCGCTGCATCAGCGCGCCCTACGGCGTGGTCAAGGTCGATGCGGCGCCGGGGGTGACGAACATCACCTTCCGCGCCAACCCGCCGTTCGAGCCGATGCGCATCATCGAGCTGATCCAGAAGAACCGCCACATCAAGCTGGCCGGCAACGACAAGCTGCGCATCGAGCGCCCCCTGCCCGAGGTGAAAGACCGCGTGCAGCTGGTGCGCGATGTGCTGCGCAGCCTGGGAACGCCGCAGGCCGCTGCGGCGGCGGCCCCCTAAGCCCCGAAGTTGGCCGAGTTCGAGCGCAGCATCTCCGGGTGCATCTCGAACAGGTGCGGGTTGGCCGGGTTGACCACCACCCGCACCCAGCCCGAATCGGGCCAGCCGAAGGTCTCCAGCCGCGTGAAGTTCTCGAAAAAGCGCTCGGTCCGGGGATTGAGCAAGGGCTTGCCGATGCGGAAGATGTGGGTGTCGCCGTGCACGTACAGCACCGGTTTCGGAAAGTCCTGCACCTGCTCGATCAACGCGTCCAGGAACGGGTCGTAAGGGGTGGCGGGCGCGGCCTTGGGCGCATCCGCGCCACGCACGCTGCGCACGTAGCGGCTGGCGTAGGAGCGCGTCCAGCGGTTCTCGAAGTCCGGGTTGGCGTGCGAGATCAGCACCAGCCCCGGGCTGCCTTCGGCCTTGGCCGTGGCGAAAGCCTTGCGCATCCAGGCGATCGTGGCGGCCTGGCGCGCTGTGTGCTCGGCCTTGTCTTCCTGCGAGTTGTCGTCGCTGCCCACGATGTGCAGCGTCGCGAAACGCAGCCCCTGGAGGTTCCAGGTCAGGTTCTCGACATAGCTCGCGTAGGCCGGATCGCTCGCCTGGCTGACCACCGGCATGCGGCGCTGGCCCAGCGTGGTCTGACGCGGGTAGAAGGTGGCGCGCAGCTTCTGCAGCCGGTCCTGCGGCGAGACCTTGATCTTCTTGAACTGCACCGCGTCGGACCAGTCGTTGTCACCCGGTGTGAGCACCAGCGGGTGCCGGCAGGCCTGGAAGGTGCTCAGCACGTAGGCGTAGTTGTCGTCGGTCATCGGCATGCGGGCCAGCAAGGGATCGCGCTCGTAAGGGCGCGGGTCGAACATGCAGTCGCCGATGTGGGTGACGAAGCTCAGCTCGCGCGCATTGATGTCGGCCATGACCCGCGCGTACTCGGCTTCCTGGGCGCGGGTGTAGGGAATGTCGCCCACGACGCCGAACTCGAAGCGCCCGCCCTGCGGCGCGGACGCCGCTCGCGGTGCGGCGCTGGTGCACGCCTGCACCAGCGGCAGGGCCGCCAGCGCGCCGAGCGCGCGGGCCATGAAAGGACGTCGGCTGGATACCGTCTTGCTCATCGTCTTGTCTCCGGTTGTGGTGTTGAAACCGGGCGCATGTTGGCCGCTGCGGCGGGCACTGGCAAACGACTAATATTCGCCATCGCAACAGTTCTGCTGAACCGAAACGCCTTTCGCCGCCATGCAACACCCCCACCTGCCCGCCCTGCACCTGCTCGTGGCGTTCGAGGCGGCGGCGCGTCTGATGAGCTTCAAGCGGGCCGCCGAAGAAATCTCCGTCACGCCCTCGGCCCTGAGCCAGCGCATCGTCCGCCTGGAGCAGGCGCTGGACACGCCCCTGTTCGAGCGCGGCAACCGCCGCATCCGCCTGACCGCCGACGGCACCACCTACCTGCACGAGGTGCGGCAGGCCCTGGCCGCGCTGGCCAGCGTGTCGCCCCGCACCCGACGGCGGGCGCCGGCGACCGTGACGCTGACGATGAACGGCCTGGTCGCGCACGAGCTGGTGATCCCGAATCTGCCCCGGCTGCCGCGCTGGGACCCGGACCTGGAACTTCAGGTGCTGTCGCGCGCGAGCATGAAGACCTATTTCGCGGAGGACCCGGCGGCCGGCACCATCGATGGCGGCATCCGCATCGGCAACGGCCCGTGGCCACCGTTCGAGCCGCACCTCATTGGTCGGCTTTCGGCCGCGCCGCTGTGCGCGCCGGCGGCGCTGCCGGAACTGCGTGACTGGGACGACCTGCACCGGCAGACGCTGTACTGCGCCCGCTCGCGCCGCGCGGAAACGCTGGAGACCTTCCGCCACCCGGTGACCGGCGCCTACCCGGGCCGGGTGGTCACGTTCGAGACGCAGCTGGAGGCGGCCCGTGCCGTCGAAGCGGGCCTGGGGGTGATGAACGGGATGATGCCGCTCATGAGCGGGCTGGTGCAGCGCGGCCGGCTCGCGGTGGCGGTGGGGCCACCGCGGCCGACGCCGGAGTCGGTCTGGCTGCTCGTGCGCGACGATTGCACGGCGCCTGCGCGCATGGCCGCCGTGGCCCGGTGGCTGGCGGACAGCTTCGAGCGCCTGCAGGCGCCTCACAACGCACCTGCGGCGCCCTGACGCGCCCGTTCAGTTGCCGGTCTGGAAGCCGATGGCACGGACCAGCCGACCCCAGCGCTCGTGGTCGCTCGCCAGCACGGCCGCCAGCGCCTCGGGTCCCCAACCGGTGGGCTCCAGCCCCCGCTCGACGAGGAAGCGCCGCAGCGCCGGATCGGACAGGGCGTCCAGGGCCGCGCCGCTGAGCGCTTCGGCCGAGCGCGCGGGCAGACCCCGGCGCGCGAACAGCGCGTACCAGGAGGTGGACACCAGGTCGTGGCCCAGCTCCCGGAACGTGGGCACCTCGCTCAGCACCGGGTCGCGCTGCTCGCCATTGACCGCCAGCACCCGGGCCTGGCCGTTTTTCACCAGGGTGCGCAGATCGCCCATGCCGGTCGCCAGGGCGGCGATCTCGCCCGACGCCAGCGCCCGCATGGCGGCCGCCGTGCCCGGGTACGGCACGTGCGTGAGCGGCACCCCTTCGGCGCGCGCCAGCATCACGAAGATGAAGTGCGGCGTGCTGCCCGTGGCCGCCGAGGCATAGAAGCCATGGCGTGGCGGATCGGTGCGCACCCAGGCGATGTAATCGGCCAGCGTCGTCGCGGGCACCGAACGCCCCACGGCCAGGCCGGTCTGGAACCGGCACAGGTGGGCCACCGGCGCGAAGTCGCGCAGCGGGTCGTAGCGCAGCGGCACGGCGTGGCTGTGCGGGAAGATGGCCATGGGCGCGCTGGGCGTGAGCAGCAGCGTCAGGCCGTCGGCCGGCGCGTGGCGCACCCATTCGCTGGCGATGCGCCCACCGGCACCGGGCCGGTTCTCCACAATGACACTGCGCCCCAGCACCAGCGCCATGCGCGCGGCCAGCTGTCGCGCCAGCGTGTCGAGGGTGGCGCCGGCCGCATACCCCACCACCAGTCGCACCGGCGCCGAAGCCCCCGTGGCCGCGCGCCCGGGCCCTGCGAACGGCCAGGCCAGGAGGGCGGCGAGGAATTGCGATCGGGTCATCATCGTGGCGGTCGATTAAAGCACCGCCCTCTCCTGGGCATGTTTGTTGCTCAAGCAGGTGTCCATCCCTTTCCCCTGCGGAGAACGATCATGCAAAACCGTCGCACGCTGCTGCAACTCGCCCCGGCCATCGCCCTCGCGGCCCTGGCGGGCCCCTCGCTGGCACAGGCCCCCTACCCCGACCGCGTGGTGAAGATCATCGTCGGCCTGCCCGCCGGCGGCAGCGTGGACATGATCGCGCGCACCCTGGGCCAGAAGCTCAACGCCCAGTACGGCCAGCCCTTCGTGATCGACAACCGCGCCGGCGCCTCGGGCCAGATCGGCATGCCGGCGGTGGCCAGGTCCGCGCCCGACGGCTACACGCTCACCGTGTCGCCGGCCTCTTTCCTGACCACCAACAAGAGCATCTTCAAGGCACTGCCCTACGACCCCGAAACCGACTTCGCGCCAGTGTCGCGCCTGGTGAACCAGCCCATGGTGCTGGTGGTCAAGGACAAGCAGAAATTCCCCACCGCCGCCGCCTTCCTGGCGGCGGCCAAGGCCGCGCCGGGCAGCCTCACCTACGCCTCCTCCGGCGACGGCAGCCCGCAGCACCTGGCCGGGCTGATGTTCGAAACCCGCACCCAGGCCCGCCTGCTGCATGTGCCGTACAAAGGCGGCGCGCTCGCCGTCAACGACACCCTGGCCGGCAACGTGGACGCGATGTTCGCCGTGCTGCCCGAGGCGCTCCCGCACATCCAGGCGGGCAAGCTGCACGCGCTGGGCCTGATGAGCCCGCAGCGCTCGCCGGTCCTGCCCGAAGTGCCCACCATGGCCGAGGGCGGCCTGGCCAACCTCCAGCTCTCGGCCTGGATCGGTCTGCTCGCGCCGGCCAAGACCCCGCGCCCCCTCATCGACCAGCTCAACCGCGCGGTGCAGGCCGCGATGGACGCCGAGGTCAAGACCAAGCTGGCGGCCAGCGGCATCGAGGTCGCGCCCAGCACGCCCGAGGAACTGCAGCGCATCATCGCGGCCGACCTCAAGCTGCACGCGGAACTGGTCAAGGCCGCCGGCCTCACGCCACAGTGAGGGCGCGTTCCCGGCTGGGATAATCCTGGCCATGACACAAGTTCCCGCCGCCACCGAATTCGCCCCCGGCCTCACCGTCCAGGGTTTCACCCCGCCGCTGAAACTGAGCGACTTCAAGCTCATCGCCTTCGACATGGACTCCACGCTCATCAGCATCGAGTGCGTGGACGAAATCGCCGACGCCGTGGGCAAGAAGGCCGAGGTCGCCGCCATCACCGAGGCCGCCATGCGCGGCGAGATCACCGACTACAAGGACAGCCTGCGCAAGCGCGTGGCCCTGCTGCGCGGCGTGACCATCGCCGACATGGAGCAGGTCTACACCGAGCGCCTGCGCATCAACCCCGGCGCGGCCGAACTGGTGCGCGCCTGCAAGGCCGCCGGCCTGAAGGTGCTGCTGGTCTCGGGCGGCTTCACCTTCTTCAGCGAGCGCGTGCGCGAGGTGCTGGGCATCGACTTCACGCGCGCCAACGTGCTCGAAGTGGAAAGCGGCCCGAACTGCGGCCAGCTCACGGGTTACATGGTGGACCAGCCCTGGGGCGACATCTGCGACGGGGCCGAGAAGCGCCGCACCCTGCTCGAAGTGGCTTCGCTGCTGGGCATCGAGCCTTCGCAGTGCATCGCCATGGGCGACGGCGCCAACGACCTGCCGATGATGGGCGTGGCCGGCCTCTCGGTGGCGTACCACGCCAAGCCCGCCGTGCGCGCGCAGGCCATGGTGGCGATCAACGAAGGCGGGCTCGACCGCCTGCTGGAAGTCCTGCGCTGAACACCCGCATGGCCCTGCCGCTGCGCCTTGTCCGCTTCGCGCAATCGCTGCGCCGGCAGTGGAAGAGCCACCTCCTCACCCTGGGCCTGGTGTTCACGGTGCTGCTGGGCGTGCAGGCCTGGCAGACGCGCGATGTGCCGCGTGGCCCTGCGCCCGACCTGACCCTCACCCTGGTGCAGCCCGACGGCAGCCAGCGCAGCACCACCCTGGCGCAATGGCGCGCCGACCACCCCGGCCAACCCGTGGCCCTGCACGTGTGGGCCGAGTGGTGCCCCATCTGCCGCGCCGAAGAGCACAGCGTGACCCGGCTGTCGGCGGACTGGCCCGTGCTCACCATCGCCATGCAATCCGGCGAGGTCGCTCCGGTGGCCCGCGTGCTGGCGCAGCGGCAGCTGCCCTGGGCCACGGCGATCGATCCGCGCGGCGGGATCGCCCGCGAGCTCGGCTTCAAGGCCGTGCCGGCCTTCGTGGTGGTGGATGCCCAGGGCCGGTTGCGCACACCGACGGCGGGCTACACCAGCGAGATCGGCATGCGGCTTCGGCTGTGGTGGGCGCGGCTGTTCTGAGCCCGGGCCTCAGCCGCCGGCGCGCTTGACGGTGTGGCCCTGCGCCTTCAGCGCGGCCATCACCTTCTCGATGTGGTCGCCCTGGATCTCGATCACGCCGTCCTTCACCGTGCCCCCGGTGCCGCAGGCCGCCTTGAGCTGCTTGCCCAGCGCCGTCAGGGCCGCCGCGTCCAGCGCCAGCCCCTTGACCAGCGTGACCGCCTTGCCACCCCGGCCCTTGGTCTCGCGCGAGACGCGCACGACGCCGTCGCCCGCCGGCGCTGCCTGGGCCTGCTGTTTGCACACGCACTGAGCCACCGGCTGGCGGCAGCCAGGGCACATGCGGCCCGCATCGGTGGAGTACACCAGGCCACCGGTCGAAAGCTTGTTTTTCATGGGGCTGCATCGTACCCGGGCCGGTACACTGCCCCGATCCATGCCATTCACCCCCCTGGGCCTCGCGCCCGCCCTCGCCCAAGCCGCCGCCGAACTCGGCTTCACCACGCCCACCCCGATCCAGCGTGAGGCCATTCCGGTCGTGCTGGCCGGCCACGACCTGCTCGCCACCGCGCAGACCGGCTCCGGCAAAACCGCCGCCTACGCCCTGCCCCTGCTGCAACGGCTCAGCCAGGGCACGCCCCACTCCCCGCGCCGCGTGCGCGCGCTGGTGGTCGTGCCCACGCGCGAACTCGCGGCGCAGGTCGGTGAGGCCGTGCGCGCCCTGGCGCAGCACCTGCCCCGCCAGCCCAAGGTGTCGGTGGTGTTCGGTGGCGTGTCGATCAACCCGCAGATGATGGCGCTGCGCGGTGGCGCCGACGTGGTGGTCGCCACGCCCGGGCGCCTGCTCGATCTGGTGGAACACAACGCGCTGCGACTGTCTGCGGTGGAACTGCTCGTGCTCGACGAGGCGGACCGCCTGCTGGACCTGGGTTTCGCCGACGAACTCGCCCGCGTGCTGGCCCTCCTGCCCGCGCAGCGCCAGAACCTCTTTTTCTCGGCCACCTTTCCCGCGGCGGTGCAGACGCTGGCCGATGCGCTGCTGCGCGAACCCCGGCACATCGACGTGCCGGCGGCACCGACCGACAAGGCGGTGATCCTGCAACAGGCTTTTCTGGTCGACAGCACGCGCCGCACGCAGCTGCTGCGCCAGCTCATCCAGGACCAGGGCTGGCAGCGCGTGCTGGTGTTCGTGGCCACGCAGTACGCGGCCGAGCGCGTCGCCGCCAAGCTGCACCACGGCGATTTCTACGCCACCTCGTTCCACGGCGGCCTGAGCCAGGGCGCGCGCCAGCAGGCGCTGGGCGAGTTCAAGGACAAGCGCTGGGACGTGGTCGTCACCACCGACCTGGCCGCGCGCGGCATCGACATCGAACAGCTGCCCGTGGTCGTCAACTACGACCTGCCGCGCTCGACCGTGGACTACGTGCACCGCATCGGCCGCACCGGCCGCGCGGGCGCGGATGGCCTGGCGGTGAGCTTCGTGAGCCCGGCCACCGAAGCCCACTGGCGCCTGATCGAGAAGCGCATGGGCCTGTCCCTGCCGCTGGAAGTGCGGCCCGGCTTCGAGCCCACCGAGGCCGCACCGCCCCCCGCCCCGGGCGGCGGCGGGATCAAGGGCAAGCGCCCCAGCAAGAAAGACAAGCTGCGCGCGGCCGCGGCGGCCGCCGGGCGCAAGCCCGACTGATTCAGCCCGCGCGCCGGGCGCCCCCGCCGCGCCGCCGAAGGAGATCCAGAAAGGTGGCCGCCGCCGGCGACAGCGACTGCCCCTTGCGCTGGTACACGAAGTACTCGCGCTGGATCGCCGGTGCGCGCAGCGGCACGAAGCGCACGCCGAAGTTGTCGGCGAACGAGCGCGCGTACTCCGGCGCCAGCAGCACGCCCATGCCGTTGCCGGCCAGCGCCATCGCCGTGGTGAGGAACCCCACGTCGCTCGCGGTGTTCAGCGAAAAGTCGTGGCCGTGCGTGTGCAGCGCCCGCTCCACATGGCGCCCGAACTCGTGGGAATAGCTGATCCAGCGTTCATCGCGCAGCTCCTTCCACGACACGCTCGCGCGCCCGTAGGCCGGGTGGCCCTTGGGGCAGACGAGCCGGATCGGCACGTTCATGAGAAAGCTGCGCGTCACGTCGTCGCCGGTCAGGCGCTCCGGGCCGATACCCAGCTCCACCGCTCCATGGCGCACGGTGTCCACCACGTCGTCGGCCACCGCGTCCTTCAGGCGCAGGCTGATGCCGGGGTGCGCCTGTCCGAACTCGGAGAGCACCGAGGCGACCCAGGTGCAGGCCATCATCTGCGAGGTGGACACCCGCAGGAAGCCCCGGCGCAGCGCCCGGATCTCGGACGCCCCCTCCACCACCTGCCGCACGTCCTCCAGGATGCGCTGCGCCAGCGGCAGCAGGTTCTTGCCGGCCTCGGTGAGCGTGATCGCCGTGCGGCTGCGGTCGAACAGCTGCAGGTGCAGCTCCTGCTCCAGCTGCTGCACCAGCATGCTCACCGCCGACTGCGTGAGGCTGAGCTGGCGCGCCGCGCCGGTGAAGCTGCCGCTCTGTGTCACGGCCGCGAAGGCCCGCATCTGTCTCAAGCTGATGTTCATGCCATGCACCCATCTGGTTCGTCGGCGGTGCCCGGCAAACGTGCGTGCACCACCATCAAGTTTCATGATGAATGTATCAAAAGAATTCGTTTGTTTGATGCAAGGAGCGCTCCCTAGAATGCCGCGAGACAACCCCGTCCCCCATTCAAAGAAACCGCTGAATCCATGCACATCGCCGTTGTAGGCACAGGCATCGTCGGCGCCTGCACAGCCGCCTGGCTGCAGCGCGACGGCCACCAGATCACCTTCGTCGACCCGCTCGAACCGGGCGAGGCCTGCTCCTTCGGCAACGCCGGCTCGCTCTCCCCCAGCGCCTGCCTGCCGGTGGGCATGCCCAACATGTGGAAGAAGGTGCCGAGCTGGCTGCTCGACCCGCTGGGCCCGCTGACCATCCGCACCGCCTACCTGCCGCGCGTGCTGCCCTGGCTGCTGCGCATGCTGCAGCACTCCACGCCCCAGGAAGTCACGCGCATCGCCACCGCGCTGCAGACCCTGCTGCGCCCGATCTTCGATTGCTACGGCCCCCTGCTCGACCACGCCGATGCGAACGCCCTGGTGCGCCGCAGCGGCTGCCTGTACGTGTACTCCTCGCGCGAGGCGGCCGACCAGTGGAAGTGGGGCATGGCCCTGCGCAAGTCGCTGGGCGTGAACCTGGTCAACGTCGAGCGCGACGAACTGGAAGAGCTCGAGCCCGACCTGAAGGGGCGCTTCCGTTTCGGCATCCTGGCGCCCGACAACGGCTCCACGCTGGACCCGTCGCAGCTGGTCAAGGCCCTGGTCGCACAAAGCCTGCGCGACGGCGCCCGCCACGACCACCGCTCGGTCACCGGCTTCGAGCGCGAAGGCAAACGCGTCACCGGCCTGCGCATGGACCGCGGCGAACCCCTCGCGGTCGATGGCGTGGTGGTGGCCGCCGGCGCCTGGTCCGGCCAGCTCGCGAAACAGCTCGGTGACCGCGTGCCGCTGGAAACCCAGCGCGGCTACCACGTGACCGTGCGCAGCTCCAACCTGAAGCTGCGCCACACCGTGATGGCCTCGGAAAACAACATCATGGTCAACCCCATGGCCATGGGCCTGCGGCTGGCCGGCACGGTGGAGTTCGCCGGCCTGAAGCGTGCGCCAAACTACGAGCGCGCCAATGCCCTGCTGCGCCAGGGCCAGCTGCTGTTCCCGCACCTGGACACCTCCGAGGTGACGCAGTGGATGGGCCACCGCCCCTGCATGCCCGACAGCCTGCCGGTGATCGACCGCAGCCGCGATGCCGAGAACGCCTGGCTGGCCTTCGGCCACGGCCACATGGGCATGTGCATGGGTGCCACCACCGGCCGCGAGGTGGCGCACCTGGTGGCGGGCCGCGCCACCCAGGTGGACCTGTCGCCCTTCAGCGCGCGGCGCTTTCGCTGAAAGGCCGGCATGAGCACACCGAGCTGGGCCATCGGCATCGACATGGGCGGCACCTTCATCGACGTGGTGGCCTGCGCCTCGGACGGCACCCTGCGCAGCCTCAAGCACCCGCGCGAGGCCGGGCAGCTGGTGCAGCCCATCCTGCAGGCCGTGCAGCGCATGCTCGATGAAAACGGCATCGCGCCCGCTCAGGTCGCGCGCATCGTGCACGGCTCCACCGTCGTCACCAACCTGCTGCTGGAGCAGACCGACGGGCCCGTGGCCGTGATCACCAACACCGGCCTGCGCGACGTGCTTGCGCTGGCCCGCCAGGACCGGCGCGACCTGTACACCGCCGCCGTGCTGCCGCCCACGCCCGAGCGCCAGCTGTTTCCCGCCGCCCACCGCTTCGAGATCGCCGGGCGCGTGGACGCGCGCGGCGACGAGATCGAGCCGCTGGATCACGAACAGGTCACCGCCCTGGCCCACCGCATCGCCGCCTCGGGCCTGCGATCGGTCGCGGTCTGCCTGCTGTTCTCGCACCTGCGCCCGGCACACGAACGGCAGGTGCGCGACTGGCTGCTCGAAGCGCAACCGGAACTGATGGTCTCGCTCTCCAGCGAGGTCGACCCCAAGCCGCGCGAGTTCGAGCGTTTTCTCGCCACCGCCTTCGACGCCTACAGCAAACCCATGGTGCAGCAGTACCTGCAGTCGCTGGGCGGTGCGCTGGCCGAGCGCGGCCTGCCCGCGCCCGCGCTGATGCGCTCCGAAGGCGGCATCGCGCCCTGGCAGGACGCGGTGGCGCGCCCCATCGGCCTGGCCATGTCGGGCCCCTGCGCCGCGCTGCAGGGCGTGGCCGCGAGCCTGCCCGACAGCGACGCCGCGCAGGTGCTCATGTCCATCGACGTCGGCGGCACCAGCACCGACATCGGCATCCTCGAAGCCGGCCGCCCTCTGTTCACCGACACGCTGCTCTGCGGCGACCTCACGCTGCGGCTGCGCTGCGCCGACGTGGAATCGCTCTCCATCGGCGGCGGCAGCCTGGCCAGCGTGAACGCCGGCGGCGGCCTGCGCCTGGGCCCGCGCTCGCAAGGCGCCTGGCCCGGCCCGGCGGCCTACGGCCTGGGCGGCACGAACGCCACCCTGACCGACGCCCTGCTGCTGCTCGGCCGCCTGCCGCGCCAGCTCTCCGGCGGCGTGGTGCTCGACGTGGCGCTGGCCGAAGCGGCCGTGGCGCGCGACGTCGCGTTGCCCCTGGGCATCACCGCCATCGACGCGGCGAAAGCCATCGTGGCCACCGCCGCCACGGCCATGGCCGAGAGCGTGAAGATGCGCGCCTTCCAGCGCGACATCCACCCCGCCGACTGCCTGCTCGTCGCGGCGGGTGGTGGTGGTGCGCAGCACGTGGCCGAGGTGGCCGAACTCGCGGGCGTGTCGCAGGTGCGCGTGATCGCGCACGCCGGTGTGGTCGCCGCGCTCGGCCTGCTCGCCTCGCCGCCCACGCAGACGGTGGAGCAAGCCTGCTCGCTGCCGCTGAATGCCGACGGCCTGGCCGTGCTCACCCGCCTGCGCGACGCACGACAGCCCAGCATCGACTGCGCATCCATCCGCTGGAGCCTGGAGATCCTGCACCGGGGACAAGGCAGCCCGGTGGAAGTGAGCTGGCTGCCCGAGGACGACCTGCCCGCGTTGCAGGCGCGCTTCGCCGCGCGCTACGAGGCCCTGCGCGGCCAGATGCCCGCGCGCAGCGATGCGCTGGTGGGCCTGCTGCGCGGCGTGTTCGAACAGGCCGTTCCCCAGCCCGGCGTCAACGCCCACCACTTGCGGCCCGACCCCGCCCTCTGGGCCGGTTGCTCTGCCACCGGCCAGGGGCCGCAAGCCCTGTTCGCGGCCACCACCACGGTGTGGGTGCCGGCGGGCTGGCAATGGCGGCAGGAAGCCGACGGCTCCCTGCTGCTGACGCAAGCCGAGGAGGCCCGCGCATGAACGAGCACCTGATCCTCATGGAGCCCGTGCGGCTGGCGCTGCAAGGCATCGTGGACCGCATGCAGAGCCGCATGATGCGCGCGGCCTACTCGTCGATCGCCCGCGAGGGCGGTGACTGCGCCGCCGCCGTCTTCCTGCCCGACGGCCGCCTGCTCGCGCAGGCGCGTTCGCTGCCGTTGCTGCTGGGCTCGCTGATTCCTGCGGTCGCAGGCGTGCTGAAGCGTTTCCCCTTGCCGCAGATGGTCGAGGGGGACGCCTACCTCATGAACGACCCCTGGTCGGGCGGCACGCACCTGCCCGACCTGATCGTGGTGCGCCCCATCGTGAGCGACGGCGTCACCATCGCCCTGGCCGCCGCCATCCTGCACCACCAGGACGTGGGCGGCATGGCGCCCGGCTCCATCCCGCCCAATGCCACCGACATCCACCAGGAAGGCCTGCGCATCCCGCCGGTGCGCTGGCGCGCGGCCGGCGTGGTGGACAGCAACATCGAGACCCTGCTCACCGCCAACAGCCGCACGCCGGGCAACCTGCTGGGCGACCTGAACGCGCAGTGGTCCGCCGTGAGCCTGGGCGCGCGCGAGACCGCCGCGCTGCAACTGCGCACCGGCCCCGCGTTCAACGCCGTGTGCGATGCCCTGCTCGCGCAGTCCGAGCGCATGACGCGCGACGCGCTGCGCCAGGTGCCCGACGGCGCCTGGCAATGGGAAGACCAGCTCGACGGCGATGGCATCGACGACGCGCCGGTGCGCATCGCGGTGAGCCTGCGCAAGCAGGGCGACGCGCTCACGATCGACTTCGGCGGTTCGTCGCCGCAGACGCGCGGGCCGGTGAACGCCTCGCCCTCGAGCATGATGTCCGCCATCCTGTTCTTCATGCGCTCGCTCGCCCCGCAGGCACCGAACAACGCGGGCTGCCTCGCGCCCGCCACCTGGGTGCTGCCCGAAGGCAGCGTGGTCAACCCGCGCCTGCCCGCTGCCGTGAACGCGCGCACCGCCACGCTCAAGCTGGCCTGCAACGCCATGCTCAGCGCCTGGTCGCTCGGCGCCTCGCGCGACCCGCTGGCGTCCAACGCGGGCGTGGCCACCGTGCTCTCGCTCGGCGGCACCGGCGCCGACGGCCAGCGCTGGCTGCTCACCGAAATCATCGCCAGTGGCGCGGGCGCGAGCGCGCAGGCCGACGGCACCAGCGGCATTTCCACCGACGTGGGCAATGCGCGCAACACGCCGGTGGAGGTGATCGAATCCGAAGCGCCGCTGCGCGTGAGCACCTACGCGATCCGCGAGGGCTCGGGTGGCGTGGGCCGCTTCGTCGGCGGCCACGGCGTGCGGCGGGTATACCTATTGCTAGAAGGACAGGGCAGCGTCTCCTACCGGGGCGAACGCCATGTCAGCCGCGCACGCGGCAGCCAGGGCGGCGGTGACGGTTCTCCGTCCGCCGCCCGCATCGAAAGAGCCGATGGCCGCATCGACGTGTTGCCCGCCCGGGCGCGCGTGGAGTGGTCGGCGGGGGACAGGCTCGTCATAGAAACGGCCGGAGGAGGCGCTTGGGGTGCACCAGACCACACGCTGGTGACACCGAAAGACCAACCCACATGAAAGTAGTTTCGCCATGAACCGCATCGCCACCACCGTCGCCCTCGCGGCCACGCTCGCCGTGACCGCACTCGCACCCTCGCTCGCTTCGGCGCAGGCCTACCCCAGCAAGCTGGTGCGCATCGTCGTGCCCTTCCCGCCCGGTGGCAGCACCGACCTGCTTGCGCGCAAGCTCGGCGAGAAGCTCACCGTCACCTGGAAGCAGACCGTGGTGGTGGACAACCGCGCGGGGGCCGGCGGCACCGTGGGCGCAGACCACGTCTCCAAGTCCGAACCGGACGGCCACACGTTGCTGCTGGGCGTGACCGGCAGCAACGGCATCGCCGGTGCGCTCTACCCCAACCTGCCCTACGACATGGTCAAGGGCTTCACCCCGGTCACGGCCGTGGTGAGTGCACCGCTGCTGATCGTGAAAAACCCCAACCTGCCGGCGAAGAACCTGCAGGAGCTGATCGCCGCCGCGCGCGCCAAGCCGGCCTCGATCACCTACGGCTCGCCCGGCAGCGGCACCTCGATGCACCTGACCGGCGAAATGTTCAAGCTCGCCACCAAGGCCTCGTTCCTGCACATCCCCTACCGCGGCAGCGCCGGCGCGCTCACCGACCTCATGGGCGGCCAGATCGACCTGATGTTCGGCGACGTGCTGGTGGTGATGCCGCAGATCCAGGCCGGCAAGCTGGTGCCGCTGGCCGTCACATCGAAGGAACGCCACCCGCTGTTTCCCAACGTGCCCACCGTCGCCGAGAGCGGCTACCCGGGCTTCGAGGCGCTGTCGTGGCAAGGCCTGTTCGCGCCGCCCGGCACGCCGGCGGCCATCGTCGAGAAGATCAACAAGGACGTGAACGCCGCGCTGGCCAGCCCCGACATCCAGGAGTACTTCGTCTCGCGCGGTTTCAAGCTCGGCGGCAGCAGCGCCACCGAGTACAAGGCCTTCATCGAATCGGAAACGAAGAAGTGGGCCTCCATCGTCAAGGCCTCCGGCGCCAAACCCGACTGACCACCCCATGAGCCCCAACCCCGGCATTGAACACATCGGGCCGCCCGTCGAACGGGCCGGCAAGGTCCAGCCCATCTCGCCCGCCGTGGTGGTCGAGGACCGGCTGGTCTTCGTCGCCGGCCAGGTGCCCATGCGCAACGGCCAGCCGGCCGGCGACGACATCGCCAGCCAGACCCACTACACCCTGGACCTGGTCGAAGCCATCCTGCAGCGCGCCGGTTGCACGCTGGCCGATGTGGTCAAGACCACGGTGTGGCTGGTCAACGCCCAGGACTACCCCGGCTTCAACGCGGCCTACGCCGAGCGCTTCCCGGCCGCCACAGCGCCGGCGCGCTCGACCGTCATCTCCGGGCTGATCGCGCCGGTGCTGGTGGAGATCGAAGCGGTGGCCCTGCGCCGCCCCGGTTGATCCTGTGGCGAGGGGTCTGCCGCGCGCACCAGAATGGCGCGCCTGCTATCATGAAATCCCACTTTTCAGCGCGTCGCGGCCGACCCCGGCCCGCGCGACTCCGGACCATGACAGCTGCAGATTCCCCGGCGCACCGCCAGCCCGGCGATGCCACCTCAACGCTTGCGCGCCCCGCACGCGCGGTGCGGGAAAGCCGACAGCGCATCCTCGCCGCCATCCGCGAAGCCGCCACGGAGGAGTTCAGCCTGCATGGGCTCAAGGGCACCTCGACCCAGGCCATCGCCGAGCGCGCCGGCCTGACCAAGCCCCAGCTGCACTACTACATCACCGGCAAGGAAGAGCTGTACAACGAGCTGCTCGACTCGGTGATGATGGCCTGGAAAATCGAGTTCTCGCCCCCCGGCCTGACCGAGCCAGCCGACATCCTGGGCGACTACATCCGCCAGAAGCTGGACCACGCCTTCGACCAGCCCCGGGTCTCCCGCATCTTCACGCGCGAGATCCTGGACGGTGGCCACAACCTCGGGCGCTACTGGCCCAACGCCCGGACCTGGGTGCACAAGGAAGTGGGCATCATCAACGGCTGGATCGCGCGCGGCCTGATGCGCCCCATGAACGCGCACCTGCTGCTCATGCACATCTGGGCCATGACGCAGCACCACGCCGACTTCGCGCTGCAGGTGCGCCACATCTGTGGCCCGCTGGACCGCGAAGCCGTCGCGAACGACCTCATCCCGTTCATCCTGCGCGGCTGCGGTCTGCTGCGCGACTGAGCGCACTGTGGCGCCGGCGACACGGCGCCTTTCCCCGACAGAAATTCAAGGGTTTTTACGGTTTCATCGGGGTGTCTTTTTCTTATACTGACCAAATAGTCAAATTAAATGGTCAGAAATTGAGCTCGATCAACACGCCGGTGGCCCAGCCGGTCCATGCCAGCCTCACCAACGGCCCCACGCCCCGCGGTGACCTGACCATCCGCGTCGCCCGCGTCGTGCGCCACACCGACGAGGTGAACAGCTACGTGCTGGAGCGCATCGACGGCCTGCCCCTGCCGGCCTGCGAAGCCGGCGCGCACGTGGACGTGTATTTGCCCGGCGGCCTGGTGCGCAGCTATTCGCTCTGCGGCAACCCCACACGCACCACCGAGTCGTACGAGATCGCGGTCAAGCGCGAAGACGCGGGCCGCGGCGGCTCGCGCGCCTTGCACATGTGGGTGCGCGAAGGCGAGATCCTGCGCATCGGGCTGCCACGCAACCAGTTCCGCCTGGCGCCGAACGCCGCCCACCACCTGCTGCTGGCGGGTGGCATCGGCGTGACGCCACTGGTCTCCATGGCGCACGCGCTGCATGCGCTGGGGGCCTCGTTCACGCTGGCGGTGTTCGCGCGCAGTTCCAAACACCTGGCCTTGTGCCACACGCTCGACCATGCGCCCTGGCGCCGCAACGTGCAGGTGCACTTCGACAGCGTGCCTTCGCCCACCCGACCCTCGTCCGTGATCGCCCAGGCGCCGGCCGATTCGCACGTCTACTTCTGTGGTCCCGAGGGCTTCATGACCCACGTGCGCGAGGCCTGCCAGAGCTGGCCCGCCGAGCGCGTGCACTTCGAGTACTTCAGCGCCCCAACCAGCACGGCGCCAGCGGCGACCACGGAAGGCTTCGAGGTATTGCTCGCGCGCCGCCAGCAACGCCTGCACGTGGCGCCGGGCAAGAGCATCGCCCACGTGCTGCAAGGTGCGGGCATCGTGGTCGACACGGTGTGCGAGCAAGGCATCTGCGGCTCCTGCCTCACGCCTTACCTCGACGGCACGCCGGACCACCAGGACGTGTGCATGACCGAAGCCGAGCGCGCCACGCACGTGGCCATCTGCTGCGCGCGCAGCCACTCGCCCACGCTGACCCTCGACCTCTGAGCGCCCACGACATGCCGCAGCCGCCCGCCAGCCCCGACTTCATCGCCAATGCGCGGCTGCCGCGCTGGCTGCTGCCGAGCGACTGGCCCAGCCAAGGCACCGGGCCGGCCCTGGCGCTGATCGAACTGGCGCAGGGCCGCGTGACACGCGTCACCCCTGCCACCGACCGCGCCACCTTTGGCGGCGAAGGCTGGGACGTGCAGGGTGCGCCCGTGCTGCCCGGCATGGTGGATTCGCACACCCATCTGGACAAGGCCTTCATCCTTCCGCGCATCGGTGCCGTGCGGCCCGGCCTGCTCGGCGCGATCGACGCGGTGATCGGCGACCGCGCCCACTGGACCCACGCCGACCTGCGCGAGCGCGCCGAGCGCGGCCTGCAATGGGCCTGGGAAGCGGGCACCACGCACCTGCGCACCCACATCGACTGGTGGGAGCCGACCACCCCGCCGCTGGCGTGGGAGGTGATCTCGGAGCTGGCCGCCGAATGGCGTGGCCGCATCCGCCTCGAACAGGTTGCCCTGATCAAGCTCGGCCTGTTCCAGCAGCGCGACGAGGCCTTGGCCCTGGCGCGCCGCGTGGCAGCCACCGGCCCGCAAGCGCTGCTCGGCGGCTTCGTGCACTCCAGCAACTGGGACGCCAACGCCCTGCGCCATCTGGTGCAGGCCGCGCAGGCGATCGACCTCGATCTGGACCTGCACGTGGACGAGGAACTCAACCCCGGCGCGCAGGGCCTGGCCTTCCTCGCCCTGCTGCTGCGCGACATCGGCTTCACCGGCCGCGTGGTCTGCGGCCACAACTGCGCGCTCGCGGCCCAGCCCGAAGCCCAGGCACTGGCCACGCTCGACGCCGTGGCGCGCGCACCGATCACGCTGGTCTCGCTGCCCATCACCAACCTGCTGCTGCAGGACGCCGTCACCGGCCGCACGCCGCGCCTGCGCGGCCTCATGCTGGTGAAGGAAGCGCGCGAGCGCGGCATCCCGCTGCTGTTCGCCAGCGACAACGTGCAGGACCCGTTCTGCCGCGTCGGCAGCCTGGACCTGCTGGAGACCATGCAGGCGGCGACGCTGGCCGGCCAGCTCGACACGCCGTTCGACACCTGGTCCGACGCGCTGTGCCGCGCCGACTGGCTCCAGCGCCAGCCGCTGACCCGCGCCACGCTGGAGGGCGCGAACGCCGACCTCGTGGTCTTCACCGCTTCAGACGAGCACGCCTGGCCCTCGCGCACCGCACCGCGCGTGGTGCTGCGCAACGGCCGTCCCCTGATTCCCTGACTCCCTCATTAGGATCCGCCCCATGATGCACGGCTACTTCCCCCCGCACCGCTTCCTGCCCTACCTGGCCTGGACGGAAATCACCGCGCTGCCCGACCGCGAGAACACGGTCATCGTGCTGCCCGTGGGGGCCACCGAACAGCACGGGCCGCACCTGCCCTGCTCGGTCGACACGGTGATCGCCGCCGGCGTCATCGGCAAGGCCTTCGAGCGCCTGCCCGCCGACATCCGCGCCTTCGGCCTGCCCCCCATCACCTACGGCAAGTCCGAGGAGCACCTGCACTTCGCCGGCACCATGACGCTCACCGGCACCACCCTGCTCTCGACCATGATCGAGCTGGGCGAGTCGGTCTACCGCTCGGGCTTTCGCAAGCTGGTGTTCGCCAACGGCCACGGCGGCCAGCCCCAGGTGCTGGAGATGGCCGCGCGCGAACTGCGCCTGCGCCACGGCGACTTCGTGGTCGTGCCCTACGGCGTCTCGCGCGTGCCCAACGTCTCGGGCAAGTTCATCAGCGACGAAGAGCGCAAGCTCTCGATGCACGCCGGCCATTCGGAAACCGCGCTGATGCTCGCCCTGGCGCCCGACACGGTGCACATGGAGCGCGCGGCCGCCTACTTCCCGCCGCCCTTCCCGTCCAAGACCCTGTCGGCCGACGGCCGCCCGGCCTGCGCCTGGGTGGCGCGCGACTTCGGCCCCAGCGGCGTGATCGGCGACCCCACCACCGCCACGCGCGAACAGGGCGAAGCCATCCTCGACAGTCTGGCCAACAGCTGGGTCCAGGCCATCACCGAACTCTTCACCATGCGCTGGGTCGTTCGCGACGAACCGACCTGGGAGCGTGGCCACTTCACCGGTCACATCCAGCAGACGCTGGACTGACCGGCCACCGCATCCGTTTCCCTCCCGCGCTCCCCCGTCCCATCCCCACCCTTCGACAGAAAGGCCTGCCATGTCCTCCACCGCATCCCTGACCCGCCTGTGCCGAGCCCTCGGCGTCACCGCCCTGGGCGCCCTGAGCCTGGGCGCTGCCCAGGCGCAGGAAAAGTTCACCTTCATGACCAACTGGTACGCGCAGGCCGAGCACGGCGGCTACTACCAGGCCATCGCCACCGGCATCTACAAGAAGTACGGCCTGGACGTGACCATCAAGATGGGCGGCCCGCAGATCAACATCATCCAGATCATGGCCGCCGGCCAGGCCGACTGCATCATGGGTGCGACCGACACGCAGATGATGGTGGCGCGCGGCAACGGCCTGCCCATCGTCAACGTGGCCGCGATCTTCCAGAAGGACCCGCAGGTGCTGATCGCCCACGAAGACGTGAAGTCGTTCGAGGACATGAAGGGCAAGACCATCCTGATCGCGCCCACCGCGATGCGCGGCATGTGGTCCTGGCTCAAGGGCAAGTACGGCTACACCGACGCGCAGGCACGGCCCTACACCTACAACATCCAGCCCTTCGTGGCCGACAAGAACATCGTGCAGATGGGCTTCCTCTCGTCCGAGCCGTTCGCGATCCAGAAGGCCGGCGTGAAGGCCAACACCTTCCTGCTGGCCGACCAGGGCTACCCTCCCTACGCCAACCTGGTCTCCTGCATGGACAAGACCGTGAAGGAGCGTGAGAAGACCGTGGCCGCCTTCGTGAAAGCCACCGCCGAAGGCTACAAGAGCTACCTGGCCGATCCGGCGCCCGCCAACGCGCTGATCAAGAAGGACAACCCCAACATGACCGACGACCAGCTCAACTACGGCATCACCAAGCTCAAGGAGATGGGCATCATCACCAGCGGCGACGCGGCCAAGCAGGGCATCGGCATCATCACGCGCGAACGCCTGCTGAAGACGCACGCCTTCCTGGTCGAGAACGAGATGATCGATCCGGCCAAGGTCAACATCGACCAGGCCTACCGCTTCGACATCTCCCGCGACGCCAAGGTCCTGCCCTGAACGACCGCGGTGCGCCAGCCGCGGCGCACCCCACGCGCACCGGTGCGGGCTTCGCCGCCCGCACCGGCCCGCCCCGCCTTCACCCACAAGAACCCCATGAAGACTGACCAACCGTCCGCCGCCCCGGCCATCGACATCCAGGGCGTCCAGAAAACCTACCCCAACGGCACCGTGGCCCTGCAGCCGGTGGACCTGACGGTGCGCGAAGGCGAATTCGTCACCCTGCTCGGCCCATCGGGCTGCGGCAAGAGCACGCTGCTCAAGATGATCGCCGGCCTGCTCGAACCCACGAGCGGCAGCCTCAAGCTCTGGGGTGAGGGCGTCAATCAGCTGGAGAAGTCGGGCCACCGCCTGGCCTTCGTGTTCCAGTCGCCCACGCTGATGCCCTGGGCCAGCGTGCAGACCAATGTGCGCCTGCCGCTGGACCTGGCCGGCGTGCCACGCGCCGAGGCCGATGCCCGCGTGGCCGATGCGCTCGCGCTCGTGGGCCTGTCCAAGTTCGCCAAGGCCCTGCCGCGCGCCCTCTCCGGCGGCATGCAGATGCGCGTGTCGATCGCGCGCGGCCTGGTGGTCGAGCCCACGCTGCTGCTCATGGACGAGCCCTTCGGTGCGCTCGATGAAATCACCCGCCACAAGCTCGACGCCGACCTGCTCGAACTCTGGCAGAAGAAAAACCTCAGCGTCGTCTTCGTCACCCACTCGATCCACGAGGCGGTGTTCCTCTCCAGCCGCGTCGTCATGATGGCCGCGCGCCCGGGCCGCATCGTCGAGGAATTCCAGATCGACCAGCCGTACCCGCGCACGCCGGACTTCATGGTCTCCACCGAATTCAGCCACTACGCAAAGCAGTTGCAGGACAGCCTTCTGCGCGCCAGCCGCGACACGACCGAGAGCGCACACGCATGAACCCCACCGTCAACACCCCCTTCCTGAAGCAGCCCCGCGTGCAGCGCGTGCTGTACCCGGCCCTGGTCGCCATCGCCCTGGTCGCGCTCTGGCACGGCCTGGTGGTCGGCCTGGAACTGCCGCCTTACCTGGTCCCGTCGCCGGGCCTGATGATGGAGACGCTGATCAAGGACTGGTCCACGCTCTTCAACTCCCTGGTGATCACCATGAAGATCACCGTGCTGTCCTTCGTGGTGGCCGTGGTGGTCGGCGTGCTGATCTCCTTCCTGTTCGTGCAGAGCCGGCTGATCGAGACCGCGCTGTTCCCCTACGCTGTGTTGCTGCAGGTCACGCCCATCGTGGCCATCGCCCCGCTGATCATCATCTGGGTCAAGCAGCCCACCGCCTCGCTGGTGGTGTGCGCGGCGCTGGTCGCCCTGTTCCCGATCATCTCCAACACCACGCTGGGCCTGCGCAGCGTCGACCCCGACCTGCAGAGCTACTTCAAGATGAACCGCGCCACGCGCGGCCAGATCCTGTGGCGCCTGCGCATCCCCAGCGCCCTGCCCTACTTCTTCGGCGGCCTGCGCATCTCCTCGGGCCTGGCGCTGATCGGCGCCGTGGTGGCCGAGTTCGTGGCCGGCACCGGCGGCACCAACACCGGCCTGGCCTACCAGATCCTGATGGCCGGCTACCAGCTCGACATCCCGCGCATGTTCGCCGCCCTGCTGCTGATCTCGCTCGCCGGCGTCTTCCTGTTCGTGCTCATGGCCTGGCTGACCAAGGTGTCGCTCGGCTCCTGGCACGCCAGCGAGATCGCGCAAGACTGAACGCATTGAAAGACACACCATGACCGCCATCGAACAACTCCAGCAGGAACTGCCCGGCCTGGACTGGATCACCGACCCCCTCAAGATCGGCCGCCTCTCGCAGGATTTCTCCTGGTTCAGCCCGGTGCTCAAGCGCCAGCTGCTGGGCAAGCGCGGCGACATCGTCGTCAAGCCCCGCACCGAGGACGAGATCCGCCAGGTCGCCTCGGCCTGCGCGCGCCACCGCATCCCGCTCACGGTGCGCGGCAGCGGCACCGGCAACTACGGCCAGTCCACCCCGCTGCACGGCGGCGTGATCCTCGACATGAGCGGCTACAACGCCTTCCTGTGGTCGCGCCCCGGCGTGGGCCGCGCGCAGGCCGGCATCCGCCTGGCCGAGTTCGACAACGCCGCGCGCCCCAACGGCTGGGAACTGCGCTGCATCCCCTCGACCTTCCGCAGTGCCTCGCTGGGCGGCCTGTTCAGCGGCGGCTTCGGCGGCGTGGGCTCGATCAACTACGGCCCGATCGGCGCGGCCGGCAACATCCTCGGCATCCGCGCCATGAGCATCGAAGCCGAGCCGCAGGTGGTGGAGCTGCGCGGCCCCGAGGCTTTGCTGATGCACCACCTCTGGGGCACCAACGGCCTGGTGCTGGAAGTGGAGATGGCGCTCGCGCCCGCGCACGACTGGATGGAGATGATCGTCACCTTCGACGACGCCGACCGCGCGCTGGACTTCGGCAACGCACTGGCGCACGCACCCGGCATCGTGAAGAAGAACATCGCCCTGCTGGCCGACCCCATCCCCGCCTACATGGTGCCGCTGGCCGAGCACCTGCCCAAGGGCTGCCACGCCGCGCTGCTGCTGGTGGCCGAGTTCTCGGAAGCCGCGGCCCTGCAGGTGATCAACGCCCACGGCGGCCAGGTCACCTACCGCCGCAGCGCCGACGAGGTGCGCGCCCAGCACCACACGCTGGCCGAGTACTGCTGGAACCACACCACCCTCAACGCCCTCAAGGTGGACAAGGGCCTGACCTACCTGCAGACCACGTTCACGCCCGGCAAGCACCTCGACCAGGTGCGCCGCATCCGCGAACTGTTCGGCGACGAAGTGCTGATGCACGTCGAATTCCTGCGCAGCATGGACGGCTTCACCACCTGCACCTCGCTGCCGCTGGTGCGCTTCACGACGGAAGAACGCCTCAACGAGATCATCCAGATCTTCCGCGACAACGGCATCCGCGTGAACAACCCGCACACCTTCATCATCGAGGAAGGCAAGGTCGGCGGCGACCTGCCGCAGAACGTCATCGACATGAAGAAGCGCTTCGACCCGGCCGGCCTTCTCAACCCCGGGAAGATGCGCGCCTGGGGCCTGCCCGACTGAGCCACCCACCTTCCACCGGAGACACCGCATGAGCACTGGCAAACCCATGGCCCACTACGCCGCCACCAAACGCGTGGGCGATTTCGTGTTCATGAGCGGCGTCGTGGCCGTCGACCCGGCCGAACGCCGCACGGTGAACCGCTACGAGGACATTCCCGTCAAGGCGCTGGCCTCGCTGCGCAAGCTGGGCTTCGTCACCGGGCAGATGTCGGTCGACGTGTTCGAAGCGCCCATCGTCGCGCAGAGCTGGTTCGTGCTGGACCGCATCCGCCAGCTTGCCGAGGAACACGGCGGCAAGATGTCCGACGTGGTCAAGCTGGTGCAGTACTTCCGCGAGCTGGCCCACTACGCGCCCTACAACCGCGTGCGGGGCCTGTTCTACCCGGGAGAACCCCCGGTGAGCACGGTGGTCGAGGTCGCGCGCTTCCTGCCCGGCGACGAGGTGCTCGTCGAGGTGGAAGCGACGATGTACCTGCCGCGGTGAGATAAACACCCCCCTGCGCCGCTGCACGGCTTCCCCCTCCGTGGCGCGCCTTCGGCGCTTCGAGGGGGGACGGCACCTTGGGCCGGCAGAGCCGGACCCTTGGTGCCCCTGGTGTGTTGCCTCTCTCGTTGCAGGTCGCGCTGCGACGCAGAAGTACTGATTCCTAGCGTCGGCTCAGCAGGCGCGGCACGTTCACCACCACCCGCACATCGCCCGGCGGAAGGCTGGCCCGGATCTCGTGGGCCGGGTCCTGCGTGTCGCGCCAGGTCGGCTCGCCCAGCGGCATGCCCTGCCGGCCGACGATGGCGAACACCTGCGGCGCGTTCGCCTTGGCGCCGCGGCGCGTGACCACCGCCACCTCGCCGCTGGCCAGGCGCACATAGCTGCCCGGCGGGTAGAACCCGATGTGTTTGACGAACAGCGCGCCCAGCGCATCGGGCCGCTGATCGGGCCCCAGGTACAGCTCGCGCGCCACCTGCTGCGACAGCAGGCCGCCCCGGCCCTGGCGCGGGCTGATGCAGGCCACGTACACGTCGGCCATCTGCAGCAGCCGCTGCCCCAGATCGTCCACCGGCTTGCCAGCCGGGTAACCGCTGCCGTCGGGCCGCTCGTGCTGCTCTTCCACCAGCCGCAGCCACAGGGCATCGGCCACGCCCAGCTCGCGCAACACCGCTGCGCCACACAGAGGGTGTTCGCGCACCGTCTGGCGCTGGGCGTCGGTCAGGGCGCCGGTCTGGTGGGCCATCGCGTCGTGCGTGCGCGTCATGCCGATGTTCATGGTCAGCGCGGCGCGAAACAGCGTGTCCTGCTCGGCGGGCGACAAACCGGTGGAAGGCGCCACCAGCGTGCCAAGGCCCGCCGACAGCAGGGCGTGCGTCGCGCTGTAGGCCATGCGGGCATCGAAGAGCAGTTGCACCAGCACCAGCAGACAGTCGTCCGGTGCCGCGCGCCACTGGCGCTGCGAGCGCACGGCCAGCCGTTCGAGCTTGTCGCAGAACTGGGTCGCCGAAGCGCCCTGGTGCAACAGGCTGTTGAGCGAGGCGTGCAGGTCGGCCCAGAACTCCATCGCGCCGAGCTCTTCCTTGTGCGGCGGGTTCGGCACCTCCGGTGCGCGGGACTGGCTCATGCCGGCGATGCGGTTGAGCGGCGCGTCGTCGCGCACCATGCGGTCGAGTTCGGTGGTGTAGCTGTACGACCAGGCGCGCCAGTCGGCCTCCAGCACCACGGGCGAGTGCAGCATCAGCAGGCCGCGGTGCTGTTCGGACGTGATCGCTTCCCCCTTGCGCAGCAACAGCACGCCCTTCGGGTCCCACACGTTCACGGGAACCGGCTGCTGCAGGGCGATGGCGTCCATGGGAAGCGGCTTGTACATCCCTGCGAATCTACGCCGCTCACGGGCGGGGAAAGCCGGGAATAGAAGCAGAAAAGCCTGCAAGTTCAAGAACTTGCAGGCTTTCTGGGTCTGGTGGGCGGTGCAGGGTTCGAACCTGCGACCCCTGCCGTGTGAAGGCAGTGCTCTACCACTGAGCTAACCGCCCGATTG
>Ga0247823_10000766_pt1 | contig 27103 bp, 23 predicted proteins | sample 13C_PalmiticAcid_2_FD_192426 | JGI IMG/M metagenome (GOLD analysis project Ga0247823, IMG submission 192426) | Soil microbial communities from agricultural site in Penn Yan, New York, United States - 13C_PalmiticAcid_Day30 | ecosystem: Environmental > Terrestrial > Soil > Agricultural land... | reverse complement strand
CGTCGCGCTTATATTCGCTGCAATTCCACAGCGCCTTTTCGAACCCGGCCTTGTCGTCGCGGAGGTAGGAGAAGGTCATCGCGGCGCGCTGGGTGTCGCTCATCGCATCGCTGTCGGGTTTGAGCACCGGATTGGTCCAGCCCATGAACTTGCAATAGGGTTTGTCACCGCAGAGGCGCAGCGCCGTGGTGACAAAGCTTTCGGGCGCCGCCTTGCGGTCAAGCTGGGTATAGATGGTGTCGCGGCCCGCGCTCTCGCCCGCGCCGGCGACGACGCGCGCTTCGCCGACCGCGGCATTGGCATCGACTCCCGTTGCCAGATTGGTCGGCAGTCCCAGCGCGATCGCGTGCAGTGGAGAGATCGCCGCGAGCTTCGCCACCGGACCGTCACTCCCCGACACCGCGCCGCGGAATGCGCCCGGCGTGCCCCAATAGCCCGGCCAGCGGAAAAACAGGTGCGTATCGACGATCGCGATCTTCTCGAGGCTGTCGCTCCAATAGGGGCGCACCCAGTCGGTGTGATAATGGGTGGCGAGGCCGACCGGCGGATAGGTCCCGCCCGACAGCATCATGTCGGCATTATTGCGGGCGCGTTGCCACGCCGCGTCCGAATAACGGCGGTTCAATGCGCCATCGCAGGTGAAGGTGAACTGGCACCCCGTCGTGCGCTCCGAGCCCTGAAACACGACGCCGCAGATCGATTTCGGAAAGGCGGGATGCCGGGCGCGGTTGATCACGACCTGCCCGACCGCCTGCTGTCCCTTGGCATCGTCGCCGGCCTCGTAAATCATTGCGGCGGCAAGGCAGTCGCGGGCACGGGCTTTCGCGTCGCCACCACCAGCATAAACGAAGGGCCGCGCCGCGACGAAGCCCTTGGTGACCAGCGCGACTTCGGCATTCTGCGCCCGCGCGTCGTCTTCCGTGACCGGCGCAAGTACCAGGGGCTGGACTTCGGGCACAATGTCGGCGGGCGGCGCGACCGGTTGCCGATGCGCGGCGCGCTGCCCCGGGCCGGTTGAATGGCTTGCATAGAGCACCGCGACCACCGCCGCGATCGCGATCAGGACGAACAGCCAGCCCGTCCAGTCGCGCCGCGAGGGCAACGCCGTTTGATCGTCGTGAAGGTGCACGAGCGGTCCTCAGATCTCCGGGAGGAAATCGGGAACCGACAGATAACGTTCGCCGGTGTCGTAGTTGAAGCCGAGCACGCGGCTGCCTGCAGGAAGTTCGGCAAGCTTCTGTGCGATGGCCGCGAGCGTGGCGCCCGACGAGATGCCGACGAGCATGCCTTCCTCGGTCGCGGCGCGGCGCGCATAATCCTTCGCGGCACCGGCATCGACCTTGATCACGCCGTCGAGCAGATCGGTGTGGAGGTTGCGCGGGATGAAGCCGGCGCCGATGCCCTGGATCGGGTGCGGTGCAGGCTGGCCGCCCGAAATCACCGGCGAGGCTTCGGGTTCAACCGCATAGACTTTCAGGTTCGGCCAATGTTGTTTCAGAAATTGTGCGGTGCCAGTGATATGGCCGCCGGTGCCGACGCCGGTGATCAGCGCGTCGATCGGACTATCCTTGAAATCGGCAAGGATTTCAGGCCCCGTCGTGCGGACGTGGACGTCGATATTCGCTTCATTTTCGAACTGCTGCGGCATCCACGCGCCGGGGGTCGTCTCAACGAGTTCGATCGCGCGCTCGATCGCGCCCTTCATGCCCTTTTCGCGGGGCGTCAGGTCGAAGGTCGCGCCATAGGCCAGCATCAACCGGCGGCGCTCGACCGACATGCTTTCGGGCATGACAAGGACGAGCTTGTAGCCCTTGACCGCGGCCGCCATCGCAAGGCCGATGCCGGTATTGCCCGACGTCGGCTCGACGATGGTGCCGCCCGCCTTCAGGCTGCCGTCCTTTTCGGCGGCCTCGATCATTGCGAGGCCGATTCGATCCTTGATCGATCCACCGGGATTGCTGCGTTCCGACTTCACCCAGACTTCGGCGTCGGGGAACAGCTTTGCCATGCGAATGTGCGGCGTATTCCCGATGGTATCGAGGATCGAATTGGCTTTCATGATCGGTGCGCTCTCTCTTTGAACTCGAAACGCGGGTCGCGGCGGACGCGATTTGGCCAGTCGCCGGCGCGGAGCCAGCGGGCCTCGTCCGCCAGCACCGGCGTTGGCTGAGGTTGTAACGAGGCGAGCAGATACTGTCCATAAGGCCAGTCCCCGATCCCCGAGTCCGCATTGATATGGCCGAAGGGGCCGGCGTTGACGAACCTTGCATCCCAATGCCGCGACAGGCGCCAGACATGCGCGGTCTTGGCATAGGGGTCATCGTCGCTGGCAACGACGATCATCGGCACCTGCGACGACAGCGCAGGCGAGTCGGTAAAGCTTTCGACGCGGCTGTCGCGGCGCAGCTGCGAGAGGTCGGGCGGCGCGACGAGCAACGCGCCGGCGATACGGTCGCGGGCAACGCTGCTCGCGGCGGCAAACCAGTGCGCAAAGGCATGGCAGCCGAGACTGTGCGCGGCAATGAGGACGGGCTCGTGCTCGGCGTCGATCGCGGCGGCGATTCGCTCGACCCACTGGTCCTTCAGCGGTTCATCCCAGCTGCCGAGCTCGACGCGTTCGCAATCGGCAAAGCCGCGTTCCCACAGGCTCTGCCAATGGGTGGGACCACTGTTGTAGAGGCCCGGTATGGTCAGGATTTTATGGCGGATATTCGAATATGGCATGGCGGTCGCTCCATCGTGGGAGAGAGGGGAACCGCGGTGACGGGTGAGATCTAAATAACTCAACTAATTAAATTGACAATAGCCTTCGGGCGAAATGAGCGATGCATGCGACAAATGGCGTCGGTGCTAGTCGGTCGCTTGCCTGAATTGCGGCTCGAAGGTTCTGGCCCGCCGCAGTTCGGGGAAAATCCAGGCCCAGAGCGCGGTCACGCCGACCGCCGCGGCGCCGCCGACGACCACCGCGCTGACCGGGCCGAGCGCGGCCGCCATCGCGCCGGCGCGCATCTCGCCCAGCTCGTTCGAGGCGGAAATCGCGAGTCCCGACGCGGCGCTGACGCGGCCGCGCATATGATCGGGGGTGTTGAGCTGGATCAGCGTGCCGCGCACAAAGACCGAGAACATGTCCGCTGCGCCCATGACCACCAGTATGCCAAGCGACAGGATCAGGTTGGTCGAGAGACCGAATACGACCGTTCCGACCCCGAACGCCGCGACCGCCCAGAGCATCTTTACCCCGACATTGCGCTCGATCGGACGGATCGCAAGGCCGACCGCAACGCCGACCGATCCGAACGCGACCGCGGCGCGCATCAATCCTGCGCCCTCGGGGCCGGCGTGCAATATGTCGCGGGCAAACACGGGGAACATCGCGGTCGCGCCTGCGAGCAGGACCGCGAACAGGTCGAGTGTAATCGTCCCGAGCAGGAAGCGCTCGACCCACACGAAGCGCAGCCCGTCGACCATTTCGCGCAGCGGGTGGCGGCGAACTTCGGCAGGCGGCGGCAGGACGGGGCGCACCCGGCTGAGCGTGAAAGCCGAAATGGCGAGGAGGAACGCGGAGAAAACGTACACCGCGCCCGGATGCGCGGCATAGATCAGCCCGCCCGCGGCAGGCCCGATCACCGACGCCGATTGCCAGGCGATGCTGCTCATCGCGATCGCGCGCGGCAGCACGGCGGGCGGAACGATATTGGGCGCGATCGCGCTCATCGCCGGACCCGAGAAGACACGCGCGACGCCGTGCAGCGCGGCGAGGGTGAAGAGCAACGGCAGCGTCAGCTGGTCATGCCAGGTGAACCAGCCGAGCGTCGCTGCGATGAGGAGGTCGATGAGGTTCGAGAAGATCGCGACGCTGCGCCGTTCGAACCGGTCAGCCGCCCAGCCCGCGACGGGGGTCAGGATGGCCAGCGGGACGAACTGGAAGAGGCCGAGCAGCCCGAGCTGGAACGACGCCTCCTTGATCGACATGCCATAGTCGGTGCGCGCTGTGTCATAGAGCTGGTAGCCGATTACCACGACCATCGCGATCGTGGCCATCACCGCGGTAAAGCGTGCAAGCCAGAAATAGCGGAAATCAGGATAGTTGAGCGGGGAGGGGGCTTTGGGCGTCGCCTCCGGCATCACCGGTTCTTCGCCTTCGGGTGGGGGGATCGTTGCCATCGCCGTCCGCCCTATCGTGCTTTTCGTCGCTGTCCAGTCAACCTTGCGTATGCCGTTCGTCGATTAGGGGATGCCATTAGCCAGAGGCAGTGGCAGAAACCCGCGATCGATTGAGGGAGACTATCGAATGACAAGCAAATTTGCCCGCTTTGGCGGCGCGGCGATGGCTGCGACGCTGCTGGTTCTGGCCGGATGCAACGCATCGGACAACAAGTCGGCGACCGCACCGGGCGCGAAAAACTGGACCGAATTCCGCGATAATTTCCTTGCTGGCTATTTCCCGCTCAATCCGAATTTCGCGGTCTATCAGGGCAAGCATGAGTTCGACGGGCAACTCCCCGACTGGTCGCCCGAGGGACTTGAGAAGCAGGCCGCCTATCTCGAAAAGGCGATCGCCGACGCCAAGGCGTTCGACGGTGAGATGAGCGCCGCCGAAAAGTTCGAGCGCGATTATCTGGTCCACGTCGCGCAAGGCCAGCTCTTCTTCCTTCGCGATACAGATTTCGCGCAAAAGAACCCGGCTTTCTACACCGGCGCGCTCGATCCCAATGTCTATATCGCGCGGCCCTACGCCGATGCGACGACGCGGATGAAGGCGTTCATCGCCTATGCCGAAAAAGTCCCCGCGGCCGCGGCGCAGATCAAGGCCAATCTCAAGCTGCCGCTGCCCGCGACCTTCGTCAAATATGGCACCGCGGGCTTCGGGGGCTTTGCCGATTATTACAAGGGTGATGCCAAGGCGGCCTTCGCGTCGGTCAAGGACGAAGCGCTGCAAAAGCAGTTCGACGAGGCAACCGTGAAAGCCGGTGCGGCGATGACCGACCTTGCCGAATATGTCGGGTCGCAGCCGGGCACGCCCGACGGCTATGCGCTTGGCGCCGCAAAATTCTCGAAGATGATCCTGACGAACGAAGGCGTTGACACGCCGCTCGACGAGCTCGAGCGGATCGGTCAGGCCGACCTCAAGCGCAATCAGGATGCGCTGAAGGCGGCTTGTGCGACCTATGCCGCCGGCATGACGATCGCCGACTGCATGAAGAAGATGAATTCGGACAAGCCCGCCGATGGTCCGGTCGCCGAGGCGCGCCGCCAGTTGCCGACGCTGCGTGCCTTCCTGATCGAAAAGGATATTGTGACGATCCCCGGCACCGAACAGGCGCAGGTCGAGGAATCGCCGCCGTACAACCGGCAGAACAGCGCCTATATCGACATCCCCGGGCCGTATGAGAAAGGCCTGCCGTCGGTCTATTATATCTCGCCGCCCGACCCGAGCTGGGATGCGAAGACGCAGGCCGATTTCGTCCCCGGTCGAAAGGATTTGATGTTCACGTCGGTCCATGAGGTGTGGCCCGGCCACTTCCTCAACTTCCTCCACTCGAACCGCGCCGAAAGCATCTTCGGCAAGCTGTTCGTCGGCTATGCCTTCGCCGAGGGCTGGGCGCATTACACCGAGGAAATGATGTGGGATGCCGGGCTGGGCGAGGGTGATCCCGAAACGCATATCGGCCAGCTGTCGAACGCGCTGCTGCGCGATTGCCGTTACCTGTCGGCGATCGGCCTCCACACCAAGGGAATGACCGTCGCCGACAGCGAAAAGCTGTTCAAGGAGCAATGCTATCAGGATGAGGGCAACTCGCGGCAGCAAGCGGCGCGCGGCACCTATGATCCCGCCTATCTCAACTACACGATGGGCAAGCTGATGATCCGCAAGCTGCGCGAGGATTGGATAGCCAAAAACGGGGAGGCGGGCGACAAGACGAAGTGGAAGGCCTTCCACGACGAGTTCCTGTCGTACGGCGGCCCGCCGATCCCGATGGTCCGCGCCGCGATGATGAAGGAAGATGCGCCGAAGGCGGTCTTCTGAGACTGGCGAATCGAACGACCGGCGGCTAGCCTCTTCAAAACAGGGGGCTAGCCGATGGTTGACGTGTTCATTTCCTACTCGCGCGACAACAAGGCGCGCGTCGCGGATATCGCGGCGGCGGTGACCGCGGCGGGTTACGACGTGTGGTGGGACGCCGAGCTGCCGCCGCATCGCTCGTACGGCGATGTGATTACCGAAAAGATCGGCAGCGCGAAGGCTGCCATCGTCGTCTGGTCGCACACCTCGGCGGCATCCGAATGGGTGCGCGCCGAGGCCGATGTCGCGCGCAACCAGAAGAAGCTCGTCCAGACGGCGATTGACGATGTGATGCCGCCGCTGCCGTTCAACCAGATCCAGTTCGCCGACCTCAGTGACTGGGACGGCGATCCGGCGCACAGCGGCTGGCGGAAGGTCTTGATGAGCCTCGAAGAGCTTTGCGGACGCGAGGGGGCCGCCGCGCCCCTGACGCGACCGACGGCGGCGCCGGCCGCGACGCCTTCGCGGCCGGAAGATTCGCATGCTGTCCCGACGGGACGGAAGGCTTCTCGCGCTTTGACCCTCGCTTGGGCGCTTGTAGCGTTCGCGGCGATTGCGATAGCGTTGCTGGCGTGGAAACTGCTTCAGCCGCCCGCCGCGCTCGCTCCCTCTGCGCCCGCAGCCATCGCCCTGCCGGAGGAAAAGGGAGCGACGGAAACGCCCGGGACAGCAAGTAATGGCCCGGTCGAAGCCTTCACGCTCGCGGCGGTGATCGACGATCCCGAGGGCTTCACCAACATCCGCTCGGAGCGCAGCGCCAAAAGCAGGATCCTCGGCAAGGTGCTCGATGGCGAGAAATTCCTGACCTACAAGCAGTCCGGCGCCTGGTGGCGCGTGCGCAAGGCCGACGGCACGACGGGCTTCATGTTCCGCAAATATATCCGGCTCGTCGAAGAGGAGGCGCCGGCGATCCCGGCCGGTGCCACGCCGACTGGCGTCGGTGGCAGCGGTGTCGTCATACCCGATTCCTCGGACCGACTGCTTTCGGCCGACGAGCTCGGCAATTACAGCGCGCTCGAACTCCGGATCGCACGCAACGAGATTTTCGCGCGCAACGGGTTCCGCTTCAGCGATCCGTCGCTCCGCGCCCATTTCAGCCAGTTCGACTGGTATCAGCCGACGAGCGACACCGTCGAACTCTCTGCTACCGAGAAGGCGAACGTCGCTTTGCTCAAATCGGCCGAAGCTGCGGCGCGATGACGACGTCGGCGGGCCGGATCGCGGCCGCCGAAGCCGAGGTCTCACACCGGCTGGTCGCGGGCGACGCGTTGAGTGCTTTCGATTGCGCCGCCGCGGCCCGGCGCGACGGTATCGAAAGCCCGCGCCTGCGGTATCTGATGGTGCGGGCGCTTGCCGCTTCGGGCGACAGTCTGGGCGCGATGCATCTCTATGGGCAGCTTGACCTTGCCGCGTCTGGCGACGTCGACAGCCTCGCGCTGGCGGGGCGGATATGGAAAGACGCTGCCTTCGACAATGTCGGCGATCGCCGCGCGGCGTTCTTGGCGCAGGCCGCGTCGGCCTATGATCATGCCTGGAAGCTTTCGGGTGCTTCATTTCCGGCGATCAACGCCGCGAGCCTCTATGCGCTGCTTGGCGAGCGTGAACGCGCAGCGGCGCTGGCAGGGCCGATCGCGGCAAATGGTGCCGCCGATCATTATTGGGATCTGGTAACGCTGGTCGAGGCGTTGTTGCTGCTGAATCGCGGCGCGGAGGCGGTGCGGCCGGCTCTGGCGGCCCATAGTCAGGCGGAAACCCGCGCTGGAGACCGTGCTTCGACGTGCCGCCAGCTGTCGCGCCTTGCCGCGAGTGGGACGATCGACGCAGGGCATGCCGGGGTGATCGTCGACCTGCTCCGCCCGCCGCCGGTCGGGGTCTATTGCGGGCGCATGTTCCGGTCGGGCGGCGATGGCGAAACCAATGCCCGCGCCGCCATCGCTGCTGCGCTCGATGCGCAGCCGCTTTCGGCGCTGATCGGCCCGCTGGCTTGCGGCGCCGATATATTGTTCGCCGAAGAAGCGCTGGCACGCGCTATCGACCTGACTGTCGTGCTGCCTTTTGCCGAGGACGATTTTGTTGCCCAGTCGGTGCTGTCGGGCGGCGAGGCCTGGCTGGCGCGTTATGTCGCATGCCGCGACCGGGCTGCCATGGTCCATTTCGCCAGCGGCTCGCGTTATGTCAGCGACGATTGCCAGTTCGTTCTCGGCTCGCACACGATGATGGGCCTCGCGAAGCTGCGCGCGCGCGAGCTGGAGACGACGGCGATCCAGCTTGCGGTGGTCGATCCCGAGGTCGCGGCGCGTCCCTCAGCCGCTATCGCCGGAACCAATGCCGATATCGCGCTATGGCAGGAGCAGGGCGGCGACACACTGACGATCTCCGTGGGCGGTCTCGACCGCAATCTCGATTTTCCGCCAGCACCTCGGCCCCCCGAAGGAACACGCCGCGGCCTCTATGCTATCCTGTTCGCGGACTTTGCGGGCTTTTCCAAGCTGGGCGAAGCCGAGCTGCCAATTTTTGCCAGCGAAGTGATGGGCGGCATCGGCCGCATCCTCGATGATTTCGGCGACGCGGTCCTGTTTCGCAACACCTGGGGCGATGCCGTCTATGCGGTCATCGACGACCCGGCCACGGCGGCGCAGATCGCGCTGACGATGCAGGAGCGGCTCGCTATCCTGCCGCCGGATCTCGGACTCGACGGGCAAAAGGCCGGCATGCGGACGGGGATTCATTTCGGGCCGATCTATCGCGGGATCGATCCGGTCGTCGGAAACGAACTCTGGTACGGCACCGAGGTGACGCGGACCGCGCGGATCGAGCCGGTTACATTGGTGGGGCAGGTTTATTGCACGCAGCCGCTCGCCGCGATGCTGGCGCTCCGCAACGCGCGCGATTTCGACTGCGACTATGTCGGCAAGGTGCAACTCGCCAAAGATTATGGCGAACTGGCCCTCTATCGCTTGTCGCGCAGCTCAGGCTGAAGGCGCGCGCAGCCGCGCGACGAAAAATCCGTCGAGGCCGCCCGCGTCGGCGAGCATGGCGGGAAGCGTACGGATCAGGCCCTTGTCGTCGGCGGCAATCGCTTCGGGTAGTTCTGCAGAGCGTGCGGCCTCAATGCTCCATCCAGCATGATGGTCAAGGAAAGCCGACACCTGATCCTCGCCCTCGGCCTGCTCGAGCGAGCAGGTCGCGTAGACGAGCGTTCCGCCCGGCTTGACCCAACGTGCCGCGCGCGACAGCAGTTCGGTCTGAAGCGCCGCCATTTCCTCGATCTGCCGCGGCTCGATACGGTGCAGCACGTCGGGATGGCGGCGGAAGATGCCGGTGGCCGAGCAGGGGGCGTCGAGCAATACCGCGTCGGCTTGGTCTTCGGGCGCCCATGATCGGATGTCGCCCTGGACGATCTTCGCCGACAGGCCCGTGCGGTCCATATTGGCGCGCAGCCGTTCGAGCCGCTTCGCGCTGGAATCGACCGCGACGACATTCCACCCCGCCGAGGCAAGCTGCATCGTCTTGCCACCGGGCGCGGCGCACAGATCAAGCACGGTCCGGCCCTCGCCGGCGCCGAGCAGGCGTGCGGGCAGGCTGGCCGCCAGATCCTGCACCCACCAACCGCCTTCGTGATAGCCGGGCATCGTCTCGACCGCATGACCGCGCGGCAGGCGGCGATGCAGCGGTGCGAGTGTAACGGCGTCAGGCCATTCCTCCGCACCCGGTTCGGCGGCGAAGCTGAGGTCGATCGGTGGCGGCACGCTCCACGCCGCTTCGGCGGCTTCGACCATCGCGAGATCCCATTGCTCGGCCCACCGTTCGGCGGTGGGCAGCGGCAGCGTGGCGCGGCCCGGCAGCGCCCATTCTTCCTGCTGTGCGCGTGACAGGATCGCGTGGACCAATCGCCGCGGGCCCCCATCGACGAGCGGCAGGGCGGTCGATACGACCGCGTGACCGGGGGTCTTGAGGATCAGAAGCTGGGCCAGCGCGATCCGCAGGACGGCGCGCGACTTGACGTCGTCGGGCAGGATCTGCGCCGTCGCGCCATCGATCAACGCGTCGAGGTCGACCATCCAGCGCAGCGTTTCGGACACGATCGCCACCGCGAAAGCGCGGTCGGTGGCCGTCAGCCCCTGGGTGGCTGCATGCATTGCGATATCGAGCGGGTCGCCGCGTCGCAGGATCGCATCGATCAGCCGTAACGCGGCGCGGCGCGTCGCCGTACCGGCGGGATCGGTGCCGCCCGACGATCGCGGGCGCCGGGGCGGATGGCGATCAGCCATGACGGGCAACGGCGTGGTTGGCGTGAGACATGAAAAATCCTATAAGGCGGGGCATCATGACCGACAGCAGCCAAAATGAAACCATCGGCGGAACCGCGCGCGCTGTAAAGCGCCCCGCGCATGTAAAAGCTCCCGCGGGTTGGGCGAACAGCCAAGTGCCGGTGCCGGCAGCGATCCGTGAGGACAAGGCCGAGGATCAGCCCGGCGGGCGCAACCCTGTGCGCTATGGCGATTGGGAGCTGAAGGGCGTCGCGGTCGATTTCTGAGGGCAGCGGCCCCGCGCGAGCCTCTAAATTGATATAGACCCGAATGGCCGCCGCCGCGCGATGCAACGGCGGCCATATTCATGGGGTTCAGACAGCCGGAAGCTCGGTGTTGAGGGGCATCTTGCCGCTTTTCACCTGTTCGGCGAACACTTCGCGCATCAGCTGCAGCGAGAAGAGGTGCGCAAAGATCAGGCCGAGGATGCCGTTCTGCATCAGCTTGCGCAGCACGTCACCGCGCAGTTCACGCAGCTTGTTTTCGTCGACCATCTGGAAGCCGCGATAGATGAACGGTTTGTCGTTGCCTTCCTGCTGGATGCTGACTTCGCCATCCATCAAAAGGTCGGCCTTTTTGAGTTCGTCCATGAACATGCCGGTACGCTGGCCGGCTTCTTCGAAATTCTTGCAGAATTCGAGCACGGCCTGAACCTGCTCCGACGGCTGGCCGTCGACGAACAGCGCATCGCCCTCGTCGAACTTGCCGATCGCGCCCGAGCTCGGGTCGAAGCACAGCGACAGATCTTCCGAATCGGGCTGAAGACGCGCGAGAAGGAAGGGGTAGCGGCGGATATAGGCCGGAACATAGACGGGGTTGATCAGTTTACCCTCGTCGTCGACGAAGGTGTTGATGCCTTCGTTCAAGCCCATCAGCGCGAGCGGAACGGGATTGTCACCGGCCGAAAAGACGATCGGGAAGAAGCGGCAGGCCGACACGAACTCGTCCGAGGTCAGCGGGATGGCGTGCTGGCCCACGAGGAATTCGGCGCTGTCGAGCGGACGCGCATGGAAATCGCCATGCTCGACGCTCGAAAGCGGGGCAAGGTCGTTGTAGAACAGCGGCAGATTGGCAGGTGCGGGCGCGGTGGCCATGTTGGAACTCCGGTAAAGGTCCCGCAGTCCGGGACGAAAAGGATACAGCGCCTTATTGACCCGCGCCGCGCGGCGCAAGAGGGCGATGACGCAAGCGGACGATTGGGGCGCGGCGGGGTCGCGCAGTCGTCAGACGACCAGTTTGCCGGGATTGAAGATGCCCGCCGGATCGAGCCCGGCCTTGACCCCGCGCAGTGCGGACAGGCGGGCCGGGCTGTCCAGTTCGGCCAGAAGGTCGCGCTTCATCTGACCGATACCATGTTCGGCCGAAATCGATCCGCCGAGCTCGAGGACATGCGAATAGACCAGCCTGCTGACGGCTTCACCATGCTCGACGAGCCACGCCGCGCCGTCGACGCCGGTGGGTGGCTGGACATGATGATGCACATTGCCGTCGCCAAGGTGCCCGAACGATAGTGCCCGCGCGCCTGCGAAGGCCAAATCCAGGCGCCCTGGATTCTCGGCGATAAAAGCGGGCATCAAATCGACGGGCACGCTGACGTCATGCTGCAAGGCCGGTCCTTCTGCCCGTTCCGCTTCCGAGATCGAATCGCGCAGGCGCCAGAAATCCTCGCTTTCGCGATCACTTTTAGCGATCACGACATCGCGGATCAGTCCGGCGTCGAGCACCGCCGCGAGTTGCCGCTCCAAGGCCTCACCCAAGGCCCGGTCGCTTTCACCGGCCAGTTCGAGCAGCACGTACCAAGGCTGCCCGGCAGCAAGGGGCGCGCGCGTCTGGGGGATATGGCGCAGAACGGCGTCGAGGCAGGCGTGCGGGATCAGTTCGAACCCTTCGAGCTCGCTCCCGATCGCAGCGTCGACACGGCGCAGTAGCAATAGCGCGCTTTCGGGCGAATCGATTCCGATCCACGCGGTTCGCCGGGCTGAAGCCGCGGGAACCAGTCGCAGCGATGCGGCGGTGACGATCCCCAGCGTTCCTTCGGCACCGCAGAACAGGTGCCGCAAGTCATAGCCGCGATTATCCTTCTTGAGCGGGGCCAGTCCGTCGAAAATGCTGCCGTCGGGCAGGACCGCTTCGACGCCAAGCGTCAGCGCGCGCATCGATCCATGACGCAGCACCTGCGTGCCGCCCGCGTTGGTGGACACCAGCCCGCCGATCGTTGCCGATCCCTTGCCGCCCAATGTGAGCGGGAAGCGGAGCCCGTGCGCAAGGGCCGCGTTGTGAAAATTTTCCAGAATTACGCCGGCTTCGGCAACTGCCAGCTGCCCCGCTTCGTCGATGCCGCGTATCCGGTTCATGCGCCGCAGGCTGAGCAGCAGTTGGTCGCCGCTGGCATCGGGCGTGGCGCCGCCGACCATGCCGCTATTACCGCCTTGGGGGACCAGCGCGACGCCCGACTCTCCGCACAGGCGCACGATGGAGGCGACTTCGTCGGTGGTCGCGGGCGACAGCATCGCGGCGGCCCGGCCGTGATATTTACCGCGCCAGTCGGTCAGCCAGGGCCTCATCGTGTCGGCGTCGGTGCTATAACCTTTAGGACCGAGCAAATTTGCGAATGCGTCGAGCAGCGATGCAGATGGCGGGCGCGTCATGCCGGTCCACTCCGGAAATTTCCTGTTCCGCAAGCGAGCAGGGGGTGACAGCAGTTCATTTGATGTTCAATCATCCTTGTTAAAGGGAGCGATGGACGAATAGTATCTTTTCGTCCAGCGGGCATGGACGCGGGAGCCACGGGTGAGCGAAATCTTCGGTCGGAACGCCAAAGGAGCGGCGGCGGGGCTGTGCTGACAGCGGCAATTCTGTGGTTCGTGGCCGCCGCGCCGGCGGCGGACGCAGCGGTGCCCGTTGCGGCGCCCGAGCCGCTTGTTGCGATCTCGGCACCAACGCCCGAACAGGCGTCTTCCTTTTGGCAGGTGGTGATCGAACAGCAGCTCATCATCCGTGTCCCGGCGCAGCGTTCGCAGCTCAACAATTTTGCCGCGGGCCCGTCGATGTCGAAACGCGCGACCGAACTGCCTGTTGTCTGGAAAGAGAAAAACGCGCCCAAATGCGTGTCGATGCGCAATATATTGGGGATGCAGGCGGTCCAGCGCGACAGCATCGATATCATTACGCGGCAGAAGCAGCGTCTGCGAGCGCAACTCAACCGCGGGTGCCGCGCGCTCGATTTTTATGCCGGTTTCTATATGCAGGGCAGCAAGGACGGAAAACTGTGCGAGGATCGTGATCAGATCCACGCCCGGACCGGCGCAAAGTGCGAGATCGACAAGTTCAAGCTGATGGTTCCGGTCCGCGAAGACGATTAATCGCGTTTATCGCGGCCTTTCCTTGACTTTTCCTCACCATTTGCCCAATGGCCGCGGCAACGTCCGCCTGCGTGGGAGGCTGGGCGCCAACTCTTTTCCGGACATGATGATCTTATGAAATTTGCCGACATCGGCCTTTCCGACGAACTTTTGCGCGCCATTGACGAGTCGGGGTATAATGAAGCGACCCCGATTCAGGCGGGCGTCATTCCGTCGGTATTGATGATGCGCGACATCATCGGCATCGCCCAGACGGGCACCGGCAAGACCGCGTCGTTCGTGCTGCCGATGATCGACATCCTCGCCCACGGGCGCGCCCGTGCGCTGATGCCGCGTTCGTTGATCCTCGCACCAACGCGCGAACTCGCGGCGCAGGTCGCTGAAAACTTTGAAAAATACGGCAAATACCACAAGCTGTCGATGGCGCTGCTGATCGGCGGCGTTCAGATGGGCGATCAGGTCAAGGCGCTGGAGAAGGGCGTCGACGTTCTGATCGCGACGCCGGGCCGCCTGATGGACCTGTTCGAACGCGGCAAGATTCTGCTGACCGGTTGCAATCTGCTCGTGATCGACGAAGCCGACCGCATGCTCGACATGGGCTTCATCCCCGACATCGAAAATATCTGTACCAAGCTGCCGGCGACTCGGCAGACCCTGCTCTTCTCGGCAACCATGCCGCCGCCGATCAAGAAGCTGGCCGACAAATTCCTGTCGAATCCGAAGACGATCGAGGTCGCGCGTCCGGCGAGCCGGAACGAGAATATCGAGCAATTCCTCGTCAAGACGTCGGAGCGCAGCAAGCGCGACACATTACGCGATCTGCTCGAGGCCGAGGATATCGCTACCGCGATAATCTTCTGCAACCGCAAGACGACGGTGCGCGAACTCGCGAAATCGCTTCAGCGCTATCGTTACAAGGCGGGCGAGATCCACGGTGACATGGACCAGTCGAGCCGCATCGCCGAGCTTGACCGCTTCAAGGCCGGCACAATCAATATCCTGGTCGCATCGGACGTCGCGGCGCGCGGCCTCGACGTCAAGGGCGTCAGCCATGTCTTCAATTTCGACGCACCGTGGCACCCCGACGATTATGTCCACCGCATCGGCCGCACCGGCCGCGCGGGCGCCAAAGGGCGTGCGTTCACGCTGATGACACCGTCGGATGACGAAGCGATCGACAATATCCAGAAGCTGACCGGCTACAAGATTCCCATTCATGGCGGCGGGGCGCCGGCAGCCGATGTCGCCAAGCCCGATCGCGATGCGGAAGAGGGCGAACCGCGGCGCGGCCGTTCGGCACGCGGTGGGCGCGGCAAGGCTGCTGCGAAGTCCGAAAAGGCGCCCGCGCGTCCGGCACCCATCGCTGACGCCCAGCCGGCGAAGCCGCGCGACGACCGCAAGCCCCGCAACGATCGCAAACCGGCTTCTTCGCCACGGCACGACGATCTGGATGGCCCCGACGACGGCTGGAACGGTCCGATGCCGGGTTTCCTGTCGGTCGGTTTCGATACCTGACCACGGGACGAAATTACGTGCTGGTTAGACCCTGACCAGCATCTTTCCGATATTGCCTCCGGAGAACAGGCCGAGGAAGGCGTCGGGCGCCGACGCCAGCCCGTCGTGCACGGTTTCGCGCATCGTCACCGCGCCGCTGGCGATCAGGCCGCCCATGTCGGCATAGAATTCCTCCATGCAGTCGATGAACTGGTCGGTGTAGATGAAGCCTTCCATGCGGATCCGCGCCGGGATGGTGCGGATGACATATTTCATCTCCTGTGGTTTCGCGTCGTTATACACATCGATCATGCCGCAGATCGCGAAGCGCGCGAAATCATTCGCCATCGCGAAGGCCGCGTCGAGATGTTCGCCGCCGACATTGTCGAAATAGACGTCGATGCCCGGCTTGCCGAGGCGTTCGAGCGCGGCAGCGAGCTGCGGGAGCACCGGTCCGGCCTTGTAGTCGATCGCCGCGTCGGCACCGAGATCGAGGGCCCATGCGCATTTGTCCGCGCCGCCGGCCGAGCCGATCACGGTCATTTCGCGCGCCTTGGCGATCTGCACGACCGCCGAACCGACGGCGCCCGCGGCTGCTGAAACGAATATCGTATCGCCAGGCTTGGCGGCCGCGACGCGGAGCAGGCCGATCCATGCGGTTCCGCCGGTCAGGCCCATATTGTGCAGGAAGGTTTGCGGGGTCAGGCCCGCGGCCAGCATGTCACCCGGCAGCTTGTTCGGCATCATGTCGAGGCCGATGACGCCGCCGTCGCGCCAACCGCCCATGTGGAGGATGAGGTCCCTGGGAGCAAAGCCCTCCATCCTGCTTTCGAGAACCTCGCCGATCGCGCCGCCGGTCATCGGCTGGTCGATCTGGAAGCTTGCGGCGTAGCTTTTGGCTTCGTTCATCCGGCCGCGCATGTAGGGATCGACCGAAAGCCAGAGATTGCGGATGCGGAGCTGGTCCTTTTCGAGCGGCGCGTCGGGCACCTCGCGCAACGCGAAATTGTCGATCGTCGGCAGCCCCTGCGGACGACTGGTCAAATGCCATGCCTTGGCCATCGGAAACCCCCATTCCCATTTTGCCGGCGACGTTGGCAGTCGTCAGAAAAGCCGTTGCCACTGCCAATCAGCGTCGTTAATACGCTGCCGGTCGCGGGGCCGTAGCTCAGATGGGAGAGCGCTGCAATCGCACTGCAGAGGTCAGGGGTTCGATTCCCCTCGGCTCCACCAGCGACCCCTCCGATCAACTATCCCGCGAAATCGCGAATCATATTCTTCGCGATCACTAGCTGCTGGATCTGCGTCGTCCCTTCATAAATCCGGTAAATGCGGCAGTCGCGATAGAAGCGTTCGGCGAGATATTCCTTGAGATAGCCGGCGCCGCCGTGGATCTGCACGACGCGATCGGCGACGCGCCCGCACATCTCGCTCGCGAACATCTTGGTGGCGGCCGCTTCAACCAATATCTTCTCGCCGCGATCGGCGCGCGCGCACGCATCGGCGAGCATGCATTCGGCGGCATAGATTTCGGCCTTGCTGTCGGCCAGCATCGCCTGGATCAGCTGGAAGTTCGCGATCGGTTCGCCGAACGCCTTGCGCTCCATCGCATATTTGAGTCCCGCGTCGAGCATGCGTTTCGCATAGCCGACGCTCGCCGCCGCGACCGAGAGGCGCCCGTTGTCGAGGCTCTGCATCGCGGCGCGGAAACCGATGCCTTCCTCGCCGCCGAGCAGCGCGTCGCCGTCGACATGCACGTCCTCGAGGATCACGTCGGCGATCTGCGATCCCGCCTGGCCCATCTTGCCGTCGGGTTTGCCGATCGACACGCCGGGCGCGTCGCGCGGGACCATGAAGGCGCTGACATGCGCGTTTTTGGGCAGCGCCTCGGCATTGGTGCGCGCCATGACGAGGATGACGTCGGCGAAGGGGGCGTTGGTGATGTAGCGCTTCGTGCCGTTGAGGACATAGCCGTTGCCGTCGCGCACGGCGCGGGTTTTCATTGCCGCGCTGTCCGACCCGCTGTCGGGCTCGGTCAGGCCGAAGGCGGCGATCGATCCAGTCGCCAGTTTGGGAAGCCAATGCTCCTTTTGCTGCTGCGTGCCGAAACCGACGAGCGACTTGCATACCATGCCGATGTTGATCGAGATGATCGAGCGATAGGCGGGCGAGGCGTAGGCGATCTCGCGGATGAAGCCGACATATTGGCTGACGTTCATGCCGGCGCCGCCAAATTCCTCCGGCATGGTTACGCCGAACAGCCCCATGTCGCGCATTTCGGCGAGGATGTCGTCGGGAACGCGGCCGAGTTCCTCAAGCCGGTCTTCCGCCGGGATCAGCCGCTCGCGAACATAGCGCTGCAACTGCTCGATGAAGGCTTCGTAGATATCGGCGTCCATTCCCGGATTGGTCATCGTTTCGCTGTCCCTTGCCGCGTCATGGGCTTGCCATAACGCGGCGTCGGGTCTTTGCAAGCGACGCCCGGCCGTGCCGTCAGGTCGTCGGCGGGGTCGCGGGATCGCTGGCGTGTGGCTTTGCACGCATCTGCTGGCGGACGGCGACCATGAAGCGGCTGCGCCAGAAGGCGACGAGCAATGCAAGAATGACGCCCCATGGCAGAAGCGCCGCGCCGAGGGTCAGCACGAAGCTGAGTGCGGTGCTGCCGCTGCGCATCAGCGTCTCGCGGGCGCTGGCGAAGGGGTTTTCGTGGCCGATGCCGGGGAGGCCACCGTCGCTGGCGTAGTTGAAGGCGACGCTGGTCCAGGCGATGCGGGCTTCGCCGCTGCGGCGGGTCTGGCGCTCGGTGCCGAGTTCGCCGCGTAGCTGGCTGATCTGCGCCAAGAGTTCGGCGCGCTCGCGCTTGTCGAGTCCGCCCGCTTTCAGGCGTTGCTCAAGTCGGGCGATCTCGGCTTCGGAGCCCGCGCTGCGCTGCTGCGAGGCGAGGATTTCGGTGCCGACATCTTCGCCGGCGACACTGGCATCGGCGAGCACGCCTTCGGCCTTTTCGACACTGGCGATGGCGCTCGCGCCGAATTTGCGCGCGATGCCGGGGTCGAGTTTGAATTGGGTCTGCGCCTCAACAAGCTTTTCGTCGGTTAATTGGTAGCGGACGTCGACGATCCGGCAACGCTGAATGCCGAGCGTTTCGCAGGCGGCGGCATGCTCTTCCTGGACCTTGGAGATGCGGTCGTCAGGGAGGCGAAAGGTATAGGCATAATCGAAGGCAACACCGGGGGCGGCTTCGATGCCGATCCGGGGAACGGCGGCGTCAGTGGATTCCTTGGCGACAGCGGGGCCTTCGGTGCTTGTAGTGTCTTCGGGCGATTTTTCCGAACAGCCGACCAAGGCGAGCGCAATCGCGCCCACTAAGAGCTTATTTCGCATGCAGATTCTCCCAATACGCGACTCGTTGGTCGCGGGAGATGGCATATCATAACTAAAGTAGTAGACAATAGATTTCAGGCGAGCTTCACAAAGCTGTCGAGCACCCTCTTGCTGCCCGCCTGTTCGAACTCGACTTCCAACTTGTTGCCGTCGATGTCGGCGATGTCGCCGTAGCCGAACTTCTCGTGGAACACGCGCATTCCGATCGCGAGATCGGAGCGCGCCTTGGCGCCGACCGAGGCCGCCGGGCCGCGTTCCGAAGGCGCGGGCGCACGGGTTATCGTCGACGATTGCGCCGCTGCGCGCTGCCATGCGGGGCCGCGCGTCATCGTGCGTGCCGGCTGGCGTTCTGCGACATGCGCGAACGGATCGCCCTGCGCCGACCAGTTGGCGCGCCACAGGCTCTGACCGCCGCCGAAACTGTTTTCGCTGTCGACATGCTCGGGCGGGATTTCGGCGATGAAACGGCTGGGGATGCTGCTGACCCATTGACCGTAAATTCGCCGGTTGGCGGCGTGATAGATGCTCGCGCGCTGCCGTGCCCGCGTGATCGCGACATAGGCGAGGCGGCGCTCCTCTTCGAGGCTCTGCGTGCCGCCTTCGTCCATCGAACGCTGCGACGGGAAGACACCGTCTTCCCATCCGGCAAGGAAGACATGGTCGAACTCAAGGCCCTTGGCCGCATGGATCGTCATGATCGTCACCGTTTCGGTCGTGTCGTTGTTGTCGCGGTCCATGACGAGGCTGACATGCTCGAGGAACGCCTCGAGCGATTCATATTCCTCCATAGCGCGGACGAGTTCGGAGAGATTCTCTAGCCGGCCTGCGGCCTCGACGCTGCGGTCGGCCTGGAGCATTGCGGTGTAGCCCGACTCGTCGAGGATCAGCTGCGTCAGTTCGGGGTGCGACAGCTCGTTGGCCTTGGCCTGCCAGCTGCGCATCTGGGCAATGAAGCTCGCGAGCTGGCGGCGCGCCTGCGGTGTGAGCTCGTCGGTCTCGGTAATGCGCGACGCAGCATGAAGCAGCGGCGCGCGCTCGTGACGCGCGAACTGGTGGATGCGCGCGAGCGCCTTGTCGCCGAGCCCGCGCTTGGGGGTGTTGACGATGCGTTCGAACGCCAGATCGTCGGCGCTCGACTGGACGAGGCGGAGATAGGCGAGCGCGTCGCGGATTTCGGCGCGTTCGTAGAAGCGGAAGCCGCCGACGATACGGTAGGGCATGCCGATCGCGATGAAGCGGTCTTCGAACTCGCGCGTCTGGAACTGCGCGCGGACGAGGATCGCGGCGCGGTCGAGCGATACACGCTGGCGCTGGAGGCTTTCGAGCTCCTCGCCGATCCGCCGCGCTTCCTCGGGGCCGTCCCACACGCCGACGACGCGCAGCTTGTCACCGGGTTCGAGGTCGGTCCAGAGCGTCTTGCCGAGGCGGCCCGAATTCTGCGCGATCAACGCCGACGCAGCGGCGAGGATCTGCGGCGTCGAGCGGTAATTCTGTTCGAGGCGGATCACGGTTGCGCCTGGGAAATCCTTTTCGAAGCGCAGGATGTTCGCGACCTCGGCGCCGCGCCACGAATAGATCGACTGGTCGTCGTCGCCGACGCAGCAGATATTCTTGCGCGCCTGCGCGAGCAGGCGGAGCCAGAGATACTGACTGGCATTGGTGTCCTGATATTCGTCGACGAGGATATATTTGAAGCGCTGCTGATACTGCTCCAGCACGTCGCGGTGCGTCTTCAGGATCACCAGCATGTGAAGCAGCAGATCGCCGAAATCGCAGGCGTTGAGTGTCTTCAGCCGCGCCTGATAGAGCGCGTAGAAATGCTGGCCCTTGCCGTCGGCCCAGGATTCCTTGTCGGCGGCGTCGAGATCGGCGGGGACGAGCCCGCGGTTCTTCCATTTGTCGATCAGCCCGGCGAGCTGGCGCGCGGGCCAGCGCTTCTCGTCGAGCCCCTCGGCCTGGATCAGCTGCTTGAGGACGCGTAGCTGGTCGTCGGTGTCGAGGATCGTGAAGTTACTTTGCAGTCCGACGAGTTCGGCGTGGCGGCGCAACATTTTGGCCGCAATGCTGTGGAAGGTGCCAAGCCACGGCATGCCCTCGACCGCGTCGCCGATCATGCGGCCGATGCGTTCGCGCATTTCGCGCGCCGCCTTGTTGGTGAAAGTGACTGCAAGAATTTCGGATGGCCACGCGCGGCGTGTCGCCATGATGTGCGCGAGGCGTGCGGTCAGCGCCGCGGTCTTGCCGGTACCGGCACCTGCGAGCATCAATACCGGCCCCTCTGTGGTGAGCACGGCCTGTCGCTGCGGGCCGTTCAGTCCTTGCAGATAAGGTGGGTCCGAGGGGCTGGGCGAGGACAGGTCGGGCAGGGAGGCTGGGGTATCGTTCACGCGCGAACGATTAGGGAACAGCGAGCAGGCTGTCCAGTGCGGTGAGGCGGGCCGATGGCGTGGTTTCACGGCGCCTCAATTCCTCCAGCGTGGCGCGTGCCATGGCGCGATAGGCGGGCAGGAGGTCCGGGCTGTACGCCTCGATCGTGGCGAGATGGCCGCTGACCGTCTGCGCGTCGCCGCGTAGCAGCGGCCCCGATAATCCCGCGAAACCGTGATCGAGACTGTTTTCAAGCGCGGCGCGAACGAGCGGTGCCAGCAGCGCCGAAGGATCGTCGACCCCGGCGTCGCGCAGCGTGTTCGCGGCACCGGCGATGAGCGTGACCAGATGATTCGACGCGTGGCAGAGCGCTGCGTGATAGAGCGACCGGCGTTCTTCTGCGATTTCGACCGGGATACCGCCGAGCAACGTCACGATATGTCCGGCTTGCCGCGTCGCCTCGGGGGTCGCGCCCGTGACGGCAAAGCGTGCTCCGGCCATCCGCTGCGTTTCGGCCAGTGGATCGCCCGTGAAGGTCATTGCTGGATGAATCGCGGCGGTCGTTGAACCTGTCGCGCGCAACGGTTCGAGGATCGCGGCACCGCTGCGTCCGCTGACATGAAAGAAAAACGGGGCATGACCTGTCGCCAGTCTGGCCGCCATGCCGGCAATGACGGCGGCCAGCGCGTCATCGGAGACCGCGATCGCGATGACGTCGCATTCGGTCGTAAGGCGATCGACGGTCGACGCGACCTCTGCCCCGGCCTGCGTCGCAGCCGAGAGGGCGTTTTCTGGCGTTCGGCCCCACAGAAGAGGGGGTGCGGCCGCATGCGGAGCGAAGGCGCGCGCGAGCGCCTGCGCGACGCGGCCTGTGCCGACGATGCCGGGCCGGTGGAAGCGAAAATCGTTCATGGGTGCGCGATGTAGCGGGTGGGTCGGATTTTCGCCAATGGAACGTCTGCTTTCGAGCGATTGCGGACATTTATCCTCCCTGTGGCGAAGCGATGGGGAGGTGGACCGCCGCAGGGAGGATCTTTCTTTCATCGTCATCCCGGACTTGATCCCGGATCAAGTCCGGGATGACGAAGGAGAAGGAAGCAACGACCGCTTCCCACCTCAACGCAGCTAACGGACTTTATCTCGCCAATCCCGACCTCTAAGGATCGGCCAATGCAGAGATATTCGACTATGCGGCTGACCGGCGCGACTTTGGCAGTTCTGGCGCTTTCCGCCTGCGCGGGCGGCAATTACCGTCCGGTCGCCGATGCGCCGGTGCGGATCGGCCCCGCCTATACGATCCGCGGGACGACCTATGTGCCCGCCGCCGCACCCGCTTACGACGCGGTCGGTTATGCGAGCTGGTACGGCAACGAGTCGGGCAACCGCACCGCCAGTGGCGAACAGTTCCGGCCCGGCTGGATCACCGCGGCGCACACCACATTGCCGCTGCCGACCTATGTCGAGGTGACGGCACTCGATACCGGGCGGCGGATTATCGTGCGCGTCAACGATCGCGGGCCGTTCGCGCTCGGGCGGATTATCGACCTGTCGCGCGGGGCGGCCGAAGAGCTGGGGATGAAGGCACAGGGCCATGCGCCGGTCCGCGTGCGCCGGGTTGAGCCGTCGGGAAAGGATCGCAAGCGGCTGCGCGAGGGCAAGGCCGCGGCGCGGATCGAGCCCGTGTCGGCGCAGGAGCTGCAACGGCTGCGGGTGCGGCTTCCGGCAAAAGGACAGTAGACGGCGCATTGCGGCTTGCGCCGGACGGGAAAAGGCGTCCAAAGCGGTGCCGTCCAAAGGGGAGAGGATAGGCCGTGGATCTGGCACCTTACCGGGCGCATCGGCGCATTCTGACTGCGAGCCTCGTCGGCACCGCGGTCGAATTTTATGATTTCTACATTTACGGCACTGCGGCGGCACTGGTGTTCGGGCCGCTCTTCTTTCCCGAGAGTTCGGACTCGGCGCAGCTGATGTACAGTTTTATGACCTTCGGGCTCGCCTTCTTTGCGCGGCCCGTCGGGGCGATCGTGTTCGGCCATTATGGCGACCGGATCGGACGCAAGTCGACGCTCGTGGCCTCGCTGATGCTCATGGGTGCATCGACGTTGCTGATCGCATTCCTGCCGACTTATGCGATGGTCGGATGGGTTGCGCCTTTGCTGCTGTGCATCCTGCGCTTCGGGCAGGGGTTCGGGCTCGGCGGCGAGTGGGGCGGGGCGGCATTGCTTGCGGTCGAAAATGCACCGCCGGGATGGAAATCGCGCTTCGGCATGTTCCCGCAGTTGGGCGCGCCCGTGGGGTTCATAGCGGCGAACGGGTTGTTCCTGCTGCTTGGTCTCGGGCTCAGCGACGCCGATTTCGCGGCGTGGGGCTGGCGCATCCCGTTTCTGCTATCGGCGGTGCTCGTCGGGTTGGGGCTTTGGGTCCGGCTCAAGATCAGCGAGACGCCGGACTTCGCCGAGGCGTTGGAGAAGGAGGCGCCGGTTGCGGTACCGATCGGCGATCTGCTTCGCCATCATCTGGTTGCGACGCTCGCGGGGACGTTCGCGGTCGTCGCCTGTTTCGCGATCTTTTATCTCGCGACGAGCTTTGCGCTCGGACACGGGACGCAGGCTCTTGGCTATCCGAAGGAACAATTCCTGCTGATCCAGCTGGGCGCGATCCTGTTCATGGCGATCGGGATCATTTTCGCGGGCTATGCCAGCGATGCATCCAGCGAACAGCGCGTGTTGACTTGGGGGTGCGGCGCTACCGTGCTCATCGGGTTCGTGTTCGGCCCGGCGCTGGCATCGGGAAGCTGGCCGGTCATCTTCCTCGGCCTCGCCTCGGCGCTTTTCGTCATGGGGCTCGTTTATGGTCCGCTCGGCAGTTGGCTGACCGGGCTGTTCCCGGTGCACGTCCGCTATACGGGCGCGTCGGTGGCGTTCAACGCGGGCGGGATATTGGGCGGCGCGATGGCGCCGATCATCGCGCAGGCGCTCGCCGAACGGGGCGGGACGGGGACCGTGGGCTTCTATCTCGCGCTGGCAGGCGTGGTGAGCTGGCTGGGCCTGTTGATGGTGCGGCGACAGGGGATCAGGCAGGGCGCCTGACGCGAAAACGGTCGAGGAGACGGCCGTCGATCGCGACGAGCCCTGCGGTGATCAGCGCCATGCCGATCCAGTGACGCGGCAACAGCACTTCGCCGAGAAGCAGCGTGCCGAGCAGGATTGCGGTGACCGGAATGAGGAGCGTGACGAGCAGCGCGTTGGTCGCACCGGCGCGCGCGATCAGACTGAAATAGAGGAAATAGGCGACCGTCGTCGAAAGCAGTGCAAGCCCGCCGACCGCCAAGAGCGTGGTCGTGCCGGGGAACACAAGCTGCCACGGGGCATCGACGAATAGCGCGACCGGCAAAATGAGCAGCGTGCCCGCGACAAGCTGCCCCGTCGCGACGTCGAGCGGGCCGACGTCCCAACTGCGGAACCGGCGGCCGTAGACCCCGGCGAGCGCGTAGCAAAAGGTCGCGCCAAGGCAAGCCAACTGCGCGGAGAGGCTGCTGCCTATCCCCGACAGCGCACCGCCGCCGATCATTGCCGCGACGCCGGCGATGCCCGCGCCGACACCGACAAGTTTTGCGGGCGTTGCCTTTTCATCGGGGGTGAAGAGATGCGCGATGATCACGCCCCAGAGCGGGGTGGTCGCGTTGAGGATCGAGGCAAGACCGCTCGCGATATCGGTCTGCGCATAGGCGAAAAGCGAGAAAGGGAGTGCCGTGTTGAGCAGGGCGAGAAGAAAAAGCGCGCGCCAGAGCCCCGCGCGGCGCGGCATAACGCGGCGGGTGGCGGCCATGAAACCGAGCATCAGCAGCGACGAAAGGCCAAGGCGGGCGAGGACGAGGGTGAAGGGCGGAACTTCGCGGAGCGCAATGCTGAGAAAGAAGAACGAGCCTCCCCACAGGATCGAGAGCAGGATCAGCATGCCCCATTCGGCGGCGCCCATCCGGAGGTTGATCGGTGCTGTCATAGGGCGGCCCTAGCGGCGAACGGAAGGATGAAGCATCCCGCTTCTTGCGGTCAAAGCCGGCCCGCGGGCACAAGCAGCGTCAGCTTCGCCTTGCCGACCTTGCGTTCGGTATCGATTTCGAAGCCAGCGACATCGACGGCCTCCTTATGCGCGGTCTCGATCGACACCCAGCTGTCGGGGCCGATCCAGCCGAGGCGATTGAGCTTGTCGAGCGCGACGCTGCCCGCGCCGGTATCGTAGGGCGCATCGAGCAGGAGGAGGTCGTAGGTGCGGCGGGCCGGTCCCAATGCGAGAACCGATCCGGCGCGAATATCGGCGCGCGGCGTTGCCTCGAACATCGCCAGATTCTTGCGCAGCGCATCGAGCGCGTCGCGATCCTGCTCGGCGAACAGGCATTGCTCGGCGCCGCGCGAGAGTGCCTCGATCCCGAGTGCGCCCGATCCGGCAAAGAGGTCGGCGACGACCAGCCCCTCGAAACTGCCGACGCGGCTTGTCAGCATCGAGAAGAGTGTTTCGCGCGTGCGGTCGGCGGTCGGACGCGTCGCGTCATTCTTCGGCGCGAGCAGCTTGCGGCCGCGCCATTCACCGGAAATGACTCGCATCATCCCATCTGCCGCCGGAATTTGAACAATTCGTCACGCGGCACGACATCGACCGCGCCAAGTGGCATGCCGCCGAGTTCGAACGCGCCGTAACGCGTGCGGATCAACCGGCTGACCTGCAGCCCGAAATGTTCGAGCACCTTGCGGACTTCGCGGTTCTTGCCCTCGGTCAGCGTCATTTCGACCCACTGGTTGCGGCCGGTACGGCGCTCGAGGTTGGCGTCGATTTTGCCATAACGGACGCCGTCGATCTCGATCCCCAGCGCGAGTTCTTCGAGCTGTGCCTGGCTGATGTCGCCGAATGCGCGCGCCCGGTAGGTGCGCTCGACCCCGCTGGCAGGCAGTTCGAGTTGACGTTTGAACTCGCCGTCGTTGGTGAGCAGGAGCAGCCCTTCGGTATTATAATCGAGGCGACCGACGGGCATCAGGCGCGGCAGATCCTTGGGCAAGAGGTCGTAGATTGTCTTGCGCCCCTTGGGATCGCGCGCTGCGGTGATGCAGCCTGCGGGCTTGTTGAAGCGGTAGAGCCGCGTCGAGACCGGCTTGGCGACGGAGTTGCCGTCGACGGTGAGTCCTTCGAGCGAGGTGAGCAGCGGCGCGGGGTGAACGACGACCTGACCATTGAGCGCGATGCGTCCCTCCTCGACCATGCGCTCGACGTCGCGGCGCGAACCGACGCCGGCGCGTGCAAGCAGCTTCGCGATGCGCTGCGGCCCGTCCTCGCGCTCAGCCTCGGCGGGTTTGGTCTTGAGTGCGGTTGCGGCACCGCGCGCGGCGCGGCGGCCCTTTGGGGCGTCGCGGTCTGCGGCGGAGCGAGGCGTCGAGCGAGGTGGGCGGCGGGTCGTCATCGGAACGGATGCGGCTTTCTTGTCGTTGTTTGGGAAAATAGTGTTGCGTTGTGATCACGCTCATAGCCGGAAAAGACCCGCTTCGTCGATGGCAAGCAGAAGCGATCTTGCAGGACGGCGCGGAGCGAGTCATGGCGATGTTAGAGGGAGTCATCATGCTCTTTGGCCACCGCCCGACCTGCATCAAGCGATTGCTGATCATCGAGGATGATCCGCTGACCGCGTTCGACAATGAGCACACGCTGAAGCTCAGCGGGTACGACATTGTCGCGACGGTTGATTCGGGCGAGGCCGCGGTGGCGATCATGGCCGCCGAACCGATCGACGCTGTCGTTCTCGACCTTGGTCTTGCAGGGGACATGACGGGACGCGAAGTCGCGCGGCTGGCGCGCGACCGCGGCATCGCCGTCCTTCTGGTAACGGGGCAATGTCCCGCCGACGCCGAAGAGATCGCGATCGCCTGCCTTGGCAAGCCGCACAGTGCATCGGCGCTCATATCGGCGCTGAAGGCGGTCGAATCGATGGCGTGCAAGAATCAGGCCCCGCGCAAGGTCAGCGGCCTGACGACCTTCTGGCGTCCCGCCGCCGCGTGACGGCGCCCGATCGATAATTAGCCGCTTCCAATTTGAGACCAAGGCTATAGGCCTTGGCCATAACAATGTGTCCGCCT
>Ga0247823_10000765_pt1 | contig 27121 bp, 16 predicted proteins | sample 13C_PalmiticAcid_2_FD_192426 | JGI IMG/M metagenome (GOLD analysis project Ga0247823, IMG submission 192426) | Soil microbial communities from agricultural site in Penn Yan, New York, United States - 13C_PalmiticAcid_Day30 | ecosystem: Environmental > Terrestrial > Soil > Agricultural land... | reverse complement strand
GGCTTCGGCGGGAGGCTGGGGCGCGGGGCTGTCGTCGGTGGTCATGGGCACGAAGGAAAGTGGACGGCATGCGCAGTATGAGGCCGCCCGGCTACCATCGCCCGACCTTGTTGTCATGCGCCCGGAGGGCCCGAATGAACGAATCCGCATCGGCCTGGGCGCGCGCGCTGGCGGCCCGCTTCGACGGCGCCGTGTTGCGCGTCGAGCCGGCCCAGGCCATCGAGGCATCCCGCGCGCCTGTGCCCGCCACGCGGCAGGCCGTCGAGGCCGCCCTGCAGGCTTGGTGTTTCTCGGGTGCGCGCTTCGCCGTGGCCACGCTGGTGCAGGGGCCGCCGGCCGAACGGGCCGCGCTGGTCGAGGCCTTCTCGCGCCGGCTCGACGGCAGCGACCAGCTCGCGGCGGCGGGTGGGGCTCTTGCGGGCCTGCTGCTGCGCCTGCGCGTCAAGGGCCAGGACGCGATGTGGTGGCGCACGCGCCAGCCCTCGGACCTCTGGGACGCTGGCTACCTCACCGGCGAGCCGGCGGCCTGGCGGGCGTTCCGGCCGCGCCGCGCCACGCTGGTGGTGGCCGAGCCGGGGCTGGACGGTGCCGCCCTGGGCGAGGCCGTGCAGATCCTGGCCGCCCACAGCGGCGGCTTTCACCAGCCGGTGCGCCTGCTGGTGCTGGGCCGCAGCATCGACGCCCGGGCCTGGTCCAGCACACCGAGCAGTTCCGTGGCCATCACCGAGATCACCTGGCCTTCCGGGGCCGCGAGCGCCTCCACCGCGAGCGCCAGCCGGTAAGCCCGTTCCAGGGCTTCGGCCAGGGCCAGCGCGTCGGGGTCGGGCGGCATGGGGACCCCGGCTACAAGGCGCGCACCAGCATCAACGCGCCCAGGGCGATGAACACGCTGTAGAGCACGCGCTGGAACACTGGTAGCGGCAGGCGCCGGCGCAGCACCGACCCGACCCAGAGCCCGGCGAAGGCCGCCGCGAGCGCGACGGCGTGGCCCGCCAGCGGCACCGCCGCGCCGCTGAGCACGGCCAGCGGCCCCAGCCGCACCGCCAGGGCCAGCGTGGCCACCAGGAAACTCAGGCCCAGGGCCTGGATCATCACGTCCTTCTCCAGCCGCAGCGACTGCAGGAAGGGCACCATGGGCATCACGAACACCCCGGTGGCGGCGGTCAGCAGGCCCGAGAGCGCGCCCGCCACCCCGCCCAGGGGCCGCGCCAGCCGGCCCGGATCGGGCAGGGCCGCCCGGGCCAGGCCCCACAGTCCGTAGGCCACCAACACCGTGCCCAGGGTGAGGCGCGCACCCGGCCCGGCACTGCCCAGGTCGGGCAGGGGGCTCCACACCGTGGCCGCCGCCAGCAGCAGCCACATGGGCCACAGCCGGCGCGCGAGGGTGCGGGCGTGAGGCCCGATGCACTGCGCGATGTTCGTCAACAGCGAAGGCAGCAGCATCAGCGTGGCCGCCGTGGCGGTCGGCATGAACAGGCCGAGCAGCGCCACGGAGAAGGTCGGCAGGCCCATGCCGGAAATGCCCTTGACCGCGCCGGCGGCAAGAAAAACGGTGGCGATCAGCGCGAGCAGCAGGAGGTCCATGAGGCGGCATGGTGCGGTCCGTGGCGCGGCCTGTCCATCGCGCATCGCCGGAGGTATCCTTCGCCGATTCCGGAGGATCGCCCATGACCCCGCCCCGTGCCGTGCCCACCTACCGCGTCGACCCGTTCGACCTGCGCCTGTTCGCCGCCGTCGTGGAGCAAGGCTCCATCACCGCCGGGGCGCGCCACATCCACCTCTCGCTGGCCGCGGCCAGCACGCGGCTGCAGCAGCTGGAACACGCCCTTGGCGCCACCCTGCTGCGGCGCTCCAAACAAGGGGTGCGCCCCACCGACGCCGGCCGCACCCTGCTGCTGCACGCGGCGCGCCTGCAGCGCGGCATGGAAGCGCTGCACGCCGACATGGCGGCCCATGCCCATGGCGTGCGCAGCACGGTGCGCGTGCTGTGCAACACCGCCGCCATGACCGAGCACCTGCCGGCGCTGCTGGGGCGTTTCCTGGTCGAGCACCCGGACATCGACGTGGACCTGCGCGAGCTGAGCAGCCTCGACGCGCTGTTCAGCATGCGCCAGGAGCAGGCCGACATCGGCATCGTGTCCGACCACGTGGGCACCGACGGCCTGAACACGCGCCTGTTCCGCGAGGACCGGCTGGTGGCGGTGCTGCCGGGCGAGGGCGCGCGCGCCGCGCGCCGGCCGCTGCCCTTCGTGGACCTGCTGGACCGCCCCTTCGTCGGGCTGCCGGTGGAAAGCGGCCTCAGCCGCCTGCTGCACGACCAGGCCTTGCAGCACGGCCGTGGCCTGCACCACCGCGTGCGGGTGCGCGGGCTGGACGCCGTGATGCAGCTGGTGGGGGAGGGTGTGGGCGTGGCGGTGGTGCCGCAGGCCACGGCGCTGCGCCTGGCCGGCGAGCGCGTGGTGATGCGCCCGCTCAGCGACGCCTGGGCCACCCGCCGGCTGCTGCTCTGCACCGCCGGCGACGCCCCGCTGGGCGCGGGGGCGGCGGCCCTGCACGCCTTCCTGGCGGAGCAAGGCGGGGCCTAGATCCGCCGCCTCGCCGCTGGCCGGGCCGGGATGCCGTGAGGCATGCCGGCTTTTTTCATGGTGAAAAGCCGCGCCCTGTCTTTTGCCGTTCGTCGACTGGCGATTTAACAATCTTTTAACTAATTGTGCATGAACATAAGTCAGTGAGCGCCAGCATATGCTATGGAATATAGAGCGCTGAAATCGGTGAATTTCTTGGAAGTGATCGAGAAATTTCAATAAAAACAACAATCTTTTAACAAATCAATGACTGCATAGGCAATATTTTCCCTAAAGCACTTTTTTTGATTAATGACTTTTAACCCTGCAATTAAGTCGTGAATTTGTAACAAGTTGCATGCCTCGATATAGTGCGCACCTGTAACGAAATGCGCTGATGCGTGCGGATGTCTGTGTCCGCCCGTGCCAGGTGAGAGGGCGGCCCCGGTTCAAAGGGCCGGGCGCTTCAAGGGACACGCGGCGGGTCGTCCGCGTGCCACTCCGAGGGAAAAAACCATGCTTCGATTTTTTGCACGTGGCGAGGCCACGGGTAGGGGCGCGCCTGCGCGTTCACCAGCCTTCCTGCGGGCGCTCGGCCTGTGGGCGGCGGCGACGGTGTTCACGGCCGGCGCGGCGCACGCCACCCTGGTGGTGAGCCAGGCGGTCAGCGCGAGCACGATCGCGGTCGGCGACCGGACGCGCCTGACGATCACCCTCAACAACAGCGACGTGCAGGAAGACAACGCCTCGCTGACCAACACCCTGCCGCCGCAGCTGCGCTTCTACCCCGTTGGTCACCCGGGCCGCGTCGCACCCACCAGCACCTGCGCGGGCGCCACGATCACCCTCGGCACAGGCCCCGGCGGCGTCGACCAGCTGCGGGTCACCGGCTTCACCATCCCGCCCCACGTCGGTGGTGTGGACGGCACTTGCACGATCTCGCTGGACCTCACCTCCTACGACGGCGGCGACATCTGGGACAACGTGATCAACGCTGGCGACCTCACGCCTGCGGCCGTCTCGGCAGCGACCCAGAGCGTGTCGGTCACCGAACTCAGGAATCCCACGGTCGCCAAGGACCTGGGCGACGCCACCCTGACCCAGGGCCTCTCGCGCACCGTGACCATCACGCTGAGCAACCCCAACAGCGCGTACAACATCCCGCTGACCAGCTTCACCGACAACCTGCCCTCGAACCTGCAGGTCACCGGCGGGGTCTCCAACACCTGCGGCGGCACCACGGGCTTCACGGCCAGCAGCGTCACCCTCACCGGCGGCGCCATCCCCGCCGGCTCGCCCGGCACCTGTCGGCTGCAGTTCACCGTGCTCGGCGTGCTGCCGGCCGCCACCGCCTCGCAGGCCGGCACCAACAGCCTGCCCGCCGGCGCCGTGGGCAACACGCGCGGCCTGACCTCGCCCGCGGACACCACCAACATCACCGTCAACAGCCCGATCACGGTCGCCAAAGGCTTCTCGGTCACGCCGCTGACGGCGGGGGCCGATTCGCTGATGACCGTGCGCATCGGCAACAACAGCGCTGCCGCGCTGACCGGCGTCGGCCTGAGCGACACCACCGCCGGCGGGCGCTGGCCGGCCGCGCTCACCAACTCGGGCGCCATCGGCGCGGCCCAGCTCAACGGCTGCGGCGCGGGCGCGACCCTGGTCGCCGGCGCCGGCAACCAGGGCTTCGTGCTCGCGGGCGCCGAGATCGCGGCCGGCGGCGAATGCCGCATCCAGTTCAACGTCACCTCCACCACCACCGGCACCCACACCAACAGCCTGCCCGGCGCTGCGGTGAGCAACACCCAGGGCTTCACCTCGCCCGCGAGTGCGGCACCGATCGAGGTGCGCGACAACGCGCTCACCGTCGCCAAGGCCTTCAGCCCGACCACCGTGGCGCCCGGCGACGTGGCCCTCTTCTCGGTCTCGGTCACCTCGTTCAGCATCACGCCGCAGACCAGCGTGAACTTCACCGACACCCTGCCCGCGGGCATGGTCTACGTGGACGCCACCACCGGCGGCATCACCCCCGTCATCAGCGGCGGCTGCAGCTTCGCTGGCGGCGTGCCCATGCCCACGCCGCTGGCGACCGCGCCGGGCTTCAGCTTCAACTTCCCCGGTGCCTCCCCCGGCGGCACCACCTGCGTGGTGAGCTTCACCGCGCGCGTGCCGGCCAACGCCGCGCCGGGCACCACCCTCACCAACGCCAGCTTCAGCGCCGGCAACGGCACCGTCTCGGGCAGCTCGGGCGCGGTGAGCCTCACGGCGGTCAACCCGCTGGTCGTCACCAAGACCTTCGACGGCGTGACCGCGCGCCAGCGTTTCCAGGGCGCGCCCTCGGTGGCGCAGATCGAGCTGACCAACAACAACTTCTCGGCGCTCGCCAACCTCAGCTTCAGCGACACCCTGCCCGCCGGCCTGCGCGTGGCCGACCCGGCCAACGCCACCACCACCTGCGGCGGCACCGTCAGCGCCAACCCGGGCGATGCCAGCTTCTCGCTCAGCGGCGGCAACCTGCCGGCGCGCGCGGGCACCGACCCCTTCTCGCCCGGCCAGTGCAGCGTGCGCGTGAACGTGGTCGGCGGCACGATCGGCGTGCACACCAACAGCATCCCGGCCTACAACGGCAGCAACGCGGCCACCACGGTGAGCGCCACCGGCACGGTGGCCAACGTGCCCGGCACGGTGGTGCGCAACCTCAACGCCACCGCCGCCACGCTGGAATACCTGCCCGCGCTGACCGTGGCCAAGACCTTCCTGACCAACCCGGTCCAGGTCGGCGGCACCAGCCGCGTGCGCATCACGCTGGGCAACACCGGCAACGGCCAGCTCACCGGCGTGCGCGCCACCGACCCGCTGGCCGGCACCGGCCTCACGCTCGCCACCCCGGCCAAGGCCAGCACGACCTGCGCCGGCCCCGTGGTGATCAACGCGCCCGACGGCGGCAGCACCGCCTCGATCAGCGGCGCCACCATCGCCGGCGGCACCAGCTGCGACTTCCTGTTCGACGTGCTGAGCACCACCGCCACGCCCTCGGTCAACACGCTCGCGCCCGGTGCCGTCTCGGCCGACGGCGGCGTGGCCAGCACCGGCACCACCACGGCCACGCTCAACAAGGTCACCAGCCGCGTGAACCTCACCAAGAGCTTCACGCCCACGGCCATCGCCGGCCCGGGCAGCGTCTCGCGCCTGACGATCGTCATCGACAACACCACCGCCACCGCGCTGACCGAACTCGCGGTGGCCGACAACATGCCCACCGGCATGGTGGTCGGCGTGGTGCCCAACGCCAGCACCACCTGCCCCGGCGGCCTGGTGGAGGCCGAGACCGGCACGCGCCTGGTGCGCCTGATCAACGGCACGCTGGCCGGCAACGCCAGCTGCACGGTCTCGGTGGACATCACCTCCAGCGTCGTCGGCACGCTCAACAACACCCTGCCGGCCGGTGCCATCACCAACACCCAGGGCGTGACCAATGCCAGCCCCTTCACCGCCAACCTCGGCGCGCTCGCGGGCATGGGCGTGGAGAAGCATTTCGAGCCGTCCGCCGTGGCGGCCGGTCAGCCCGCGCGCCTGGTCATCCAGGTGCGCAACTCGCTGCCGCAGGCGCTCACCAACATCTCCACCACCGACAACCTGCCCGCCGGCATGGTCGTGGCCAGCCCGGCCAACGTCAGCACCACCTGCGCGGGCGCGGTGATCACCGCCGTCGGTGACAAGGTCTCGTTCCGGGGCGCGCAGCTGCCGGTCGGCCCCAGCGTCTGCGAAGTGCGCGTCAACGTGGTCGTGCCGCTCGCGGGCGCCTACGTCAACAGGTTGCCGGGTGGCACCGTGATCGCCAACGACGGCGCGGTCACCAACCCGCAGCCCGGCCCCAGCGCCACGCTGCACGTGCTGCAACCGCCGACCATCGCCAAGGCCTTCGCCCAGGCCACCGTGGCGCCTGGCGTGGCCAACCGCCTCACGGTGACCATCAGCAACCCCAACACCACGCAGACCCTGACCGGTGTCGCGCTGCGTGACCCGCTGCCGGCCGGCCTGTTCGTGGCCCAGGTGCCCAACGCCTCGACCACCTGCGCCGGTGGCACGGTCAGCGCCATTCCCTCGGCCGACAGCGCCCAGATCGCCGGCGCCACCGTGCCGGCCGGCGGCGCGTGCAGCTTCGCCTTCGACACCGTCTCCAACGTGCCGGGCCTGTACACCAACACGATCCCCGCCGGTGCGCTCACCAGCCACGAAGGTGTCAGCAACCCCGACCCGGCGATCGCGCCGGTGCGCGTGCTCGAACCGCCCACCGTGGTGAAGGCCTTCGTGCCGCCGAGCATCTCGCCCAACGGCATCTCCCGCCTCACCATCACCCTGGGCAACGCCAACCCGGCGGCGCAGACGCTCACGCAGGCGCTGGACGACAACCTGCCCGCCGGCGTGCTGGTGGCGCCCACGCCCAACATCGGCGGCACCTGCACCACCGCGTCCGTGACGGCGGCCGCCGGCACGGCGCTGGTGCACTACGCCAATGGCGCGAGCATCCCGTCCGGTGGTTGCACGATCTCGGTGGACGTGACGGCCGCCGTGGCCGGCACCTACCCCAACCGCATCCTGGCCGGCGCGCTGCAGACCGACGGCGGCAGCAACCCCACGCCGGCCGAGGCCCCGCTGGTGGTGAGCCCGCTGGGTTCGATCTCGGGCCGCATCTACCTCGATGCCAACAACAACGGCGTCTTCAACGCCGGTGAAGCGCCGCTGGCCGGCCAGGCGGTGAGCCTGCTGCGCGTCAGCGACGGCCAGGTGCTGCAGAAAACCACCACCGACGCCGGCGGCTTCTATGTGTTCAGCGGCCTGGTGGACTCCGCCACGCTCGGCTCGGCCTACACGGTGCGCTACCTGCGCTCGGGCAGCGACACGGTCGGCGGCAGCGCGTTCGCCGCGTCCAGCGCGCTCAACGCCACCAGCCGCAGCTTCCAGGCCCGCGTGACCGCCGCCACCCCGGCCGAAGCCAGCCTCGTCGGCGGCACCGGCCAGGTGGCCACGCCCTCGGTGGACAGCGCCAACGCCTTCTCGCTGCGCAGCGGCATCCGCCTCGACGCGGCCGGCGGCAACGTGGCCAGCTCGGTGGGCAACCACTTCGGTGAACTGCGCGCGTCCGAGATCGCCGGCCAGGTCTACCGCGACGACAACCACAACGGCGTGGTCAACGGCACCGAGCCCGGCCTGCCCGGTGTGCAGATCACGCTGGTCGGCGTGGACGACCAGGGCAACGCGGTCTCGCTGACCACCACCACCGACGCCAGCGGCCACTACCGCTTCGCCGACCTGCGGCCCAGCTGCAGCCCGCTGGCCGCACCGGCCTGCCCGGGCTACGTGGTCACGCAGGGCGCGCAGCCCGCCGGCACGGTCAACGGCATCCCCACGGCCGGCACCGTCAACGACCTGGGCTCGGGCGCGGCCGCCGGCACCGCCGGCACGGCCTCGAACACCGCGCCCGCCATCAGCCACGGCGCACCGGCCTACAGCATCCCGGCCGGCACCAGCCGCATCGCCGGCATCGTGCTGCCGCCCAACGCGAGCTCGGCCGCCAACAACTTCGGTGAGATCGCCAACGACCGCAGCATCAGCGGCCGCATCTTCACCGACGGCAACGGCGACGGCACCTTCAACGGCAGCGATGCCGGCGTGGGCAACGGCGCCAGCGGCGCGAACAACGTGCCGCAGACCTTGACGCTGACCGGCAACGACCTCAACGGCAACCCGGTGTCGATCACCACCACGACCGACGCCTCGGGCCAGTACAGCTTCACCGGCGTGCCGCCGGGCACCAGCTACACGGTGACCTGCACCACCTGCGCGCCGCCGGCCGGCTTCATCAACAGCACCACGCCGCTGGCCTGGCCGGGCAGCACCGGCGGCAGCGCCGGCGGCAGCCAGGCCGTGCCCGCCATCACCGGCATCGACCTCAGCGGCGTGAAGACCGCCTCGGTGGACAACCACTTCACCAAGACCCTGCCGGGCAGCCTGATCTCGGGCGTCGTCTACTTCGACCCCGACAACAGCGGCGGCCTGTTCACGCCCGACGACCAGCCGGTGCCGGGCCGCACGCTGGAGCTGCGCGACCAGGTGAGCAACGCGCTGATCGCCACCGCCACCACCGACGCCAGCGGCGCCTACCGCTTCGCCGGCCTGCCGGCGGGCAGCTACCGCGTCGTCATGCCGGCCCTGCCGGCTGGCACCACCCACGGCCTGACCAGCGCCGGCACCCTGGCGGGCGCGCCCAACGGCACGCCCACCGCGCCGGGCGTGGCGCCGGCATCCATCGCCAGCATCGTGGTGGCCGCGAACCAGAGCACGGCGAACCACAACTTCCCGCTGGTCTCGGACATCCGCGTCGCCGGCCGCGTCTACGAAGACCGCGACTTCGACGGCCAGTTCGGCGGCGCCGACGTGGGCCTGCCCGGCAGCACCCTCGGCCTGGTCGGCACCGACGCGTTCGGCAACGCGGTCACGCGCTACACCACCACCGACGCCGCAGGCCAGTACAGCTTCACCGGCCTGGCACCCGGCAACTACACCGTGCGCCAGACCCAGCCGCTGGGCTACACCAGCGTGGCCAACACGCCGGGCCCGGTCACCGGCGGCAGCGCCGGCGCCGTGGGCCCGCTCGGTGGCGCGGTCGAGACCATCGCGCTCAGTTTCAACGCCACGCCCGGCGCGGCGCTGCAGGTGAACTTCGGCGAAACGCAAGGCGAAGGCGTGCGCGGCTACAAGTCGGTGCGCATCGTCTCGCCGGCCGGCGCCGCGGGCGTCTCGCCCGGTGCCGAGGTGGTCTGGCAGGTCATCTACCAGAACGACAGCGCGTTCCCGGTCACCATGGACGTTCGCGACACGCTGCCTGATTACATGACGCGCACCGGCGCGCCCGCGCTCAGCCACGCCGGCGGCAACGGCGGTGTCTTCACGCCCAACGCTGGCTTCACCGGCACCGCCGGCGGTGACCTGCTGGGTTCCGCGAACCTGCCCGCCGGCGCCTGGGTGTCGGTCGACATCCCGGTGCTCGTGACCGCCGGTGCCACCACCACCCGCTTCAACCAGGCCACGGCCGGCCCCACCGGCATCCGCACCGACGCGGTGGACAGCACCACGCCCACCGGCGGTCCTGGCCAGCCGCCTTCGGGCGTGATCCCGCCCGGCAGCGTGCCGCAGACCCCGTACCAGACCCCTGGCCTGGACGCCACCGGCGTGCCGCTGTCGTCGCTGCCGGCCGCGCTCTCCGGCTTCGTCTGGCGCGACAACAACGGCGACCGCCGCCGCGACGCCAATGACACGCCCATCGCCGACTGGGCGGTGGAGGTCATCGGCAGCGACGGCGCCACCGTGGCCTGCCGCACCGTGCCGTCCAACAGCGCCAACGGCTGCGTGACCATGCCCGACGGTCGCAGCCTGTTTCGCACCGGGGCCGACGGCGCCTACGGCGTGATCGGCCTGGTGCCCGGCGACTACAAGGTCCAGTTCCGCGACCCGGCCAACAACGTCGTCTACGGCACGCCGCAGAACAGCGGCGGCGACACGAACTCCCGCCTGGCCAGCACGCGCGACCACCTCGCCGTCTCGCTGCAGCCGGGCGCCAACCTGGTGCAGCAGGACCTGCCGCTCGACCCGGCCGGCGTGATCTACGACGCCAACACCCGCCTGCCGGTCGACGGCTCGACGGTGCGCTTCTGCGGCCCGGCCGGCTTCAACCCGGCGACCATGCTGGTCGGTGGCGCGAGCTACACCGCCCTGGGCAACTGCGCCCAGATGGTCACCGGCCCGAACGGCTTCTACCAGTTCGTGCTGGTGCCAGGCGCGCCTTCGGGCGAGTACCACCTCGAGGCCTCGGCCCCTGGCTACACGCCGGCGCCGATCGCCTCGATCCCGCCCGCACCGGGCGTGCTCACGCCCTCGGGCGCCACGCCCTACCTGGTGCAGGCGCAGGCCGGTCCGCCCACGGGCGCCCAGCCGACCACCTACCACCTGCGCTTCAACCTCGCGCCGGGCATGCCCGATGTGATCCACAACCACATTCCGCTCGAGCCCTTCGCGGGCGGCGGCCTGTTCCTGCAGAAGCAGGCCATGCGCGACGTGGTGGAGATCGGCGACTCGGTGCAGTACACGCTGCGCGTGCTCAGCCCCAACGGCGCGGCCACCAACGTGACCATCGCCGACACCCTGCCGGCCGGTCTGCGCCTGATCCCGGGCACCGTGCAGCAGGACGGCTCGACCGTGGCCGACCCGGCCGGCTCGCCCGGCCCGGTGCTGAGCTTCGCGCTCGGCAGCTTCGCCGCCAACACGCCGGTGACCGTGACCTACCGCGTGCGCGTCGGTGTCGGTGCGCAGCAGGGCGACGGCATCAACCGCGCGCAGGCCTTCGGCACCGTCGGCGGCGTGACCGTCAGCTCCAACCGGGCCGAGGCGCGCATCCGCATCACCGGCGGCGTCTTCTTCCAGGAAGCCTGCGTGATGGGCAAGGTGTTCATCGACTGCAACCGCAACCGCATCCAGGACGCGGAAGAGGTCGGCATCCCGGGCGTGCGCCTGTACCTGCAGGACGGCACGCACCTGGTGTCCGACAGCGAAGGCAAGTACAGCATCTGCGGCCTGCCCGCGCGCACCTCGGTGCTGCGCGTGGACCCGACCACGCTGCCCGACGGCAGCCAGCTCGTGACCAGCAGCAACCGCAACGCGCTGGACGCCGGCAGCCTGTTCCTCGACCTCAAGTTCGGTGAGCTGCACCGCGCCGACTTCATCGAAGGCAGCTGCTCGCCCGCCGTGCTCGAACAGGTGGAGAACCGCCGCCGCCTGGGCCAGATCGTCGCCCCGCTGGTCGACCCACCGACACCCACCCCGCGTGTCTTCCGCTCCGGCCCGCCGGCCCGCGTGGGAGGTGCGAAATGAAAGCCCGTCTTCCCATGCGATCCGCTCTGACCTCGGCCGTGCTGTCGTTGCCCCTGGGCCTGGCCCTGGCGCAGACCAACGGGCTGCCCGCGCCCACCACCTCGCTGCCGCTGGCGGCGAACTGGCGCGCCACCAGCCTGGTCGACACCGGGCAGCTCGTGCTCGAAGCCGCGCAGGACCAGGTGGCCGCCGACGGCCGCTCCGTGGTGCTGCTCAAGCTGCGCCTGTTCGACCGCGACGGCAAGCCCCTGACCGCGCCGACCGACGTGACCGTCAGCACCAACCGCGGCCGCGTGCGCCTGCCCGGCGCCGCGATCGACGAACCGCCGCGCCAGACGCTGCGCCTCTCGGTGCGCGAAGGCGAGGCGGTGGTCGAACTGATCGCCTCTTATGAGCCGGGCGAGGCCGAGCTGCAGGTGCAGTCGGGCAACGTGGTCGTGCGCGGCCGCGTCGGCATGGTCACCGAGCGCCGCCCGATGATCGCCGTCGGCGTGGTCGAAGGCGCGATCCAGCTCAACCGCCTGGACGCTTCGAACATCAGCCCGGCGCGCGAGGACGACGGTTTCGAACTCGAACTGCGCCGGCACACCAACGGCTTCGACAACGGCAAGGGCTCGCTGGGCGCGCGCACCGCGTTCTTCCTCAAGGGCGTGGTCAAGGGCGACGTGCTGCTCACCCTGGCCTACGACTCCGAGAAGGAGAACAACGGCCGCCTGTTCCGCGACATCCAGCCCGACCAGTACTACCCGATCTACGGCGACTCCTCGCTGCGCGGCTTCGACGCGCAGTCGCGCCAGCGCCTCTATGTGCGCGTGGACAAGGGTTCGTCCTTCGTGCTGTTCGGCGACTTCAACACCGGCACCGGCGGGCCCGCGCGCGAACTCAGCCGCATGAACCGCTCGGTCTCCGGCCTGCAGCTGCACCACGAGGGCGAGCGCTTCGAGGCCAACGCCTGGGTGGTGCGCGACAACGTCTCGCAGGTGGTGGACGAGCAGCCCGCGCGCGGTGTCTCGGGCCCGTACCGCCTGACCAGCAGCGAAGGCATCTCGGGCTCCGAGAAGGTCGAGATCCTCACGCGCGACCGCAACCAGCCGTCCATCATCCTGCGCGCCGAGCCCATGGTGCGCTTCGTCGACTACGAGTTCGAGCCCTTCGCGGGCAACATCGTGTTCCGCTCGCCGATCCCGTCGGTGGACGCCAACTTCAACCCCCTGTCGGTGCGCGTCACCTACGAGGTGGAGCAGGGCGGGCCGAAGTACTGGCTGGGCGGTGTCGACGGCAGCTGGCGCATCGCGCCCATGCTGGAGATCGGCGCCAGCCACGTCGAATCGCAGGACCCGGCCAACCCCTACACCCTGAGCGGCGTGAACGCCACCCTGCGCCTGGGCGAGCAGACCTGGGCCCTGGTGGAAGTGGCGCGCTCCGATCGCGAAGCCCTGGGCGACCGCGGCAAAGGCGACGGCACCCGGATCGAGTTCCGCCACCAGGGCGAGGCGCTCGACGCGCGCGTGTGGGCGGGCGAGACCGACCGCGAGTTCCACAACATCTCCTCCTCGTACAACGGCGGCCGGGGCGAAGCCGGTGCGGTGGCGAGCTGGAAAGTCAACGAGGACTGGACCCTGCGCGTGGACGCCATGCGCTCGGAAGACAAGGGCATCGACGCCGTGCGCGAAACCGCCTACGCCGGCGTGCAGTACCGGCTCACGCCCAAGTGGGTCGTGGGTGTGGGCCTGCGCCACGTCACCGACGACGGCGGCGTGCCCAACGCCGCCTCGGCCTCGGGCGTGAACATCGGCTCCAACACCGGCTTCACGCCGTTCCAGATCAACGCGCCGCTGTTCGCCGCCACCCCCGGCCAGACGCGCAGCTACGACGCGCTCTCGCTCAACGTGCAGGGCCAGCTCACCGACCGCCTCAGTGTGCTGGCCGAGTACGAGCAGGACATCGAGGACGCGCACGGCCAGCGCATCACGCTGGGCGCGGACTACCGGCTCAACGAGCAGTTCCGCGCCTACGGCCGGGCGGAAGTCTCCGACGGCCTGGGCGGCGTCAACGGCCTGGCCGTGGACGGCCGCGAGACCGCGTTCGTGGCCGGCCTGTCGAGCGAGACCCTGCGCGACGGCGAGGTCTTCAACGAGTACCGCCTGCGCGACGCCATCTCGGGCCACGACGCCGTCAACGCCATCGGCCTGCGCCAGACCTTCCGCGTGGCCGAAGGCGTGCGCTACAGCGCCAGCGTCGAGCACCAGAAGGCGATCGCGGGCGACACCAGCTCGGCCACCGCCGTCACCGGCGGCATCGACCTGGCCTACGACCCGACCTGGCGTGCCACCGGCCGCCTGGAATGGCGGCGCGACCGCAACCACGACGCCTGGCTCTCCACCCTCGGCACCACCGTCAAGGTCGACCGCGACTGGTCCCTGCTCGTGCGCAACACGCTCTCGCTGCAGAACGCGCGCCACGCCGGCGCGCACGACCAGTGGCAGGACCGGTTCCAGATCGGCGCGGCCTACCGCCAGACCGACCTCAACCGCATCAATGCCCTGGGCCTGTACGAGCTGCGCGCCGAGAACGACGAGAACCCCGGCGTGGACTACCGCCGCACCTCGCACGCGGTCTCGCTGCACGCCGACTACCACCCCAGCCGGCCCTGGTGGCTCACCGGCCGCGTGGCGGGCAAGCGCGTCGCCGAGACCTTCCCCGGCGGCCTGCGCTCGAACTACACGGCCTGGCTGATCGGTGGTCGCATCACCTGGGACCTGTCCGAGCGCTGGGACGTGGGCCTGCAGCACCACCTGATGGGGAGCCCGCAAGGCAACGCGCGCCAGCACTCCTACGGTGTGGAAGCCGGCTACCTCATCAAGGCCAACCTGTGGGTTTCGCTCGGCTACAACGTGCGCGGCTTCCGCGACGACGAGCTCACCGGTGCCGCCTACACCCGCAAGGGCGTCTACCTGCGGTTGCGCTTCAAGTTCGACGAGACCCTGTTCCGGGGTGCCGATCCCGCCACCAACCGCGCCCTGAGCCCGCTGGCTTCGGCCGCCCGTCCCTGACCTGTTGAGAGACCTCTGCCATGACATCCAAACGCTTTCTTCTCTCCCTGCTGGCGCTGGCGGCCCTGGGCGGCTGCGCCGTGACCGACCCGCGCGCCACCGACCGCGCACCTGGCGCCGTGCCGCCGTTCGCCGAGTCGAGCCGTTACACCGACGAGGCACAGCGCGCCGACCACCGCGCGCTGCAATCGGTGCAGGACCGCCTGGCCGCGCTGCAGAAAGACGGCCGCGTGGCCCAGACCAGCTACCCCTGGGCCAAGGCCCAGTGCTGGCTCGACATGGCGCGCCAGAACTACCACGAGAACGACCGGGGCCCGGTGATCGGTGAGGCGCTGGCCGAATCCGTCAAGCTGGTCGAGGCGCTGGAGAAGGGCACCACGCCGGCCGTCACCACCCCCATGATCGGCGGCGCCGTGCGCCTGCGCGAAGACCTGTGGACGCGCGCCGAACGCGGGCGCACCGGCGCCGGCGCAGCCTGCGTCGCGGCCCAGTCCGCCTGCCTGGACGTGCAGCTGGTGTGGATGGGCCACGAGTACGCCGAAGGCGGCTGGCGCCACGCCAACCCCTACATCGGCATGGCCGAAACCATGGCCGCGCGCATGGAAGCCGGGCAAGCCGCCTGCGCCGCGCCGGCCGTGGCTGCCGCCGCACCCGCCCCGGCACCGGTGGTCACCGAGCGCGTCATCGAACGCCTGGTGCTGGCCACCGACGCGGTGTTCGAGTTCGACCGCTCCGGCCTCAACGACATCGGCGCGGCCGGCCGCGCCCGCCTGGACGTGCTGGCCAACCGCGCCAAGGGCTTGCAGGGCATCGAGCGCATCGTGCTGGTCGGCCACACCGACCGGCTGGGCAGCGACGCGCACAACCAGCCCCTCTCGCTGCAGCGCGCCACCGCCGTGCGCGACCACCTCGTGGCGCGCGGGCTCGATGCCGCGCTGTTCACGGTCGAAGGCCGGGGCAGCGCCGAACCGGTGAAGACCTGCGGCGACGAGCTGCCGCGCAACGCGCTGATCGCCTGCCTGCGCGACAACCGCCGCGTGGAGGTGGAGATCCGGGGCCGGGTGGCGAACCCGGCGCGCTGAAACCGGCGGCTCAGGCCATCTTCTTGCGGATGGCCGCCTCCAGCGACTGCAGCTCCAGCGTGGCCTCGTGCACCACCTGGCTGCCCCAGGCGTCCTGCATCTGGCGTTCGTTGCGCACCATCACCAGCTGGCTCGGGCGGCGCGGGCCCTTGAGCCGGCGCAGCACCACCTGGCGCGGCGCCATCAGCGTGCACGAGGCCGGCACGATGGCCACGCCCAGGCCGCTGGCGACCATGGACAGCACGCTGACGAACTGCCCGGCCGTGTGCCGCAGGTCGGGGCTGAAGCCGGCCTCTTCGCAGAGCGCGGCGGTCTGGTCGAAGTAGTCGCTCTCGGCGTGGCGCGAGAAGCTCACGAAGGGTTCCTGCGCCACCGAGCCGAGCGACAGCGGCCCGCGCGCGCCGGCCAGGGGGTGGTCGGCCGCGAGGGCCAGGCAGTAGGGGTCGTCGATGCTGGCCACGGCTTCGGGCGGCGCGCTGCTGGTGCCCGGGCGGATGAAGCCCAGGTCGATCTCCGCGTTGCGCAGCGCCTGCAGCTGGCGCGCCGACGGGATCAGCTCGTGCGCCTCCACGCTCACCTGCAGGCCGGCGCGCGCCAGGCGCTTGAGCAGGCCGGGCAGCACGGTCTGCGTGGCCGAGGGCATGAGGCCCACGCGCAGCACGCTGCGCTGGCCCGCCTGGCGCTCGCGCGCGCGGGTGGTGGCCTGCTGCGCGCGGGCCAGGATGGCGCGCGCATCGACCAGGAAGGACTCGCCCGCCGGCGTGAGGCGCACCCCGCGCGGCAGGCGCACCAGCAGGGGCGCGCCCACTTCCTCTTCCAGCTGCCGGATCTGGGCCGACAGCGGCGGCTGCGCCATGAACAGCTTGCTCGCGGCGCGGCTCACGCTGCCGAGATCGGCGACGGCGACGAAATAGCGCAGGTGTCTGAGTTCCATGGGCGTGCTCCAGCCGGCATTGACATACCTCATAAGTATGCCTTGCATACAAAATGAGTATTTGACGTATGGATGACGGCCGCCGAGACTGCGGGCCATGAAATCCCTGCAGAAACCCAGCCCCGCCCCCGGCCTCGAATTGCGCGACGCCGCCGTGCCCACGCCCGGTCCGGGCGAGGTGCTGCTGCGGGTGAAGGCCACCGGCGTCTGCGGCACCGACCTGCACATCGACGAGTGGACGTCGAGCTACCACTTCATGACCCGCGCGCTGCCGGTCACCATCGGCCACGAGTTCAGCGGCGAGGTGAGCGCCTGCGGCGAAGGCGTGAACGGCCTGCGGCCCGGCCAGCTGGTCACGGTGCGCCCCTCGGTGGTGTGCGGCGTGTGCGCCGCCTGCCAGGCGCAGGACTTCGACGTCTGCACCACGCGCCAGGGCATCGGCGTGATGCGCCACGGCGCGTTCGCCGACTGGGTGGTGGCGCCCGCGCGCAACTGCGTGCCGGTGCCGGCCGGGGTCGACCCCCTGGTCGCGGCCCTGGCCGAGCCGCTGTCGGTCAGCCTGGAGGCGGTGCGCACCGGCGGCGTGAAGCGCGGCGACCGCGTGCTGGTGCTCGGGCCGGGCAACATCGGCCAGGGCATCGCCCTGTTCGCCCGCGAGGCCGGTGCCTCGCAGGTGGTGGTGGCCGGGCACGGCGACGCGCCGCGCATGGCCGTGCTGCAGCGCCTGGGTTTCACCGACCTGATCGACGTGGCGCAAGGCGGCATGGCCCAGGGCCTGGCGCCTTACCTCGCGGCCGGCCGCTTCGACGTGGTGATCGAAGCCACCGGCGCGGCGGCCGTCATCGCGCCCGCCCTGCAGGCCCTGAAGCCCCACGGCGTGCTGGTGATCACCGGCATCCACGCGGCACCGGTGCCGATCGATCTCACGGCCCTGGTGCGCCAGCACCAGACCTTGCGCGGCTCCTACCGCGCGCCCGAGGCGGCCTGGCCCGAGGTGGTGGCCTTCATGGCGCGGCACCAGGACCTGCTGCGCCACATGATCACGCACCGCGTGCCGCTGTCCGAGGCGGCGCAGGGCTTCGCGCTGGCGCGCGATCGCGTGGCCACCAAGGTCATGGTGCTGCCCGACGGCGAATGGACGCCCGCATGAACCCGGTGGGCGCGGCCGCCTTCCTGGCCTTGTGGAACAGCGCCGAGCGCGAGGGCGTGGCGACCGAGTACGAGGTCTGGCACACGCACGAGCACGTGCCCGAGCGCGTGGGCTCGCCGGGTTTCGTGGAGGCGGTGCGCTACCGCTCGGTGGGCGACGCCACGCGCTTTTTCACCTGCTACTGGCTGCGCTCGCTGGAGGCGCTGGGCAGCGCCGAGTACCGCGAGCTGGTGGCCCACCCGACGCCGTGGTCGAGCCGCATGCGCGCCGAGCTCGGTCACTTCGTGCGCATGCCCTGCACGCTCTCGGGCAGCGTGGGCCTGTCGTCGGCGCGTTACCTCGCGGCGCTGCACCTGGGCGAACACGACAGCCAGGCCGAGGCCGGTATCGAGACCCTTCTTGGGCAACAAGTGAATGAGGCCGGCCTGGTCAGCGCGCAATGGGGCCGCTGCCAGCCGGCGGACGATTTCCCGATCGCCAACCAGACCCCGGGTGCCGACGCGCCTTCTCACGTGGTGCTGCTGCAGCACAGCGAGCTGCCGGCCTTGCGCGAGCGCGTGCAGGACCTGCTGCGCGCCATCGCCCCCCTGGCCCGGCCGCTGGCCGAGCCCGATGTGTTCGAGTGCCTGACCCAGGTCCGGCAGAGCGCTCTCAAAGCGCCGTTGACCCGCCGCCAGCCGGCGCGGGCAGATTTGTTTGAACGATTCCACCCAGGAGACCACGCATGACTTCCCCCCGCAAACGATCCCTTCTCGCCCGCGCGCCCCTGGTTGCGCTGGGCCTCGCCCTGCTGCCGCTGGGCGCCCTGGCGCAGGCCTGGCCCAGCAAGCCGGTGCGCATGATCGTCGGCTACCCCAGCGGCTCCTCGCCCGACATGCAGGCGCGGCTGATCGCCGAGCCGCTGTCGCGCGCGCTGGGCCAGCCGGTGGTGGTCGAGAACCGCCCGGGCGCCAGCGGCAACATCGGTGCGGACCTGCTGGCCCGCGCCGACGACGGTCACACCATCGGCGTGATCGGCAACGGCCCGCTTACCAGCTCGAAGTACCTCTACGCCAAGCTGCCCTACGACCCCGCGACCGCCTTCGCGCCCATCGCGCTGATCGGCGCCGCGCCGCTGATCTGGGTCACGAACAAGTCGGGCCCGGAGCGGCCGGTGGCCGAGGTCTTGAAGCAGATGCGCGCCGACGGCGACAAGCTGTCCTACGGTTCCATCGGTCCGGGCTCGGGCGGGCACCTGGGCATGGAACTGCTCAAGCAGGCGCTGGGCATCCAGCCGCTGCACGTGCCCTTCAACGGCGGGCCGCCCATCATCAACGCCATCCTGGGTGGGCACGTGCAGATGACGCTGCTGCCGGCCTCCACCGTCAACCCGCTGGTGCAGGCCGGCAAGCTCGAAGCGGTGGCCGTCACCTCGGCCAAGCGCAGCCCGCTGGCACCCACGCTGCCGTCGATGGAAGACATCGGCGCTAAGGGCATCAACATCGAGGTGTGGAACGCCGTCATGGCGCCGGCCAGCATGCCGGCGGCCCACCAGGCGCGGCTGAGCAGCGAGCTCGGCAAGATCCTCAACGAGCGCGAGACACGCCAGAAGCTGTTCCAGCAAGGCTGGCGGGTGGACGACCCCAGCCCCAAGAGCCTGAGCGCGCGCATCGCGCAGGACACCGCCATCTACCGCGACGTGATCGCGCGCAACGGCATCCGGCTGGACTGAGGCGGGCTCAGGCCCGGGCGTCGAAACCTTCGGCCAGCACCTCGCGCAGCCAGGCCACGAAGGCCGAAACCGCGCGCGGCACGTGGCTGGCGTAGGGCCGGATCGCGTAGATCTGCGGGCTGAAGGTGCCCACCGAGGCCCAGCCCTCCAGCACCTCCACCAGCTGACCCGACTTCAGCGCCGCCTGCGCGCTGAAATCGGGCACCAGCGCGATGCCCAGGCCGGCGATGGCCGCGTCGCGCAGGGCCTCGCTGTTGTTGGCGCAGAACGGGCCCGACACCGGCACCGTGACGCGCTGGCGCGGCGCCTTGCGGCGCCCCTCGGGCGGCAGGAAGTGCCAGGCCGGCGTGTCCTGCGCGCGCGGGTAGTGCAGGCAGGCGTGCTGCGCGAGCTCAGGTGGCGAAGCCGGGTGGCCGTGGCGGCGCAGGTAGTCGCGGCTGGCCACCAGCACCGAGCGCGTGGCGCACAGCGGCCAGGCCACGTGCGTGTCGGGCGGCGCGGCGGTGTGGCGGATCGCGAGGTCGAAGCCTTCAGTGGCCAGCGAACTCAGGCGGTCCGACAGGTCCAGCTCCAGGCGCACCTTGGGGTGCTCGCGCGCGAAGGCGGCGATGCGCGGCACCAGCTGCTGGCGCGCGAAGGCCACCGGCGCCGTGACCCGCACCAGGCCGGCCGGTTCGTCGGCCAGGTCGCGCACGCTGGAAAAACTCTGCGCGATGCGCTCGAACGGATCGCGCAACCCCTCCACCAGGCGCTGGCCGGCCTCGGTCAGGCGCACGCTGCGCGTGGTGCGCTGCACCAGGGGCACGCCGGCGGCGCGCTCCAGCTCGCTGATGCGCTGGCTCATGGCCGCCTTGCTCACGCCCAGGCGCTGCGCCGCAGCGGTGTAGCTGCCCTGTTGCGCCAGCACGGTGAGGCCGTGCAGGTGCAGCCAGAGGTTTTCCACTTTTTGGTCGATCATGGCCCCATTGTTCACCATGGAAAACAATCCGTTCAGGTCAAACCTCTAGGCGAGGGGGTTTTCGCTGCCTAAACTGGCCCTCGTTTCGTCGATCCCTTCACGCGAGAACCACCATGGCCACCACCCCCCATCCCATCGATCACTTCATCCACGGCGCCGTGACCGCCGGCACCTCGCCGCGCCGGCAGGACGTCTACAACCCCGCCACCGGCGCGGTGAGCGGCAAGGTGGCGCTGGCGAACGCGGGCGATGTGAACGAGGCCGTGGCCGCCGCCCAGGCCGCTTTCCCGGCCTGGGCCGACACGCCACCGATCCGCCGCGCGCGCGTGATGTTCAAGTTCCTCGAACTGGTGAACCAGCACAAGGACGACCTGGCCCGCCTGATCACCGCCGAACACGGCAAGGTGTTCACCGACGCGCAGGGCGAGGTCTCGCGCGGCATCGACATCATCGAGTTCGCCTGCGGCATCCCGCAGCTCCTGAAGGGCGACTTCACCGACCAGGTCTCCACCGGCATGGACAACTGGACCCTGCGCCAGCCGCTGGGCGTGGTGGCCGGCATCACGCCGTTCAACTTCCCCGTGATGGTGCCCATGTGGATGTTCCCGGTGGCGATTGCCGCGGGCAACTGCTTCGTGCTCAAGCCCAGCCCGATCGATCCCTCGCCCTCGCTGTTCATGGCCGAGCTGCTGAAACAGGCGGGCCTGCCCGACGGCGTGTTCAACGTGGTGCAGGGCGACAAGGAGGCGGTGGACGCGCTGCTGGTGCACCCGGACGTGAAGGCCATCAGCTTCGTCGGCTCCACGCCGATCGCCAATTACATCTACGAGACCGGTGCCCACCACGGCAAGCGCGTGCAGGCCCTGGGCGGCGCCAAGAACCACATGGTGGTGATGCCCGACGCCGACCTCGACCAGGCGGTGGACGCGCTGATCGGCTCGGCCTACGGCTCGGCCGGCGAGCGCTGCATGGCCATCAGCGTGGCGGTGCTGGTGGGCGACGTGGCCGAGCGCATCATGCCCAAGCTGATCGAGCGCACCAAGGCGCTGCAGGTGCTCAACGGCACCAACCTGGCGGCCGAGATGGGCCCCATCGTCACCGCCGCCGCGCACACCCGCATCGCGGGCTACATCGAAGCCGGCGCGAAAGAGGGCGCCACCCTGCTGGTGGACGGCCGGGGTTTCCAGGGCCGCGACGCGGGCGAGGGCTGCGACCACGGCTTCTGGATGGGCGGCACGCTGTTCGACCACGTGACCACCGGCATGAAGATCTACCGGGAAGAGATCTTCGGCCCGGTGCTCAGCTGCGTGCGCGTGCCCGACTTCGCCAACGCGGTGCAGATCATCAACGACCACGAGTTCGGCAACGGGGTGAGCTGCTTCACGCGCGATGGGAACGTGGCGCGCGAGTTCGCGCGGCGCATCCAGGTCGGCATGGTCGGCATCAACGTGCCGATCCCCGTGCCCATGGCCTGGCACGGCTTCGGCGGCTGGAAGAAGAGCCTGTTCGGCGACATGCACGCCTATGGCGAAGAGGGCGTGCGCTTCTACACCAAGCAGAAGTCGATCATGCAGCGCTGGCCTGAAAGTATCGGGAAAGGTGCGGAGTTCATCATGCCCACGGCACGGTAGGCTCCCCCCCTGCGCGCCTTCGGCGCTTCCCCCCGAAGGGGGGACGCTGTCTTGGGCCGGCGGAGCCGGACCCTTGACAGCCCTGGTAGTCTTCGCCGGCTGAATCACAACGAAAACGAGAGCGAGACATGCATGAGTGAGACGACCTTCGACTACATCGTGATCGGTGGCGGCACCGCCGGCTGCCTGATGGCCAACCGGCTGTCCGCCGACCGGCGCAAGCGCGTGCTGCTCATCGAGGCGGGTCGCAAGGACGACTACCACTGGATCCACATCCCGGTGGGTTACCTCTACTGCATCGGCAACCCGCGCACCGACTGGCTCTACCAGACCGAGGCCGAGACCGGGCTCAACGGCCGCGCGCTGCGCTACCCGCGCGGCAAGACGCTGGGCGGCTGCTCCAGCATCAACGGCATGATCTACATGCGCGGCCAGTCGCGCGACTACGACCAGTGGGCCGCCCTCACCGGCGACGAGGCCTGGCGCTGGGAGAACGCGCTGCCCGACTTCAAGAAGCACGAGAACCACTACCTGGGCGACGAGCAGAACGCCGCGCAGCGCGACGGCAACTTCCGCGCGTACCACGGCCACGGCGGCGAATGGCGGGTGGAGAAGCAGCGCCTGCGCTGGGACGTGCTCGACGCCTTCGCCGAGGCCGCGCAGCAGGCCGGCATCCCGCACACCGCCGACTTCAACCGCGGCGACAACGAAGGTGTGGGCTACTTCCAGGTCAACCAGAAGGAAGGCCTGCGCTGGAACACCGCGCGCGCCTTCCTGCGCCCGACCTGCTACGGCCGGCCCAACTTCGAGCTGTGGAACAGCGCGCAGGTCACGCGCCTGGTGACGCAGCGCGGGGCCGACGGCGAACTGCGCTGCACCGGCGTGGAGGTGTGGGACGGCGTGGCCCACGTGACGGCTGAGGCCACCAGCGAGGTGGTGCTGTGCGCCGGCAGCATCGGGTCGCCGCAGATCCTGCAGCTCTCGGGCATCGGTCCGGCCGAGCTGCTGCGCCAGCACGGCATCGACATGGTGGTGGACCTGCCCGGCGTGGGCGCCAACCTGCAGGACCACCTGCAGATCCGCTCGGTCTACACCATCAACGGCGCGCCCACGCTCAACGTGCTGTCCTCGTCGTGGATGGGCAAGGCCCGCATCGGGCTGGAGTACCTGTTCAAGCGCAGCGGGCCGATGAGCATGGCGCCTTCGCAGCTCGGTGCCTTCACGCGCAGCGACCCGGCCCAGCCCTACGCCAACCTCGAATACCACGTGCAGCCGCTCTCGCTCGACGCCTTCGGCGAGCCGCTGCACACCTTCCCGGCGTTCACCGCCAGCGTGTGCAACCTCAACCCCACCAGCCGGGGCACCGTTCACATCCGCAGCGCGAACTTCGCGGACGCGCCGCTGATCGCGCCGAACTACCTCAGCACGCCGGAAGACCGGCAGGTCGCGGCCGACAGCCTGCGCGTGACGCGCAAGATCGTCGAGCAACCGGCGCTCGCCAAGTACCGGCCCGAGGAGTTCAAGCCCGGTGTGCAGTACCAGACCGACGAGGAGCTCGCGCGCCTGGCCGGCGACATCGCCACCACCATCTTCCACCCGGTGGGCACCACGAAGATGGGCCGCGCCGACGACCCGATGGCGGTCGTCGACAGCCACCTGCGGGTGCGTGGCGTGGCCGGGCTGCGCGTGGTGGATGCGGGCGTGATGCCCACCATCACCAGCGGCAACACCAACAGCCCCACGCTCATGATCGCGGAGAAGGCCGCCCACTGGATCGTGAACGGGGACTGAGTTACCTCAGCCGTCCGACGTACTGGTTGCCTTCGCCGGGGGATGCGCTGCGCAGCGCATCGGCCGCCACGTCGAGCAGGGTCTTGCGCGGCGGCACCCCCATGGCGGGGATGGCGGCCTCCAGTTTTTCGGCCCAGGGCAGCAGTTCCTCGTGCCCGTCGCTGGCGGCCTTTTCGCGCGCATGGCGCACGATCTCGCGCGCGTAGTCGGCGTTGGTCGCCATCCATTCGGTGTCCGTCACCCGCCCGGTCTTGCGCCGCAGCAGCACGTGCAGGTGAGCGGCGATGGCGAAGGGGTCGGCGGTGCTCATGGCCGTGCCTCAGTGACCGAGCTGTTCCTGGTGCAGCGAGGCGTCCAGCCCGGCGCGCTCGTCGCCCTCGCGCACGCGCAGCGTGGCGAAACGCGAGGTGATCCACAGCACCACGGCCGTCATCACCAGGCTGTAGGCCAGCACCGCCACGCAGGCGATCAGCTGCGTCAGCACGCTGGCCTGCGCGCCCGAGATCGCCGGGTCGGCCAGCACGCCGGTGAGCAGGGCACCCACCAGGCCGCCCACACCGTGCACGCCGAAGACGTCGAGCGAGTCGTCCGCGCCCAGCCGGCGCTTGAGCGCGGTCGCGCCCCAGTAGCAGGCCACGCCGGCCGCCAGGCCGATGGCCAGCGCGCCGCGCGGCGTCACGAAACCGGCCGCCGGGGTGATCGCCACCAGCCCCGCGACCACGCCCGAGCACAGGCCGAGCAGCGAGGCGCGCTTGCGCGCCAGCCACTCGGCTGCCATCCAGGCGATCGCGCCCGAGGCGGCGGCCACGTGGGTGACCAGCAGGGCCAGGCCGGCGCGGCCGTCGGCGGCCAGGGCCGAGCCGGCGTTGAAGCCGAACCAGCCCACCCACAGCAGGCCGGTGCCCGCCATGGTCAGGCCCAGATTGAACGGCACGAAGGGTTCGCGCCCGTAGCCCGTGCGCGGGCCCAGGGCGTAGGCGCAGACCAGGGCGGCGGCCCCGGCGTTGATGTGCACCACGGCGCCGCCGGCGAAGTCCAGCGCGCCCAGCTGCGCGAGCCAGCCGCCCGGTTCCCAGACCCAGTGCGCGATCGGCGCGTACACCAGCAGCAGCCAGAGACCGGCAAACAGCAGCAGGGCGCCGAAATGCATGCGCTCGACCAGCGCGCCCACCACCAGCGCGCAGGTGATGATGGCGAAGGTGAGCTGGAACATGGCGAACACCGATTCCGGCACGTGCTGGGCGATGTGGCTCACCGCCACCTGGCCGGTGGCCCCCAGGACTTCCATGCCCGAGAAGCCCATGCGGCCGACGCCGCCGATGAAGCCGCCCAGCGCCCCGCCGGGGGTGAAGGCCAGCGAATAGGCCAGCGCGAACCACAGCACGCTGACCACGGCGGCGATGCCGACCACGCTGGCCATGGTGTTGATGACGTTCTGGCGTCGCACCATGCCGCCATAGAAGAGGGCGATGCCCGGCAGCGTCATGAGCAGCACCAGCGCCGTGCTCACCATGAGCCAGGCGGTGTCGGCGCCCTGGATCGCACTGGCCGCGACCAGCCCAGGTGCATCCAATGTGACTTTTATCACGGTTTCTGGTGTCGGTGCCTGGGCGGCTGCCAAGGCGGGGCACAGGAAGGCGGGCAGAAACAGGCTCCGCCGAACGAAATAGCGGTTTTGGTGCATGAATGGTTCTCTTCCAACGACGAACAGACCGTTGCATTTCCTGTGCCAAACGGCGAAAAAGCAAGGGAAAGCCCGAATGCACAGCCCTGGTGCAAGCCGCTACAGTGCATGCACTCGCCGACAGCGCACAGCGCTGGTGCCGCGGGGGACCGAGGAGACAACCCAGTCCAATTCGAACAACGGTTTCAGCGTCCCCAAGAGATGCCAGATTCCCAAGGCCGACCCCACAAGGGTCGGCCTTTTTTTTGCCTGTGGCGGCCGGCGACAATCCGGGGATGGAACTGATTCTGGTCTCGCTGGCGTCGCTGTTCGCCGGTTTTGTCGATTCGATCGTGGGCGGCGGTGGCCTCATCCTGGTGCCGGCGCTTTTTGCGATGTTTCCCACCACCCACCCGGCCACGCTGTTCGGCGTGAACAAGGGGGCTTCGGTCTGGGGCACGGCGGCGGCCACGCTGCAGTACGCCCGCCGGGTCGAGATGCCCTGGCACGCCCTGCTGCCGGCGGCGGCGGTGGGGTTTGCCGGTTCCATGGCCGGGGCCTGGACGGTCACCGTGATCTCCCCCGATTTCCTGCGCCGCGCGCTGCCGCTGGTGTTGCTGCTGGTGCTGGGCTACACCCTGGCGCGCAAGGAGCTGGGCCGGCACCACACGCCGCGCTTCAGCGGCCGGCGGGAAATGCTGGCGGCCAGCCTGCTGGGTGGCGTCATCGGTTTCTATGACGGCTTCTTCGGCCCCGGAACGGGCAGCTTCTTCGTCTTTCTGTTCGTGCGCTGGCTGGGCTACGACTTCCTGCACGCCAGCGCCAGCGCCAAGCTGCTCAACACCGCCACCAACCTGGCGGCGCTGTTGCTGTTCGCCTGGAAGGGCCATGTCTGGTGGCATTTCGTGCTCGCCATGGCGATCGCCAACGTGGTCGGCAGCCTGCTGGGCACGCGGCTGGCGCTGAAGCACGGCAGCGGCTTCGTGCGCATCGTGTTCATCTTCGTGGTGAGCGCGCTGATTCTCAAGACGACGTACGACGCCTGGCTCCGGGCCTGAGGCCCGGGGACGTCACGGCGCGGCCGGGGCCTCGGGCGGCCAGGGGAGGCTGCTGGCCTTGAGCGGCGTGCCGATGGGCGCGCCCGCCTGGCCCACGCGCACGGCGGCCATGTCCTGCGGGTTGGGGTACTGGTCCATCAGCAGGTAGTCGAACACGCGGCGCGCGATCGGCGCGGCGTGGGCCGCACCGAAGCCGGCGTTCTCCACGATCACCGCCAGCGCCACGCGCGGCTGGTCCACCGGCGCGAACGCGAGGTAGAGCGAGTGGTCGCGCTGGTGTTCTTCGAGCCGGCGCGCGTCATAGCGCTCCTTCTGGCCGATGGTCACGGCCTGGGCCGTGCCGGTCTTGCCGCCGCTGGCGTAGCCCGCGCCGGCGAACACGCGGGTGGAAGTGCCCTCGGTGGTCACGGCCTGCATGGCGTTGAGCACGATGCGCACGTTCTCGGGCTTGAAGCCGAGGTTTTCCGGCGGTGGGCCGGGCAGCGGCACGCGCTCGCGCGTGATCACGTTCTCGGTCGCCATGGTCAGGTGCGGCTTGTACTTGATGCCGCCGTTGGCCAGCGTCGCCATGGCGTGCGCGATCTGCAGCATGGTGAAG
>Ga0247823_10000764_pt1 | contig 27130 bp, 16 predicted proteins | sample 13C_PalmiticAcid_2_FD_192426 | JGI IMG/M metagenome (GOLD analysis project Ga0247823, IMG submission 192426) | Soil microbial communities from agricultural site in Penn Yan, New York, United States - 13C_PalmiticAcid_Day30 | ecosystem: Environmental > Terrestrial > Soil > Agricultural land... | reverse complement strand
GTGCCGCACGCGGGGCAGAAACCGTGCCGCTGGTGCCAGTCGACCAGACTGCGCGCGCAGGCATAGAGTCCGGCCTGATCGGCGGGCATCAGCCCCAGCATATGGAACAAGGCGGGCGAGCGCGCGACCCCGTGCCGTTCGCCCATCGCCAGCGGGACGAAATGCGGCTTACCGCCGATATAGCCGAGGAACAGCGGCTCGCTTCCCTCGGGCAGATCGGCGAGGTTGACCCATACCAATTGTCCCTCGCCATCGATCTCCGGCTCGAGTCCGTTGAGCTTGAGCAGGCGCGCGCGCCAGTCGCCGAGCGCAGCGGCCAGCGCCTCGGGATTGTTGCGTTCGCGGTCGGCACGGTCGAGCGCCGCGCCGGTGAAGCCGACATCAAGCCGCATCAGCGCGCCAGATCCGCATAGACGGCCTTCACCACGTCGGCACGCAGCGGCCATTTGTCGCTGGGGAAATAATTGACCATCGCCGTCGCACGCACCTTGTTCGCCGGATCGACCCAGGCAACCGTACCCGCCGCCCCGCCCCAGCCATAGGTGCCCTTGCCCGGCCCGCCCGGCACGCCTTCGAGATAGACCGAACCACCGGCGCCGAACCCCATTTTCGGCGCGGTGTCACCGCCGCTGCCGCCCGGCGCGCCGGCGAACACGACCCCGGCGGGCAACAGGTTCGACATGGCGAGCCGCACCGTTTCGGGCTTCATCACCCGCGCCCCGTCGAGCGTCCCGTCATTAAGCAGCATGTGCAGGAAACGATCATAGTCGCGCGCCGACATGACAAGGCCGGCGCCGCCATAGGGAAAGGACGGAGGCACGGCGTAGACCGAGCCCTTTGCCGGATCGAACGGGATACGATTCTCCCCCGCCCAGAGATAGTTGGTGGCAAAGCGGCCGATCTCGCTTTCGGGGACGGTCCAGTAGCTCGAATTCATCCTGAGCGGATCGAACAGGCGCGCCTGTACGAAGCGCTCGAACGGCATCCCGCCGGCGACCTCGACCACACGGGCCAGCACGTCGAGACCGATCGAATAGCTCCACTGCGTCCCCGGATCGGCGATCAGCGGCAGCGTCGCGACGCGATCAGCGAATTCCTTGAGCGAGGCGGGCCGCGTCTTGCGCGCCTCAGCCTCGACCGATGCGTTGATCGCGCCCGGCGTGATACCCAGCCGCTCATATTCCTTGAGCAAAGGCCCCTTGGTGACGATCGTATAGCCGAGACCCGCGGTGTGGGTGAGCAGGTGCCGCACCGTCACCACCCGCGCGGCGGGGCGCGAGGCGAGGCTGTTCGCTGGATCGGTCAGCACCTTCATCGACTTGAAGCCCGGGATGAAGTCGCTGACCGGCTGGTCGAGCCCGAGCTTGCCGTCCTCGACCAGCATCATCGCTGCGATGCCGGTGATCGGCTTGGTCATCGAATAGACGCGCCAGAGCGAATCCGGATCCGCCTTCGCCGCGCCCACGTCATCGGCGAGCGCGCCCGCTGAGGCGAACATTAGCGGGCCGTCGGCCTTGCCGAAGGCAATAACGATCCCCGGTGCCTTCCTGCTCTCGACATAGGCACTCGCGAGCGCGGAGGTGCCCGGCGCAAATCCGTGATTCGCAGGAAGCGGCGCGGTGGCGATGGTTTGCCGGGCGGCCTGCCCGAAGCCGCGGGAAATCGCCGTGCCCGACACCAGAGTGACCGCAAGCGCGGCAACGCCGCCGGCCAGCCAGAATCGCTTCATTCGCTCCTCCCGATCGCTTTCACCGCTTTGGCGAACAAGGTGGGCAATCCCGCCGATTCGAGATCGGCAATCGGCCACCATTCCCCGTCAGTGATGCCTATGTGATCGTCGATCGTTGCAGTCGCAAGCGCGGCGACCAGCTCGAAATGGGTGAAGACGTGTCGGACCGTTGCATTGCGCAGCGTCCAGCCGGGATCGAACGGCGCCCCTGCAAGCGCCGGCGGCGCTTCCGCCCACGGGCCGGTCGGAAGCGCGCGCATCCCGCCGAGCAGCCCCTTTGCCGGACGGCGAACGAGCAGCACCTTCCCACCGCTCTCGATCCAGAAAAACGTACCGTAGCGCGTCGGGCGCGCCTTTTTACGCGCCTTGACCGGAAAGGCTTCGGAGGCGCCCGACGCGGGCGCATCGCAGCGGCCCGCGAGCGGGCAGAGCAGGCATTTGGGTGCGCGCGGGGTGCAGATGGTCGCTCCGAGATCCATCATTGCCTGCGCGAAATCGCCCGCGCGCGCATCGGGGGTGATCGAATCAGTCAACTCGCGGATCCGCGGTTTCGCGCCCGGCAGCGGATCAGCCACCGCGAACAGCCGCGCGACCACACGCTCGACATTGCCGTCGACCACCACCGCACGCTGACCGAAGGCGATCGCCGCGACCGCCGCCGCAGTATAGGCGCCGAAGCCCGGCAGCTTGCGCAGCGTCGCCTCATCCCGCGGAAGCCGCCCGCCATGCTCGCCCGCGACGGCGCGCGCGGCGGCGAGCAGGTTGCGGGCACGGGCATAATAGCCGAGCCCCGCCCAGGCGCTCATCAGATCGGCGTCGTCGACGGCGGCGAGACTGGCGAAATCGGGCCAGCGCGCGGTGAACTTCTCGAAATAGGGGATGACCGAAGCGACCTGGGTCTGCTGAAGCATCACTTCCGACAACCACACCCGATACGGGTCCGGCGGAGGGCTTCCCGGCGGCGCGCGCCACGGCAGAATTCGCGCATTGGCGTCATACCATTCAAGCAGCAGGTCGGCGATGTCGCGAGAAGCGTTGTCGGGCACGCCCCGGCTATGGCATGGACTGGCCGGATGAGTAAGCCGCGCGATCCGGATCAACCGAAACGCAGCAACCGCATCCGCCCCGTGGCGGAGCTGGTGCCTGATGTCGGCCGCGTCGCGTTTCGCAAATTCGGCTTCGTGCAGAGCGCGGTGGTGCGCCGCTGGAGCGAGATCGTCGGCGAACGCTATGCCGGCGTCTCCGCCCCCGAATCGATCCGCTTCCCCCGCGGCGAGCGCGCCAATGGCGTGCTCAACCTCGTCGTGCAGGGTGCGCACGCGCCGATGATGATGCACATCGCGCCCGAGATCATGGAGCGGGTCAACCGCTTCTTCGGCTATCCTGCGGTCGCGCGTGTCGCGATCCGGCAGGGAGAGGTGGCACGGCCGCCAGCACCTGCGGCCAAGGCCGCGCCGGCGCCGATTCCGGCCGAGATGGGCGAGAGCCTGCGCGGCATCGCCGATCCGGAACTGCGCGCGGTGCTGGAAGGCCTTGCCGCCGGTGTCGCCATGCCCATGCTCAAGCTTGGAAAGATCGATTGATGCGCCTGTTTCGCCTGTCCCTCGCCGTGATCGCCGCTCCGCTGCTGACCACCACGGCACCCGCGCAACAGACCAAGCCCCCGCCCAAGGCAGCGCCGAAAGCGCAGCCGGCGCGCGACTGGCGCACGCATGTCGTTCAGACGACATCGGGCGCGATCCTGACCGGCAACCCCGCCGCCAAGGTCAAGCTGGTCGAGTATCTGAGCTACACCTGCGGGCATTGCGCCCATTTCGTCGCGGAGTCGAAGGCGCCGCTGCATGACGATCTGATCCGACGAGGTCAGGTGCGTGTCGAGTTCCGCCATGCCGTGCGCGACCCTCTCGACATGGCTGCCTCACTGCTCGCGCGCTGCACCGGGCCAAAGGGTTTCGGCGGGGCAACACAGGCGATCTTCGCCGCACAGGAGAGCTGGTTCGAGCAGGGCAAGATCTGGTGGCAGGCCAACGCCGCGCGCATCCAGTCGCAACCCGAACTGGCGCAACTCAAGGCGGCGGCGAACGGCTCAGGGCTGTCGGCATTGATGCAGAAGCGGGGCATGACCGCAGCGACGATAGACCGCTGCTTCGCGGCGCCCGGTGACCTGACCAAGGTGACCGCGATGACCAAGGCCGCGTGGGAAACGATTCAGGGCACGCCGAGCTTCGCCGTCAACGGCAAGGCCGTCGCCGGCAGCGGCTGGGCCGCCCTTCAACCCGAATTGCGCGCCGCGGGCGCGCGCTGATTTCGAACGGAGAGAAACTGATGCGTATTGCGATTGGCCTGGCGTCCGCGATGATCCTGGCGGGCTGTGGCGGCGGCGAGACCGGTAACAGCACGACACCCGCCGCGCCGGTGGCGGGTGCCCCCGCCCCCGCAGGCACCCAGTGGGTCGATAAGGTCGAGAAGACCGCCGAGGGCGGCTTCCGCATGGGCAACCCCGACGCGCCGATCAAGCTGATCGAATATGGCTCGCGCACCTGCGGTCATTGCGCGGCCTTCGCCACCACGGGCATGGAGCCGCTCAAGGCCTATATCGCGGCGGGCAAGGTGAGCTTCGAATTCCGCGATTTCCTGCTCAACCAGATCGATCTGGGCGCCGCGCTGCTCGGCCAATGCGCCGGACCTGGTCCTTTCTTCGCGATCATGGACCAGATGTACGAGCAGCAGACCACGCTGCTGCAGAGCGGCCCCAAGGAAGGAGATCCGTTCTTCCAGCAGATCGAAGCCATGCCGGCGTCGCAGCGAGTCGGCGCGACGGCGGAGCGGTACGGCTTCCTCGCCTTTGTCCAGCAGCGCGGCGTTCCCGAAGCGCAGGCGCGCCAGTGCCTTGCCGATCAGGGCGCGATCGACGCGCTGGTGAAGAGCAATGAGGCGGCCCAGAAGGAATACAACATCCCCGGCACGCCGACCTTCATCCTCAACGGCAAGCTGCTGGAGAATACCGGTACCTGGCCGCAGGTCGAGGCGGCGCTGAAGGCCGCGGGCGCCTGACAGGAGGCCGCGGGGGCGGGGCCGGACGATGCAGATCAAGCGGCTCCGCCTCACGGGGTTCAAGAGCTTCGTCGACCCCGCCGACCTGCGTATCGAACCGGGGCTGACAGGGATCGTCGGCCCGAACGGCTGCGGCAAGTCGAATTTGCTCGAAGCGCTGCGCTGGACGATGGGCGAGAACAGCGCCAAGTCGATGCGCGGCGCGGGCATGGAGGACGTGATCTTCGCGGGCACCGCGACGCGCCCGCAACGCGACTTCGCCGAGGTCTCCATCCTCGCCGAGCAGGCCGGAGAAGACGGCGAGCTTGAAGTCGTCCGGCGCATCGAGCGCGGCGCGGGTTCGGCCTACCGCATCAACGGGCGCGACGTGCGCGCCAAGGACGTGGCACTGCTCTTCGCCGACTCCGCCACCGGCGCCCACTCGCCAGCCTTGGTGAGTCAAGGACGGATCGGTGCGATCATTCAGGCCAAGCCCGGCGAGCGGCGGCAGATGCTGGAAGAAGCGGCGGGCATCTCCGGACTGCACGTCCGCCGCAAGGACGCCGAGCAGAAACTGCGTGCGACCGAGGCGAACCTCACCCGGCTGGACGAGGTGATCGGCGATCAGGAGGCGCGCGCCGCTGCCCTCAAGCGGCAAGCGCGGCAGGCCGAGCGCTATCGTGAGCTTTCGGACAAGATCCGCACCGCCGAGGGGCGGATGATCTTCGCGCGCTGGCGAGAGGCGGCAACCGCGGCGGACGCCGCGAAGAAGGAGGCGAGCGCCGCCGAGGCACTGGTCGCCGAGCGAACGCATGCGCAGGAAGCCGCGCTGGCGGCCCAGCGCGAGGTGGCGGACAGGCTGGCATCGGCGCGCGGCGCGGCGCTGGCGGTGCGCGACCGGGCGAGCGAGGCGATGCACGCGCTGGCGGGCCTTCGTAGCGAACGCGCGAGCACCGAGCGGCGGATCGCGGAACTGGCCGACAGCGCGGAGCGGCTGGAAGCGGACAAGGGCCGCGAGGGCGCGCTGGCGCACGACGCCGCCGACGCGCTGGCGCGACTGGAGGAAGAGGCCCGGGCGCTGGAGGTTCGGATTGGAGAAGCCAAGGCGCGGATGCCTTCGCTTGAGTCCACTTTGGCGAGAGCGGAAGGCGAATCGCGCGATGCCGAAGTGGCATTGGCCCATTCCCTTTCCGCTCAAGCAAGTGAAACAGCCGAGGCACGCGTCGCCGAGGCCGCGTTCACGTCCGCGAGGGGGAGAGTGGAACGCGCGGAACGCGAAGTTTCCCGCGTTGCCGCTGAGATCCATGCGCTGGGCGACCCCGCGCCGCTCAAGGAGGCGCGGACCCGGGCGGCCGACGACAAGGCCAAGGCCGAACGCCAGGCGGAGACCGCGCGCACCGGCCTTGCCCGCGCCGACGCGACCGAGCGCGGAGCGATCGACGCACGAACGCGGGCGCAGTCTGCGCGCGCCGAAGCGCATGCCGAACTGGCACAGCTCGACAGCGAGGCTGCAGCGCTGGCCAAGGCGACACGGCCGAGCGGCAAGGACCGGCTGCTCGACAAGTTGAAGGTGGATCCCGGATACGAACGCGCGCTCGCCGCAGCGCTGGGCGACGACCTGGAAGCGGGACTCGACCCCGCCGACGAGCGCCACTGGGCAGGGGCCGAGGCGCAGAAGGACGACCCCGGCGCGCCCGCTAGGACGACGCCGCTGGCGAGCCATGTCGAGGCGCCCGGCGTGCTCGCGCGGCGGCTCGCTCAGGTGCTGGTGGCGGAGAATGACGACGGCCAGCCGCTCGCGGTCGGGCAAAGGCTGGTAACGCTGGGCGGCGTGCTGCGGCGCTGGGACGGCTATGTCGCGAAGAGCGGCGGCGCGGCGGCCGCCGAACGGCTCGAGCGCGTCAATCGCCTCCGTGCGATCGAGAAGGCCCGGCCTGCCGCGGTTCGCGCAGTCGATGCCGCCGACGCCGAGCTGGCGCGGATCGACGGCGACATCACCGAGGCACGCCGCGCGGCGGCGGAATGCAAAAGGCTGCTCGACCATAGCGAGACCGCAGCGCGCGATGCGGCGCGAGCCGAGGATCGTGCGGCGGCGGCACTCGAACGGCTCGACGGCCAGCGCGCCGACCTTGAAGCGCGGCGCGCGCGCACAGCGGCCGAGTTGGAAGAAGCCAACGGTGAACTCAAGCGCGCTGAAGCCGCACGCGCGGCGCTGCCAGACGGGAGCGCGACGCGGGCGAAGGTCGCAGCGCTGACCGAACAGGCCGAGGCACGGCGCAATGCGGCAGCCAACGCGCGCGCCGAACGCGGCAATCTGGAGCGCGAAATGGGCGCGGCGCGGGAAAGGCTGGCCGCCTCCGTCGCGGAGAGCAAGAGCTGGAAGGCCCGCGCCGGCGAGGCGGCGAAACGCATCGCCGAAATGGACATGCGTGCCGTGGAACTGGCGCAAGCCGCCAAGGCGCTGAAGGACAAGCCCGCAGAACTCGACCAAGCGATCCTGCGTGCCGAGAAAGCGAACGAGGAAGCGCGGATCGAGAGCGCCGCGGCGCAGCTGGCCGAACGCGAAGCAGAAGCCGCGCTACGTGAGACCGAAAGCGCGGTGCGCGCGGCGGGCGAGGCGCTGGCCGAGGCGCGTGAAAGCCGGGCGGGCGCGGTCGCGCGGCACGAGAATCAGGAGATGCGCCGGGTCGAGATGGGGCGCCTGTCGGGCGAGCGTTTCGAATGCCCTCCGCCACTGCTGCCCGAACGCGCGGGCTTTGCCGAGGAAACGGTGCGCGGGCCACAGGACGAATCCGCCGCGCACGACCGGCTGATCGCCGAACGCGAGCGGATCGGACCGGTGAATCTGGTCGCCGAAACCGAGCTTGCCGAGCTGACCGCCAGCGCCGAGGCGAGCGCGAGGGAGCGCGACGAGCTGATTCAAGCCGTGCACCGGCTGCGCGGGAGCATCGGCACGCTCAATCGCGAAGGGCGCCAGCGGCTGCTGGCGGCGTTCGAGGCGGTCGACCAGCATTTCCGGCGGCTGTTCACGACGCTGTTCAATGGCGGACAGGCGCATCTGGAGCTGGTCGATTCGGACGACCCTCTCGAAGCCGGGCTCGAGATCATGGCGCAGCCGCCGGGAAAGAAGCTTCAGTCGCTGACACTGTTGTCGGGCGGCGAGCAGGCGCTGACCGCGGTCGCGCTGATCTTCGCGCTGTTCCTGACCAACCCGGCGCCGATCTGCGTGCTCGACGAAGTCGACGCGCCGTTGGACGACGCCAATATCGAGCGCTTCTGCGACCTGCTCGACGCGATGACGCGCGAAACCGCGACCCGATATCTTATCGTCACGCATAATGCCGCGACGATGAGCCGGATGCACCGTTTGTTCGGCGTGACGATGGTCGAGCGCGGGGTGAGCCGGCTGGTATCGGTGGATCTGGGTGGCGCGGAGTCACTGCTCGCCGCCGAATAACGGATAATGTGCCGCGTACCGGAGAGGATCGGATGAGACTGCTTCTGACAACCTTGTCAGCAATCGCGCTGGCCGCACCCGCTGCGGCGCAGGTACGGGCACTGGACAATGGCGTCGAGGTTAAGCACGGCGAGATGGCGGTGCGCGTGACGGCGCTGTCCGCATCGGTCTTGCGCGTGCGCATGGCGCGCGACGGCAAATGGCCCGAGGATGCGAGCTGGGCGGTGCCCGCCGAGGTCCGCGCGCGGTCGGCGCGCGTCCATGCCCGTGCCGACGGCTTCGAGACGGATGCGCTGACGGTGAAGGTCGACGCGGCGACCCTGCGGCTGACGGTATATGAGCGCGGTGGCCGGCTGGTGGTGGCCGATGCCGCCGACCCGGTGATGCGTGCCGACGGCAGCTTCGAGCTGACCCAGAAGATGCCGGTCGGCGAGCGCTATTTCGGGCTGGGCGACAAGACCGGGCCGTTCGACCGGCGCGGTGCAAGTTATGTCCACTGGAACACCGACACGTTCGGCTATGGCCGCGAGACCGATCCGACTTACAAGTCGATCCCCTTCTACGTCACCACCGGCGGCGCATTCGGCAGCTACGGCCTGTTCCTCGACAACCCGACGCGCAGCTGGTTCGACTTCGGACACCGCGCCGATGGCGAGCTCAGGATCGGCGCACCGGGCGGGCCGGTCGACTATTATGTGATCGCGGGGCCGATGCTGTCCGAAGTGGTCCAGCGCTATCATGGCCTGACCGGCAAGGCGCCGCTGATCGCCCCTTGGGGGCTGGGCTATCAGCAATCGCGCTATAGCTACATGTCCGATGCCGAAGTGCGCGAATTGGCGGCGCGGCTGCGGCGCGAGAAGATTCCGACGGACGTGATCTGGCTGGACATCGATTTTCAGGACCGCAACCGGCCCTTCACCACCAATGCCCGCACCTTCCCCGATCTGCCCAAGCTGGCCCGCGACCTGAAGACGGACGGGATCGGGCTGGTAGCGATCACCGACCTGCACATCGCGCATGCGCCGAGCCAGGGCTATGCGCCTTTCGACAGTGGAGCCGCGGGCAACCATTTCCTGCGCACCGGCAAGGGGCAAACCTATGTCGCGCCGGTATGGCCCGGGGATTCGGTCTTCCCCGACTTCACCCGCGCGGCGTCGCGCGACTGGTGGGGCGGGCTGTACAAGGGCCTCGTGAGCACCGGAATCGCCGGGTTCTGGAACGACATGAACGAGCCGGCGATCTTCGAGACACCGAGCAAGACGATGCCGCTCGACAACATCCACCGGGTCGAAGGCGATGGGTTCGTCACGCGCGAGGCGCCCCATGCCGAGGTCCACAATATCTATGGCATGCAGAACAGCCGCGCGACGTTCGAGGGACTGGAGAAGCTAGACCCGCAGGCGCGCCCGTTCGTGATGACGCGCGCTACCTATGCCGGAGGACAGCGCTATGCGGTGACGTGGACCGGGGACAACAACGCGACCTGGGATCACCTCAAGCTGTCGGTGCAGCAGCAGGTCAACCTTGGCCTGTCGGGCTTTTCATACAGCGCGGCGGATATCGGCGGGTTCACCGGCGGGCCAAGCCCTGAGCTGCTGACCCGCTGGATACAGATCGGCGCGTTCACGCCGGTGATGCGGGTGCACGCCGCGGTGAATACGCCGCGCAGCGAGCCATGGGTCGACGGACCCGAACATCTGGCGCTGCGGCGAACGGCGATCGAAGAACGCTATCGCCTGTTCCCCTATCTCTACGCCGTCGCCGAGCAACAGGCGCGGACGGGTGACCCGATCATGCGGCCGGTCTTCTACGACCATGCGGGGTCGGGGTGCGATTCGCCGATGAGCTTTACCTTGGGCCGCGACCTGATGATCGCCGCCTCACCCAAGCCTGAATCGCCGCAAGCCTATGACGTATGCCTGCCGAAAGGCGGCTGGTACGACTATTGGACCGGCCGTCCCGTAGTGGCGAACGCGGGCAAGACCGCCGACAGCGTAACCGAGACACCGCGGATCGACCGGCTTCCGGTGTTCGTGCGCGCCGGTGCGATCATCCCGCGCCAACCACTGGTGCAGAGCCTGAGCGAGACGCCCAGGGGTGCACTCGAACTGCTGGTCTATCCCGGGGACGATTGTCACGGCACGATCTATTTCGATGACGGCAAGGCGCGCGCGATCGAGCGCGGCGCCTATCTGCGCCAGAGCTTTCGCTGCTCGACGACGCCGAAGGGACTCCGGATCGATCTCGACCCGCGTTCGGGCAAGCTCAAGCCATGGTGGCGCGAGATAGCGATGACGGTGCATGCCGTTTCGGATCTGGGCGCGGTGCGCTTCGGGCGGCGGAAGATCGCGGCGGAGATGGACGAAAGCGCCGACCGCGTCCGCTTTACGGTTCCCGATTCCGCCAAAGCCGCAACCCTCATTGTGGCGGGGCCGTGACCCCTGCCCGACCCTCGCGCACGCGCCTGACCCTGTTCGCCTTCGGGGACTTCGCGTTCAACCTCTACTGGCAGAGCGCGATGCTCTTCCTGCTGTTCTACTATACCGACGCGCTCGGGCTGCCGGTACGCGCCGCGGCGACGATCTTCATGGTCGCGTCGGTATGGGATGGGTTCGCCAACTTCGCCGCGGGGCTGCTCGCCGACCGGCGCGAGCCCAAGGGCGGGCTGGGGCGGCTGGTGGCGATCGGCGGCGTGCCGCTGGGGCTGGGGTTCGTGCTCGCCTATTTGCCGCCGGCTGTGCCGGGCTGGTGGGGAATGATCGGGGTGTTCGCGGGACATATCGCGTTCCGCACCGCCTATGCCTTCATCAACCTGCCCTATCTGGCGATGAGCGCGCGAGTGAGCGCGGATAGCAACGACCGCGCCTATGTCGCGGGAATGCGGATGCTGTCGGGGACGCTCGCGGCGATCGTCGTGGCGCTGGGCACGGTGCCGATCGGCGCGATGCTGCTGGGCACGAAGAGCGCGGCGGACGCCTATCTGGGCGCCGCGCTGCTGTTCGCGGTGGCGGGCGCCGCGATCCTCGCCTGGGTCGGCGTCACCTATCGCGAGGCCGACGTGCCCGAGCGGCGCGAACCGGTGCCAGTATGGACCGCGCTCAAGGCGATCGCGGGCAACCGCGCATTCGTGACGCTCAACCTGGCGATGGTGGCGATGATCGTCGCGGTGACGATCCTCAACAAATCGGTGCTCTATTACTTCAAATACTTCCTCGGCGACGAGGGCGGCGGGCAATTGGCGCTCGCATCGATGAGCGTGGTGAGCGCGGTGTCGGTGCCGCTGTGGATGCTGCTCCAGCGGCGGCTGGGAACGCGGGCGTTGTGGTTCCTCGCGGCGGCGGGCGCGATGACGGGGCTGGGGCTGTTCGCGGCGTTCGACATTCATCGCGCGGGAGTGATGCAGGCGTACCTCATGGCGATGCAGGCGATGATCGTCGGGCTCAACTTCGTCTTCTGGGCGATGCTGCCCAATACGATCGAATATGGCGAACAGCGCACCGGGCTGCGCGTCGAGGGCGCGGTGTTCGGGATGGCGGCGCTGCTGCAGCGGGTGGCGATCGGGATCGCGACGGCGATCATCGGGCTCGGCTTCGAAAGCGCGGGCTATGTCGCCAATGTCGACCAGAGCGCGGCGACGCTGACCGCGATGCGGCTGACGATCGCGCTGGTGCCGCTGGGCTTCCTCGCGCTGTCGTGCGTGCTGATGGCGATGAACCCGCTGGGACGCGGAGAGCATGCGCGGATCGTGAAAGACCTGCGCAGGTAAACATCACGCGATCCGGCACCGCCCCGGGGGAGGGAGGGGGAGCGGTGCCGGACCCCCGGCAAGAGCCGGGAAGGCGTAGCGGTCAGGCGGTGAGCGTGAAGGTCGAATGGACTCCCTGCGCCTGCGCCGAGGGAGCGATCCACACGTCGAACAGGCCCGGCTCGACTGTGGGCTTCAGGTCGCGACCGATGAATTCAAGCTGCGAACGCTTGAGCACGAAGCGGACGGTCTCCGACGCGCCGGGAGCGAGCGCGAGCTTGCGGAACGCCTTCATCTCGCGGACCGGACGGGTGATGCTCGCCGCGCGATCGCGGATGTAGAGCTGAACCACTTCCTCCGCCGAGCGCGTGCCGCGATTGGTGACCGTGGCGGTGAAGGCGATCTCACCATCCCATGCCAGCGTGCCCTTGTCGGGGGTCAGGTTGGCATATTCGATCTTGCCGTAGGTGAGGCCGTGACCGAACGGGTAGAGTGCCGAGTTCGGTATCGAGCGATAGTGGGTCTTGTACTCCTCGAGCTTGGCGTCGCTCGGGTTCGGACGGCCGGTGGGCTTGTGCGAATAGTAGAAGGGCTGCTGGCCCGGCTCGCGCGGGAAGCTCATCGGCAGGCGGCCCGAGGGGCTGTAGTCGCCGAACAGCACGTCGGCGATCGCATTGCCGCTTTCCGACCCCAGGAACCAGGTGACGAGGATCGCGGGCGCGTTCTTGACAGCGCCTTCGAGCGCCAGCGCGCGGCCGTTCTTGAGCACGACGATCACCGGCTTGCCGGTCGCGGCCACTGCCTCGGCCAACGCCTGTTGCGGTGCCGGAACGGTGATGCTGGTGCGCGACTGCGCCTCGCCCGACATGCGCTCGCTCTCACCGATCGCGAGCAGGATTACGTCGGCGTCGCGGGCCGCGGCGACCGCGGCCTCGATCCCGCCCGGAAGCGGCGCTTCGACCTGCGAGCCTTCGACCACGGTGATCTGCGCGCTCTTGCCTAGCGCGTTGCGCACACCGGTTTCGAGATCGATGGCGAGCTTGTTGTCGCCATAGACGCACCACGGGCCGTTGAGATCGTGCTGGCCGGCCGCGAACGGACCGATGATCGCGATCTTCTGTCCGCCCTTGCGCAGCGGCAGCACGTCGCCCTCGTTCTTGAGCAGGACGATCGATTTCTTCGCCATCTCGCGCGAAAGTGCCAGCGTTGTCTTGTTGCGGCTGCGCGCGGCTTCCCGCTTCTCGTCGATGCGGCGGAAGGGATCTTCGAACAGGCCGAGCTTGGCCTTGATCGCCAGCACCTTGCGCACCGATTCGTCGAGCCGCGCCATCGGCACTTCGCCCTTTTCGACGAGGTCAGGCAGATGATCGCGGTAGAAGCCGCTGGTCATGCTCATATCGACCCCGGCGAGGAAGGCGAGCTTGGTCGCCTCGCGCGCGTCGGTGGCGAAGCCGTGGTCGATCATCTCCATATCGCCAGTGTAATCGGAGACGACGAAGCCCTGATATTTCCACTCGTCACGCAGCACCGTGCGCATCAGCCATTCATTGCCGTTGGAGGGAATGCCCGAGATTTCGTTGAATGAGGCCATTGCCGACAGCGCGCCCGCGTCGAACGCCGACTGGAACGGCGGGAAGTAGATTTCGCGCAGCGTGCGTTCGGACACGTCGACGGTATTGTAGTCGAGCCCCGCCTCCGCAGCGCCATAGGCGGCGAAATGCTTGGCGCAGGCCATCATCGTATCGATCGCCTTGAGGTTCGCGCCCTGGAAGCCCCGCACGCGCGCTGCGGCGAAGAGATTGCCGAGATGCACGTCCTCACCGGCGCCCTCCATGGTGCGGCCCCAACGCTGGTCGCGCGAGATGTCGACCATCGGCGCGAAGGTCCAGTCGATGCCTGCGGCGGCGGCCTCATAGGACGCGGCCTTGGCGGTCTTCTCCGCCAACGCCGGCTCGAAGCTCGCCGCTTCGCCGACCGGGACCGGGAAGATGGTACGGTGGCCGTGAATGATGTCGGCGGCGAAGATCAGCGGGATCTTGAGCCGCGACTCCTTCATCGCCGCGGTCTGCATGATCCGGCACATGTGCGTGCCGCTGCCGTTGAACACGCCGGTGAGCATGCCCTTGCGGACTTCCTCCACCTGCTGTTCGAAATTCGCGTTCGAGCCGCTGGCCGGGTTGACCACGGTGCTGCCGCCCCAGGCCGAAGCCATCAGGCTGAGCTGGCCCGCCTTTTCGGCGACCGTCATCTTGGCGATCAGCGCGTCGATGAAGGGCGGAACCTCGACAGTCGCAGCCTGGCTTAGCAGAGCGCGCGCCGGGCTGTGGAGCCACGCCGCGATCGCACCTGCGCCCATCAGCGCCGCGCGGCGGGAAATCCGTGTGTCGAGCATCTTCTTCCTCTCCTGAGCGCATCGCGCCGAAACCATGGCGCGGGGGAATGCGAAAGGCCGGGCGGCCCGCATTTTGGGGTTGTCGCGCCAAACCGTAACCGGTTACATGCAGCCGAACGAGAAGATTTGCAATCGCGAATGACCCGCCCGAGAACGGATGTTTCAATCGGGAAGGGATGAGAGGGTAAATGGCCGAGGCGACGATTCGCGATGTAGCGCGCCGGGCGCAGGTATCGATCGCATCGGTATCGCGCGCGCTGAACGGTCTGGGCAACGTCCGGCAGGAAACGCGCGAGCGCGTCATGGCGGCCGCCGCCGAGCTGGGATACGTGCCGCATGCCGGCGCGCGCAGCCTGAGCCTTGCCCGCGCGCACGCCGTCGGCGTGGTGCTGCCCGACCTGCACGGCGAATTCTTCAGCGAATTCGTGCGCGGCATGGACCGCGAAGCGAGCCGCCGGGGATACGTGTTGCTGCTGTCCAACATCCATGACGAAAGTGAGCAGGCCGCCAATGCGCTGCGCGCGATGCGCGGACGCGTCGATGGTCTGATCGTGATGGCGCCGCACCTTTCGGCGCAGATGCTGCAGGCAGCCCTGCCTCCCACCCTGCCCTCTCTGTTCATCAACGGGCCGGAGGAGATCGACGACCGGCCGACGCTGCGGCTCGACAATGTCGGCGCGATGGATGCGATGGTCACGCATCTGGTCGCAGGCGGCCGCCGCCGGATCGTCCATGTCGCGGGCCCCGAGGGCAATGTCGACGCGCGCGAACGCGTCGAGGGCTTTCGCGCCGCCATGGCCCGTCATGCGCCCGAGGTGGAACCCGTCGTGCTGGCCGGCGACTTTTCCGAAGAAGGCGGCGAGGCGGCCGCGCGGGCGATCCGCGAGAACGGAATCGCATGCGACGCGGTGTTCGCCGCGAACGACATGATGGCGATCGGCTGCCTTCAGGCGCTGCGCAATGCCGGAATCGATGTGCCGGGTGAGATCGCAGTGGCGGGCTTCGACGACGTGCCGCTGGCCCGATACCTAGGTATCACCACAGTGCGCGTGCGGATCGCCGAGATGGGCGCGCGCGCGGTGCTGCGGCTGATCGATGTTCTCGAGGGCGGGCCGGCGGACGAGCGCGCCGAACGCCATAGCGCGGAGCTGGTGGTGCGCGGCACCACAGCGGCTCGGGAATAAATACCGTTATGTCAGGAAAGGACCGTAAAATGCGTACCCCAGTCACCCGCCGATCATTGCTCGCCGCGCCCGCGCTGGGCGCCGTCGCGCTGACCCCGGCCTGTGCGCGACCGCTGCTGGCCGAAACCGCCAAGCCCGCGCTGCCCGGCTGGTATGCCGATCTTGAGAAGCGCACCTTCGACTTTTTCTGGCAGACGGTGAACCGCAAGAACGGGCTGGTGCCCGATCGCTGGCCGAGCAAGTCCTTCTGCTCGATCGCTTCGGTCGGATATGCGCTGACCGCCTATCCCGTCGGCGTCGAGCGCGGCTGGTGCACGCGGGCCGAAGCGGCCGAACTGACACGCACCACGCTGCGCTTCTTCTGGACCGCGCCGCAGGGGCCGGAGGCGAGCGGGACCGCGGGCCACAAGGGTTTCTTCTACCACTTCATCGACATGGACACCGGCCACCGCTTCCGGACCAACGAACTGTCGAGCGTCGATTCGACCCTCCTGTTCATGGGCATCTTGTTCGCGGCTGAATATTTCAACGCCGACAACGCTGTCGAAGCCGAGATCCGCAAGCTGGCGCATGACATCTACGCCCGTGCCGACTGGAATTTCTTCCGTAGCGACGGACGCGCGCCGATTTCGATGGGCTGGCATCCGGAGACCGGACTGATCCCGGCGAACTGGCAGGGCTATAACGAGGGGATGTTCGTCTACATCCTCGCGCTCGCGTCGCCGACGCATGCGGTGCCGGCGGACAGCTGGGACGTGTGGACCGCGAAATACGCGCATAGCTGGCGCGGCTCCGGCGACACCCGGCATCTCGCCTTCGCGCCGCTGTTCGGTCACCAGTACAGCCATGTCTGGATCGATTTCCGCGGCATTCGCGACAAGGTGATGCGTGAGGCGGGGTTCGACTATTTCGAGAACAGCCGCCGGGCGACCTATGCTCAGCGCGCTTATGCCACCGCCAATCCGATGGGCTGGACCGGCTATTCCAAGGACATTTGGGGCCTGACCGCATGCGACGGGCCCGGCGGCTATGACCTGCCCTTCAAGGGGCGGACCGCGCAGTTCCGCGCCTATTCGGCGCGCGGGCCGCTGGGTCAGCCCGACGAGTTCGACGACGGTACGCTCGCGCCCACCGCGGCGCTGGGATCCCTGCCCTTCGCACCGGAAATCGTGATTCCGGCGGCAGAAAAGCTGCGCAAATGGCCGGGCTTGTACAGCCAGTACGGCTTCCTCGATTCGTTCAACCCCAGCTTCACCTGGACCGACAAGCGCCTCGCCAACGGGCGGATCAACGGCAAGCATGGGTGGGTCGACACTGACTATATCGGTATCGATCAGGGGCCGATCCTGTTGCAGGCGGCGAATTATGGCAGCGATTTCGTGTGGAGCACGATGCGCAAGTCGAAGATTGTCCGTCGCGGACTGGAGCTGGCCGGATTCACCGGCGGCTGGCTCGCCTGAACCGTCCGGCGTGCCCGGCGTTCGACCGGGGCACGCCGCCTCAGCGGATCCGCACCGGCTTGCTCCGCTTCGACACGCCGGTTTCGTTGAACGCCTCAACCGCGGTGTAATAGCCGACACCAAGGTTGAGCGCGCGGATATCGAGCCGGGCATCCACGCCCAGCTCATCGGCGAAGACCTGATAGGTTAGCGTCAGCCGGTCGGGCCGAACGCCCCACATGACGTTGTAACCCATCGCGCCGGGCACCTTGCGCCAGCTGACGCGAGCGTTGCGCGGGTCCTTATCGCGCACCGCGCTGACCCCGCCCGGCATGGCGGGCGCGGCGCCATCGGCATTGCCGAACACGCGCAGATCGTTGATCGCGAGATGCGCGCCGCCGATATGGCCGTGGACATAGCGGACGTAACGAACCTTCGCGGGCGTCCTGAGTTCGAGATAAGCGTTCGGGCGATCGCGGCGCGGGCCTTCGGTCTCAGCAATCTTCGACCAGCTCTTGCCGTCCGCCGAGCCTTCGATGTGGAATTCGGTGTAGATGTCCGGGGCGTCGGCGAAGCGGCCGGCCTTATAGTCGGCGAAATTGACCTGGACCGCACGGACCGTCTTCGCCGCGCCCAGATCCATCGTCAGCGTCTCGCCCGTCTTCTTGCTGCCCGCGACCCAGAAGCTGCGCGGATTTTCGTCGGCGGCGCGGCTCGCCGCATATTCGCCGAGAGTCGAAGAGGCGGTGAGCGGCTTGCGGTACGAGAGCAGCATCCAGCCAGTGAACAGCGATTCGATATCGTCGACCTTCCCTTCCGGCGCCCAGTGCGGGAAGTCGCCGAAGCGTGAGGATGACCACATCTGCCCGTCTGCCTCGAAGCGCGTCGGGAACATGTTGATGCGCCGTTCGAAGGTCCAGTTGGCACCGAGCCATGGCGTGCCGGTGTTCCACCAGTTGCCGTGATTGTCCTCGAAGGTCGAGCCATGCCCCGCGCCCTCGACAAAGCCGCCGGGCTTGTAGGCGACCGGATTCCACGGCGCGTAGGTCCACGGGCCGAGCGGTGACTTGGACGTGTAGGTGCCGTTGGCGTAGGCGTTATACTCGGTGCCAGGCGCGCCGTACTGGAGATAATAGGTGCCGCCGACCTTGGTCATCCATGCGCCCTCCATGAACGGCGCGATCGCGGTGCCGTCGGGGAGGCCGCCCGAATGGTCCTGCCCGAACCGCTCCCAGCCATGCTGGTCGGGATGGAGGCGGAACATCTCCTTCGCCGGACCCTTGTAGATGAGCTTGCCGTCCCGGAACTCGATCTCCAGCCCGTAGAGCGGATAGACGTTCGACGAGTTCCAGTAGAGATACCATTTGCCGTCGTCGTCGAGGAACAGTGCGGGATCCCACGGGCCGGGCGGGATTTCGCCGGGCTTCATCTTCTCCTCTTCGCCCGGACGCACCTGTCCCGGGAGGCGAGGCATGCGGCGAACGAAATAGTCGAGCTTGCCGGTCTCGGGCGCGTCGGAGACATAGATTGCCCCCGGCTCCATCATCGAGGGCATGAGGTAGAGCCGCTCGCCGTCCGACCACGCGGCGGGCGCGACGAAACTGTCATTCTCCCAGCGACTCGGCGTGATGAAGGCCCAGTCGACGAGGTTGGTCGAGCGCCAATAGCCGTCGGCGAGCGTCTGGAAGAGATAATAGGCGCCCTTGTGCCGGACGATCACCGGGTCCGCGCCGGTGCGGTAGGAGATGCCCTCGTTCACCTGCTCGAAATTGTAGCGGTAATCGATGTCGATCGGGTTGGCGTAGGTGCGCTTACCCGGCTGCGCATTCGCGGCGCTAATGGCGATCAGCGCGGTGAGCGCGACGGCATTTCTGAGCATCGAATAATCCTCACTGGATGCGGATGAAGAGATTGGCGGTAAGCCGGCCTTGGCGCGGGTCGGCGCTGAACTTCATGTCCGGCGGGATGATCCCCGAATGGAGCAATGCGCCACGATAGACGACGAGCCGGTCGGACACCGCCTCGATCCGGCCGATCTGCTCGAAATGCGCGTTGCTGGCGTTGGTGTAACCGGCCAGGCCGGTGCTTTCGGTCCGGGCCGCGCCAACGAAGGCACCTTGGTTGGCTTCGTCCACCAGCTCGATCCCGGTCGATCGCTGACGATAGAAGGCGGTTCCGCTGTCCGGCGTATCGGTGAGATAGTGGAGCACCGCGACATAGTTCGGATCGGCCGAATCGAAATGCGGCGCACGCTGCGCGGGAGTGAGCGCTTCGGGCGGAACGGTGACGATGGAGAAGCTCGCTTCGATGAGATCGAACCCCCCGGCGTCGAACCCACCGCCGATGAAGGGCGCGGCGGTTTCGAGCAGACGGCAGGCATAGGCATAAGCCTCTCCTTGCGCCGGACCAAAGACCCGGCGCACGCCCGGATAATAGGTCTCGCTCACCGGAAACGGCGCGAGTCCCGCCGCGAGTTCGACAACGACGGCGGGATCGCCGGTGATGCCGTCGACCGTGACGACCGGCTGACAGCTCTGGCCGAAACGGTGCAGCTCGGGTTTCACCCCATTTCTCCCGGCCCCTGAGAAAAGGGGAGGAGGCACAGACCTCCTCCCCCGAACAACCCGATCCGAAGATCAGAAACGGTAGCTTGCGCCGACCTGGAAGCTGCGCGCGTTACCGACGGTCGCGCGCTCCTCGTACGTGGGCGGGTTGTTGCCCGCGCCCCAGGACGAATAAGCTCGATTGATCGAATCGAAGATGTTGAACACCTCGCCCTTGACCTGAAGCGTATGGCCCCAGGGCAGCACGAAGCTCTTGGTCAGGCGCAGATCGACATTGGCATAGGCAAATTCGTTGGTCGGATAGCGCACGCCGCCAAGGTTCGCGACGCAGCACGCGCCGTCAGGCACGTTCGGCCGGCCGAAATCGACGAAGCCGAAGGACGGTCCCGAAGCGAAGGTACCGGTCGCCGAGAACAGGATGTCGAGCGGCAGATTGACCATGCCTGTCGCGACGACGCGATATTTGTCGACGCCCTGCACATATTGCCAACCGAACTGGCGCGGATCGGTACCGGCGAAGAATTCGTCGGCACCAAGCTCGGTCCCGACATTGGTCCGCGCACGCTGCCAGGTACCGGAGATGGTGAAGCCCCATCCCGAAGCCTTGCTGTAGGGCTTGTCGATCGTCAGGTAGACGGCGTTGTACACCGCCTTGCCGTTGTTCTGGCCGGTATTGAGGCGGCCGTCGAAGCCCGGCAGATCACCCTGCGTCGCGGCGCAGGCGGCATAGTCCACGTTCGGCGGGTTATCCATCACCCAGAAGTTGCCGCCATCGGTGCAGCCGATGACGTTGCCCGCACCGTCGCGCTGCAGCACGCGGCTGTACCAGCCGTTCGAGAAGCGGTTGGCGCGAACGAACTGGAAGACGTTGTGGCTGCGGATATGCGCGAAGGTTAGCGAGGTCTGCACCTCCCCGAACCGCTTGCGTACGCCGATGCTGAACTGATCGGAATAGGGCAGCTTGGTATCGTTGTGCAGCAGCCAGATGTCACCGCCACGGTTCTGCGCGGTAGCCGCGGCGCGCAGGCTGTCGACGTTGCGCAGCGAGTTGTTCCACGCGACCGTGCCGGGCGGCAATACCGCAGGGCAGGCCGGAAGATTGGTCGCGGTGCCACCTGCGCCGTTGCAGAACTCCAGCGTCGTCACGGACTGATAGTAGTTCTTGATCGTCTCGATCGCCGAGGTGAGGAACAGCGGACGGTCATAATAACGGCCCGCGCCGGCGAAGAGGATCAGGTCGCGATCGCCATGCACGTCATAGCTGATGCCGAGACGCGGCTGGAACGCACCCCAGAACGGCTTCCGGTTATCTCCGGTCGAGATGTAATCCTCGGCGTTGATCCCGGCGGCCTTCCAGCCCTGGTAGTTGCGCAGCGCGGTCGCCACGTTCGCGGGAGTGACGAAATCCTCGTTCTTGGCGTTGGTCTCGAAATCCCAACGCAGGCCCAGATTGATCGTCCAGTGATCGTCGGGCGTCCAGTCGTCCTGCACGAACAGGCCGATCTGGGTATTCTTCGCCGTGGCATACTGGGTCGGGACGACCGAGATCCGGGCGCCCACCGGAATGCTGGTGCCGGCATTGGTGAAGCCGGCGCCGGCATAATAGTAGGTGCCGTTGTTGCGGTTGTCCTCAAGCCGCTCATAGGTGTTGAGCGTCACCTTGACACCAGCCTTGATGACATGCGCGCCACCGAAGAAGGTGGCGTTGTTCTTGAATGTCCAGGTTTCCTGATTGTCGTCCTGGATGAAGCTGTTGCCGCCAAGGAAGGCGACCTCACCGCTGTTGATGTTGTTGCCGCGGACCAGCACGATTTCCGGATCGTCGCTGTTGCGCGGGGTGCCGTTGGCCACGGTATTGTAGGCCAGCGTCATTTCATTGAGCCAGCTCTCCCCGCGGTGCGCCCATTCGAGCTGATAGACATTGATATCGCTGACCAGACGGCGGCCATGCTCGGGCACCGAATTGCCGCCGAAATCGGCGAGGTTGTCCTCCTTGCGTACGAAGACGCTGGCGTTGACGGTGTCCTTGTCGGTCAGGAATGCCGACAGCTTGCCGAAATAGAGACGTTGCTGGAAGTTCTGGGCATAGACGCCGTTATACTGGTCCTTGATCGCCTGCGGGACGTTGTCGCCCGGATTGGGCCCTAGGTTGATCGCCGCCGAGGGCAGCTTCTGACTGGTCCCTTCGAACGCGGCGAAGAAGTGCAGCTTGTCCTTGATGATCGGACCGCCAAGGTCCGCGCCATATTGCCAGCGATTATAGTCGGGCTTGGGATTGCCGCGCTCGAACCAAGGCTGGCCGATGAAGGATTTGGGCTGCCATTCGCCGAACGCTCCGCCGTGGAATGACGTGCCCCCGGTCTTGGTCACCGCGGTGATGATCGCGGAGCCGGCCTGCTCATATTCGGCCTTGAAGTTCTGGGTATCGACCTTGAACTCCTGCACCGCCGATTGCGGGAAGGGGTTGCCCTTGGAGAAGTTCTGTCCCGCGACGCCGCCATGGTTGATCGGGTTCTTGAGGCTGAGGCCGTCGATGAAGACGTTGGTGTTGTCCGAGCTGACCGCGCCTGCCTGAACCCGGCGGTTGCCGGCGGTCGGGGATACCGCGACACCCGGCGCAAGTGCCGCGAAGTTGAGAAAGTTGCGCTCGTTCTGCGGCAGATTCTCGATCTGCGCCTGACTGACATTGGTCGATACGGTCGCGGTACGCACTTCAGTGCGGTCGCGCACGCCGGTCACGACCACCTCGCCCTCGGCCGGCGCGGGCGGCGCGCCGAGATCGACCGTCACAGTCGTGCCGACCGGCAACGTGATCTCCTCCGCCTCCTGGCCCTGTGCCTCGACGCGATAGGTGCTGGGACGCAGGCCGACGATGGTGAAGCTGCCGTCGGCTCGCGTCGTGGCGGTGACGGTACGGCCAGTGACCGTATCGGTCACGGTCACCGTGCTACCCGCGCTAGCACCCTCGACGCGGCCCTGCAGGGTCGCGGTGGTCTGGGCGAAGGCGGAGGTGCTGACCATCAGCGCGGCGGCGAAGGCGCCTGCCGAAACGCCACGGATGAGGTGTGAACGCTTGCTGCGGAAATCCGACATCAATCTGCTCCCCTAAACACCGGCCTATCGTTGATGTAACCGGTTACAGCATCGCCGGAGCTTTTAACATCTCCTGACACCGGCGTTACAAACGCGCATATGACTACGTTGTCAATTGCAATTTTAGGGGAGGTTGCCCGTAAAGGACAAAGTGGTCCGAATGCGCGGCATCCGGACCATTGAACCCTTTACTCCCACCAATAGGGCTGACGTTTCGCGGTTCCGGTCTCGACCTCGTTCATCGTCTTCGCGTCATAGAGTCGGCCGCCGAGCATCACTCGACTGATCTTGTCGCTATTACGGATATCGGCGGTGGGATCGGCATCGAGCACGACGAGATCGGCGAGTTTGCCCGCCTCGATCGAGCCGACATCCTTCGCGAAGCCGAGCGATTTGGCCGAATCGATCGTCCCCGCACGCAACGCCTCGACCGGCGTCATGCCGCCGCGCACGAACGACCACAGCTCCCAGTGCGAGCCAATCCCCGCTTGCTGCCCGTGCGCACCGATCGCGACGAGCTTGCCCGTGGCGGCGACCTTCCGCGCCTCACGCGCATTGTCGTCGTCGACGAAATTGTCCTCGGGCGCCTTGGTCACGCGCATCGTGTCCGAGCGCAGCCGCGCCGGCGGGGTGTGGACCATTAGCGGGTTCTTCCACACATCGGTCGCCTGCCGCCAATAGGGATCGCCGGCGAGGCCGCCGTAGCTGACGACCAGCGTCGGCGTGTAGTTGGTGTCCGACTGACCGAACATCTGCAGTACATCCTTGTAGAAGATGTCAGCGGGGATGTTGTGTTCGAGCGTCGAGTTGCCGTCGGCGATCAGGTTCATGTCCATGCCGAACAGCGACCCGCCCTCGGCCACGACCTGCATCCCCTCCGCACGGGCGGCGGCGACGACCATCTGGCGCTGCTCGCGGCGCGGCTGGTTGTAGTTCTTCACCGAATGACCGCCCTGCGCCTTCAGACGGCGGACATGGGCAAGCGCGTCCTCGTAGCTGTCAATCTGCGCATAGACGTCGGCGTTTCTGGCGCCATAGACGATCTCGCCGGTCGAGAAGATGCGCGGGCCGGTGATCACCCCAGCGCGCTGCATCTGCTGCGCGGTGAAGACGAGGCTCGCCTGGCTCGACGGGTCGTGGATCGTGGTGGTGCCGAGCGCGAGGTTCTGGAGCAGCGACCAGTTCTGCTGAGGCACGAGATCGTCGGTGCCATACGGGCCATGCGCGTGCGCATCGACCAGGCCGGGGATGATCGTCTTACCCGTGACGTCGACCGTCTTCGTACCCGCAGGGAGCTGGATCGCGGCGGTAGGCGCGACCTGAACGATGCGGTCGCCCTCGATCAAGATCGTCGCATTGTCGATGATCCCGCCGTCGGCGCCCGCCATCGTAACGACACGCGCGCCGGTGAGCGCAACGCGGCCCACGGGCTTCGCCGACTTGATCTCCATCGCGAGCGAAGTGGTGCGCGGCGTGACGCTCGGCTTGGCGCCCGGCGTGCTGGCGAAGAAGGCGCTGCGGTCGGCGGTGTAGAGCGTCGGGCCCATGCTCCAATGAAGCCGCGATCCGTCGCCCGACCAATGGATATAGTCTGCGCCGTCGGTGCTGACGCGGATGACGGGCAGCGCGTCCGCCTTGGGTCCCACCGAGACCTCCTGCCCGCCGGGCATCAGCGGCATCGCGAACACCTGATAATTCTGACGGAAGGCGATGCTCCCGCCATCGGGCGCGACGACATAGTCGTTGGCGAGTTCGCCGCTGGCGTGGACGCGCTTCGCGCCGCCGGTGAGATCGGTCGAGACCAGCTCAAGCTTGTTCTCGCCCGGGCTGGTCATGAACAGGCGGTCGCTCGACGCGCCGAACTGGGGTCGGGCCATGCCGCGCGCGACCAGTTCGGGCGAGCCGCCTGCCGCCGCGACACGATAGACGCCGGGATCGTTCGACCAGCCCGGTGCGGTCAGCCCGCCGCCAGCCGCCTTCTCGAACACGATCGTCCGCCCGTCCGGCGAGAATTGCGGGCGGGCATAGAGGCCGGGCTGCGTGGTCACGTTCTTCGCCGCGCCGCCCGCCGCGGCGACGGTGCGAATGCGGCCGAGCTTCGCATCGCTCCACTCGACGAAGACGATCGACCGGCCGTCACGGGACCAGCTGGGATAGAGCTCGAACCCGGCGCCCTCGGCGAGGTTGGTGAGCCGCTTGGGCGCTCCGCCCGACACGGGCTTGACCCAAAGCTTGCCCATGCTTTCGAACACGACACGTCCGCCATCGGGCGAGACCGAAGCAAAGCGAGTCATCTTCGTCGCGAAGCTGGCCGGTGCGACCTCGATCTGCGGGTGCGTCGCCGTGGCGACCGCACGGGTGTCGGCGACGCGGAACGGAATCACCGCGGCATTGGCACCATCGGCGTCGACGCGGCGGATCTTGCCGCCCGCCCAGAAGACGATCGACTTGCTGTCGGGCGTCCAGTCCATGTTGGGATAGACGCCGGTGACAGCCCAGGTCTCCTGCACGTCCTGATCGAGCGCGTCGTAGACCTTGCGCTCCTCACCCGAGGCGAGATCGCGAACATAGAGCTTCGAGCGCGTCGCCTCGCGCCGGACGAAGGCGATCTTCCTCCCGTCCGGCGAAGGCGTCGGGCGCACCGAGCCGCCCAGGCCGGAAACCGCGGTCGTGGTCTCGCCGCTTTCGAGGTCGTAGCGCTCGATATTGAACAGGTTGGTGTTCGAATCCTGCGCGTACTCGAAGATCGGACCCGAGGTGATGTTTCGGGTGAAGAACACCGACTTGCCGTCCGCGGCATAGACCGGCTCGCCCAGTTCCTTTTGGTGGCGCTCATTGGCGCGCTTGACCAGCTTGACGCCGCCGCCGCCCGAGACGTGGTAGAGCCAGACCTCCCCGGTGCCGAGCGAGCGGCCGGTGGTGAAGTGCTTCTTGGCGACGATATATTGGCCGTCAGGTGACCAGCTCGGCTGATTGAGCAGGCGGAAATCCTCCTTGGTCAGCTGTTTCTTGTCGCTGCCATCGGCGTTCATGATCCAGATATTGTCGCCGCCGCCGCGGTCCGAGGTGAAGGCGATACGGCGGCCATCGGGCGAGAAGCGCGGATGGACTTCCCACGCCAGCCCCTCGGCGATCCGCGTCGGCGTGCCGCCAGCGATTGGCATGATGTAGATGTCGCCAAGCAGGGTGAACGCGACCGTCTTGCCGTCGGGCGAGACGTCGACGTCAATCCAGGTTCCCTCATCGGTGTCGATCGCCGCTTGCTTGAGCGTCGCGCCCTGCGGTGCATTGACATCCCATTTGGGCTTTTCGGCGGGCTTGTCCTGCGCATGGGCCTGACCAAGGACGAAAAGCGCGGCGAGGACGCCCGCGACCGAATGACGCATCCGAAAACTCCCTGAAATCTGTTCTGGGCGGGAGTGGTAACGAGCGAAACCGCCCGCGTCATCTGCACTTGGTCGAAAACTAGCGGCGGAGAAGGAACACCGCATGCTCGGCACGGAAGTTGGCCGCGGCGGCGCTGGTGCGCTGGTCGCCGGAAAGAAACCAGGCCTGCTCCACGGTGATGCCGCGATCGCGGACATAGGCACGGAAGTCGTCGATGGTGACGTGATGGATGTTGGGGGTTTCGTACCAGGCGACGGGCAGCAGGCGCGTCACCGGCATACGCCCGCCCCACAGCAGTGACACGCGCACGCGCCAATGCGCGAAATTGGGGAAGGAGACGAAGGCGCGCTCGCCGATGCGCAGCAGATGATCAAGGACGAGATGAGGGTACATCGTGGTCTGCAACGTCTGACTGAGGATCGCATAGTCGAAGCTCGCGTCGGGATAGTCGGCAAGGTCGCGATCGGCATCGCCCTGAATCACCGAGAGCCCGCGCGAAACTGCGGTCGCGACATTGACCGGGTCGATCTCCAGCCCACGCGCATCGCACTGACGATCATCGCGCAACGCGGCCATCAGCGCGCCGTCGGCGCACCCGACATCGAGCACGCGACTGCTTGCGCGAACATTGGCGGCGATGATGGCGAGATCGGGACGCAGGCCGCTCATGCCGCGTCTCTCCGGTAAACATCGGGATCGTGGCGCTGCATGAACAACTCCGGCTCGGCGACCGGCTGCCAGCCCAGCGCGGCATACACGCCATGCGCATCGCGGGTTGCCAGCATCCAGCGGCGCAGGCCCTGCAACTCGGGATGGTCGTGCAGCGCCTGCACCATCGCCTTGGCCAGCCCGTTGCCGCCATGATCGGGCAGCACGAACACGTCGGCGAGATAGGCGAAGGTCGCGCGGTCGGTGACGACGCGGGCGAAGCCGACCTGACGGTCCCCGTGATAGGCGCCGACACAAACCGAATTGGCGACCGCGCGCGCCATGGTTTCACGCGGAATATCCCGCGCCCAATAGGTCCGCGCCAAATAGCCATGAATCGCATCGAGCTGAAGCCGCACGGGATCCGTGTCGATGTTGTAGCCACTCATCGTCCCGCCC
>Ga0247823_10000763_pt1 | contig 27130 bp, 27 predicted proteins | sample 13C_PalmiticAcid_2_FD_192426 | JGI IMG/M metagenome (GOLD analysis project Ga0247823, IMG submission 192426) | Soil microbial communities from agricultural site in Penn Yan, New York, United States - 13C_PalmiticAcid_Day30 | ecosystem: Environmental > Terrestrial > Soil > Agricultural land... | reverse complement strand
AAGAACGGCAGTTCGTTCGTCAACAGCTGGGCCGACTTCTACAAGCTGAACTACGGCACCACGGCCTGCGGCACCACGGCGGCCTCGGGCGACCCGGCCTACCCCGACTGGGCGGGTGGCTACGCGGCGGTGGCGCGCGGCATGCTGGCCGCGGCGAAGAACGCCGGCGCGACCAACGCCTCCACGGCGCAGGCCCGCTGGGTGCAGTTCACGCCCAACCTGGACCCGGACTTCAAGAACGACCCCTCCTACGCGATCGTGCCGCGCTGAGCGCCACGGTTCTCCGACAAAGCCCCGCGGCCCCGGCCCCGGGGCTTTTTCTTTGTCAGGCCCCGTCCAGCAAGGCCGGCAAGGCGACAGCCGCCGTGGCGCGCAGACAGTGCGTGGCCACGCCGTCGAGCGCCGTGGTGTCGGGGTTGACGATCAGCACGCGCGCACCGGCCTGGCCCGCCACCGACGCCAGGCCGGCTGCCGGGTAGACCTCGCCCGAGGTACCGACCACCAGCATCAAGTCGCAGGCCTCGGCCGCCGCCTGCGCGGCTGTGAGTTCGGCCTCGGGCAGCATCTCCCCGAACCACACCACGGCGGGGCGACGCAGGTTGCCGCACACACCGCAGCGCGGCGGGCGCCCATCGGCAAGGACGGCCTCGTTGCAGCAGGCGCGCGGCGCGTCGAGCCAGCGGTCCTGCGCGATGTTGCCGTGCAGCGCCAGCACGCCCGCGCTGCCCGCGCGCTGGTGCAAGCCATCCACGTTCTGCGTGATCACCGTGAGCCGGCCCGGGTGGCGGCGCTGGAAGTCGGCGATGGCCACGTGCCCGGCATTGGGTTGCACGCGGTCCAGCGCGGCGCGGCGCTCGGCGAACCAGTCCCACACCAGTGGCGGCTGGCGGCGGAATGCCGCTTCGGTGGCGAGCTGCTGCGGATCGAAGCGCGCCCACAGACCGGTGAGCGCGTCGCGAAAAGTGGGCACGCCCGATTCGGCGCTCATGCCCGCGCCGCTGAGCACGGCGATGGCCCGCGCCGAGCGGACCCAGGCGCGGAGTTCCTCGTCCATGGGCAATCAGCCGCGCTGGCGCAGGGCCTCGTACAGGCAGATGCCGCTGGCCACGGACACGTTCAGGCTCTCGACCGCGCCGCGCATGGGGATGTGCACCAGCTCGTCGCAGGTCTTGCGCGTGAGCTGGCGCATGCCCGGGCCCTCGGCGCCCAGCACCAGGGCCACGGGGCCCTTGAGGTCGACCTCGTAGACGGACTTGGGCGCGTCGTCGCTGGTGCCGATGACCCAGATGTTGCGTTCCTTGAGTTCGCCCAGCGTGCGCGCGAGGTTGGTGACCATGAAGTACGGCATGGTCTCGGCGGCGCCGCTGGCCACCTTGGCCACGGTGGCGTTCAGGCCCACGGCATGGTCCTTGGGCGCCACCACGGCGTGCGCACCGGCACCGTCGGCCACGCGCAGGCACGCCCCCAGGTTGTGCGGGTCGGTCACGCCGTCGAGCACCAGCAGCAGCGGGGCCTGGTCCGCGCCCTCCACCTGATCGAGCAGGTCGTCGAGCGAACGGGCCTGTTCCACGGGCAACACGCGCGCGGCCACGCCCTGGTGGCCGTGGCTGCCCGCGAGCTTGGCAATGCGCAGGCCGTCGGCCTCGATCAAACGCACGCCGGCTTCCTTGGCGCGGTCGAGGAACTGGCGCATGCGCGCGTCGCGGCGCGTGGCCTCGAAGTAGACCTCGACGATGCTCTGCGGCGCGGTCTTCAGGCGCACGCCGACGGCGTGGAAACCGAACAGGACCTTGGTGGCGGACGGGGCTTTGGGCGAGGCGGACATGGGGGCGATTATCGGGCCCCGGCCCACTCGCCCCATTCAGCCTGCTCGGCCTTCAGGCCTCCACGCCGGTGCTGATGTCCGCCACCTGCCCCGCCGCGATGGTGATGCGCCGCTCGCAGCGCTCGGCGATGCCGCGGTCGTGCGTGACCAGCACCAGCGTGGTGTGCTGCTCGCGGTTGAGCTCGAACATCAGCTCCATCACGCTGGCGCCGGTGGCGAAGTCCAGGCTGCCCGTGGGTTCGTCGGCCAGCAGCACGGCCGGGCGCACCACGAAGGCCCGCGCCAGGGCCACGCGTTGCTGTTCACCGCCCGACAGCACCTTGGGGTAATGATTGAGCCGCTCGCCCAGGCCCACGCGCTGCAGCATCTGCGTGGCCGCCGCGCGCGCGTCGCGCCGGCCGGCCAGCTCCAGCGGCAGCATCACGTTTTCTAACGCGGTCAGGTTGGCCAGCAGCTGAAAGCTCTGGAACACGAAGCCCACCTTCTCGGCCCGCAAGGCGGCGCGGCGGTCCTCGTCCATGGCGAACAGATCGACACCATCGATGTGAACCGTGCCCTGGGTCGGCGTATCCAAGCCCGCAATGATCGACAGCAGCGTGCTCTTGCCCGAGCCCGAGGCGCCCACGATGGCCACGGTTTCCGCGCGGCGCAGGCTGAAATCGATATCGCGCAGAATGGTCAGCGTGCCGGTCGAGTCGGACACCGACTTGAACACATGGTTGACCGCAATCATCACATCGGACATGAAACATTCCCTGAAATCGAACCGCCGCCACTTTAGCGTGAGCCTGCTGGCCGCGCTGGCCTTCGCGCCAGCGGGCGCCCTGCACGCCCAGGGCAAGGCGGCGCCCGTGGTGCTGGTGGTGGGCGACTCGCTCAGCGCCGAGTACGGGCTCAAACGCGGCAGCGGCTGGGTCGCCCTCACCGAAGAGCGCCTCAAGGGCGAAAAGGTTCCGGCACGGGTGGTCAACGCCAGCGTCAGCGGCGACACCACCTCGGGCGGGCGCTCGCGCCTGCCGGCGCTGCTCAAGCAGCACCAGCCGGCGGTGGTGGTCATCGAACTGGGTGGCAACGACGCCCTGCGCGGCCTGCCGCTGAACATGACGCGCGACAACCTCACCGCCATGGCGCGCGCCGCCAAGGCCAGCGGCGCGCGCGTGCTTCTGCTGGGCATGGAAATGCCGCCCAACTACGGCGCCAAGTACGGGCAGGAATTCCGCGAGCTGTTCGCCACCGTGGCGCGCGAGGAAAAGGCCGCGCTGGTGCCCTTCTTCCTGAAGGGTGTGGCCGACGGCGCCGACCCGCTCGCCCTCTTCCAGAGTGACCGCATCCACCCCAACGAAAAAGCCCAGCCGATGATGCGCGACACGGTGTGGCCGGAGCTGCGCAAGCTGGTGGTGGCCGGATAATCGGGCCCATGCCCGTTGCCACCCTGAGCGCCACCGAGGCGCTGCGCCGCCTCGCCGAGTTCGACACCGTCATCGACGCCCGCACCGAAGACGAACACGCGCTCGATCACGTGCCGGGCGCGCTGAACTGGCCCACGCTGAACAATGCCGAGCGCATCGAGATCGGCACGATGTACAAGCAGGTCAGCCCCTTCGAGGCCAAGAAGCGCGGCGCCATGCTCGCGGCGCGCAACATCGCGGCCCACATCGAGCGCGAGGTGCTCGACACGCCCAAGGGATGGCGCCCGCTGGTCTACTGCTGGCGCGGCGGCAACCGCAGCGGCGCGCTGGCCACCATCCTGGGCGCCATCGGCTTTCAGGTCACGCTCATCGAAGGTGGCTACAAGGCCTGGCGCGCGGCGCTGGTGGACGACTTGCCCCGACTGGCCGCCGGCCTGCGCTACCGCGTGATCTGCGGCCCCACCGGCAGCGGCAAGACGCGCCTGCTGCACGCCCTGGCGGCCGAGGGCGCGCAGGTGCTCGACCTGGAAGGCCTGGCGTGCCACCGCAGTTCGGTGCTGGGCCACCTGCCCGGCCAACCCCAGCCCAGCCAGAAGCGCTTCGATTCCCTGCTGTGGGACGCGCTGCGCCGCTTCGACCCCGAGCGGCCGGTGTACGTGGAAAGCGAGAGCAAGAAGGTGGGCAACCTGCGCGTGCCCGACGGGCTGATGGACGCCATGCGGGCCAGCGCCTGCATTGCCCTGCGCCTGAGCGACGAGGAGCGCGTGGCTTTGCTGCTGGAGGACTACGACTACTTCGTGCGCGACCCGGAGCTGCTCATCGGGCGGCTGCAGGCGCTGCGCGCGCTGCGCGGTGGCGAGGTGGTCAACGGCTGGATCGACCTGGTGCGCGCGGGCCAGACCCCGGCGATGGTGCTGGATCTGCTGGCCCAGCACTACGACCCGACCTACGCGGCCTCCACGGCGCGCAATTTCAGCGGGTTCGCGCAGGCCCCGGACTGCGCACCGATGGATCGCTCCGCCGAGGCGATGCGCACGGCCGCGCGTCAGATCATCGAGAGCGAAACGGCCCCGGTTCTGCTGAACGACTGAACGGCGTCAATCGGCGCTACCGGCGCCACCGTCGCCTTGCCCGGCGTCACTTGGCGCACCGTCCGGGTTGCCATCGGTTTGATCGGTGCCGTCGGGGTGGTCGCTCTTGCGAGCGGCCTTGCTGCGCAGCTTCTCTTCTTTCTTCTGCTTCTTGGCCAGCTCGCGCTGTCGTTTCTCGTAGCCGTAGTTGGGAGTTGCCAAAGCACGCTTTCGAAAGGTTGTGGATTCAGGACTGCAAGCGGGGCAAGGCCTGGGCCAGATCGGCCCTCAGGTCCTCGACGTGTTCCAGGCCGATGGCAAAGCGTACCAGACCCCCTGCGTGAGGCCAACCCAGAGACCGGATGGCGGGCACGAAGTAAGGCGCGCACAGGCTGATGGGGCCGGCCCAGCTCCAGCCCAGCTTGAACAGCTTGAGCGCGTCGCAGAAAGCGTCGATGCGCTCCTGCGGAATGGCGGAGTCGAAGGCCGCGCTGAACAGGCAGCCCGCCGCCGTCGCGTCGCGTTGCCAGTGCGCGTGACCGGGTGAGCCCGCCAGTGCGGGGTGGAAGACCTGCGCGATCCCGGGCTGCTGCTGCATCCAGGCGGCCAGCTCGCGCGTGGCCGCATCCTGCGCGTGGTAGCGCAGGCCGATGGTGTGCAGACCACGCAGCACGAGTTCGACGTCGTTCACGCCGATGTTCAGGCCCAGGCGCATGTGGCAGAGCAACACGGTGCGGTGCAGGGCCTCGTCGCGCGAGACGACGGAGCCCATGAGCACGTCGGCGCCGCCGCTGGGGTACTTGGTGAGGGCCTGCACCGACAGGTCCACGCCGAGGTCAAAGGGCGCGAAGGCGATGCCCGCGCCCCAGGTGTTGTCCAGCGCGGTGACGATGGGGCGTTGGCGACCTTCGCTGGCCTGGCGCACCACGGCCACCAGCGCGGGAATGTCGGGGAATTCGAGCGTGATGGAGCCCGGCGCCTCCAGCCACACCAGGCGCGTGGCGGGCGTGATCTTCGCGGCCAGGTCGGCCGGGTCCATGGCGTCGTAGAAGCGGTGCGTGATGCCCCAGGACTCGAGTTCGCCGGCGGCGAAGGTCTTGCCCGGGCCATAGGCGTTGTCGGGGATCAGCAGCTCATCGCCCGTGCGCAGGAAGGCCATGTCCACCAGCGCCACCGCGGCCAGGCCGCTGGGCGCGAGCACGCAGTGCGTGCCGCCTTCCAGCGTGGCGATGCGTTCTTCCAGCGTGAACGTGGTGGGCGTGCCGTGCAGGCCGTAGGTGTAGCCGCTCTTGTCTTTCCAGTCGTAGGTGCGCAGCGCGTGGACGTTGGGAAAGATGACGGTGGAGGCCTTGTGCACGCCGGGCGCAACGGCCTCGAAGCCCTCGGGGGGCTTGTAGGGGTGGTGGATGAGCTGGGTGGACAGGCGCTCTTTGCTCATGCGCTCACAGTTTCCATTTTTCGAGCAACTGCGCGGGGCGCAGGCTGTCGTAGCCCTCGAAAGGCTGATGGATCCAGGGGTTCGTGGGCAGGAATTCGACCGAGTAGTCGGGCGCGAAGGACGACATGGCCTTGGTCCAGATCACGGCGCTGCGCAGCTCGGTGATGGGCGAGTAGTTGTTCTTCAGCAGGTCGATGACGACCTTCAGCGTGTGGCCGGAATCGGCCAGGTCATCGACCAGCAGCACCTTGCCCGCGATCTCGCCCTTGGGCGTGGTGATGTAGCGCGCGATGTCCAGCTTGCCCTGCACGGTGCCGGCGTCGGCGCGGTAGGAGCTGGTGGACATGATGGCCAGCGGCTTGTCGAAGATGCGCGAGAGGATGTCGCCCGGGCGCATTCCGCCGCGCGCCAGGCACAGGATGGTGTCGAACTCCCAACCCGACTGGTACACCTTGAGCGCCAGCTTTTCGATGAGGTTGTGGTACTCGTCGTAGGAGACGTAGAGGTGTTTGCCGTCTTCGGTGAGCATGCGGGGAGACTCCGGGATGGGGTGCGGAACAGTGTGTCGTGGCGGGCTCGGGCGCCCTACCCGGGCTTTCCCGGGTTCAGCCCTGGAACGGGTGCTGCAACAGGATGGTGTGGTCGCGGTCGGGGCTGGTGGACACCACGTGGATCGGCACGCCCGTGGTTTCCTCGATGCGCTTGAGGTAATGGCGCGCGTTCGCGGGCAGGTCCTCGAAGCGGGTGACGCCGACGGAGGAGTCGGTCCAGCCGGGGATGGTCTCGTAGATGGGCTTGCAGCGCGCGATCTCGTCGGCGCCCATGGGCAGGATGTCGATGCGCTCGCCATCGAGCTCGTAGCCCGTGCAGAGCTGCAGCTCGGTGAGGCCGTCGAGCACATCGAGCTTGGTGATGCACAGGCCCGACAGGCCGTTGACCTGGGCCGAGCGCTTGAGCAGCGCGGCGTCGAACCAGCCGCAGCGACGCGAGCGGCCGGTGGTGACGCCCTTTTCGGCGCCCACGGTGGCCATGTGCCAGCCGGGCGTGCCTTCCTTTTCCCAGTCGAGCTCGGTGGGGAACGGGCCGCCGCCCACGCGCGTGCAGTAGGCCTTGGTGATGCCCAGCACGTAGTGCAGCAGTTGCGGCCCCACGCCCGCACCGGCCGCGGCATTGCCGGCCACGCAGTTGCTGGAGGTGACGAACGGGTAGGTGCCGTGGTCGATGTCGAGCAGCGTGCCTTGCGCGCCCTCGAACAGCAGATTGGTGCCGGCCTTGTGCGCTTCGTTGAGCTCGCGCGAGACGTCGGCGATCATGGGCTTGAGCTGCTCGGCCTGGGCCATCGCCTCGGCGTACACCGGCTCGAACTGGATGGCGCCATCCTTCATGTAGGGCGCGATCTTGTCGTCCCAGGCCATGTCGGCCGAATGAAGGTACGTGGTGAGCACGTGGTTGTGCAGGTCGAGCAGTTCGCGCAGCTTGGTGGCAAAGCGCTCGGGATACTTCAGGTCCTGCACCCGCAGCGCGCGGCGCGCGATCTTGTCTTCATAAGCCGGGCCGATGCCGCGGCCGGTGGTGCCGATCTTCTCGATGCCCGCCTTGACCTTGGCGGCCTCGCGCGCGATGTCCACGGCGGCGTGGAACGGCAGGATCAGCGGGCAGGCCTCGCTCACGCGCAGGCGGGAACGCACCTCGACGCCGGCTTTCTCCAGACCCGCGATTTCCTCGAACAGCTTGCCCACGGAGAGCACCACGCCGTTGCCGATGTAGCACTTGACGCCCGCGCGCATGATGCCGCTGGGGATCAGGTGCAGCGCGGTCTTCACACCGTTGATGACCAGCGTGTGGCCTGCGTTGTGGCCACCCTGGAAGCGCACCACGCCCCGCGCGGTCTCGGTCAGCCAGTCGACCAGCTTGCCCTTGCCTTCATCGCCCCATTGGGTACCGACCACCACCACGTTGCGCCCGGGGGTTGCGGCGCTGCCCTTGTTGCTCATCTCGGTTTCCTGTCGTCAAAGAGGTCGAACGGCCCAGCCGCCCGGGCGGCTGGTGTCGGACACCAGCTCGCGGTCACAGAGGAATTCATCGACTTCGTGCTCGTGCCCTGGCAGCACGCAAACCACCGTGTGGCCTTCGGCGCGCAAGGCGGTGATGGCCTGGCGCAGGCCAGCGTCCATGCCCCAGGGGGCGCGGATGGCCGCCACCAGCGGGCGCGGCGCCACGCAGGCCACGAGCTCCTTCAGGTCGAGACTGAAGCCCACGGCCGGTCGCTTGCGCCCGAACACGGCCCCCACCTCGTCGTAACGACCGCCGCGCGCGATATCGGCGGCGGGGCCGCGCGCGTCGCGCGCGAAGACAGCAAAGCGAACGCCTGTGTAGTAGGCGTAGCCCCGCAGGTCGGACAGGTCGAAGGACACCGCCATGCCGTGCACGTGATCGGCCAGCCATTGCAGCTCGTCGAGCGCAGCGTGCAGCGCGGGCGACGGCGTGAGGACGCGGCGCGCCTCGGCGAGCACCGAGGCGTCGCCGAACAGCGTGGCCAGCGAGGTCAGGTCGCGCTGCGCCGCGACGGGCAAGGCGCGCGACAGGAGGCGCAGCTCGGCCACGTCCTTGGCCGTAAGAGCCGCGTGCAGCCGCGCCACGGTGGCGGCGGGCATGCCCAGCGGGTCGAGCACGGCGTCGATGATGCGCACGTCGGCCAGATCCACCTGCAGATCGAGCAGGCCGGCACTGCGCAGGCAGGCTTGCGCCAGCTCCAGGGCTTCGAGGTCGGCCTCCAGGCCGGCGTGACCGTAGATCTCGGCGCCGAACTGCAGCGGCTCGCGGCTGGCGGTGGGGCGCTCGCTGCGCGTGTGCACCACCGGGCCGCAGTAGCACAGGCGGGCCACGCCCCGGCGGTTGAGCAGGTGGGCGTCAATGCGCGCGACCTGCGGCGTGCTGTCGGCGCGCAAACCCAGCGTGCGACCACTGAGCTGGTCGACGAGCTTGAAGGTGTGCAGGTCGAGCGATTCGCCGGTGCCGGTGAGCAGCGACTCGATGTGTTCGAGCAGCGGCGGCATCACCAACTCATAGCCATGGCTGCGAGCGGTGTCGAGCAGGCTGCGGCGAAGTTCTTCGATGTGCCGGGCCTCGGACGGCAGGACATCGGCGATGTGATCCGGGAGGACCCAGGCGGACATGGCGTTTTCAGGCGCTGTTAAAAGCGGGATTCTACCGGGGTGTATCGCGAGCCCCTGGAACCGGGGCCGCAGTCCTCAGCCGAAGAGCATTGCGATGAGCGCGCCCACCGCGACGCTGATCAGGCCGAAGAAGCGGATCTGCCCATCTCGCAGCGACAGCATCTGCGTGAAGACGCGGCGCCAGCCGCTGGGCGACAACAGCGGCAGCAGGCCTTCGAACACCAGCACGAGGCCCAGCGCCAACCACCAGGCGTCGCCACTGTCCATGTTCAACGCTGCGTCGCGGCGCTCGGGCTGCGCAGGGCGCGGAAGAAGTCGGTCGAGGGATCGACGACCATCACGTCGTTGCGGCTGGTGAAGCTGGCCTTGTAGGCCTCCAGGCTGCGGTAGAACTGGGCGAAGGCCGGGTCGCGGCCGAAGGCCTCGGAGAAGGACGCGGCAGCCGCGGCGTCGCCCTCACCCTTGATGCGCTGGGCGTCGCGGTAGGCCTCGGCGACGATGACCTCGCGCTGGCGGTCCGCGTCGGCGCGAATCGCTTCGCCCTCGGCGAAACCGGTGGACCGCAGTTCGTTGGCCACGCGCTTGCGTTCGGCCTCCATGCGCTGGTAGACAGACGAGACGATGGACTCGGCGTAGTCGACGCGGTTGATCCGCACGTCCACCACCTCCATGCCCCAGGGCTGGTTGGCGCCCTGCACGGCCGCCACCACGCCCCGCTGCACCTCGCGCATGAGCTCCTCGCGGCGCGTGGCGAGCAGCTCGCGCAGGGTCCGCTTGTTCACCTCTTGCTGGAAGGCGTTGCGCACCACACGGTTGAGCTGCAGCGCGCCGGCGCGCTCGTTCACGCCGACGTTGCGGATGTAAGCCTGCGGGTCGCTGATGCGCCAGCGCACGTACCAGTCGATCACCACGCGCTGCTTCTCGGCGGTGAGCGTCGGCTCGCTGTCCTGGCTTTCGAGCGTGAGCAGGCGCTTGTCGATGTAGGTGACGTTCTGGAACGGCGGCGGCAGCTTGAAGTTCAGGCCGGGTTCGGTGACGACCTGCCGGATCTGGCCCAGTTGGTAGACCACGCCGAACTGGCGCTGATCGACCACGAACAGCATGGAGCTGGCCACGGCCAGCAACACGATGAGGGAGGTGATGATGAAGCCAAGTTTGTTCATATGGGTTCTCCCGGCTTCAACGGCTTTCGCGCTCGCGCGAACGGGCGGGATCGGTGCGCTCCATCGGGCTCGTCGACGGCGCGGGCGTGCTCGGCAAGGTCGTGATGGGCGCGCCAGGAACACCCGTGCCGGACCCGGCGGCCTGCATCAGGCGGTCGAGCGGCAGGTACAGCAGGTTGGAGCCACCGTTCTGGGTGTCCACGAGCACCTTGGTCACGTTGCCGTAGATCTGCTGCATGGTCTCGGTGTAGAGGCGGTCGCGCGTGACCTGCGGCGCCTTCTGGTACTCGGCCAACACCGACTTGAAGCGCTGCGCATCACCCTGTGCCTGGGCGGTTATGCGGGCCTTGTAGCCTTCGGATTCCTCGGTCAGGCGAGACGCGGTACCGCGTGCGCGCGGCACCACGTCATTGGCGTAAGCCTCGGCCTCGTTCTTGGCGCGTTCGCGCTCCTGGCCAGCGCGCAGCACGTCGTCGAACGCGGCCTGGACCTGCTCGGGCGGGCGCACCCCGCCCTGCTGCAGGTTCACGGCCACCACGTCGATGCCCACGTTGTAGCGGTCGAGGATGGTCTGCATGAGCGTGCGCACGCGCGGGGCGATCTGGTCGCGCTCCTCGGCGAGCACGGCGTCCATCCTCATCTTGCCCACCACCTCGCGCACCGCGGTTTCCGCGGCCTTGAGCACGGCGAGGTCGGGGTCGCGGCTTTCGAAGAGGAAGGCGCGCGCGTCGCTCAGGCGGTACTGCACCACGAACTTGATGTCGACGATGTTCTCGTCCTCGGTGAGCATGGACGATTCGCGCAGGCCGGTGGCCGGCACGATGTTGTCGCGGCCCACGTCGACCGAGCGCAGTTGCGTCACGAAGACGGTTTCATGGCGCTGCACGGGGTACGGCAGGCGCCAGTTGAAGCCCGCGCCCACGGTGCTGTGGTATCGGCCGAACTGCGTGATGACGGCCTGCTGGCCTTCCTGCACGATGAAGAAACCCGTGCCCAGCCAGATGAGCAGCGCGATGCCGATGATGAGGCCCGCGCCGAAGCCGGCGGCCTTGGGGTTGGGGTTGAAGCCCGGCCGGCCACCGCCACCACCATTGCCACCGCCGCCGTTGGAGCCCCCCTGACCGTTGGGCCGGCGGTTGCCCAGCAGGCCGCCGAGCTTGCGGTTGAAGTCGCGCCAGAGCTCGTCCAGATCGGGCGGGCCCTGGTTAGGGCCTTGGCCCCGTGGGGGACGCTGCGGAGAACGCGGATCGTCTTCGCCACGGCCGTTCTGGTCGCCGTCGTCGCGGCCCCAGCGCGGGTCGTTGAGGTTGAAGACGCCCAGCCAGCGGCGCCAGCCACGCGAGCGGGCCGGCGCGGTATTGCGCCCGGCGTGCGGGGTCCCAAGGTTCACATCCATGCTCGGTGTTGTTCCTGTTATCGACTCGGAGTTCACATTGTGCCCAATCAGGGCAGCGGATCCGCCGCTTCGGCGGTCTGCAAGGGGTCTTGGTCCGCCGCGGGGGCCTGCCGGCGCGCCACCTCGGCCGCCAGCCAGGCCCGCAACTCGGGCAGGCCGTCGCCCGAGAGCGCGCTGACGAACACGCGCGGCACGCTCTGGCCATCGACCTCCATGGCGTCCAGCACCCTCAGGGGCCGGTTCGCCGGGTCCATGGCATCGATCTTGTTGAACACCAGCAACTGAGGCACCTCCGCCGCACCGATCTCGCCGAGCACGCGCTGCACGGCGGCGATCTGCTCGGGGTGATCGGGATTGGCGGCATCCACCACGTGCAACAGCAGGTCGGCGTCGGCCGCTTCCTGCAGCGTGGCGGCGAAGGCGTCCACCAGGCCGTGCGGGAGTTCGCGGATGAAACCGACGGTGTCGGACAAGGAGACCGTGCGCCCCGCCTCGCCCAGGTAGAGCTGGCGCGTGGTGGTGTCCAGCGTGGCAAAGAGCTGGTCGGCGGCGTAGGTGCGGGCCTTCACGAGGGCGTTGAAGAGCGAGCTCTTGCCGGCGTTGGTGTAGCCCACCAGCGAGATGGTGAAGGCGTCGCGGCGCTGGCGCTGGCGGCGCTGCGTGGCGCGCTGCTTCTTGACCTTCTCGAGCCGCTCCTTGGTGCGCTTGATGGCCTCGTTGATCATGCGGCGGTCGAGTTCGATCTGCGTCTCGCCCGGGCCGCCGCGCATGCCGATGCCGCCGCTCTGCCGCTCCAGGTGCGACCAGCGCCGCACCAGCCGCGTGGACAGGTACTGCAACCGCGCCAGCTCGACTTGCAGCTTGCCTTCGTGGCTGCGCGCACGCTGCGCGAAGATCTCCAGGATGAGCAGGGTGCGGTCGTTGACCGGGCAACCCAGGTGGCGCTCGAGGTTGCGCTGCTGGGCCGGGCTCAGCGCCTGGTCGAACAGCACCTCGGCCGCGCCGGTGGACTGCACCAGCATCTTGATCTCGTCGGCCTTGCCGGAGCCCACGAACAGGGCTGGGTCGGGCGCACGGCGCTTGCAGGTGACCCGGTCGGCCACGCGGTAGCCGGCCGTCTCGGCCAGTTGGCCCAGCTCCTGCAGCTCGGCATCGAAATGGGGATACCCGAAGTCGACCCCCACCAGGATGACCGGTGGCGTGGCGTTCGGGAGAGAGGGAGTGGGTGCTGTCAAATCGGTGGGGCAACGCGCCCTGCGTTGCCCGCCCGGCCGTCAGGGCGTGCCTGGCGGCTCGGGCTTCGCGTGTCGCGCAGTGGCGGACTCAGGCGGCGTTGGGATCGTCGGGGTTGTTGACCGAGAACTGCACGGGACGACCGGGAACGATGGTCGAGATGGCGTGCTTGTAGACCATTTGCGTCACGGTGTTGCGCAGCAAGACGACGTACTGGTCGAAGGACTCGATCTGACCCTGCAGCTTGATGCCGTTGACAAGGTAGATCGAGACGGGGACGTGTTCCCGGCGCAATTGGTTCAGGAACGGGTCTTGCAAGAGCTGGCCTTTGTTGTTGCTCACGATATGCTCCGTGTTCGGCGGATGAGGAGGACGGAAACATACCACACGGGCATGCCCTGTGGCCTCACGAGGCCATTTATTCGGATTTGAACGGGTTGCTGGACGTCTTGAATTCGATCCGCAGCGGCGTGCCGACGAGATCGAAGGCCTTGCGGAAACGCCCTTCGAGGAATCGCCGGTAGGCGTCGGGCACCCGGTCGAGCGAATTGCCGTGGATCACGATCACGGGCGGGTTCATGCCGCCCTGGTGGGCGTAGCGCATCTTGGGTCTTGCCTGCCCGCCGCGCGAAGGAGCCTGGAAGGCCACCGCCTCCTGCAGCAGGCGGGTCAGCACGGGGGTGGACATCTTGCGCATGGCCGAGGCGTGCGCCTGTGCGATGGAGGCCCACAGCGGCGCCAGCCCCTGGCGCTTGCGCGCCGAGATCCGGTGCAGCGCGGCGAACTTCAGGAAGGCCAGCCGGGTTTCGATCTGGCGCTCGATCTGTTCGCGCTGGTAGCTGTCCACCGCGTCCCACTTGTTGATGGCCACCACCACGGCGCGGCCGCTCTCCAGGATGTAGCCGGCGATGTGGGCGTCCTGATCGGTCACGCCCTGCGTTGCGTCGAGCAGCAACAGCACCACGTGAGCGCTTTCGATGGCCTGCAAGGTCTTGATGACGGAGAACTTCTCGATCGCCTCGAACACGCGGCCCTTGCGGCGCAGGCCGGCGGTGTCGACCAGCTCGAAGCGCTGGCCGTTGCGTTCGAAGGGCACGCGGATGGCGTCGCGCGTGGTGCCCGGCATGTCGAAGGCGACCAGGCGCTCCTCGCCGAGCCAGGCGTTGATGAGGGTGGACTTGCCCACGTTGGGGCGGCCGGCTACCGTGAGGCGGATGGTGTCGGGCGCAGCCTCGGCCTCGTCCTCCTCGGGCTCGACCAGGCCGGGCAGACGCTCCAGCGCAACTTCGATCATCGAGCGCACGCCCTGCCCGTGCGCGCCGGATACGGGCAGCACCTCGCCCAGGCCGAGCTCGAAGAATTCGAGGAACTGCGCGCCCTGGATCATGCCCTCGGCCTTGTTGGCCACCAGCACACAGGGTTTGCCCAGGCGGCGCAGGTAGGTGGCGATGTCGTGGTCCTGCGCGCTCAAGCCGGCGCGCGCGTCGACCACGAACAGCACCACGTCGCTCTCGGCCACGGCCTGGCGGGTCTGCTGGGCCATCTCGCGGTAGATGCTGCCCTCACCGGCGTCGGGCTCGAAGCCACCGGTGTCGATGACGATGTACTCCTGCTTGCCCAGGCGCCCGTTGCCGTAGTGACGGTCGCGCGTGAGGCCGGCCAGGTCAGCCACGATGGCGTCGCGCGTGCCCGTGAGGCGGTTGAACAGCGTGGACTTGCCGACATTGGGGCGGCCCACGAGGGCGACGACGGGTTTCATGAGCGGGGCCGCAAGCCTTCTTTTATTCGGGACGCCAGGCGTACAGCGCGCCGCGCGCGGTCATGACGACCAGTGCGTCGCCGGCCAACAGCGGTTGGGACACGATGGCCGAACCGTCGGTGGACAGACGGGCCATTTCGCTGCCGTCCTCGCGCGAGAGAACGTGCACCAGGCCGGTGCCGTCGCCCACCGCGATCACGCGGCCCAGGGCCAGCGGCGCGCTGAGTTGGCGGTGCTTGAGGCGTTCGGAGGACCAGGCCTGTTCGCCGCTGTCGCGTCGCCAGGCCAGCAGGGTGCCGTTGCTCTCGCTGCCGAACACCAGGCGGTCGTCGCCGTGCACGCCGACCACGCCCTGGGCCGGCTTCGTCCAGACCACCGAGCCGCGCACGCCGTCGAGGCAGCCCACGGCGGCGGTGTAGGCGCGCACGCAGACGTTGGTGCCGATGCGGCCGACGGGCGCCACCACGTCCACGAGGCGCTCGACCTCGTTCGTGCCGCGTGAGGTGGCCACCAGGGATTCCCAGCGCACCGAGCCGTTGTCGGGATTGAGGCCAACCAGGCGGCCGGACACGCCAGCCACCAGCGTGTCGCCCACGGCCGCCAGTGCGGCAGGCTGGTTGAGCGTGAGCGGGTCGCCCGTTCGGGTCTGGCCCCACAGGCGCGCGCCGTTGGCGGCGTCGTAGGCCACGACGGTGCGATCGGCCGTGAGCACGAAGACCCGACCGCCCGCCACCAGGGGCGGTGTGAAGGAGCGCGCCGGCAGGCGCACGCGCCAGCGGGACTCGCCGTCGGCGATGGCCACGAGCACGTTCTCGGCGGTGATCACGGCGGCAGTCTGGCCGTCGCTGCCCACGCCGGTGGACAAGCGCGTGCGCAGGTCCAGGCGCCAGACGTCGGCGCCGGTGCTGGCGTTGATCGCCGCCACCACACCCGACGCGCCGGCCGCGAACACGCGGCCCGCGGCGTGCACGGGCACGAAGCCCGAGCCGCCCTCGCCCACGCTGGCGGTCCAGATCTGGCGCACACCCATCAACTGGGCCGCCGGGCCCAGGTCGGCCGGCTGAGGCTTTTTGGGCCCGGAGGAACAAGCCGCGAGCGTGAGCACGGCCGCGAGGCACAGGCTGACGACGGACAGGCGCTTCATGGCTTGGCCTCCGCATTCACCGCCACGCCCAGCGAGGCCAGTTTCACCTGCACCAGGCGACGCAATTCGTTGCTGGCGTCGAGCGCTTTCCACGCGGCTTCGTACTGGGCCTTGGCCTCGTCCGTCTTGCCCTGGGCCAGCAGCACGTCGCCACGGCGATCGGCCAGCAGGGGCTCGAAGGACGCGGGCACCTTGGCCTGCAGAATCTGAAGGGCCGCGTCGGGCTTGTCGGCCTGCAGTTCCACGGAGGCCAGGCGCAGGCGGGCGACAGCCTGAAGGCCTTCGTCCTTGCTGTCGGACAACACCGCCTGCAGCGCCTCGCGGGCCTTGTCGAGCTGGCCGCCGTCGAACAACGCCTTGCCCGCCAGCAGGCCCGCCTGGGCCGAGAAGGTGGTGCCGCCGAAATCGGCGCTCAGATCGGAGAGCACGCGGCCCACGCGGTCCAGGTCCTTGGCCTGCACGGCGCGCTCCACTTCTTCGTAGAGCACCGCCGCCTTGGCCGCCTGGTTGCGCTGCCACCAGTTCCAACCGTTGTACGCGGCGAAGGAGCCAAAGACCACGATGAGCACCCAACTGATGAGGTTGCCGTACTTGGCCCAGAAATGTTTGAGCTGGTCGAGCTGTTCCTGCTCTTCGAGGTCGAGGTGTTTGGCCATGGGTGCTGGACAGTCGCGAAAGTGCTGGATTGTAGGTAGGCGAACGCGCTCAGTCGGCGCGCAGGCGGGTCACGATGGCGGCGGGATCGGCCAGGGACAGCGTCAACTGACCCGCAGCGGGGTCGCGCTCGCCGCGCAGGGGTTTGAGCGCCACCTGGCCCTGGGCGAGTTCGTCGGCGCCGAAGATCAGCGCGAAGCGCGCGCCGCTGGCGTCGGCCTTCTTGAACTGCGACTTCATGCTGCCCATGCCATCGGCGCCGGTGGCATGCATCTGCACGCGCGCGCCGGCCTGGCGCAGGGCGCGCAGCAGCGGCATCACGCGCGGCAACGCGGCGGCGTCGGGCACCACGGCGTAGGCGTCGGGCGTGGGCGGCTCGGGCAGGCGGCCTTGCTCCTTGAGCAGTTCGAGGATGCGTTCCATGCCCAGCGCCCAGCCCACGGCCGGCGTGGGCTTGCCACCGATCTGCTCGAACAGGCCGTCGTACCGGCCGCCCGCGCACACCGTGCCCTGCGAACCGAGTTGGGTGGTGACGAACTCGAACACAGTGAGGTTGTAGTAGTCCATGCCGCGCACCAGGCGCGGGTTGACGCGGTAGGCGATGCCGTGCGCGTCGAGCAAACCCTTCACACGGTCGAAGTGCGCGAGCGATTCGGGGCCCAGGTGGTCGATGAGCTGCGGCGCCGCGTTGACCATGTCCTGCATGGCCGGGTTCTTGGTGTCCAGGATGCGCAGCGGATTGCTGTGCAGGCGGCGCTTGGCGTCTTCGTCCAGCAAGCTGGCATGCGCTTCGAAGTGGGCGATGAGGGCCTGGCGGTGCGCCAGACGTTCGGCTGGCTGACCCAGGCTGTTGATCTCCAGCTCGATGCCTTGCAGGCCCAGCGCGGCCCAGAGGTCGCAGGCCACCACGATCAGTTCCACGTCCACGTCCGGTCCGGCGAAGCCCAGGGCCTCGGCGCCGAACTGGTGGAACTGGCGGTAGCGGCCGCGCTGCGGGCGCTCATGCCGGAACATGGGGCCCATGTAGTACAGGCGCTTGGGGCCTTCGTAGAGCATGTTGCTCTCGAGCGCTGCGCGCACCACGCCCGCGGTGTTCTCGGGCCGCAGCGTGAGCTGCTCGCCGTTGAGCTTGTCCTCGAAGGAGTACATCTCCTTCTCGACGATGTCGGTGACCTCGCCCAGGCCGCGCACGAACAGGGCCGTGGGCTCCACGATGGGCGTGCGCAGGTTGCGGTAGCCGTAGCGCGCCATGAGGGCGCGCAGGTGGTCTTCCAGCCACTCCCAGTGCGCCGACTGCGGAGGGGCGATGTCGTTCATGCCTTTGACGGCGACCAGTTTCTCTGCCATGGGATCAGGGGGCTCAGGCGTGCTGCGCGCCGAACCGCTTCTCGATGTAGTTTTCGACGATGGTCTGGAACTCGCGCGCTATTGCCGAGCCGCGCAGCGTGACGGCCTTCTCGCCGTCGATGAACACGGGCGCGGCGGGCGCCTCGCCGGTGCCGGGCAGGCTGATGCCGATGTCGGCGTGCTTGCTCTCGCCCGGGCCGTTGACGATGCAGCCCATGACCGCGACCTTCATGCCCTCGACGCCGGGGTAGCGCTCACGCCAGGCGGGCATGGAGGCGCGCAGGTAGTCGTCGATCTGCTTGGCCAGTTCCTGGAAGGTGGTGCTGGTGGTGCGACCGCAGCCGGGGCAGGCCGTGACGCTGGGCACGAAGCTGCGCAACCCGAGGGCCTGCAGGATTTCCAGGCCCACCAGCACCTCTTGCGTGCGCGATTCGCCAGGCTGCGGCGTGAGCGAGATGCGGATGGTGTCGCCGATCCCCTGCTGCAGCAGCACCGACAGCGCCGCAGTCGAAGCCACCGCGCCCTTGGTGCCCATGCCGGCCTCGGTGAGGCCCAGGTGCAGCGGGTAGTCGCAGCGCTGAGCCAGGGCCTGGTAGACGGCAATGAGGTCCTGCACCGCGCTGACCTTGCACGAGAGCACGATGTTCTCGCCCGGCAGGCCGATCTCCTCGGCCTTCTTCGCCGAATCGATGGCCGAGGTGATCAGGGCCTCGTACATCACCTGCTTGGCGTCCCAGGGCTGGGCGCGCGCGTGGTTCTCGTCCATCAGGCGCGCCAGCAGATCCTGGTCGAGGCTGCCCCAGTTGACGCCGATGCGGATGTGCTTGTTGTGCCGAGCGGCGATCTCGACCATCTGCGCGAACTGGCGATCACCCTTCTCGCCGCGGCCCACGTTGCCGGGGTTGATGCGGTACTTGGAAAGCGCCTCGGCGCAGGCGGGGTGATCGGTGAGCAGGCGGTGGCCGTTGTAGTGGAAGTCACCGATCAGCGGCACGGGAATGCCCATGCGGTCGAGCTGCTCGCGGATGTGAGGCACGGCCTGCGCGGCTTCGTCGTTGTTGACGGTGATGCGCACGAGTTCGGAGCCGGCCTGGGCCAGCTCCTTCACCTGGATGGCGGTGGCGATGGCATCGGCCGTGTCGGTATTGGTCATCGACTGCACGCGCACCGGCGCGTCGCCGCCAATGGTGACGCCGTGGTCGCCCCAGCGCACCACGCCCTGGCGCGTGCGGCGCGGCGCGGCCTGAGGCAGAGGAATGGGTGCGTTGGACATGGCGAAACTCACTTGGCCTCGAAGCGGGCTACGTCGTTGCGCGCGATCGACTTGGCGTCGAAGGCGCGGCCACGCAGGCTGACCTGCACCGCGCTGGCCTTGCCCAACACCACCGCGTACGGCGGCGCGGCAGAGAACTCGACACGCTCACCCGCTTGCAGCAGGCGCTGCAGCACCACGGTGCCGGTGCCATTCGTCACCTCGGCCCAGGACTCTTCACGGGCTTCGATCTGCAGCACCGTGGCGTTGGAGGCCGGGGCCGCGACGGGCGCCTGGGGCGCGGTGGAGGAGGTCGCCACGGGGGGAGCCGCTGTCTCGGCGGGCGTGGCGCCATCTTCGGCCGGTGCGGCGGTTTCCTCGCTCGCCGGTGCACCGGGCGCTGCGGCAGGGGCGGCGTCCGAGGGCTGAAATATCGGCAGGCCAGGCGCCGCGGCGGGCGCCGCTGGCGCGGCGTCTTGCGCCGTGTTCTGCGCGGCGTCGTCGGGTGCGCTCGCGGGCTCCATGTCGGGCAGGAACATCACCACCAGGGCCGCCAACAACAGCGCGATGGCGCCCAGCAAGGCGGGACGCGACAGCCAGGTCAGCGGGCTGGCCGCCGGTGCCTCGCTCGCGGGCTTGAAGGGCGCGTTGATCGTGCTCTCACTGCCGCGCAGAGCGGGCGTGGGGTTCTGCGGAATCTGCTCCAGCACCGGCACCGGGTCGATCTTGAGCTGGCGGCAGGCGCTGGAGGCCAGCGCGCGAGCGAAGGTCAGGTCGGGCAGCTCGTCGTAGCGGCCGGCTTCGAGAGCCTCGAGCTTGCGCACCGGCACCTTGAGCGCCGCGGCCAGCGCGGCGATGTGCAGACCCGCGGCCTCGCGCGCCTCGCGCAACAACACCGGGCGGCTCACCGCCGCCGGCGATTCGAGGGTCTGCTCCTCGAACTCACTCATTGAATGCCCCTCGCTGATACGCCGCCCATTGGGTCGATTGCGGGAAACGCCGCCCCAGTTGCTGGGCCAGTTGTGCCGCGGCCACGTCGTTGTTCATCTGGCGCTCTACCTTGATGCCCAGCCACAGGGTTTCGGCGTTGGCCAGCTCGGAATTGTTCACGCGGCGGATGATGAATTGCGCGCCCTGGTGGTCGCCCCGGCGGTGCTTCAGGCTGGCCAGGTTGTAGGCGGCGATCGGGTTGCTGGCGTCGAATTCGTAGGCGCGCGACAGCGTGGCCTCCGCGTCCTGCAACTTGCCGGCGCGGATCTGACACACGCCCTGCACCAGCCAGGTGCGCGAGCGCCCGCCGTAGGTGGGGACGGCCAGGGCCTGATTGAACATGTCGTCGGCCGGCGCGTAGCGGGCCTGCTCGCACAGGAACAGGCCGTAGGCGTGCAGGGCCTGCGCGTCGCGCGGATTGATCTGCAGCGCGCGGCGGAAGCTCTCCTCAGCCAGCGCCGCGTCGTTCAGGCGCATGTACACCAGGCCTCGCAGGATGTAGGCCGGGCCATAGTTCGGATCGGCCGCCAGGGACAGTTTGATCTCGTCCAGTGCCACCGTGGTCTGGCCCTGCTCGTAGTAGCTCGCGGCCAGTTCATAGCGGATGCGCGCGCGGCGCACCGCCGGTGGCTCGTCCGACGCGGTGATGGGCTCCACGCCCGGCGTGGGCGAGCTCGACACGCGTGGCCCCTGCGACGCGCAACCGGCCAGCCACACCAGCGCCAGCGCCATGGACAGCAGCCACAGCGCCCTCATGGTTCGGGTGGGAAGCGCTTGGTTCGCTGCTCGGGTCATGCCTGCCTTTCCTTCTTCTGGGTCATCAAACGGATGGGGTGCACCGATTCGCGGCGGCGCGCCATGCGGCGCGCGGCGTCGGTGCGGTCCAGCACGTCGCCGGCCAACTGGCCGCAGGCGGCGTCGATGTCGTCACCACGCGTCTTGCGGATGGTGGTGACAATGCCGCCCTCGTTGAGCAACTGACCGAAGCGCTGCACCACCGCGCGCGAGGAGCAGCGCAGGCCGGAATCGGGAAAGGGGTTGAAGGGAATGAGGTTGAGCTTGGCGGGCACGCCGCGCCCGCCGTGCTCGCGCAGCAGTTTGAGCAGTGCCTGCGCGTGCTCGGGCTGGTCGTTCACGCCGTCGAGCATGCAGTATTCGAAGGTGACGAAGTCGCGCGGCGCGGCCGGCAGGTAGCGCAGGCAGGCGTCGAGCAGTTCGGCAATGGGGTACTTGCGGTTCAGCGGCACAAGGTCGTCGCGCAGCGCATCGATGGGCGCGTGCAGCGACACGGCCAGCGCCACCGGGCAGTCCTGCGCCAGGCGATCGATCATCGGAACCACGCCCGAGGTGGAGACAGTCACGCGGCGGCGCGACAGGCCGTAGGCGTGGTCGTCGAGCATGACCTTGAGCGCGGGCACCAGCGCGTGGTAGTTCTGCAGCGGCTCACCCATGCCCATCATGACCACGTTGGTGATCACGCGTTCCCCGCGCCGATTGAGAAAGGCGCGCAGGAAAAACTCGGCGTACCAGAGCTGGGCCAGGATTTCGCCGGTGGTGAGGTTGCGCGAAAAGCCCTGGTGCCCCGTGGAGCAGAAGCGGCAGCCCACGGCGCAGCCCGCCTGCGAGGACACACACAGCGTGCCGCGGTCGTCCTCGGGAATGAACACGGTCTCGACGGCGTTGCCGTCACCGACATCGAACAGCCACTTGATCGTGCCGTCGGCCGAGTCCTGGCGCGACAGCACCTTCAGGCCTTCGATGCGCGCCACACCGGGCAGCTTCTCGCGCAGGCTGCGCGCGAGGTCGGTCATCTGGGAGAAGTCGGATGCACCGCGCTGGTGGATCCAGCGAAAGAGCTGAACGGCGCGAAAGCGCTTTTCGCCCAGCCCTTCGCAGAAGGCGGCCAGCCCCTCGAGATCGAAGTCGAGCAGGTTGACCGTCATGACATGATCAACGCGCGTAGACGTTCATGCCGGGGAAGAAGAAAGCCACTTCCACGGCGGCCGTCTCGGGCGCGTCGGAGCCGTGCACCGCGTTGGCGTCGATGCTGTCGGCGAAGTCGGCGCGAATGGTGCCGGCGGCGGCCTTCTTGGGGTCGGTGGCGCCCATCAGGTCGCGGTTCTTGAGGATGGCGCCCTCGCCTTCGAGCGCCTGGATCATCACGGGGCCGCTGATCATGAAGTCGACCAGGTCCTTGAAGAAGGGACGCGCGCTGTGCACGGCGTAGAACTGCTCGGCCTCGCGGCGCGAGAGGTGGGCCATCTTGGCGGCCACGACCTTCAGGCCGGCGGCCTCGAAACGGGCGTAGATCTGGCCGATCACGTTCTTGGCGACGGCGTCGGGTTTGATGATCGAGAGGGTGCGTTCGATGGCCATGGGTTTCCTGAAGTTTTGGGTGCGATCACAGCAGCGGACCCGTGGTCCGCAAAGCCCGCCATTCTACATGGCGGAAGTGTCAGCCCCGGGGGCGGCGACCCTGAGGACGCGGGGGTTTGGCGGGGCCTTTTCCCCCCTCGCGCCGCTGGCGCTGCACGGCGTCGTGGCCGATGTAGCCCTGGCTGGTTTTCATGGGGTCGGGCTGGCTGCCAGAGGCCCGCCCGCGCGCCGGCGAGCCCTCGTCCCGGCGACGCGGCGCTGAGGCCTTGGGCGGGGGCGATTTGGGTCCTGGCCCGTGGCGGCGGCGCGCCGTGGCCGGGGCTGCGGCGTCCTCGCGCGGGGCGCGCGTCCGGGGCGTGCGCACGCCGGCCGCCTGGGCCAGGCGCTGCACGTCGCGCTCACCCAGTTCGATCCAGGCCCCGCGCGGCAATCCGCGCGGCAGCACCACCGCCCCGTAGCGGATGCGGATCAGTCGGCTCACGGCATGGCCCACGGCCTCGAACAGGCGGCGCACCTCGCGGTTGCGGCCTTCGCCGATGGTCACGCGGTACCAGCAGTTGGCACCCTCGCCGCCCCCGTCCTCGATGGTCTGGAATTGCGCCGGGCCGTCCTCCAGTTGCACACCGTCGAGCAGGCGCTGGCGCTCCTCGTTGGAGATGGCGCCCAGCACGCGCACCGCGTACTCGCGCTGCAAGCCGAAGCTGGGGTGCATCAGGCGGTTGGCCAGTTCGCCCGCATTCGTGAACAACAGCAGACCCTCGGTGTTGAGGTCGAGCCGGCCCACCGACTGCCACTTGCCCTGGTGCAGGCGCGGCAGGCGGCGAAACACCGTGGGCCGGTTCTGCGGGTCGTCGTGCGTGACGACCTCGCCGGCGGGCTTGTGGTAGGCCAGTACGCGCGGTGCAGGCGGCTCAAGGCGCACGCGCAAGGGCTTGCCGTCCAGCCGGATCTGGTCGCCGTGCTGGATGCGTTGGCCGACGTGCGCGGGCTCGCCGTTCACCGCCAAGCGACCCTGCACGATGAGCTGCTCCATATCGAGGCGCGAGCCCAGTCCGGCCTGGGCCAGCACCTTGTGCAGCTTGGGTGATTCGGCCTCGGGCGCGAGCACGCGCTTGGCCGGCTCAGCCGCCGATTCAGAGGCCGCTTCGGGGACTTGCGACTGGGCCTCGTCGAAGGCGCCGCTGACGACCTCGTCGAAGCTCAGGGCGTCGGCGTCGGGCGCGCGCCGCGGGCGCGGCGGGCTGGGCCTGTCGGTGCGGGGCTTGGCGACACGGGGCCGATCAGGCCGGGGTTTGCGTGGGGTGGCCGGGCTCATCGGTGTCGTCCTCGGGGGCGGGTTCGTCGGCGGCGGGCGCTTCGACGTCGGCCGGTTCATCGGGGGGTGCGTCAGCGGCGGCGCTGGTGGCGTCGTCGGCATCGGCCAGGTTGTCGGCATCGGCGGGCGCTTCCCCTGCGGCGCTCGGCACCGCCGCGTCGGTGGGCAGGCCTTCGCCCTCCTCGGTCGGCACCGGCAACTGCGCCGCCGCCAGGCTCTCGAAATCGAGCGAACCCAGCGACGACTCCTGCACCTCGCTGGCCTCCAGCGGGGGCAACTGGTCGAGCGAGCTCAGGCCGAGGTCGTCGAGGAATTGCCGCGTGGTGGCGAACAGCGCCGGGCGGCCCACCGTTTCGCGGTGGCCGATGACCTCGACCCAGCCGCGGTCCTCGAGCTGCTTGAGGATCATCGAGTTGATGGTGACGCCGCGAATGTCTTCCATGTCGCCGCGCGTCACGGGCTGGCGGTAGGCAATGATGGCCAGCGTCTCCAGCGTGGCACGCGAATAGCGCGGTGGCTTCTCGGGGTGCAGGCGGTCCAGGTAGTGGCGCATCTCCGGCCGGCTCTGGAAGCGCCAGCCGGTGGCCACGGACACCAGCTCCACGCCGCGGCCCGTCCATTCGAGCTGCAGATCGGCCAGCAGGGACTTGAGGGTGTCGGCCGCGAGTTCGCCGTCGAACAGCACCGAGAGTTCGCGCACCGTCATTGGCTGCGCGGCACAGATGAGGGCCGTCTCGAGGACACGCTTGGCATCCGTGGTGTTCATGATGGTCTTGGTCGCTCGGCGCCGGGGCCGCGAAAGGTGGGCTCTGGGTGGGCGCGGGCCGGGAAAGCACCTGGCCGCAGGCGCGGCATCGGCCGCGGGAGAAGGCGTCGCCGACGCGGGCGGATCAGTCGATCAGACCCCGGCCGGCAGGGGGCGGATTGTACCGGAGCCCCCCGGCCGCCAAGGCCGCGGCCAGGTCCGCGGGCGGGTCGCGCCAGAAGGCCAGCGGCGCGCCGGACACCGGGTGGGACAGGCGCAGGGAAATCGCGTGCAGCGCCTGTCGCTGCAGGCCCCACAAGGGCCGCCCGCCATAGAGCGCGTCGCCCACCAACGGGTGCCCCAGCCAGGCCATGTGCACGCGGATCTGGTGCGTGCGCCCGGTGTGCAGCTTGCACGCCACCAGCATGGCCTCGCCGCCGACGTCGAGCGCAAGGAAATCGCTCTGCGCCGACTTGCTCGCGCCCTCCCCCACCACGGCCATGCGCAGGCGGTTGCGCGGATCGCGTCCGATGGGCTGGTGCACGCTGCGCAGGCCTTCGTGGCGCCAGGCGCCGTGCGCGACGGCCAAGTACTGGCGCCCCACCTCGCGCGCGGCGATGGCGTTCACCAACGCCTGCATGGCCTGGCGCGACTTGGCCACCATCATCAGGCCCGAGGTGTCCTTGTCGAGCCGGTGCACGATGCCTGCGCGCGGCAGCACGGCGGCGCCCGCGTGGTGCGCGAGCAAGCCGTTGAGCAGGGTGCCGCCCCAGTGGCCGGCGGCCGGGTGCACCACCAGGCCGGCGGGCTTGTCGATGACCAGCAAGTGCTCGTCTTCGAACACCACGTCCAGCGCCATGGGCTCGGCCACGAAGGCGCGCGCCTGAGGCGTGGGCCGCAGCGTGACCCGCACGGCGTCGCCTGCCGATACCTTGGTCGAGGCCTTGGTGCAGGGCTTGTCGCGCCAAAGCACCTCGCCCTCGGTCAGCAATTGCTGGAGATAAGAGCGCGAGAACTCGGGCACCAGCGTGGCCAGCGCGCGGTCCAGCCGCCAGCCGTGCAACTCAGCCGGTACCTCGTGGCGGCGCTGCTCGGCCTGTTCGTCCCAGGTCTCGCCCTCGGTCGAAGCACCCCCGGCCGATATACTGTCCGCTTCGTTCAACGAGTCCTGTTCCAGCGCCATGCCCTTGAAGTTGAGCCGTGGATTATCGGCCCCGTCCCTGGTCGCCATCGCCCTGGCGGCGCTGCTGCAGGCCTGCAGCACGACCCCGGTCGACGAAACCATCGGCTGGAGCCCGAACCGCCTGTACACCGAGGCCATTGACGAACGCGACGCCGGCAACTTCGAGCGCGCCGTCACGCTGTTCGAAAAGCTGGAAGGCCGCGCCGCCGGCACGCCGCTGGCGCAACAAGCCCAGCTCGACAAGGCCTACACCCAATACCGAGGCGACCAGCCCGCGCAGGCCCTGGCCACGCTGGACCGCTTCATGCGCCTGCACCCGGCCAGCCCGGCACTCGACTATGCGCTGTACCTCAAGGGCCTGGTCAACTTCAACGACAACCTCGGCCTCTTCGGCGCGCTCGCACGGCAGGATCTGTCCGAACGCGACCAGAAAGCGGCCAAGGAGTCCTTCGAGTCCTTCCGCGAGCTGAGCACGCGCTTTCCCGAGTCGCGCTACACGCCCGACGCGGTGGCGCGCATGCGCTACATCGTGAACTCGCTCGCGCAGTACGAAGTGCACGTGGCGCGCTACTACTTCACCCGCGGTGCCTACCTGGCCGCCATCAACCGCGCGCAATCCGCCCTCACCGACTACGCCGACGCACCGGCGCTCGAAGAAGCGCTGTCGCTCATCATCCGCTCGTACGACGCCCTGGGCATGCCGCAGTTGCGCGACGACGCCGAGCGCGTGATGCGCGCGAGCTACCCGAACAGCGAGTACCTCGGCGGCGACGTCAAGAAGAAGTCGGGCGATCCGTGGTGGAAGGTCTGGTGAGCGCCTGCAGCTCATCCAGCCAGGCCTGAACCTCCCCTTCACTGTCCAGCCAGCGGCACGCGGGCAGCGCCGCCAGCAAGGCCGGGCCATAGGCGCGCCGGCGCAGGCGCACGTCACCGATCACGATCAGGCCCCGGTCGCCCGCGCGGCGGATCAGGCGCCCGGCGCCCTGCCGCAAGCCCATGGCGGCGTCGGCCAGTTGCACCGACGTGAATGGATCGGCCCCGACCGCGCGGGCGCGCTCCAGGCGGTGCTGCAGCCAGGGGTCGTCGGGCGGTGCGAAGGGCAGCTTGTCGATCACCAGTAGTTGCAGGGCCTCGCCCGGCACGTCGATGCCCTGCCACAGGGCACCACTGGCCACCACGATGGTCGGTGGGCCACCATCGGCGCGGCGCAGGGCCTGCAGCGCCGCGTGCGTGGGCTTGTCGCCCACCAGCAGCACCTGCCAGCCCGGCCGCCCCCGCTCTTGCAGGGCCTGGGCCAGGCGCTGCGCCGCGCGCCGCGTAGTGGCCAGCACCAGGCAGCGCCCACCCAGCCGCTCGATCCACGGCACGATGCGCTCGGCCAGCGCCTGTGAGTGCGTGGCTTCGGCGGGCTCGGGCAGGTCATCGGGCACATACAGCGCGGCGGCGCACGGGTCTTCGCCGCTGGTCTGAAGGCGCAGCGTGCGCGGGGACCAGGCCGCATCCACGGCCAGCGCCTCGCGGTGCCACAGCAGGGCCTCGTCCTGCCCCAGCGTGGCCGAGGCGTGCACCACGCTGCGCGCGCCCAGCGGCGTGCCCGTGACCAACGCGTGCGCGGCCGACGCGTCGTGCCCCACCGCCGGGCGCAGGCAGGCCCA